>Ga0209794_1002103_pt1 | contig 11612 bp, 8 predicted proteins | sample EBPBio232013_DNA_FD_185869 | JGI IMG/M metagenome (GOLD analysis project Ga0209794, IMG submission 185869) | Wastewater treatment Type I Accumulibacter community from EBPR Bioreactor in Madison, WI, USA - Reactor 1_5/23/2013_ DNA (SPAdes)... | ecosystem: Engineered > Bioreactor > EBPR >... | reverse complement strand
GCGCGCGCCGCGTAGGTTTCACGCGGGGCGCGGCGCACGCCATGGGCAGTGCGCCAGTCGCCCTCGAACAGCGCGCGGGCCTGCGCCGCCAGCGCGCCGTCGGCGCTGAAGCTCAGATCCAGCCAGGGCGGCTCGCCAACCTGGCCGATGAAGTACTCGTTGGCCAGGTTGCGCCCACCGGCCCACACGCGCTGCCCGTCGGCCAGGGTGAACTTGCGGTGGTTGCGCAGGTTGGCGCGACCGCGCCGGGGGTTGAACAGCGCCGGCATGAACAGGCGCACCTGCACGCCCACGCTCTTCAGCAGCCGGTCGTGGCTGTGGCGCACCTTCAGGCTGCCGATGGCGTCGACCAGCAGGCGCACCCGCACGCCGGCCCGCGCGCGCTCGGCCAGCGCCGCGGCCACGGCCGCGCCCACTTCGTCGTCGGCCAGCACGTAGGTGCACACGTCCACCGTCTGGCGCGCCGAGGCGATCACACGCAGCAGTTCGGCCAGGGCCGCCTCGCCATCGTCAAAAAACCGCACCGCCGCCTGCGGCCGCGCCCCCGCCACCCCCAGCGCCGCCAGCAGGCGCGTGGCCCACAGCGGCGCCAGCGCGGCCCAGGGGCCGGCGGGGGCCGGTTGACGCGGCGTGGCCGGCCGGATCTGCTTGCGCGTGCCGAAAATCAGGAAGATCGGCAGCCCCAAGTAGGGAAACGCCGCAATCGACATCACCCAGGCCAGCGCCGCGTAGGGGTGGCGGCGCTGGCGCCGCACCCGGGTGACTACCACGTAGGTCAGCAGCCCCGCGGCCACGAAGGCCAGGTGCTCCAGGGCGGTGAGGGTGGGCAGGCGCATCATGGCGGTGGTGCGTCGGGTTTGCTATTAAAACATGAGCATATCAGGCTTGACCTGTGCCGGTGGATGACCTGATATCCCAAGCGTTCTAAAAATATCCAACCGTTTGCGTTGAGCCCTTCGACAGGCTTACGGAAGGCGTGTCGAAACGCCGCATCGGAGTTCGATAAGCTCAGCCTGAACGGTTCTTGTAGATAGAACGCCTATCGGTATGAATCATGCCCGAATCTTGCATCGGGTACGGTTCAGCCTGGGTGCGCCTGGCGCGGCCTCAGGCGAAGCAAGCCTGTGGCCGGCATCAGATTTCAGTGGACGGGCTGTCGGCCACTGGCGGTGCCGGCACCGGCGCGAACCCGTCGCGCGCCAGATCGCTGGCCAGCTTGGCGTCTTGCTGGAGCAGTTCGCGCACCATGGCGGCGGCGTGCGTGGCCTGCTCGGGTTGTCCGAAGGTCAAACGCCAGCGGGCCAGTTGATCCCAGGCCACGATGATCTGCCGCTGGTCGCCACACGCCACCGCCACTTCGATCGATTTTCGGTAGAACCCCTCGTGTGCCGGGCTCTGCTGCCCCGGCCAGGCCAAGGGATTGGCGTGCAGCCACGCGCGCACCTCAGGAGTGCCCATGTACAACTCGCCCAGCATGATGAAATCCCAAGCACTGTCCTGCGGCAAATCGAACCTGTCCAGCAGCGTATGCCCGAGGGCAAAGGCGGTCAAACTGGCCTCGAACCAGTCGGCGCGGGCTTGGTCCGTCGGCTTCAGCCACACCTGCACCCCGTTGAGGTAGTTGGCCAGGTTGATTACCACCGCTTGCAAGTTGTAGGCATCGCCATCTTCCAGCAACCAGAAGATGGCCGCCTCGTACAACGCCAATTGGTGCAGATGCACCGCCACGCGCTCGGCCAGCGGGGCTCCGGCTTCGTGGAGGGCCAGCAACCGGCGGCGCACCACCAGCGCGTGCAGGTTGGCCCATTGAGCTTGCAGGCTGGGCGACAGCGACTGCTGCGTGTGCCGCCAAAGTTGTCCAAAATCCAACTCTCGCGCCGCCTCCACGCGCGCCACGTCAAACCGGAGCCGGGCGGCCAGCAGAGCGCATTCGGCGCGCAAACTGTCGCCCGCCCGTCCGGCCGTGGCACGGGCCTGCAGCGCGGCTTGCTTGAGCACTGGGTGTGCTTGCGAGAACTGGCCGCCACGGCGCAGGGCACGCACCAGGCGCAGGCCGACCAGGGTCTGGCCACAGGTGCTCAGCGCCAGCTCGTTCAGCATGGTTTGCCACAGCAGGGCGCTGTCGGTGTACTCGCCACGCCGCAGCGCGTCGTCGGCCAAGGTGAACTGGTTCACCAGGCCGAGGAGGGCCGTGATGGCGACTGGATTGCGTGCCGCCTCGGCCAGCAGGGTCGGTAAGTCGGGGCTGGGCGCTTCTCTGGTGCCGGCAAACGGGCCCACTGCACGCTGTGGGGCCAGTTGCCACTGAACCCCTGACGCGCAAACCAGGCGCCACGGCCCCACGGTCTTGGCGCGCGGCGGGTGGCTGAGCCTGGCCGTACCTTCCGGCAGTTGCGCCAGACCTGCCTCCACTGCCTCGATCAGGCGCTTGATTGCCGTGCGGTCCGGCGCGGCCAGGCCCATGCCCGTCGGTGTGCTGCTGACCTCATGCCACAGGCTCACCAGTTCGTCCAGCACCACGCTGCTCTGCATTTGCAATGCGCCTACCGCGCGTTCCAAGAAGGCTGCAGCGCATTTGTGCCGGAGGCGGATCGCGAGCGCGGGCGCAGGGGGCCGCAGCATATTCGAGTGCGTATCCAGCACGATTGCGGTGAATGACACATTTGACATTTTGCGGCGCGTCGAGGGAATGCTTCAATGTATCTCTAAAGCAACTTACTGCAACAAATTTTGCGCGCATCACTACACCAGCCAGGATGGTTTTGGTGGGGTGGGCAGTGACGTGCTGGCCTTCGTTTTGTGTCACGTCGTCGTGCTGGTCCAGAGATTTTTGGTTCCCGGAAATGTTCGGCGTGCGATGGCCTGCCACCGCATTAGTGCTCTATCAAAGTCGGCTTGGAAAACTTAGGAAAAATGATGCGAAGCTTCCAAAGGCTACTTTCGTCAGTGACCAGCTTGCCGCTACTCAGTTTTTTTGTGCTTTGGACTTCAGCCATTTCGTCGGCTCAGGCACAAAGCACGGCAAAAGAACTGTTCATTGGCTTGGATGGCAACACGACTCAGCTGGCGTCCGCGACGCCTGGCCCGGCCAAACCGATAAAGCCGAAAGTACTGGGATTACAAACAACCGTTTATCAACTTTTCGAAGATGGAGGAACCAAGGCGGTGTCTCCAAGGACGATTTTCTCTGCTGGCAATCGCATACGTTTAGGTTTCAATGCGAATCGTGCAGGGTATCTCTATGTCGTGAACTTGGGTAGTTCTGGGCGGGTCACCACGATTTTCCCAAACTCCCCGACAGACAACAATCAGGTTCAACCAGGCTTGGTCTACCAAATCCCTCAGCAAACCGGAAAATCCATCAAATTTGATACCACGCCGGGCGAAGAAGTCATTCTTGTGGTTCTTTCTGAAACACGTATTTCAAGATTTGAATACGGGGGGCAGCAGATCACGCTGAACGAGCCCAATGGGCCAGGGGCGCCGTCGTCAACACAACCGAAATTTCAGCGTGTCGTGATGGCTGCGCTTGATACCGGTGCAATATCCAAAGATCTGTTCGTGGAAGACGACGGAGTGTTCCAGACCACGGTTTTCAGGCCTGCACCGGAAGCGGTGAGCAACATCAAGCCGCTTGTAACGTCGATCAAACTTGCGCATCGATAGTTCTGTATGGAAACAAGATTTCGTCGGCCCGTGGCGCGGGCCATAGCAGCCATTGTTTTTGTCACATCTGGTTTATTGGGTTGCACGACGGCGCAACTTCAAAAGCAGTACGCGACTTTCGACACATGTTTCCGTGAGCAGAAAATCGTGGCAACGCTTGGTGGCGCCCTCATCGGTGGCGTCGTGGGGGGCCTGGTGGGAGGAGGTCGGCGCAAGCAGGGTGCCGCTGTCACCGCCGCTGGCGTGGCCGTTGGAGCATTGATTGGACATCGCGTGGCGTGGCAGTCCTGCCTTCAGGCGTTTCCGCCAAAGATGCAAACCACGGTCATCGCCCCCCGTCCAACGCAAGTGCCCGTGGCTGAGCCGTCGTTAGGCGCGCCGGACGAGGTGGCACGCGGCTTGGAGATTCAGCGAATCACGGCCCAGCCGCTCGACTTCGGTCGGGACCTGGAGGCATCGGCGGAATACGTCTTCGTCAGCGACAAACCGGACGCGCGCGACGTGAAGGCGCGAGTGTCCCGTAACCTGCTCTTCACTGGACCGGACGGGAGCAAGCAGGAGATTGCTTCGTCGTCCGAAGACACCATCCAGCAAGGCACAAACAGGACCACGTTTGCCATTCCCACCCCGTCCGCACAGGATGCGCCGGAGCTCTTGCGGACACGTGACTGGGCAATCAAATTTGTGGTTGAGGCCGACGGGATGCGCCACGAACAAGTGATTCCGCTGCAAGTTCCAGCACTGCAACAAGTATCTCAGTCGGCGGGGGGCCAACCGCAGCAGCAGGTGGCGCAGCAGCAGCAGCAACGGCAGCCGCAGCCATCGCCGTCGGCAATTGCAGCCGATGTGCAGCTTACCGTTCCAGCAGGCGGAGTGTTGATGGAGGCGCCAAATTCCAACCAGGTGATTGCGCGGACCAAACAGGCGGTATCAGCACAGGTGCTGCAGTGGATTGTGATCCGCGGAGTGAACTGGGTTCAGGTGGAAATTCCCGGGGGTATCCGGGGGTGGGTTCGAAGAGCAAGCAAATGAAGAAGTTTCTCGCGCTGATCTTGGGGTTCGCATGGGTCGCGTGCAGCATTGCGGGGCCCACGGTTGATGACATCGTGCGGATTCGCGCCCGGTTTACCGCCGAGGGGCTGCAGCAGGCCTCGGTCGAACCGGGCCTGGATGGCCGACTCCGACTTGTCGGGCAATACAAGGATCGCGCCCAGGTTCAGCTGGCATTCAACCTTGCGCAGCAGGTGGTCGGCGTGCGCTGGGTCGCACCCACGACGCCCGAGAACGTGCGCTACCCGGGTACCGAGGGCATCAAGACCGGCATTCTTGATGCCCTGCGCAAGAGCCGACCGGTCAAGAGCGAGGGCACGGGCTCAGGTGAGGTCCACGCGCTTGTGGTCGGTGTCGGCCATTATGAGATGAGAAATATCCGCGTTCTCCCAAATGCCGGCAATGACGCGAAGATGTTTTACAACTACTTGAGTGACAAAAGTGTCAAACGGGAAAACATGACGCTTTTGCTCGAAGAGCAGGCGACCAAGGCGCAGGTGGATGCAGCCCTGTCGTCGCTCAAGTCACGTATCAAGCCCAACGATACTGCGGTGCTGTACTTTAGCACCCATGGCAACAAGCCAAACGACCTTGGAAATATGGCGGTCGTTCTTCACGACTCCAAGATTGACGTCAAGCGCCGTTGGATTGATCCGTCCACGGCACTGCAGGACGATGAGATTAAGAGATTCATTGAAACCGTGAGCCCGGCAAGAGTAATGATCGTGCTGGACATATGCTATAGCGGCGCGGCATTCGCCAAAGTGCCCGGGTTTCTGGTCGCCACCTCAAAGGATCTCTTTGTGGAAGAAGAGACCTATTCAACTGGAATGGATCAACGGAGCCTGAATTATTTTGCTGGGCAAAATAGAGAGCAAGAAAAAATTCTTATTGCCGCGAGCGGTCCCGGCGAAAAATCATGGGAAAGCGCGCCTCTTAAGCAAAGCTACTTTACCTATTATTTTGTTCAAGAGCTGCGCCGCAGGAACGAAGTGCAAGGTGCCTTTGATGCCGCAAAGCCGATCATTCAAAGCGCAGTCAACAAAGAGGTCAGTGCGCAGGAGAACTCTCCGGTAACACAGACTCCGCAGGCAACATTCATTCCGGATGTGGCCAACCTTAAGTTTTAAGAAGCATTCGCATGAGCAACAACCATCTCATTATTGGCTTGGGCGGTACGGGCGGCAAAGTCATTCGTGAATTTCGCAAGCTTTACGCGCGGGAGACCCAGGTCAAAGACGATGTGTTGTATGAATTCCTCTACGCCGATACAAACGATGAATTCATGCGCCACGACGATCAGGCGTGGAAAGTTCTCGGAAAATCGGTCCAGCTGGATCAAGGACAACAACTCTTTATTGATCGTGCGAACCTCGCCGCCGTCGTCGAAAACCCGACGGGCTACCCGCAGATTGAGCCGTGGTTAAAGCCGGTCGGTCCCATCCAGCACTTGATTGAAGTCGACAAAACCGCCAGCGGGCAACGACGAAAATTTGGTCGATTTCTATTCGCCAATCATGCTCGCGATTTCATGAGCAAAGTCAATGACCGCGTCACCGTGCTTCGAAAGAACAGAGGCAGCGCGCTCAAGGTTCATGTGGTTTGCGGGTTGGCCGGCGGAACTGGCAGCGGCTCGGTGGTCGACGTCGTGGCTCAGATCCGCAAGCACTACCCCGACGCGAACCAGGTAAGAATCATGGTTTACACGGTATTGCCCGAGGCAATACCAAAGGAGAGCTGGGCCGGAAGTGGAAACTACCACGCCAATGGCTACGCGGCACTCAAGGAACTCAACGCGCTGGCAGTCGGCAGCTATTTGCCCTACGACCTGACCGGAACCGGCGGTCGGCGTGTGGAGCGAACAGGTATTTTTTTCAACGGCTGCTATGTCCTGACAAATGAAAATGTCGGTGGCTACACCGTGGACACCGATAAGGAATTACCAGGAATCATCGCCGAGTACCTGTTCGCCAAGACTCAGGTCACCGACTGGGAGGATCTGGACAAGGCCGAGAACTCCGAGAACGGTGCTTTCGATAACGAACCGTCTGTAGGCGATGCCGATGTAAAGCAGCGCAGCCCCAGGTTTTTGTCGTTCGGTATTCGCCGAATGGTCGTTCCCAACGAAGAGATTGAAGAGTATTTTTGCTACCAATTCGCCGAGAGCGCGGTGAAGCAGGCGGTCTTTAATTATTTTGAAGAAAATTTGGGCTATTCCGACGAGGCCCGCCCCGCCGACTTTGGTGCTGAGGTGCGCAAACCGGATACGCTCCAAAAATGGTTGCTTTCCGACGAGCATTTATCGCTCAGCGTTGGAATTTTGCCCGACGATGCCAATAATACAAGATGGAAGCGCATCTTGGACTTCTGGGCAGCGGCCGTGTCCGCACAAGTCAATGATATCCAGAGTTCTAAATCGGACAAGGCGCGCTGGTTCAGCGAGTTGAAGGTTCGCACTGAGAAAATTTTCGATGAAGGCTACCGTGGTCTTGGTGGCGTGAAGAAATTTTATGAGATCAAGCTCAAAGCCCGGGCTGAAATGGCGCGCTGGATACGGCTGACCGTTGAGCGAGATTTGTTCTCTGATTGGAAAAATGGACAGCGTTCCACGTCCGAGATTGACAGGCTATTGACGGCGCTGATCTCGACTCTTGAAGAACGGCTTTACCAGATGGATGGGCGAGTCGAGGCCAACACCAAGGCCACTCAGCACCACCAGCAAAAAATAACCGAGGTCGAACGTCGACTGGGCGATATGGGGGTGTTCGGCAAGCTGATCGGTAAACCGGGGGACTATTTTGTTGAAGGCGCGGCGAGTGTCCAAGAGGCACTGGTTTGCCGCACCAATGAAGAAGGCCTGAAATTTGCGCGGAAACTGCTGGAAGAAACTATTCAGCAGATCATTGACCTGAAAGGCAACGTGGGTCAATTTCAGGCCAAACTGCTTGAGGTGGCCAAGCACTTTCGCGAAGAGGCGCAGTCACGGCTCAAGCAAAACCCCGTCGACTACAAGCAAAAAATCTTCAAGGTCGAAGACGTTGTCGATCTCGGCAAGCAAATGCTGCAATCCGAGGATATTCAGAAACTACAGGCTCAGGCCGCACGCTTGGCGCTTATTCAGAATGTTGGTGAACAAAGAGCTGGTTTTACTGTTTTTCAGGAAAAACTCGGAATAGTTGACATTAAATCGATTATCGAGGCGGTCAGCCAAGCTGAGGTCAAGAAAGCCCATGAAAACCTCGCGGTATCGCGAAAGCGCATGCTGGAAGTGAATATTGTGCAAAAAATTCGGGAAGAAAAGGAAGGAAAAGAGGACGAGTTGGCGCGGTTTGTTCGAGAAACGATAAATAAGGCCGGCGTTTTCGTGAAATTTGATAATGCGCAGGTGAGCCTGGGCGGGCCGGGCACCGTCTCGGACCGCATCGGGAAAGTCGGCCGCACGGCAGGCGTCCTACTTCCTGAATGCGAGGAAGCGGGCCCATTTCGAACCAAACTGGCAGGCCTGTTTGAGCAGAACAAGCAAGGAGCTACGTTCAATGTGCTCGGAGTTGGCGCCAGAGAAAATGAACTCACCGTGCTCAGCATCACCAATCTTTTTACATTGCGGTGCATTGAGCCCTTGGCCATGTTGCGTACGAGTTACGAGCAACGCCGTGAGGCATCCGAAGAGGTTCGCACACTCATGCACAGCGAGGGCGATGGAGCTCAATTCCCGCCCTTGGAAATTCCAACGATGAGTAAGGTGCGGAGCGCGATGTTGCCCTGGGTATTTCTGGCCAAGGCAATGGGCCTGATCGAGGAGCGGCCAGATCGGAACACAGGCAGACCCACCACCATTTATGTGTACGAACAGGACGGGCTGCCGAATGAAGCCCAGCTTGGAAACGGGGATTTTTTTAATGCTGTGGAAGATATGAATCTGCGCACGCTCAGCATGATTGAGCTGGACGTCGATTCGCGGGTCAAGGCGGCTGAGCATGCGCAACGGCTGGCGTGGTTCGATAGTGCGAAGGATTTGGTCAAGGGAATTTATGAGTCGCGGGGGCGGAATGCGAGCGATGAGTTTTATCGACGCTATCTCGCCTTGGTTCAGACGGATGTGAAAAAGCTCTTGGAATTGAATTGAGGGGCAAGCGGGTGACCAAGTACACATGCAAGAACTTCGGATCGTGTTCGATTGCCGACAGCGGCAAGGACTTCGAGGCTGGCCTTGGGGGTGACGACCGTTGTCCAGAATGCGGCATGACGCTTGCGCAATCCCAGGCCGATTGGCGGGCGCCTGGGCATTCGGGTGGAAGGCGCAGGAAGCCGATGCTGATCGGCACTGCCGTGGTCATGCTTGTCTTGGTTGCTGGCGGCTACGCTTGGTGGCAAGGCAATCAGGTCGTGGTGCTGAAGCCGGATGCATCCGCGGCGTCCGTGGCGGTCGCGCCACCCACTCCCCCGATGGCCGTGACCTCGGTGCCTGCCACCGAGCACAAAGTCGCCGAGCTCAAACATTCAGAGGTGAACGTCGGCGAAACATCCGCCAGGCAGACATGTGATGAGGCCACGAAAGCCAAGAGCCTGGACGCCGCCAAAATTTGCAGACGCGCCGCCGCGGTGACGCTGCTGAACTCTGGTGCACAGGCGGCGGTTGCTGGCAACCTGGAGCAGGCGGAAAAAGACTATTTGGCCGCGAAGGACAAGGATCCGGATATCCCCGAGCTGTATTTCAATCTTGCGGTACTGAAAGCACGACAGGGGAAGAACTCGGAGTCGGTGGACAACCTGACACTGGCGGCAAGCAAGGGTTTTCGACAATTCGAGCTTATCGCGACCGAGCCTGCTTTCGTGAAAATGAAGGCAGACCCAGGGTTGAAAGCAAAGTTGGATGCCTTGCAAGCGAAATGAAGCATCACATTTGCCGCTATCTACTGGTGTTGGCCACGGGCTGCATGCTGTGGGCGTGCGCCAAGCCAGACCCCACCGTGATTCTGGGCAACTGGAAGGCCGACGCGTTTGCCATTGACAGTCTTAAAGTCCCGATCGCCCCGAATATAGAAGTCACGCGCAATCAGTTGATCTTGAAGACTCCCGACGGCCTGGCGTTGCAGGCGCTGTCGCTTTCGGCGATTCGGGCGGAGAGAAATACGATTGAGCTTGAAATTAAAGATGCCTTGGGGGTTTCATTGGTGTTCACAATTGAAAACCCAGGGCGAATCCATTTCAAGGTGCCTTTCGTCAACAGGGATATCGCTTTTTCCAAGCAATGAATCCATGACTGTTTCTGGTCATGGCCTGTTTTTTGCAGATTTTTATCCATTGCTGGGAGCATCGCGGCAGCTTTGTTGAAATCAATCCATTTTTTAACTGGTACTACTTTAAAAAGAGATCGGCCATGAACCTGAAATCCATTCTCTCGGCAGCAGCGATGACTGCCGCTTTGGCCCTTGCCGCTTGTGGCGGAGGTGACGGGGGGGGGGGGAGCGCTGAAACGCCCACCACCCCGACCACCCCCACAACCTATACGGCCGCCAGCGCTGCGGCCTGCTGGGACGGCAGCCATCTGACCGCCACCAGCCAGGTATCACAAGCAGCTGCCCAAGCAGCCGCCGACGCCCTGGTGCCCGGATCCTGCAAGGCGCAGCCCGTCACAACGTGTACGGCACCGGCCCAGCAGAACGCCCTCGGCGCCTGCATGTCACCACCTGTGACTGGTGCCTTCGCCAAAGACGACGCCACTGGCAACATCCGCTCTGCAGTTGCCAGTGACTTCACCTGGAGCGTGGCCGCCAAGGTCTGGATGGCCAACATGGGCGTCAAGATCACCAACCCGCAAGACATTGGTGCCACGAAATATGTGGCCAATGATGTGGGATTGGCTGACGGTGGCCTGTGGGAAAAATACAGTGCCGACGGTACCATCAAGTTCGCGATGTCCGACATTGTTATCCCTGGATACAACGGCCGCAAGGTGATGTTCGCTTACTATAAGACGAACCAATCCCCTGGTGGGGTAACCATCTACCAGCGATTCCCGATTTGGGCCGATACCAACAATGCAGCAACAATAAACCCTCCGGTTGACAATGGTGGATTTCAGGAACCGAGCGACTACTCGTACGGCTCGCAAGCTGGCTTCGTTGTTCACTCAGCCTCTGGTTGCTGGGAAAGCTACTGGGCTCCAGTTGTGAACAATTTCAGCTCGCGCAGTGTTATTTGCCGCTACTGAAAATAAACAGCTGTCACACGCTAGAAAGATGACTGAGACTTAAAACTCTTAAATACATCTACAGACCCTAGGTCTGCCGAGGCTCTATAATATAGAAGACCATGTCTTCATGTTATCGAGCCTTTTTACTTTTATAATTAATAATCTAAAAATAATTAAACTTTATCCACAGTTACTTGGTGGATTTTTACATTTTATACAACATATGTTGTTATAATATTCTCATACTTAGTATGCTATTTATTCAATTCATCAAAGGTCTGATCAGACCACTCCTATACACTTTATCAATATTAATAACAACTTTTATATTATCAACCCAAATTTCTTCTGCTCAATGTTATTGGCCAGGAGCAAATGTAGGGGTGTGGGGCAAGAACGCTTATGGTTGGGCGGATTAAAATATAAAATGCAAAGCATCTGCCGCCGGAAAATTGCAGCCGCACATGGGTAGGTGCCGCATCCGGACGATTGGTAGGCCGCTCAATGAACAACTCAGATTTGTCATCGTACCAATCCTTCATGGCCTGAACGGTTCTGGTGGTTTGAACGGGGCCATACCGTCTGTTTTCAAGGGCGGTCTCAACTCTGAAGTGCAACACCCTCACCGAGGGTAAGTTGCCGAGATGGAATCACGATACACGCACTTGCAGCCAGAAGAGCGCATCACGCTGGCATCGCT
>Ga0209794_1002101_pt1 | contig 11616 bp, 11 predicted proteins | sample EBPBio232013_DNA_FD_185869 | JGI IMG/M metagenome (GOLD analysis project Ga0209794, IMG submission 185869) | Wastewater treatment Type I Accumulibacter community from EBPR Bioreactor in Madison, WI, USA - Reactor 1_5/23/2013_ DNA (SPAdes)... | ecosystem: Engineered > Bioreactor > EBPR >... | reverse complement strand
AGTCCATCGGCGCATCAATGATCTGCTCGGCCGGCACCATCGGCACCGAGGAACCGCCCGGAATGACCGCCTTGAGGTTATCCCAGCCGCCGCGAATGCCGCCGCAATGCTTGTCGATCAGCTCACGGAAGGTCAGGCCCATGGCCTCTTCCACGTTGCAGGGCGTGTTCACATGGCCCGACACGCAGAACAGCTTGGTGCCCACGTTGTTCGGACGGCCGATGCCGTTGAACCAGCCCGCACCACGACGCAGGATCGTGCCCGCAACCGCGATGGATTCCACGTTGTTCACCGTCGTCGGGCAGCCGTAGAGGCCCATGTTGGCCGGGAACGGCGGCTTCAGGCGCGGCTGGCCCTTCTTGCCCTCAAGGCTTTCGAGCAGCGCGGTCTCTTCGCCGCAGATGTAGGCGCCCGCGCCGTGGTGGACATAGAAGTCGAACGGATAGCCGTGCTTGTTGTCCTTGCCAATCAGCTTGGCTTCATAAGCCTCATCCACCGCCTTCTGGAGCGCGATACGCTCGGCAATGAACTCGCCGCGGATGTAGATGTAGGCGGCATGAGCCCCCATCGCCACGCAGGCCAGCATCGCGCCTTCGATGAGAAGGTGCGGATCATGGCGCAGGATTTCGCGGTCCTTGCAGGTGCCGGGCTCGGATTCGTCGCCATTGATGACGAGGTAATGCGGGCGACCATCGTTCACCTTGGGCATGAAGGACCACTTCATGCCGGTCGGGAAGCCCGCGCCGCCACGGCCACGCAGACCGGAAGCCTTCATCTCGTCGATGATCCAGTCGCGGCCCATCTCGATGAGCTTCTTGGTGCCGTCCCAATTGCCGCGCATCAGCGCAGCTTTCAGGCCGGGGTCCTGTCGCCCGTAGAGGTTGGTGAAAATGCGATCCTGATCGTTGAGCATAGCCTAGATCCGGTTGGGGTTGGAAAGAATGACAGGGGTGGTTTCCCCGGCCTTGGTCTCGACTTCCGTGAGGAAGGTGTAGTCGTACATCGGCAGGATGGAGATCGTGGCTTCCGAGTCATAGGTGACGCGGGTGGCGACCAGCCATTTGCCGGCGGGCAGGTTCTCGAAAGTGAACTGCCCCTTCATATTGCATTGGGTCCTGCGGACAGCGCCCTTGTGTCGCTCGTTGAGCGCGGGCGCGTTCTCGATCGTGTTGCCGGAGCGGTAGATATCCACCCACTCGCGGAAATACGGCGTGTCCGGCACGAGATAGACCACTTCGCCCGAGCAGCGCGCCAGCCAGGCGTTGCGACGACGGATGAAGCCCTCACCCTCGATGCGCGCTGTGCCCTTGGCAAGCGCGGCAGCATGGGTCTTGGCGTCAAACGACAGCGTCTTCTCGACGCTGGCACAGCCCCCCAACGCCAGACCGGCAGCCGCCAGCAGCCCGGCGGTGACAACCGCGCGGCCCGGCAACTCGATCTGGGAGAAGGCGTGCGCCATCAATCCGCTCCTCAGGCTTTCTTCTCGGCCGCAGCAGCGGCTTCTTCCTTGGCCTTCTTGGCGGCCGCGACGCGGGCGTCGAAATCGCCCTGCCAGCTGCCGACCTTGGAGCCGTCATAAAGCGCGCCGTCGAGCAGCGTCTTGATCGAATCCTTCGGCTCCGATTTGGAACGGCCATTCTGCGGGCCGATCTTCACCGGCTTGCCCGCCGCCAGATCATCCAGCAGCTTCGCAAGGGTCTCGGCGGTCAGGTCCTCGTAGAAATCGTCGTTGATCTGCACCATCGGCGCGTTGGTGCAGGCACCAAGGCACTCGACTTCCAGCCAGGAGAACTTGCCATCGGCGCTCACGTGATGCTCGTGGCCGATCTTCTCTTTCAGCACCTTCTTCAGGTCCTGCGCGCCCATGCAATGGCACGGCACCGTGCCGCAGAGCTGCACGAAGTACTGCCCCACCGGCTCAAGGTTGAACATGGTGTAGAAGCTGGCCACCTCGAGCACGCGGATGTTCGGCATGCCAAGGCACTCGGCCACATGCTCGATGGCGGCCTTGGGCAGCCAGCCACCGGCCTGCTTCTGGGCCTGCCACAACGCCGGGATCACGGCAGAGGCCTGACGCCCTTCCGGATACTTCGCGATCTGCGCGGCAAGCCAGACCTTGTTCTCCGCGGAGAACGCGAAAGAGGCCGGCTGGACGGAATCAGGCGCAAGGCGACGAACGGACATCTCTTTTCCTCAATGCCTCAAAAGCACACACTCTCGCGCTTCAACGCCCGGGAGTTGGTATCGCGCGACAGCCGCATCAGGCAGGTGCGCAATTCCCCGGAACGCTGGAGCACAAGCAGGTAATCGGTCGCCTTGTCGGATGTTTTCGACACGGCCTTGACCTCAAACCCCTGTTTCACCAGCACATCCGCCGTCACCGATGCACCCGGCATGGCAAGCGGCGGCTGTTGTCCGCCCTGGCCTGGCACCTGCGGTGCCTGAACCTGCGGCGGACGCACGAAAAAATCTTCCCGCGGCGGTGCTTGGGCGAAAGCCGGCGCGGCAAGAGCTGCCGCAGCCACCACCCCTGCCCCGACGCGGGCCTTCACCGATCCACCTCGCCGAACACGATGTCGAGCGAACCGAGGATCGCCGAGACATCCGCGAGCATGTGGCCCTGGCACATGAAATCCATGGCGCTCAGATGGGCAAAGCCGGGCGCACGGATCTTGGTGCGATACGGCTTGTTGGTGCCGTCCGAGACCAGATACACGCCGAATTCGCCCTTGGGCGCCTCGACTGCGGCATAGGATTCGCCCGCCGGCACGTGGAAGCCTTCGGTGTAGAGCTTGAAGTGGTGGATCAGCGCTTCCATCGAGCGCTTCATTTCCGAGCGCTTGGGCGGAACCACCTTGCCATCCGTGGTGGAAATGGCGGTCTTGCCATCCGGGCCGCGCAGCTTGGCGATGCACTGCTTCATGATGCGCACGGACTGGCGCATTTCCTCGACGCGGATGCAGTAACGGTCGTAGCAATCGCCGTTCTTGCCGATCGGAATGTCGAAATCGAGCTCGTCGTAGCACTCGTAGGGCATCGACTTGCGCAAATCCCACGCCGCGCCCGAGCCACGCACCATGACGCCCGAGAAGCCGAGCTTCCACGCATCATCAAGGTTCACAATGCCGATATCGACATTGCGCTGCTTGAAGATACGGTTGTCGGTGAGCAGACCTTCGAGATCATCGAGCAAGCCGAGGAACGGATCGCAGAAGGCCTCGATGTCGTTGATCAGCGCCTCGGGCAGATCCTGGTGGACGCCGCCGATGCGGAAATAGTTGGCGTGCATGCGCGAGCCGCAAGCGCGCTCATAAAAGATCATCAGCTTCTCGCGCTCCTCGAAGCCCCACAGCGGCGGGGTGAGCGCGCCCACGTCCATCGCCTGCGTGGTGACGTTGAGCAGATGGCTGAGGATGCGGCCGATTTCCGAATAGAGCACGCGGATCAGCTGGCCACGCTTGGGGACCGTGATCTTCAGCAGCTTTTCGGCCGCAAGGCAGAAGGCATGCTCCTGATTCATCGGCGCGCAGTAATCGAGGCGGTCGAAATACGGGGTCGCCTGCGCATAGGTCTTGTATTCGATCAGCTTCTCGGTGCCGCGATGCAGCAGGCCGATATGCGGATCGGTCCGGGTCACGATTTCGCCGTCCAGCTCCAGCACGAGGCGCAGCACGCCGTGCGCCGCCGGATGCTGCGGGCCGAAGTTGATGGTGAAATTGCGCATGTTCTGATGTTCGGTCATGACCTCAATCCACTCAACCTGCTCATCACATTTTGGATCGCTTGCAAAGCTAGCCATCCAACCAATCCGCCTACGATGTTCTTAAGAACGAACATCACGAAAATCCCGCTTCCTTTGAACGCCCATAGGAACAGTCCAAAGACAACCACACCACCTGCAAGAGCGATCACAAACTGAGCCAGCGCGAAGACAAAAAAGAAGCGCCAACCATTTGAAACCCCTGACCAGCCGATGATCCCCATGACCGCCCCGCACAGGAGGCCAACATCACCATCGAACAGTCCAGAAACGTAAAACCCGTCGATACTCTGCCGGGCTACCAGCCACTCCACTTTATTGTTTCGCCTTCTCGTCACCGGGCAGCACGTATTCGGCGCCTTCCCAGGGGCTGAGGAAATCGAAATTGCGGAATTCCTGATTGAGCTTCACCGGCTCATAGACAACGCGCTTTTCGGCGTCGTCATAGCGAACCTCCACGAAGCCCGTCATCGGGAAGTCCTTGCGCAGCGGATGCCCGGCGAAACCATAATCCGTCAGGATGCGGCGCAGATCAGGGTGATCGGTGAAGACCATGCCGTACATGTCGTAGGCTTCACGCTCGAACCAGTTCGCACCCGGAAACACCCCGACGATCGAGGGCAGCGTTTCATCCTCGGCCACCTGCACCTTGACGCGGATGCGGCGCACGTGGCGCGGCGACATCAAGTGATAGACGACATCGAAGCGCTTCTCACGCTCCGGGTAATCGGCACCACATACATCAATGAAGCTGATGAAGGCGCATTCGGCATCTTCCCGCAGGAAGGTCATGACATCGACGATGGCGGCAGCCTCGGCAAAAACGGTCAACTCGCCGTTGGCGAGCACGTGCCCGGTCACCTTGCCCGGCAGCGCCTTCGCGATATGCGCGGCGAGATTTTCGAGGGCTTCGCTCATGTCGGCTCCCATGTCATTCCCGGCCCGTCACCTTCGGGTGGAAATCTTGTCCCAGAGTGTCGCCAGCCATTTCGGACAGCTGGCAGGACTGCGCCGGGAAGGCGCAGCCCGAGAAATCAGCGTTCGATCGTCGCCGTGCGGCGGATCTTCTTCTGAAGCAGCAGCACGCCGTAGAGCAGCGCCTCGGCCGTCGGCGGGCAGCCCGGCACATAGACATCCACCGGCACGATGCGATCGCACCCGCGCACAACCGAATAGGAATAGTGATAGTAGCCGCCGCCGTTGGCGCAGGAGCCCATCGAGATGACGTAGCGCGGCTCCGGCATCTGGTCATAGACCTTGCGCAGCGCCGGGGCCATCTTGTTGGTCAGCGTACCGGCGACGATCATCACGTCGGACTGACGCGGCGAGGCACGCGGCGCAAAACCGAAGCGTTCGACGTCATAGCGCGGCATGGAGAGCTGCATCATTTCTACGGCGCAGCAGGCCAGACCGAAGGTCATCCACATCAGCGAGCCGGTACGCGCCCAGGCGATCAGATCGTCGGTCGCGGTGACAAGGAAGCCCTTGTCCGCGAGCTCGGCGTTGATCTCCGAGAAAAACGGATCATTCGACCCGATCGGCTTGCCGGTCGCCGGGTCGAGGATGCCCTTGGGCGCGGGAGCAACAAGTGTGTTCATTTCAGAACCTCAATTCTGGCCCTTGCGGACCGAAAGCCTGCGGAGCGGAAAACCGTTGAAACGGTCAATCCCACTCCAGCGCACCCTTTTTCCACTCATAGACGAAGCCGATGGTCAGCACGCCCAGAAACGTCATCATCGACCAGAAGCCGAAAGCCCCCACTTCCTTGAGCGCAACAGCCCAGGGGAAGAGGAAAGCCACTTCCAGATCGAAGATGATGAAGAGAATCGCGACGAGGTAGAACCGCACGTCGAACTTCATGCGCGCATCATCAAACGCGTTGAAGCCGCACTCATAGGCCGAGAGCTTCTCGGGGTCGGGCGCTTTGTAGGCCACCACGAACGGAGCAATCATCAGCGCGAGGCCAATCACGGCCGAGAGCGCGATGAAGAGGACGAGAGGAAGATAATCGACGAGGAGGTTCTGCATGTGCCACCCGTTTAGAATGGCTCCGGATTAGTCCAGCCTTCCGGGGAGCGCAAGCCGCTCTGCGCAAAGCCTGCCGCTTTGTGGCGCCTTTTTTGCCGCAATTTCGTCTTTTGTCTTACACGGTTGACAGAGGGTGACACCGCGTTGGTCGATGCGCGCAAACGCGTGCGCGACCAAAGTCGTTCAACTTAAAGGGGAAACGGTCCTCTTTGTCACCAAGAGGGGAAATGGCGCGGGCGACGGGGCTCGAACCCGCGACCTCCGGCGTGACAGGCCGGCACTCTAACCGACTGAGCTACGCCCGCATCCAAATCAACTGCGGGGTGCCCCGCAGCGAGGCCGGACGGATAGGCGATACCCGCCCTCCCTGTCAACAGCCTTGCGACGCTTTTTTGAAGGGGCCACCGCAAAACTATTTCAGCAAAGCGGGATCGAGGGCGAAAATGAGCGGAAAATGGGTCTTCCAGCCGAGATATTTTTTTGCACCCGCTTCGGAGACAGACCAGATCAAACGTCCGTCCGAGCCGAGATCCTCGATTCCCGCAGGCATGTCATAGCGGGCAACCTCCTGCCCGGTGGCCGAATCGAGGCGCGAGAGTCGTCCGAAGGTGGCGCCGGAGAAGGTGAGCCACATCTGTCCGCCGTGAAACACCATGCCCTGCGCCTTGGCGGGAATGGTGATTCTGCTGCTCGCATCCGCCTCGGACAGCTTGCCTTGCTTCAGTGCTGCGGGGGAAAACCGCCACAACGTCCCCGGCCCATCCTTCACATAGGCGCCGATCCAGAGATCCTTGCCGTCGAAATCCCCGAACGAGCCGACAAGCGGCTTCTCCAGCACAATCTTGTGCATCACCCGCCCGGATTGCACGATGAACAGCGCGCGGGAATCGATGACGACGAAGCGCCCTCCCCCCAAGGCAGCAAGGCCCCCGCCGTGGCGACAGGCGGGGACATCCACCTGCCCTTGCAGCTTGCCGTGGGGTGAAAGCGAATAAAGGCGGCATCCGCCGGGCCCATAGCCGACGACATGGACAGCACCGGCCGCATACACCAGCCCCTGCGGCGTGTAGCCCTCATCAAGGCCGGGCATGAAAAAACGCCGCACCATCGCCTGCTCGTTGGGCACGCGAGAGAGCGGCGTTGTCAAATAGGCCGGGGGAACACCCCCGGTTTTGGCCTCCTGCGCCAGCGCTGCGCCGGACCACCACAGGGCAGCCCAAGCGCCGGCGAGCGCCTTAAAGCTTGGGCGAGCCAAGGCGATACCGCCGGATCTCGGCGGGGCTGAGCACGCGGATTTGCTCGGGGGGAATTGATTCGGCGAGGCTGATCAGCTCCTGAGATCCGCCCACGCGCGACACATAGGTGCGAAGCGCCTCGATCTCCGGAGAGCCGGCGAAGATGCGGCTGGACATGGTGCCCCCGCCCGCAGGCTCACGCGCGGTCAGTCTCGCGGACATGCGATGCACGCCAAGGCGCGCACCCGAAGGCACCACGCGCTTCTTGGCGCCCATGAGCGCATAGACGCAGGCCGAGGCACAATGTCCCGGCACAACGCCGAGCTGCCCGGCGCCGACACGCCCCCCCAGCGTCGGCTGGCCCACAACCACCGCCGCCCCCGCCGCATGGAACAGCGTGCCGAGACGCAGCGCGCTTTCGACATTGCCGCCCGGCGAGTTGAGAAACACCACCGCATGCAGCCCCGGCATCTGCATTTCATTGCGCAGGAAAGCCGAAAACTGGTTGGGGGCATCGGAATTGATTTCGCCATGCGCGATCACCGCGCGCGGGCAGCCCGAGCCCGTACATTCGGGCGAAATCGGAATGGTGGAAAAGGTCATCGCCGCAGCCGGCGCGGCAAAAAGGCCCATCACGGCCAGCGCAAAAGCGCTGCGGACAGAACGGGCGAAAGCGTGCGCACGCGGCGCACCCTTGGCGGAAAACAGCTTACGCATGGATCTTGCGACCCCCTCACTCACACGCTGGAAAGCCAATACAACGGCTCCTTGTGCTTATGGTGAACGTTCAAGGTTTCCGATTGGTTCACGCCCACGTCAAGAGGCCACTGAAATCTTCGAAAAAAGAACGGGCCGAGGACGATACAAGCGTCGCGCGAATTGTATAAGGGAAGCCGAATTTCCTGTTTCCCTCTCGGCAAGCCCTCATGCGTTCCACCTCTGGCCAGCACTTTCTCGCCCTCGATCACATCAGGGCCATTGCGGCCTTTCTCGTGTTCTCGTGGCATTTCCTGCATTCCGGGCGGGGGTTTCCCGTGCCGCTCGATGCTGCGCCGAGCATCTTCCCACTCTCCATTATCAATCAGGGGCACACCGGCGTCGCCCTCTTCATGACGCTCTCGGGCTATCTCTTCGCCAAGCTGCTGGAAGGGCGGCAGATCCGCTATGGCGCGTTTCTGTGGAACCGCGCCGTGCGCCTGCTGCCGCTGCTGCTGCTGGTTGTGATCCGCTCGGGGCTGAAGGCGCAGGACCCCAAGGCTTTTGCGCTGGAAATGCTGACCGGCGTGGTGATGCCGGTGCTGCCGAACGGTGGCTGGTCGATCACCGCTGAGTTCCATTTCTATCTGGTGTTGCCGCTGCTGCTGGCCTTGGGGCGGCGCGCGCCGAGCCTGCCGCTGCTCGTCATCGCCTTCGCGCTGGTGCTGCGCACGGGGCTTTACGCCTGGCGCGGGGAAATCGAATCCCTCGCCTATTGGACCATCATTGGCCGCATTGATCAGTTTGTGCTCGGCATGGTGGCCTACAGCTTCCGCCACCACATGGCGGGCAAGCACGGGCGCGCGTTTGTCGTGTTTCTGGCCTTTGCCGTCTATTACGCGTGGTTCGATCGCATCGGCGGCTTTGCCAAGAACAGCGCTTCTCCGCTGTGCATCACCATCGGCACCATCGAGGGTCTGGCCTATGGCGCGCTGATCGCGTGGTATGATCAGTCTTTTGCCCCCAAAGCCTCAGGCTTCAGCGCCTTCTTCGGCAAGATCGGGGAATACTCCTACTCGATCTACCTCCTGCATTTCTTCTTCACGTTGCAGATGACGCGCTTCATCACCGCCAAGATCATGGATATCTCGAATTTCTATGTCGGCACGGCTTGGTCGGTGGTCGGCTTCCTGCTCATGGTGCCGATCGCCTGGGCCAGCTACACCTTCATCGAGAAGCCGTTCCTGCGCTTCCGCAAGCCCTACATCATCACCGAAACCAAGGGCTGAGGCCGCACGTCACGGCCCATCACGCGGGCCCGAGACATAGTTGGCCGGGGGAATGGTGGGCCGGGAAAATGGTGGGCGATGAGAGACTCGAACTCCCGACATCCTCGGTGTAAACGAGGCGCTCTACCAACTGAGCTAATCGCCCGAACCGCCGCCTTGTAAGCGCAGCCGAGGAAGGATGCAAACCCTTCTCGCATCGCCCCCCGCCGAATGGGGAATTAAAACTTGGCAAAGCGCGTGTTACGCAGTTCACTTGATCCGGCGGGCGCGCCATCACAACAATCCCAAAGTGCCCGCGTGAGGAAAATCCGGGACCCGGCGTGATGTCGGGCGGTCGAAAATGACCGTGGGGGAGTGTTGATGCGTATTGCTCTGCTGGCGGATATTCACGCCAATCGCGAAGCTTTTGAAGCGGTTCTCAAGCGCATTGAAAAACTGGGGGTCGATCGCCTCGTTCTGCTCGGCGATATCGTCGGCTATGGCCCCGATCCTGAATTCTGTGCGGAAAAAGCGGCGGAGCTTGTTGAGGAAGGCGCGCTGGCTGTCATCGGCAATCACGACGCCGCCATCGAAGGCGATGCCTCCGACATGAATTCGCGCGCCCGCGCTGCGATCGAGTGGACCCGCACCCGCCTTGGTCCGGCCCATCGCGGCTTTCTCAAGGCCCTGCCCGAAGCCATCCGTGAGGGTGAGGTGCTGTTCGTTCACGCCAGCGCCCGCGCGCCGCGCGCCTGGGAGTACATCACCGGCCCCATGGAGGCCGAGCGGTCGATCCGCGCCACGGAAGCCCGCATCACCATTGTCGGCCATGTCCATTCGCCCAACCTCTGGCGGCTCAATACCGCGGGGGTTGCGACCGGCCATGTGCCGGTCAGCGGCGTGGAGATTCCCCTCGCCCGCTCACAGAATTGGCTCGCGGTGATGGGCGCGGTGGGCCAGCCGCGCGACGGCAACCCGGCGGCCGCCTTCGGCCTGCTCGACACCACGAAAAGCACGCTGGTTTTCGAGCGTGTCGCCTATGATCACTTCGCCCCCGCGCGCAAAATCCGCGCTGCTGGCCTGCCGGATGAGCTTGCCGCCCGCCTGCAGCGCGGGCGATAACCCACGCACACCACAGGCCGTGCAACCCTCGCGGGATTGCTTGAAATCATGGGCTTGAAGCCCCCTACCCCGTAAGACACCCTCAGGGTTGGAAAACTGGCAAAGGACGGCGCATGGGGCGACTTCAGCTGACGACGGGCGCGACACTCGACGGCTTCGTGATCGGGAACAAAATTCACCAGGGCGGCATGGCCGAGATCTGGGAGGTCACGAAAGAAGGAATCGACGTTCCTATCGTGATGAAGATCCCGCTCATCCTCGATGGCGATGACCCCACCATGATCGTCGGCTTCGAGCAGGAGCAGATGATCCTGCCGCGCCTCACCGGCCCCCATGTCCCCAAGGTCTTCGCGCTGGGTGACTTTTCGGTGCAGCCCTACATCGTCATGGAACGCATCCACGGAGAGAGCCTGCTGGAGCGCTTCAAGCAAGCCCCGATTCCGATGGAGGAACTGGTCGATCTCTCGGCCCGCATCGCCACCGCGCTCGCGAGCCTGCACAGGCAGGATGTCTGCCATCTCGATATCAAACCCTCCAACATCATGTTCCGCGAGCGCGCGGCCGATGGTTCGGGCGGAGAAGCCGTCTTCATCGACTTCGGCCTCTCGCGCCACCTGAAGCTTCCGGATCTGCTGGCCGAGGAGTTCCGTGTGCCCATGGGCACCGCGCCCTACATTGCGCCCGAGCAGGTGCTCAAGATCCGCGAAGAGCCGCGCTCCGACATCTTCGCGCTGGGCGCCATGATGTATGCGCTGGGCACCGGGGAGCGCCCCTTCGGCAACCCCAAACACACCACCAAAGCCCTGCTGCGTCGCCTGTTCGAGCAGCCGACGCCGCCGCGCCACGTCAACCCCAAGATGCCCGGCTACCTTCAGGAGATCATCCTGCGCTGCCTTGAGGTGCGCCCTGAGCGACGCTACCCCACGGCCGAGCAACTCGCTTTTGAGCTGAAGCACCCGGAACAGGTGGTGCTGACCGAGCGCGCCACGCGCGAAAAAGCGAGCTGGATCAAGAAGTGGCTCGCGGGCCGCATGCCCGGCTCCAACAAGATGCCGCTCTCGCGCATCGAGAACTATCGCCATGCGGCCACGGCGCCGATCATCATGGTCTCGGTCGATCTGGGACCGGAGGGCGCACCGGTCGCCCATGCCCTGCGCGAATTGACCCTGCGTCTTCTCACCACCGCACCCGATTCCCGCCTCGCCTGCGTCAACGTGCTCAAGACCCACGTCATCGGTATTGATGAAATGGTGGATGACGATGGCACCTCGCTTCACGTCAAACATCTGGTGGAGCTGAAGAACTGGGCGAATGAGATGCGCCTTCCGGCGGATCGCGTCACCTTCCACGTGCTTGAAAGCTCGGACCCGGCCGAAGCCCTCATCACCTTCGCGCACAATAACCACGTTGATCACATGATTGTCGGTGCGCGCGGCTCGGGCGGCGTGCGGCGTTACATGGGCTCCGTCTCCACCGCCATCGTTGCGCAATCGAGCTGCACGGTCAC
>Ga0209794_1002100_pt1 | contig 11638 bp, 14 predicted proteins | sample EBPBio232013_DNA_FD_185869 | JGI IMG/M metagenome (GOLD analysis project Ga0209794, IMG submission 185869) | Wastewater treatment Type I Accumulibacter community from EBPR Bioreactor in Madison, WI, USA - Reactor 1_5/23/2013_ DNA (SPAdes)... | ecosystem: Engineered > Bioreactor > EBPR >... | reverse complement strand
CACCCTCGACCTCGACCGTGAAACGCTTTCGCTGGAAGACTTCGGCGCCCGTATCTTCGGCGGGGAAATTTCCGGCAAGCCACAACGCCTGGCGCGCAACGCCGGCCACTGGACGATCCCGATCGACCTTGAGGAAATCGATCTGGCCCGGCTGCTGCAAGCCTTTCAGGTGAACGGTCTCTCCGGCAGCGGTCGTCTGCAGGGTCGCCTGCCACTGACCATTTACCCGCATGGCGGCGAAGTACGCGACGGCAAGCTCAGCGGCACCGTTCCCGGCGTATTGCGCTACGCGCCCGCCGTTCCGCTGGGCGACAACATCGGTTTGCGCGCCTTGCGCGATTTTCGTTATCGGCAACTCGATCTCGGGCTGCAGTACGATATCGACGGCCATTACCGGATTCGCGCCACGCTCGAAGGCAGCAACGCCGAACTCTACGGCGGCTATCCGATCCGTTTCGGTCTGAACCTGAACGGCGCGCTGCCGGGCTTGCTGCGCGCCGCAGTTTTTTCCGGCGATTTCAACCGACACATTTTGGAACAATTGCGCTCAGGCAAACTGCAATAAACTTCGCTAAGATGGAAGCCACTTTCGGGAGATCAATCATGTCATGTCATACTCGCCTGATCGTCTCGCTCTGCCTGCTGCCGCTGCTCGGCGCCTGTTCGCCGACCGTACGCATCGAAGCGCCGGACAAGCCGATCGAAATCAACATGACCGTCAATATCAAGCACGAAATTCTGGTCAAAGTTGAAAAGGAAGTGCAGCAATTGTTCGATTCGAACAAGGGCCTGTTCTGATTACCCCACCCGGTTTTGCTGAAGGAGAAGCCATGAAGAACTGGATCAAAACCCTTATCGTCTGCCTGATGCTGATCGGGCAGATCGCCTACGCCGCCGACCTGGCTTCTGCCAAGGCACAAGGTCTGATCGGTGAACAACGCGACGGTTACCTGGGCCTGGTCAAGGGCGATGCCCCGGCCGACGTCAAGGCCCTGGTCACTTCGGTCAACGGCCAGCGCAAGGCACAGTTCGCCCAGATCGCGGCCAAGAACGGCGTCCCGCCGGAAGAAGCCGCCAAGGTCTTTGCCCGCGAAGCCGCAGAACGCACGCTGCCCGGCAACTATCTGCAGAACGCCTCTGGTGCCTGGGTCCGCAAGTGATTACCGCCGGAATCCGTGCGCTGGCGATGACCCTGATGCTGGCCACGGGCTTGATGCCCGGATTCGCTGCCGCGGAAACGTCCGACCCGCCGCCACCGCAAACCATCGCCGCGCTGGACCTGCCGCGCTACATGGGTCAATGGTACGAAATCGCCCGTTTCCCCAATATCTTCCAGGAAAAATGTCTGGGATTCACCACCGCCAGCTACCGCCCCCTTGAAGACGGCCGGGTCGAGGTGATCAACCGCTGCCGCGTCGCGGACGGCAGCACCACCGAGGCGATCGGCATCGCGCGTCTCAACGGCGGCCCGGGTTCGCCCAGGCTGGAAGTGCGTTTCGCGCCGGCGTGGCTGTCTTTCATCCCGGCGGTCTGGGGTGACTACTGGGTCATCGATCTCGACCCGGAATATCGTCTGGCAGCGGTCAGCGATTCCCGGCGAAAATATCTCTGGATTCTCTCGCGCACGCCCAAGGTCGACCCCGCAGCCTACGCTGCCCTGTTGCAACGCTTGAGCCAGCAACATTTCGATCTGCGGCAACTGCGCAGCACGCGGCAGCAAGAATAATTATCGCCGTACCCCATGCGCCGGCCGGCTTTGATATGATTTCCGCAACAACTCCGAAAAACCCTTACTCCCCCGGCAACCATGATTCCGCAAGGCGCACACTTCGAACCGCTTCCGGTCAGCCGGGATTTCTTCGACAAGATCACCTCGAGCATCGATCTTTCCCAGTTGCTTGACTGGTTGGGCGCCGAAATCGAGGGCGTGGCGCAAGTCGAAGGTTATGCGATCAATCTGATCAACGAAACCGGGGAATATCTGGTCTGCGAAAAAATCGCCCTGCCCAGCATCTTCGCCTCGATGGGAAGCACACTGCTCAAGTACCGCTACCCGCTGACCCTGACCGACACCAATATCGATTGTTTTGTGCATGGACGCGCGGTGTTCATCAATCGGGACAATCTCGCCGAACTCCCGAGCATGACCGTCACCCGTTTCCGCAACTGGGATCTGTCGTCGATGGTCGTTCTGCCGATTATTGCCGGCGAGGAAACCATCGGGACCATCATCCTGATCCGGCAGACATCCGGCGAAATCACCCCATCCACCGCCGCAAGCGTGCAGTCCAGAGCCGCGCTCTACGCCAACCAGTTGCGCAATGCCCTGCGTTACGCCCAGTTGAAAGCCCACGAAAGCCACGTGCTGCAACAGCAGCACGAACAGGAAGAATTCCGAAATTTCGTGATCAAAATCAACAGCCTGGCCGACGAGAACCAGATTTACGAGCTGATCACCCGGGAGTTTCTCCACCGTTTTTCCTTCGATGTCGCCTCGATCCTGATGCGCGAAGGCAACGAACTGGTGATCAAGAACTGTACCGACCAGACCGGACGCTACGGCGAAATGCTCGAACGCTGGCGCGCACATGCCGCCGACAACGGCTATCTGCTCGAAGACAGCGACGGTGCCTCATCCGCAGCCTTTCTGCGCAACTGCCACCTTCATTTTCACGACGTGCTGGAGGTCATTCACCTGCCGATGTCAAAAAAGGATCGTGCGGTCCTCGACATCCTCAAAACCCCGCGCACCTTCGTCTGCATGCCGATCCGCCGCGACGAGACGCCGATCGGCATTCTCTGGCTGTGGAGCCTGGAAAACCCGGTTCCGATCAGCGAGGCCGATCTGGCCACCATCGAACATCTTTGCTCCTTCGTCAGCACCGCGATTCTCAATGCCCGGCTGTACAGCACCATCAACCGTCAGAACGTCGAGATCGAAGGACTCAATCTGGCACTGCAGGCACGCAACGACCAGCTCAATCAACTGGCCACGCGCGACCGCCTGACCGGCGCCTATAACTACGGTTTCTTCCTTGAGGAGTTGAAGCGCCGCATCAAGGAATACGAGCGACAGCAAAATGGCCATCCATTCTCGCTGGTGATGATCGATATCGATCACTTCAAAATCTTCAACGACCAGCATGGCCACCCGGCCGGAAACGAGGCCCTGGTCGAGGTGACCACCCGCATGCGCCAGGTCGCCCGCGAAATCGACACGGTCTGCCGTTATGGCGGCGAAGAGTTTGCCGTCATCCTGCCGATGAGCGCCCTGGAAGGGGCCAGACAATTCGCCGAGCGCCTGCGCTGCGTGGTTGCCGAAACGCCGTTTTGCCTGGCCAGCGGCACCTATTCGCTCACCATCTCGGCGGGTTGCGCCGAGTATTCCTCGCCGGAAGAAACCGGCGACCTGATCGCCCGCGCCGACCGCGCGCTCTATCAGGCCAAGCAATGCGGCCGCAACCTGGTGGTGACCGCAGGCTGATTCTCGCGAACCTCTCGGCGCCGGAACGCTCGAACGTTCAACTATGCCCCGGGAGTTCACATGAGCACGCTCCATGAAATCGAAATCGAGACCCTCGACGGCGAGCGCCGCAAAATCGGGGATTACGCCGGCAAGACCCTGCTGATCGTCAATGTGGCCAGCCATTGCGGCTTCACCCCGCAATACGCCGGGCTGGAAGCACTATGGCGCCAGTATCGCGACCGCGGTCTGGTGGTGATGGGATTTCCTTGCAACCAGTTTGGCGCGCAGGAACCAGGCAGTCATTCCGAAATTGGCGATTTCTGCCAGCGCAATTACGGCGTCAGTTTTCCGATGTTCGCCAAAATCGAGGTCAATGGCGAAGGCGCACATCCGCTTTATCGGCATCTCAAAGCCGCGCAACCCGGAGTGTTGGGTACCGAAGCGATCAAATGGAACTTCACCAAATTCCTGGTCAGCCCGGCCGGCGATGTCGTCGGGCGATTCGCCCCCACCGCCAGCCCGGAAAGTCTGGCCGATGAAATCGAGCAATGTTTGCCCTCGGTGTAAGGATTCCCGGCCGCCAGCCGTCTAAGGAAGGTCTGAAGCAGCGACCTTAGCCAACGCCGCGTAACGTTGCCATGCACTCGCGTAGCCGCTGACCCGGACTTTCCCCAATCGGCACAGGAGACCCTAACCATGCTCATCCGCCGTCACGACCCCTTCGCGCCCACGCCCTCGGAAATCACCGACCAAGCCCTGTTCGAGCAGCGGCGCGGGTTATTGAAAGCCGCCGGCATGGCTGGCCTTCTGGCATTGCCCGGCGCCAGCGCACTGGCGGCAAAGCCTTTCGGCAACGCCAGCAAAAGCCGGTTCAGCACTGACGAGGTGCCGAACTCGTTCAAGGACATCAGCACCTACAACAATTTTTACGAATTCGGCACCGACAAATCCGACCCCGCCAAATACGCCGGAAAAATGAAAACCCGGCCGTGGACGGTGAGCGTCGAGGGGCTGGTGCGAACACCGAAGACGTTTGCCATCGACGATCTCGTTTCCGCTTTTGCGCTGGAGGAACGAATCTACCGCCTGCGCTGCGTTGAAGGCTGGTCGATGGTCATTCCCTGGATCGGCTTTCCGCTTGCCGAGTTGCTGAAGCGGGTCGAGCCACTGGGTAGCGCGCGTTTCGTCGAATTCGTCACCCTGGCCGATCGCCAGAGCATGCCCGGCCTGGCCTATCCGGCGCTGGACTGGCCCTACCGCGAAGGGCTGCGCCTCGACGAAGCGCTGCATCCGTTGACCCTGATGGCTGTCGGCCTGTACGGTGAGGTGTTGCCGAACCAGAATGGCGCACCGCTGCGGCTGGTGGTCCCCTGGAAATACGGATTCAAAAGCGCCAAGTCGATCGTGCGTATCCGGCTGACCGAGAAGCAACCGGCCACCGCGTGGAATACCGCCCAGCCGAGCGAATACGGCTTCTACTCCAACGTCAATCCGAATGTCAGCCACCCGCGCTGGAGCCAGGCCAGCGAACGCCGCCTGGGTGAATTCATCCGCCGCAAGACGCTGATGTTCAACGGCTACGGCGAACAGGTCGCCAGCCTTTACACCGGAATGGATCTGCGTGCGAACTATTGATTTCAACCCCACGCCGAAACAGCTTGCGGGCATCAAGGCGACGCTGTTCCTGCTCTGCCTGCTGCCGCTGGCGATATTGATCCGCAATGGCGCGTATCAGGAACTCGGCGCCAACCCCATCGAGGCCGTCATCCGCAATCTGGGCGACTGGGCCCTGTACTTCCTGCTGATCGGCCTGGCGGTCACACCATTACGCCGCCTCACCGGGCTGCACTGGATCTTGCGCCTGCGCCGGATGCTCGGCCTGTACGCCTTTTTCTACGCCGCGCTGCACGTCGCCGCCTATATCGGAATAGATCAATTTTTCGACTGGGCGGCAATTGTGGACGATATCCTGCAGCGCCCGTTCATCACCGTGGGATTCGCCGCCTTCCTTTTGCTGGTGCCGCTGGCCGCGACCTCGACCAACGCCATGATCCGGCGGCTCGGTGGCGCCAACTGGCAGCGCCTGCATCGTCTGGTCTATCCGGCCGCCATTCTGGCGGTGCTGCATTATTTCTGGATGGTCAAACTGGACGTGCGCGAACCGCTGTTTTTCGCCGCCCTGCTTGCGATGTTGCTCGGAGTGCGCCTTTGGTGGCGCTGGCAATCCGGCGGATTCCGCCCCCGTCGAAACCCATGCCAAGGCCAAGCATTTCCAGAATTGAAACCCCGTTTGTCAGAAAACTCCACCGACCACCCACCGGGCAGGAAACCATGATTCACAAGAACACCGATGGCTTCGCCGAGCGCAACTTTCGACCTCACGGAAGAATCGAAATGTGGACCGAAGGCGCCGTGGTACACCTGATCTCCGAGGGGCCGTTCAACCGCGAGGCGGTCATCGCGCTGGGAAAGCTTGCCAACGAAATCTATGCATCGATTGCGCCGGGGACGCGCTTCGTCAATATCAACCAGATCCGCACCAGCCTGATGGGCACGCCCGAGGCGCTGGAAATGCTGGAAAACCACCTCAAGTCGCTCTCCGCCGCCCCGGTACACCCGCTGCTTCACGTGTGGGTGGTCGGCGCGGAAGTCGAGGGGCACCACTTGATGCTTCCGGTCATCCAGGCAGTTTTTGCCCGCGCCAACCGTCCGATGATGGTCTTCGACAACCTGCAGGCGGCCGAAAGCGCCGCCCGCGAGGCACTTGACCGGGATTGAACCGGTTTCCGGCTACTGGATCACCAGTTCGACGCGGCGGTTCTTGGCCCGGCCCGCCTCGTCCTGGTTTGGCGCCACCGGTGCCAGGCTGGCCACTCCCTTGCCCAGCAGCCTTCCGCGCGCAATACGATACTCACCGACCAGCGCATTGACCACGGCCTCGGCCCGGCGCTGCGACAAGCCGAGGTTGTAATCCAGTTTGCCCTGATTGTCGGTATGGCCGACGATGTACACCGCCAGTCCCGGATTCTGCTGCAGGAACCGACCCATTTCATCGAGTTGGGGTTTGGATTCCGCCTTGATCTCCGCCTTGTCGGTATCGAAGAGGATGCCGTAGATCGCCACTTTGCCGTCGCGGTTGATCGCCTGCTGGATCTCGCTTGACTTGATGGTCTCCATGCGGCTTTCCATCTGGCCGGCGCGGATATGCTCGACATAGACCGTGACCCGGTTCTTGATCGTGCTGTCGGCAGCGTTGCCGGAGAGCGCGGCGAGAATGACCGCGTAATTCGTCCCCCCGCCCTGCTTCTGCTCGGCAACGAACAGACGCGCGTCGCTGACCCCCAGCGTGAAGGCATACTCGCTGATCTGCTTGCCGGTCAGACGATTGCGCTTGTTGGCGAAGTAGACCGCTTCGTGAACGTCCTTGCCGCACTCCTCCATGGCGCATTCGAACACGGTGCTGAATCCGCCTTTCTTCAGCGCATCGGTGTAGTTGCGCATCACTTCCAGCGAAGAGCGCCCCTCCGGCGCCAGATAGAGCACGCGGGTACGCTTGCCTTCAACCCGCAGGCTCGTGTCGAAACCGCGCACCCCATCCTTGAGCAAGGCGCGCCCTGCTGGCAACACGCTTTCGTCGAAATCGGCATATTGATAGCCGAAGATCACCGAACCCGCATAGCGCGGCAAACCCGCAGGGTCCCTGGCATTGGCAATATCGGCCGTTGGCGCGGCCAGCAGCGGATGACATGCGAACAACAAAACGAGCGCCCATAGTCTGTTCATCAGTTTTTCCCCGAATGAATTGATGGAATCGCCACCCTATAAACGGTGGCCGGCATCGGCTGCCGCTTCAACGCGGCGGCGGAGGTGTCTTGCGTCCGCCCGATTGCTCCAGCGGCGGCGCCGGCGGGGTCTTTTTCTCCGCGACTGTTTCGGTGGTCACCACCGTCTCGCGAGGATTTTTGGGGGTATTCGTCGTCGGCTTCGGCGCTGCCGACGGATCGAACACTTGGGTCTGTGTCGTCGACTGCTGCGGCACTCCGCGGCGGAAAGAACCGCTGGCGGTATCGGCCGCCAGCAAAGGCGCTGCCGCAATCAGCAGGCAGCCGGTGATCAGGCATCGAGTGATGTTCATGGAATCTCCCTATGGTTTTTGCATAGCGAAATTCTACTCCTGTTGCCAACTGCGGGCATGAGCGGATTGCAACCATTCTCACAAGCGGCGGTCAACCCGCCATGCTGACCCGAACCCTGCGCCCAATCACCGAAGCCAGCTTCGACCACCACTTCGCCCGCCATCTTCCCGGAGAATCCGGCCCATCCAGGCAGGCGCGACAAGTGCTCAATGCCTGCTGGTCGGATGCGCCACCTACCCCGGTCGCCGCTCCGCGCTTGCTGGGCTGGTCTTGCGATCTGGCTGCCAAACTCGGACTCGCCGATCCGGAAGATCCCGAGGCCGTTGCCGCAATACTCGCCGGCAACCGTCTGCTGCCGGGAATGCGTCCGATTGCTGCCTGCTACGGCGGGCATCAATTCGGGCAGTGGGCCGGGCAACTCGGCGACGGACGCGCCATCGTGCTTGGCGACCTGCTGGCGCCGGACGGACTGCGCCACGAAATCCAGCTCAAGGGCGCCGGCTTGACCCCCTATTCGCGGCATGCCGATGGCCGCGCCGTGCTGCGCTCGTCGCTGCGCGAATTCATCTGCAGCGAAGCCATGCATCATCTTGGCATCCCGACGACGCGGGCGCTGGCACTGGTGGGAACCGGCGAAACCGTGTTGCGCGACATGTTTTACGACGGGCACCCGCAGGCCGAACCCGGTGCCATCGTTACCCGGGTGGCCCCGAGCTTTCTGCGTTTCGGCAATTTTGAAATCTTCGCTGCCCGCGACGATATCGAGCGCCTGCGGCTGCTGACCGATTACACCCTGCGCGAGCATTTTCCCGAACTCGGCCCTCCCGGTCGTGATGCTTACATTGCACTGTTCGAGGAAGTCTGCCGGCGTACCGCACTGCTGATGGCGCACTGGCTGCGCGTCGGGTTCGTGCATGGGGTGATGAATACCGACAACCTCTCGATCCTCGGCCTCACCATCGATTACGGCCCCTTCGGCTGGCTGGACAGCTTCGACCCCGATTTCACCCCGAACACCAGCGACCGCGGCGGACGCTACGCCTGGAACCAGCAACCGGGCATCGCCCAGTGGAATCTGATGCGCCTCGGCGATGCGCTGTACCCCTTGATCGGAGAGGTGGCCCCGATCGAAAAAGGGCTGGATATCTACGCCGACACCTTTGCCAAATCATGGTCGGCCATGTCGCTCGCCAAGATCGGTCTGCCGGAAGGCGAAAGCGCCGAAGACGATTCGGTGCTGATCCGCCGCCTGTTCTCGCTGCTGCGCGAAAGCGAAGTGGACCCGACACTGTTTTTCCGCGGCCTGATGGCCATCGACCCGGATGCCCTGCCTCCAGACCGCCTTCCCACTGCCCTGCACGACAGTTTCTATGCCCCGGAGCAGCTATCCGGGCGCTGGACCGATCAGTTGCATCAATGGCTGCGTGACTATGCCGGAACCCTGGGGCAGCGCGGCGTCACCCGCGAGAGCCGGCTCGAACGCATGGGCTCGGCCAATCCGGTGATCATTCCGCGCAATTACCTGCTGCAGGAAGTCATCGTTCAAGCTGAAAGTGGCAACATCGGCGGCATCGACGCGCTGCTTGCGGCCGTGCGCAACCCTTATACGCCGCGGCCGGCACTGCTCCCCTTCACCGGCCGACGCCCGGAATGGGCGCGCCGCTCACCGGGGTGCTCAGCCCTGTCCTGCAGTTCCTGAGCGGATCGCGCCGTAGCGCGCCAGCGTGCGCTCCCGCGCCACAGCGTGATCGACGATCGGCAGCGGGTAGTCGCGGCCGATGCCGAAACCCGCCTGCTCCAGCGGCGACATGCGCCAGGGCGCGTGAATGAATCGCGTCGGCACCGTGCGCAGCTCCGGAAGTTGATTTTATTTTATACAATGGAGTCGGAAGCGAGGGACGGCGAGCCATCCGCTCCCACCGCGCCGGTAGTGTCTGTCCTCGTACCGGCGCCGCTTTCAGCAGCAACGCCATTGCATTGCAGCCGAACCGCTAAGGTTTTCTAGGTTCAAGAGACTTGAAACCCCAGACAGGGCGGTGCTACCATGGTGTCACCTGCAAAACAAGGTCCTGGCCATGTCGACCACCTCAATAAAACTTTCTGATGAACTCAAGCAGCGCGCCATTGCGGCGGCCGAACATCAAGGCGTGTCGCCACATGCCTTTATGGTGCAGGCCATCGAACAGGCGGCGGCAGCGGCCGAGCGCCGGGCGAGTTTTGTGAAAGACGCGCTGACGGCCAGGGAACAAATGCTGAAAACGGGCAAAGGCTATGATGCCGGTGAGGTTCATGCCCACCTGAAGTCGCGCATCGCCGGGTCAAAATCAGCCAAACCCAAGGCCAAGTCTTGGCAAGGCTGATCTACTCGGAACGTGCGCTGGCCGACCTCGAAAGGCTCACCGATTTTCTGATCGAGACCGATCCCCCGGCAGCGTTGGAGACGGTGGCGCTGATTGAAGAAGCCGTCAATCTGCTGAGCCGCCATCCCCTGATCGGCCGCCAGGTGGAACATGATTTGCGCGAATTGCTCATCTCGCGCGGACGCACCGGCTATGTGGCGCTCTATAGCCTGGAGGAAAAACAGGACGCCATCCTGATACTGGCCATTCGCCACCAGCGTGAGGCCGGTTATTGGAGGCAGGACGAGGACTGACTTTTCCGCACGCAACCCGTTCGCGCAATGAACAACACGGCTTCGACAAAACGGCGGTTATCTGCCGCTCTTCCGCCCTTGTCCGTCGGTTTGCCGGGAAGTAAATGCGCTATCCGCAACCACTGTGCGTCGTTTAACATCCGCCGATCCATGTCTCACATCCAAAATTCAGGATGTAAACACAAATCGCCTACTGTGAACAGCCCCTAGTACTCGCCAAAAATATAAGCAGTGAAACAGTGAGCAGCAAGCCACTTCCGAGCAGTACTTCCTTGTAGCCGCCAAAGGTATGTACAAAATCGCAATAGTTCAGGAGATAGCCAACGACAAATGGACCAAAACCGACACCAAACTGAGAGAAAATATGCTGAAGGGCGAAGAAGCTCGCTCGCTTGCGGTAGCGCAGAACATTTGGGACAACGCAAAGACCGAGACGCCGAGAATCAGCGTCTTCTTCTTGCCGTAACCGTCGTACAGCGGACCCGAAACGAGTGCTGTGGCTCCCGATGCGATACCGTAGCCGATCAACAGGAAGCCAATTTGCCGGGTATCGTTGACGCTGAAGGTTTTCAGAATATTGATCATCAGCGGCGAAATCATCAGAGAATCGAGAATCACCAGAAACTGGAACGAAAACAGCAGGGCGACGACCATGAGGTCACGATAGCCAATGTAATAGACATAGGGAAAGACGATAGTTTGCTTATCGGGAACGACCTTGTTGATGAATTTGAATGTTTGGTCTCGATAGTGAACCATTGGTGCGAAGAAGACTGTCTTGGAGTCCCGATCTTCGTTGTCGCTATCAAAAAAGTCCTTGAAAATCAGCGTGCCGTAACAAACCACGTTGTAGACCAGTCGAGTACGGTTCCACCCCAGGCACTGCAAAGCTTCTCTGATCTCGGCGAACAGCGACTTTTTGTAGCTTTGCTTGTCGATGAACTCACTGCCAAAAAATTCATTCGTGTTGTCGACGGCCAGAATGTTGAATTCAGGCAGAGAGGCCGCCATTTCTGTCAGCAGAAAGAAATTGGCGTTGAAGGCGATTTGTGGCATCGGAAAAAATACCAGCGTTTGCCTTTGTCCTCTGTCGCAGTAATAGAAGTTATGTTTGCCATGCCGCAGCAAGTCAAACATGTCGAAAAATGCAACGATGTTTCTCTCGGTGCTGAGAAGGTGTGTCCGATCTTCGACAAACAAGTCGAGCAATTCGTCCTTTCCGAGCTTGGAAATGTTTTTCAGATAGTGAAAATGGTTGTCGACGAACTCGTGATAATCGTCTTTACCAAAAAATTCCATGTCCAGGAATCGTTCGGAAATTTCGTACTTGTCCATGTCAGTTTTCCGTAGTATCACAAACATTCCGAGGCGGCCGCCCCTTGG
>Ga0209794_1002094_pt1 | contig 11699 bp, 9 predicted proteins | sample EBPBio232013_DNA_FD_185869 | JGI IMG/M metagenome (GOLD analysis project Ga0209794, IMG submission 185869) | Wastewater treatment Type I Accumulibacter community from EBPR Bioreactor in Madison, WI, USA - Reactor 1_5/23/2013_ DNA (SPAdes)... | ecosystem: Engineered > Bioreactor > EBPR >... | reverse complement strand
GGCCAGGAGCCATTGGCTCTGCTTCAGGTCGATCAGCCCGGAGAGCGAGACGGCGGTGCCGGCATGGCTCATGCCCGGCGGCATCGCGTCGAGGAGCTCACGCGCCAGTTCGGCCATGACCACGGCGATCGCGGCATTGTCGGCATCGCCAGCAATCGGGCGTCGGCGCTCGGCGACGAGATGGCCATTGAGGTCGACCAGCGCGCCGGAGAGTGACTGGCTGGAGACATAGATCACGGATGCGCCGATGCGGCGGGTATGGGCGACGAGGATCGCCGGCGGCCTGCCACGACCGCTCGCCTCACTGAGCGCCTCGATGACGAGGCGGCGCGCGATGAGATCGCCGACGACCCGCGAGACGCTGGTCGAGCGCAACTGCAGGATGCGGCCGATATCGGCGCGCGAATGCGCTTCGCCATTCAGGATCAGCCGGTAGATCCGGGCGCAGTCCCGGTCATGGGCAAGCGCGAGGCGGGTTTCGTCGAGCGTCAGCAGGGACAAGGCGGGCTCTATTCAGAACGGTTGCGTTCAAAATTAATCGTTGCGTTTCGGACGAAGCTTCATAAGCTCGGTTGCAGAATATCGGAAATTTTCTGGCGCAAAAGGTTCAAAATTCGATGATCGAGATGCATCTCGCCTCCGACAAGGACGAGCTCGGCCGGCAGGCGGCGGCGCTTGGCGCGCAGGCGATTCGCGAGGAGATCGCCCGCAGCGGCACTGCGACGATCATCGTGGCGACCGGCGCCAGCCAGTTCGAGATGCTGAATCATCTTGTCGCGGCCGAGGGTATCGACTGGTCGAAGGTCACGGCCTTCCATCTCGACGAATATGTCGGCCTGCCCGAGAGCCACCCGGCGAGCTTCCGGCGTTACCTGCGCGAGCGCTTCATGGCGCCGCTCAAGAATGCGCCGCGCTTCGTTCCGGTCGATGGCGAGGGCGATCCCGCGGCGACGGTGAAACAGCTTAACGAACAGATCGCCGGCAAGCGCATCGCGGTCTGCTTTGCGGGCTTCGGCGAGAACTGCCATCTCGCCTTCAACGATCCGCCGGCTGATTTCGATACGGAAGAGCCCTATCTGGTCGTGAATCTCGACGATGCCTGCCGGCAGCAGCAATTCGGCGAGGGCTGGTTCCCGAGCTTCGAGGACGTGCCGCAGCAGGCGATCTCGATGAGCATCCGCCAGATCCTGAAGAGCGAGCTGATCGTCCTCTCGGTCTCCGACACCCGCAAGGCCGCGGCAACGAAGGCGGCGCTGGAAGGGCCGGTGAGCAATCTCAGCCCCGCCTCGATCCTGCAGACGCACAAGCGGACCGTGCTGTTCATCGATCCGCCGGCGGCCTCCCTGCTCAACCGGAAGAGCTGACCATGCATACGCCCGGTCTTGTCGACCTCCAGGTGAACGGCTTTGCCGGGTTGGATTTCAACTCCGGTACGGTCACAGTGGCCGAGCTCGACCGGGCGCTGGAGGCGATGCTGGCGACGGGCGTCACCACCTGCCTGCCGACCATCATCACCGCGCATCCGCATGAGCTGGAAGAGCGCTTTCGCGCGCTCGATGCGGCGGTGAAGGGCAGCCGGCTCGGGCCATTGATGTGCCCGGGCTACCATCTCGAAGGCCCGTTCCTGAACTCGTCGGCCGGCTATTGCGGCTGCCATCCGCCGGAGGCGATGACGGCGGCTACTCCCGAGCTCATCGCGCATCTCGAAGGGCTGTTGTCGCGGCCGATCCTGATGGTGACGCTGGCGCCGGAGATCGAGGGCGGCATCGCGCTCGCCGGTGCGTTGGCGCGTATGGGAAAGGTCGTTGCGATCGGCCATTCCGCCGCCGACTTCGACGTTGTCGCCGCCGCCGCCGATGTCGGGGTGACGCTCTCGACCCATCTCGGCAATGGCCTGCCGCAGGATCTGCCCAAGCTGTCGAATTCGCTCTTCGCGCAGCTCGGCGAGGACCGTTTGATGGCCGGCTTCATCGCCGACGGCATCCACTTGCCGCCGAAGGCGCTGAAAAGCCTGATCCGGGCCAAGGGTTTCGAACGCTCGATCCTCGTCACCGATGCAGTGGTGGCGGCCGGCGCCGTGCCCGGTCGCTACAGCTTCGCCGGGATGCCGGTCGAACTCCGGGTCGACGGATCGGTCTATCAGGTCAACGGAAGCTCGCTGGCAGGCTCGGCCCTCAAGCTCGACGACGCCGTCCGCAATGTCGTCGCCTGGGGCATCGCGACGCCGGATGAAGCGGTCGCCATGGCCTCGACCCATGCGCTGGCCTGCATCGCCGATGCACTGGCCGGGGCCGGAATCACCTTGCCGGAGAGCGCGATCGAGTGGTCGCCGGATCTCCGGGTTCGCAGCGTGCGCGTCGGCAACGAGCGCCGCGACTTCGCCGCCGAGGCGGCAGCCTGAAGACGTCATCAACCAAAGAAAAGGGGAGAAGCATGAGTGAATTTTCGAAAGGCGTGGATCGCCGCACCGTCCTGGGTGGGCTCGGTGCGCTGACGCTCGGTGGCACCGGAGCGCGTGCGGCCGTGCCGGCGCTGCCTTCCGCTCCGGTCGGCATCAATATCATCGATGTCGGCGGGGCGCTTGCGCTGATGCAGCAGGCCTTCGACGACTACCGCGCCAACAATCCCAAGCTCGTCTCGCGCATTACCTATGTGAAGGCGCCGGCACCGGAGCTGGCGAGCAAGATCAAGGCGCAGCAGGATGCCGGCCGTTCCGATCTCGACCTCGTGCTGACCGGCTCGGACGGGCTCGCGGCCGGTCTCGAGCAGAATCTCTGGCTCAAGATCTTCCCGGATTTCGCCGAGAAATTCCCCAATATCGAGCAGAACTACGAGCCGGCGGCGCTCAACCTGCACAAGGTCCAGGGCGCGGGCTTCGGCACGGTGGTGAACTACTACCCGTCCGGGCCGCTGCTCGAATACATGCCCGCACGCGTCAAGCAGGTGCCGACCACGGCCGAGGAATTGCTCGCCTGGGCCAAGGCCAACCCGAACAAGTTCATGTATGCGCGCCCGACCAATTCGGGACCGGGCCGCACCTTCATGATGGGCCTGCCCTATATCCTCGGCGACAAGGATCCGCAGGATCCGGTCAATGGCTGGGACAAGACCTGGGCCTATCTGCAGGAGATCGGCGAGTACATCGAGTACTATCCGGCCGGCACCGGCGCGACGATGAAGGAGTTCGGCGACGGCTCGCGCGACATCATCATCTCGACCACGGGTTGGGACATCAACCCGCGCGCGCTCGGCATCGTGCCGAAGGAAGCCAAGATCCAGACGCTGAAGGGCTTCCACTGGGTCTCGGACGCCTTCTTCATGTGCGTGCCGAAGGGCATCCCGAACGACCGCCTCGCCGTCGTGCTCGACATCATGGCGCATGTGCTGACGCCGAAGATGCAGGCCTATTCCTATGACGAGGGCTATCTCTATCCGGGCCCGGCCGTGAAGGACGTGCCGCTATCGCTGGCGCCGAAGCGTAGCCAGGAGGTGATCGCGGAGTTCGGCCGGCCCGAATATGCGGACCTGATCGCCAAGAACCCGATCGAGCTGCCGCTGAAGCCCGACAAGATGGTCGTCGCCTTCCGCAAATGGGACGAGCTGGTCGGCGCCAAGCGCAAGCGCTGATCGACAACGCCATCTCTTCGTTCCGCCCTGTGGCGGAACGAAGAAAGGCCCGGAAGCCATTACGCGGTGCCGCCACCGCCGATGGTTCCGGGCCGACTTGTTTCGAATTCAGTTCGCGCTGATCGCACACAGAAGCGCGCCGTCATCCCGGGCTTGACCCGGGATGACGGCGCTTCATTCGGAAATCAGCCGGCTCTCAGGCCGTGATGGCCTTGTCGTTTTCGGTTCGTCTCCAGAAGAGCCTGACGCCACCTTCTGGTGTGCTTTCCAACCCTGGGACGGCGGCGAGGAGTTTCTGGGTGTAGGCGTGCCGGGGGTTGTCGAAGATGTCGTCGCGGGGGCCTTGCTCGACGATCCTGCCGTCCTGCATGACGATGACGCGGTCGGCGACCTGCTCGACGACGCCGAGGTCGTGGCTGATGAACAGGCAGGAGAAGCCGTGCTTCTTCTGCAGCTCGTCGAAGAGCTCGAGCACCTGCGCGCGGACGGTGACGTCGAGCGCCGAGACCGGTTCGTCGGCGATGACGAAGCTCGGCCGGCGCACGATCGCACGGGCAATCGCGATGCGCTGGCGCTGCCCGCCTGAGAGCTCGTGCGGATAGCGCTCGGCGAAGCCGTCGCGTAATCCGACCTCGGTGAGCACCTCGGCGACGCGGGCCTTGCGGTCGGCCGGGCTCATGTCGGGGACGAGCCTGAGCGGCTCCGCCACGAGCTGGCCGATCGTCATGCGCGGGTCGAGCGAGGAGTACGGGTCCTGGAAGACCATCTGGCAGTTCAGCCGATAGTCCCAGTAGGCCGTCTCGCTCTTTTCGATCGGCTTGCCGTTGAAGCGGATCTCGCCGCCGGCCGGCTTGACGAGGCCGGCGATCGACTGGCCGAGCGTGGTCTTGCCCGAGCCCGAGCCGCCGACCACCGCGACGACCTCGCCGGGCTGCACGTCGAGACTGATGCCGTGCAGCGCCCGCTTCGCCTGTTCCTTGCGGAAGAAGCCCTGGCGGCCGGGATATTCGACGACGAGGTCGCGGACCGCGACGATCGGTGTCTTCGCCTCCGGCACGAGCCGCGCCGGCAGGCGATGCGGCATCGCCGAGAGCAGCTTGCGGGTATAGGGGTGCCGCGGCCGGGCGAGGATGTCCTCGCTTTGGCCCTGCTCGACCACGTCGCCCTGGCACATCACGACGATGCGGCTGCAATAGCGCGCGACCATGCCGAGATCATGCGAGATCAGCAGCACGGCAGTGTCGTTGGCCTGGGTCAGCTCGACCATCAGCTCCATGACGTCGCGCTGGACGACGGCGTCGAGCGCGGTGGTCGGCTCGTCCGCCAGCAGCAAAGCCGGCTTCAGGAGCATCACCGAGGCCAGCATGATGCGCTGGCGCATGCCGCCGGAGAACTGGTGCGGATAAGCGGTGAGCGCCCCTTCGGGATCGCGCAGGCCCACGCTCCTGAGCATGTCGAGGATCAGCGCCCGGCGCTGGGAGGCGTCGAGCTTGCGGTGCAGCGCCAGCCCCTCGTCGAGCTGGCGCCCGATCAGCATCGAGGGGTTGAGCGAGGTCATCGGCTCCTGGAAGACCATGCCGACCTTGGAGCCGCGCATGGCGCGCAGGTCCTTCGGGCTCATCGCCATCACGTCCTGGCCGTCGAAGCGGATCGTGCCTCCCTCCAGCCGGACCGCCGGCGGGATGAAGCCCATCACGGCACGCGCCGCCAGCGTCTTGCCTGAGCCGGATTCGCCGACGATGCCGACGATCTCGCCGGGGAAGACCTGGAAGGAGACGTCGTTGACCACGGTCCGGCCGGAGCCGCCGATCTTCAGCGTGAGACCGGAGACATCGAGAAGGGGTTTGGTGGTCATCGCGAGCCCCTCATCCGCGGATCGAGCCTGTCGCGCACGGCGTCGCCGAGCAGGTTGATGCCGAGCAGGGTCAGCGAGATGCACAGGCCCGGGAAGATGCCGAGCCAGACGGCCTGGCCGATATAGGGCCTGGAACCCGCCAGCATGTTGCCCCAGGTCGGGGCCGGCGGCGGCACGCCGAGGCCGAGGAAGGAGAGCGCGCTCTCGGCCAGGAGCACATAGCCGAACATCGAGGTCGCCAGCACGGTCAGCGGCGCGATGCAGTTCGGCAGGATGTGGCGGGCCATGGTGAAGCCCTCCGAGTTGCCCATCACGCGTGAGGCCGCGATGAACTCGCGCTCGCGCAGCGACAAGACCGTGCCGCGTACGACGCGGGCGACGGACGGCGTATAGGCGATGCCCAGCGCAACGATGATGCCGTATTTGTTGGCGCCGACCACCGCGAGCAGGCCGAGCGCCAGGAGGATGCCGGGGAAGGCGAGCAGCGCATCGTTGAAGGCCATGATGATGCGGTCGGTCCAGCCGCGCATATAGCCGGAGAACAGGCCGATCGTGGTACCCGCGATGACGGCGAGCGTGACGGTCAGGATCGAGATCCAGACCGAGGTCGCCGCTCCCGCCATCAGGCGCGAGAGCACGTCGCGGCCGAACTCGTCGGTGCCGAGCCAGTGCAGCGCGGAGGGCGCCGCGAGCTTCTCGCGGAAGGAGAGCTTGAGCGGATCATAGGGCGTCCAGAGCGCGCCGATGCAGGCGGTCACGAGCAGGATGCCGATCAGCGTGCCGCCGACGATCGCATTGGGGGCGGGGAGCTTCATGCGGCTGGCCTTCTTCACGGAGGCGCCGGTGCTCGGGGTGCTGTTGCTGGTCATGGTGCCGTCGCTGCTCATTGTGCGGTCACCCTTGGATCGAAGACCGGGTAGCAGAGGTCGATGACGAGGTTCACCAGCACATAGGTGAAGGCGACGAAGAGCATGCAGCCCTGGATCACCGGATAGTCGCGGGCGAAGATCGCATCGACCAGCAGACGCCCGAGGCCGGGAATGGTGAAGACCGTCTCGACCACCGCGATGCCGCCGAGCAAGTTGCCGAGTACCAGGCCGATCAGGGTCCAGGTCGGGCCGAAGGCGTTCTTGAAGGCGTGGCGCCACAGCACGGCGCCCTCCGACAGGCCCTTGGCGCGGGCATGGGTGATGTAGTCGAGGCGGAGCACCTCGAGCGTCGAGGCGCGCGCCATGCGCAGGATCACGCCGATCTCGTGCAGGAACAGCGTCAGGATCGGCATGACCAGATAGAGGATGCCGGCCCAGGGGTTCTCCGCGATCGAGACATAGCCGACGACCGGCAGCCATTCGAGCTTGAGCCCGAAGAACAGCAGCAGGAGCAGGCCGAGCCAGAAGGTCGGGATCGAGAGCAGGAGCGTCGCGGTCGCGACGAGGCCGAGATCGAGCGCGGAATCCTGCTTCCAGGCGGCGATGACGCCGGCCGGCACCGCGACGCAGCTCGCCAGCAAGACCGCGACGAGCACGATCTGGGCGGAGACCCAGAAGCGCTGCAGGATCAAGGGCAGCACCGCCTGCTGCGACGAGATCGACTGGCCGAAATCGCCGCTCACGACATTGCCGATCCAGATCCCGAACTGCACCGGCAGAGATTGATCGAGACCGAGCCGGGCCCTGAGATCGGCCAGGCTCGCCGGCGTCGCGAGATCCCCCAGCATCAGCTGAGCCGGATCGCCCGGGATCAAACGGATCAGAACGAACACCGACACCGCAACAATCAGCAGCGTCGGCAAAGCCATCCCTATCCGCGTCAGCGCAAACCGAAACATCAAAGGCCCTCCCCAGCCTCAACAACCGGCCCCGTCTCTCAGTCGAGGCGGAGCCGATCCTCGCCTCACTTCGAAACGCTGACTTCCCAGAGGCGTGGTTTCGGCATGGTCGAGGCTGCGAAGCCCTTGACGCGCTTCGAGGCTGCGGACACCTCGACGCCGTTGAAGAGCATCAGGAAGGGAGCTTGATCCAGAAAGAGCTCATGGAGCTTGTCGAAAAGGACCTGCCGCTCGTCTTCCTTGGTGGTGGCGACGATCTTGCGCAGCAGGTCTTCCGCCTCGGCATTGTCCCAGATGCGGTTGGGTCGCACATCCTTCGAGCCGATCACGGCCGAATAGGCCAGCGCGGGGTCGTAGCGCGCCGAATAGGAGAAGGACTGCATCTGGTAGTTGCCCTTGCTGTAGCGGTCGAGCTGCGTCGCCCATTCGACGATCTCGAGGTCCACATTGAGGCCCGCCGCTTGCAGCATGGATTGGGCGATCACGGCGGTTTCGTAGGTGTCCCGCTCGTTCTTGTTGGCCATCAGCACGATGCGCTGGCCGGTATAGCCGGCCTCCTTGAGCAGGCGGGCTGCCTTTGCGGGGTCGTAGGCGAAGCCGCGCTTCTGTTCGCTCGAATAGTAGCGCGATGCCGTCGCGACGATGGAGGCGTTTGCCGGAACGAGCCCGTCGGTCACTGATTGCGCGATCTGGCGGAAATCGAGAGCCGCGGCGATCGCCTGGCGCATCTTGACGTTGGATAGGAGCGGGTCGCGCGTCTGCAGCAGGATCGTGCTGAACATCATCGTCGGCGCCGACGTCACCGCGATATCGGGCTTGGCCCGCAGCTCGGGGGCATCGGTGGCGCTGACCGATGCGAGAATGTCGAGCTTGCCGCTCATCAGCGCGGCCTTTGCCGTTGCGTCGTCGGGAATGACGATGAACTGGACCGCATCGACCAGAGGCTTCTTGCCGCCGACATAACCATCGGCTGGGCCGCCGCGATCCGCGTAGTCTGCGAAGCGGTCGAGCCGGATGTACTCGCCGCGGCGCCATTCGCCGAACTTGAACGGGCCCGTGCCGACCGGGGTTTTGAACGAGCCGTCGGGATTGACCGAGGAGCGCGCGATAATGGCGGTCTGGCCGCACTGGCTGCGCGCCATCCCGGCCAGGAAGACGGAGCTCGGCTGGTTGAGGGTAAAGACGACCGTGTCGGCGTCGGGCGCCGCGATCTCGGCTTTCAGGCCGTTTGCGCCGTTATACTCGCCGGTGCAGAGCCAGCCGGTCTTCGGGTCCATATAGCGGCGCCAGTTCCAGACCACGTCCTCGGCCGTCAGCGTCGAGCCGTCGTGAAACTTGACGCCCTTTCGCAGCTTGAACGTGTAGGTCAGACCGTCCGGCGAGGTCTCGATCGTCTCCGCCAGCAGGGGCTTCGGCGTCCCGTTCGCGGAGTTGGCCACCAGCCCCTCCACCATGTGCAGCACGACACCATCGGTCGAATCGTCCCGGTTCACGCCGGGATTGATGCTTCGGATGTCCGTGTTGAGCCGGCTGCGGAGCGTGTCCGCCGCCGCAGCGGAAGCGCCGAAGCCGGCGGCGAGTGCCAGCAGAAGAACCGTCGTTCCCTTTGTCATGAATTCCCTCCCAGGATGTGTGTCGTGTCCAGGCGAAAGCTCTTTCGGCTCTTATGCCAGGCTGTAGCGTGTGAACTCCCGATTGAGCGCCGGCAGGGGAGCCACTTCCATGATCCCTGCGGCCGGCTGCATCACCACCATGGCGACCGTGGCGGACAGGTTGGCGTCGCGCAGCCCGGCGCGAGGCGGGCGGCAGACGCTGTAGGGTGTGCTGAAATCGTCGAAGAGAGCGGCCTTGACGTCGTCGACGGTTAGGCTGTCACCCGCCTGATCGAGTAGCCTTTTGACGCGCCAGTCGCGGTAGACGCTCTCGGGCACATTCGCGAGCCCGGTTTCCCTGAGCTTCGTCAGCGCGATCGGGCTGACCCAGTGATTGGCATGAACGATCAATCCGTCCGCAGGATAGAGTGAGAAGGCCTCATCCGGCGCGCACTCGAAATTGATGGCGAAGCCGGTGGCGACCGACAGCGTCATGTTGTTCGAGCAGGTCTTGGGCGTCGCTGCTACGGCCTTGATCGCGAAGGCGAGATGGCTCTGTTCGAGCACCTTCCGGCGGATCAGGCCGAGCGGCACGCCGAACTGGCGATAGTCGCGGTCGCTGTCGAGATAATTCGCGGTGATGGCGATGCCGGCCGCGTTGAGGCCGGAGCGCGCCAGGCCGCCGGCCTCGACGAAGGTGAGAAAATCCGGGCCGTCCTGCTGCTGCACCCGGAGCACGATGCCGGTCTCGGCGCAATCGGCGCGCCAATCCCAGTTCTGGGCGTGGATGAGCTCGCCGGTCCGACTACGCTCGGGCATGACGACGAGGCCGGTGCAGCCGTCATCGGCCTCATCGAGTTCCCGGCGCGGACGGTTCTTGTCCAGCCGCGCCCTGGCGATCACCTCGGTGCGCGCATTGACGAGCACCACATCCTGGAGCGAGACGCCGGCGCCTTCCGCGATGCCACGCATCTCCTCGATGTAATACGCGCCGAAGGCCTCGATCTCGTTGGCAAAGGGCATGATCAGATCGGCCTGCTCCGCTGCCGAGCAGCCGAATTCGCCCAGCTGGCCGCCATAGAGAGCAATGCTGTGCCTGACGCGTTCGCGGGCGATCTCGCCATATTGGCGTCCGCGCTCGCGCGGCGTGCCGGAGATCGAGACGAGAGGAAAGGGCGTGTGGGTCATCGCGTCAGGCTTCATTCCGGGTTGCAACTGTCGATTTTGGATGAGCAGGAGCGGCGGCGGCAGCGGGCCATCCGGGCGTCATGCTTGTCTTCATTCAAAGAGCCGTCCGGCATGCGGCCGGGCGGCGAGGTCGGATGTCGGGCGGCCGCTTATTGTGGCGGCCGGTTGCGCAGCGCCTCGGTGAAGAACTCCTTCACCGGCGGGTGAACCAGATGCCCGGTATGCTCGACGCCGGGCACGACGTCGAAGCGCACCGGTATCTCCAGCGCCTTGAATGCCTTTTCGAGTGAACGCAGACGGTCGACGCGCGTTTCGCCGGTCTCGTTGATCCCCTCCACCCAGTTCGGCGAACCCGGCGCCACCGTCACGTCCCAGGTCTCGATATCGTCGCCGCCGACGACCATCTGGACGGCGACCTTGCGCATGGCGGCGAGATCGGGCTCCCGCCCGAAAATCTCCTTCATGCCGGCGGTGCCGTGCCACCACGGCTTGTCCGGGTCAGGCAAGGTCACCACGCCCGGCGCGCCGATCGACACGGCCGAAAGCCGCTCGGGATAAAGATAGAAGAAGCGGTGCACGAACTGGCCGCCGCCCGAGAAGCCGTGCATCAGGAGCTTGTCGGTCTCGAGCCGATAGATGCCGGCAACTTCCTCGATCATCGACAGCAGGATTTCGTCGTAGCGGATGCCGCGATAGAGGATGCGCTTATAGTTATGGGTGTCACCGGGCTCCTCGATCCCGCAGGGGAAGAGCGGTGCCAGTAGCGCGCACTGGTTGGCCTCGGCGAAATCAATGAACTGGTCGCGCAGGATATCGGCATTGCGACCGCTGCCATGGACGAGCACCGCGAGCGGATAGCGCCGCGTGCCGGTCTCCTCGTAGCTGTCCGGCAGATAGCAGCAATAGGAGAAGCGCTGGTCGGCCTGGCAGGCGGCGAGAGCCGTGCGGCCGAGCAGATAGTAGGAGATGTTCTTTCCGTGGCCCTTGCGCATGTCTAGCTTTCTTTCGAATGACGGCCTGATCGGGGTGACGGTGTCTCTGATGTCATCCCGATCTTGAACTCTGCGAAGGCCTGCCTCAGGCGATGGCGTCGAGCGCCTTGCGGATGCTGGCGAAGATCCGGTCGATCTCGTCGGGCTCGATGGTGAGCGGCGGCGACAGCACGATCAGATCGGCGCCGGCCCGGACGAGGACGCCGTCCTGATAGCAGGCCTCGGCGCATTCGGCGCTGCGCTGGCCGGGGCCGCCGGGCCGCGGCGCGAACTCGATCGCTGCGACGAGGCCGATATTGCGGATGTCGATCACATGCGGCGCGCCCTTCAGTGCATGCGCCGCCTGTTCCCAATGATCGGCGATCTTCCGGGTCCGTTCGAAGAGCCCTTCCTCCTCATAGACCTGCAAGGTCGCGAGGCCGGCGGCGCAGGCCAGCGGATGGCCGGAATAGGTGAAGCCGTGGAACAGTTCGATCGCGGCTTCCGGCCCGGTCATGAAGGCGTCGTAGATATGCTTGCCGACGACGGTCGCGCCCATCGGCACGGCGCCGTTGGTCAGGCCCTTGGCGCAGGTGATCATGTCGGGGGTGACGCCGAAGGCTTCCGCCGCGCAGGAG
>Ga0209794_1002086_pt1 | contig 11716 bp, 11 predicted proteins | sample EBPBio232013_DNA_FD_185869 | JGI IMG/M metagenome (GOLD analysis project Ga0209794, IMG submission 185869) | Wastewater treatment Type I Accumulibacter community from EBPR Bioreactor in Madison, WI, USA - Reactor 1_5/23/2013_ DNA (SPAdes)... | ecosystem: Engineered > Bioreactor > EBPR >... | reverse complement strand
GCCAAGATCAAGTTCGAACTGCTCGCCGAAGACGACCAGTCCGATCCCAAGCAGGGCACCATCGTTGCCCAAAAGCTGGTCGACGCCAAGGTCAATGGCGTCATTGGCCACCTCAATTCCGGCACCACCATCCCGGCCTCGAAGATCTACTCCGATGCCGGTGTGCCGCAGATTTCCGGTTCGGCCACCAACCCGAAATACACCGACCAGGGCTTCAAGACCGCTTTCCGCGTGATGGCCAATGACGTCCAGCAGGGCAAGGTGCTCGGCGAATTTGCCGCCAAACAGGGCTTCAAGACCGTGGCCATCGTCGATGACCGCACCGCATACGGCCAGGGCCTTGCCGAAGAATTCAAGAAAGCCGCTGAGGCCGCCGGCCTCAAGGTGGTCGCCACCGAATACACCAACGACAAGGCCACTGACTTCAAGGCCATCCTGACCAAGATCAAGTCCAAAAAACCGGACCTCGTCTTTTTCGGCGGCATGGATGCCCAGGGCGGCCCGATGGTCAAACAAATGAAGGAACTCGGGGTCAAGGCCAAATTCCTCGGCGGCGATGGTGTGTGTACCGCCGAATTCCCGAAACTCGCCGGCGAAGCCGCGGAAGGCAATTTCTGCTCGCTGCCCGGCAAGCCGCTGGAGAAACTGGCGTCCGGCCCGGCCTTCAAGGAGAAATTCGGCAAGAAATTCAACGCCGAAATCCAGCTGTACGCCCCCTACGTCTATGACGCGACCATGGTCATGGCTGACGCCATGAAGCGCGCCAACTCGGTCGATCCCGCCAAGTATCTGGCCGAAATCGGCAAGACCAAATACGAAGGCGTCACCGCCGTTATCGAATTCGATGAAAAGGGCGATCTCAAGGACGGCGCCATCTCCCTCTACCAGTACAAGGCTGGCAAGATCGACTACATCGACACCTTCGGTGGCGTCCCCGCCAAGGCTGATGCTGCTCCTGCCCCGGCTCCTGCCCCGGCTCCTGCCCCGGCTCCTGCTCCGGCTGCTGCCAAACCGGCGGCACCCGCAGAGAAAAAGTAAGCTCAACCCCAACCGGATAACGGCGCCTGCGGGCGCCGTTTGCGTACATGGACATCCTCCTCCAGCAACTCATCAACGGGCTCGTCCAGGGCAGCATCTATGCCTTGGTCGCGCTCGGCTACACCATGGTCTACGGCATCATGGGCCTGATCAATTTTGCCCATGGCGAGGTAGTCATGATCGGCACCCTGGTCGCACTGACCGTCAGCGTCAAGCTGGCGGCAGCCGGGCTGCCGATCTGGCTGGCCGGCGGGATCGGCATCCTCTCGGCCGCGCTGGTGTGTATGGCGCTTGGCTGGGGGCTGGAGCGCGTCGCCTATCGGCCATTGCGCCACGCCCCGCGCCTGACCCCGCTGATCACCGCAATCGGGATGTCCATCGTGCTGCAAAATCTGGCCATGATGATCTGGGGCCGCAATTACATGAAATTCCCGGTCTTGTTCCCCAAGGTGGAATTCCATCTGGCCGGCGCCCATTTCACCAGTATCCAGATCATCATCGTCGCCACCTCGGCGGTGATGATGACCGCCCTGCTGTTATTGATCTACCGCACCCGTCTGGGCATGGCCATGCGCGCCACGGCACAGAATCCGCACGTCGCCAGCCTGATGGGGGTCAATATCGACCGGGTCATCGCTGCCGCCTTCGTGGTCGGTTCGGCGCTCGGCGCGGTGGCCGGGGTGATGGTCGGCGCCTATTATGAAATCGCCCACTACCAGATGGGTTTCATCCTTGGTCTCAAGGCCTTCACCGCCGCAGTGCTGGGCGGCATCGGCAACATCGGCGGCGCCATGGCCGGCGGCATCCTGCTCGGGATCATCGAAGCCTTCGGCGCCGGCTACATCGGCGATCTGACTGGCGGCTTCCTTGGCAGCCATTACCAGGACATTTTCGCCTTCATCGTGCTGATCGGCGTACTGATGTTCCGACCCTCGGGCTTGTTCGGTGAAAAGACCGGAGAGCGCGCATGAAGAACTGGCTCAATCCGCGTTCCGCGCTGGGTATCGCCCTGATCACCATCGCCTTGATCGCCCTGCCCTTCGTGGTTGGGGCTGGCGGTCAGGCCTGGGTGCGTATTCTCAATTTCGCCATCCTCTACGTATTTCTGGCACTGGGGCTGAATATCGTGGTCGGGTTCGCCGGCCTGCTCGACCTTGGCTACATCGCCTTTTACGCCGTCGGTGCCTACGTCTATGCCCTGCTGGCCAGCCCGCATTTCGGGCTGCACTGGCCGATCTGGGCCATTTTGCCGATCGGCGCCCTGCTCGCCTGTGTTTTTGGCGTGCTGCTCGGTGCGCCCACGCTCAAACTGCGTGGCGATTATCTGGCCATCGTCACCCTCGGCTTCGGCGAAATCATCCGCATTTTCATGAACAACCTGAACGCGCCGGTCAATATCACCAACGGCGCGCAGGGCATCAGTTCAATTGATCCGGTGAAGCTCGGCAGCTTCAGCTTTGCCGGCAAGAGCGAGTTGTTCGGGCTGACCATCACCGGACCGCAAAAATACTACTACTTGCTGGTGCTGCTGGCCATCGTGATCATTTTCGTCAATCTGCGCCTGCAGCATTCGCGTATCGGCCGCGCTTGGCAGGCCATCCGCGAGGACGAAATCGCCGCCAAGGCCATCGGCATCAACACCCGCAATATCAAGCTGCTGGCCTTCGCCATGGGCGCCAGTTTCGGCGGCATTGCCGGCGGCATCTTCTCTGCCATGCAGGGCTTTGTTTCACCGGAAAGCTTCTCGCTGATGGAATCGGTGATGATCCTGGCCATGGTGGTATTGGGCGGCATGGGCCACATTCCCGGAGTCATTCTCGGCGCCCTGTTGCTGGCCATCCTCCCCGAAGCGCTGCGCTACGCGGTGGTGCCAGTGCAACAGGCGATCTTCGGCAAGGTGCTGATCGACCCGGAGAGCCTGCGCATGCTGGTCTTCGGGCTGGCGCTGGTACTGGTGATGCGCTGGCGGCCGGCCGGGCTGTGGCCCTCGCCCGAACGCAAGCGCGAGCTCGCGGAGGTGGAAGAATGAGCGAACTCCTGCTCGAAGCCCGTGAGGTCGCCAAGCATTTCGGCGGCGTCACCGCGCTGCACTCGATTTCGCTGACCATTCGCAGAGGCGAAATCTACGGCCTGATCGGGCCCAACGGCGCTGGCAAAACCACTTTTTTCAACTGCCTGACCGGGCTGTACATTCCCGATGGCGGCGGTTTCTTTTTCGACGGCCACCCCCTGGTGGCGGACGCGCCGCACGAAGCTGCCCGCCGGGGTATTGCCCGCACCTTCCAGAACATTCGCCTGTTCGGCAACATGAGCGCGCGTGAAAACGTGATGGTCGGTCGCCACGTGCGCACGCACGCCGGCGTACTCGGCGCCATTTTCCGCGGGCCGCGCACCCGTGCCGAGGAAGCCGATATCGTCAAACTCGCCGACGAATTGCTGCGTTACGTCGGCATCGCCCACCGCGCCGACGATCTGGCCAAGAATCTGTCCTACGGCGACCAGCGTCGCCTGGAAATCGCTCGCGCACTGGCCACCGAGCCGCGCCTGCTGTGCCTCGACGAACCGGCCGCCGGCATGAACGCCACCGAAACCGAAGGCCTGCGTCATCTGATCGAAGACATCCGCCAGGATGGCACCACCGTGCTGCTGATCGAGCACGATGTGAAGCTGGTGATGGGACTTTGCGACCGGGTTGCCGTCCTCGATTACGGCGAGAAAATCTGCGAAGACGTACCGGCCGTGGTGCAAAAAGACCCGGCGGTAATCGAAGCCTATCTGGGAGGAAGCGTCGGTGCTTGAAGTCAAATCTCTCGACGTGGCCTACGGCGGCATCCAGGCGGTACGCGGCGCCAGCCTGACCGTTGGCGAGAACGAAATGGTGGCGCTGGTTGGCGCCAACGGCGCTGGCAAGACCAGCACGCTGAAAGCCATCGCCCGCATGCATGACAGTGCCGGCGGCGACATCCGTTTCAACGGCGAGTCCATCGTCCGCATCGCCCCGCATGCGCTGATCCGCGCCGGCATCGCGCTGGTGCCGGAAGGCCGCGGCGTCTTCCCGCGCCTGACGGTGGCGGAAAACCTGGCCATGGGCGCTTTCATCCGCGACGACAAGGCCGCCATCGCCCAGGATCTTGACCACGTTTACGCGCACTTTCCCCGCCTCAAGGAACGCGCCGGACAGCTTGCAGGTACGCTCTCCGGCGGCGAACAGCAGATGCTGGCCATCGGCCGCGCGCTGATGTGCCGCCCCAAGCTGCTGCTGCTCGACGAGCCCTCGATGGGCCTGGCGCCGCTGATGGTGCAAAAGATTTTCGAGGTGATCACTGCAGTGGCCAGAGAGGGCATGACCATTCTGCTGGTCGAGCAGAATGCCAAACTGGCGCTCGAAGTCAGCCAGCGCGCCTACGTCATGGAAAGCGGCGAAATCACCCACTCAGGCCCTTCCGCCGAACTGCTCGCGGACCCGCGGGTACGCGCCGCCTACCTCGGCGAATAATTGGAGATGTCTGCGCCGCATCAGGTTCTCGGCGTTGCCGCCGATGCCGACGCTGCCGCTATCAAACGCGCTTTTCGCAAGCTGGCGATGGCTTTGCACCCCGACCGCAATCCGGATGCGGACGCCGGCGAACGCTTCAAGGCGGCGCGCGCCGCCTACGACGCGATGATGGCCGCCTTGCTCGATGACGAGGCCGATGCCGAGTTCAGCGAAGACCCGGCGCCCACCGACCCGCCCTCGGCAAAAGCAGCCTCGCCGCGCGGCGAGGACATCCATCTCGATCTCGAACTCACGCTCGAAGAAGCCGCCTTCGGCTGCCACAAGACGCTGACCCTCGATGCCGCGATTCCCTGCGCCAGTTGCGACGGCAGCGGCGAATCCGGCCCCAGCCGCTCGCGGATGTGCACTTTGTGTCACGGCAGTGGTCGCCTGAGCAAAAACAGCCGCCTGATCAATTGCCCGCATTGCGCCGGACGTGGCTTCATTACCAGCCGCGCCTGCCCGGATTGCGGCGGCAGCGGCCACCATCCCGCCTCGCGCCATCTGCAGGTGCGGGTTCCTGCGGGTGTGATCGGCGGCAGTACGCTACGCCTGCTCGGGCAAGGACAGCAACATCCGCAAGGCGGGCAGCCCGGAGACCTCTTCCTGACCATTGCGCTGACACCACACCCGCAATTCCAGCCGCTGGGGCGCGACCTGCTATGCATCGTTCCGGTCAGCATTTTCCGCTGGCTGGCCGGTGGCGGGATCGATATTCCGCTGCTCGCCGGCAACACGCACCGTCTGCACCTGGAGCCGGCCCGCACGCTTTCCCCCGAACCAATCCGGCTCAAAGGTTATGGCTTGCCCGGCCAAGGCCGGCAGCCCGCCGGCGATCTGCTGCTTTCCTGGAACATCTGCCTGCCGGAAAAGCTCTCCAAGCAGCAGATCAAGCTGCTCAACAGCCTCGAAGGACTATAATTCACTGAAGCGAACGACCAGACGGAGGCCGTCATGAGTCACAAGCATATTCAATTGCTGCGCGCCATTTTTCATGACCCGCCGGGCGGCAACATCCACTGGCGCGATATCGAATCGTTGCTCAAACACGTCGATGCCGATATCGAAAACCTGCCGGGCGCGCGTATTCGGGTCAAACTCAACCGCATCGAGAGCATCCTGCACCGCCCGCACCACAGCAGCGACCTCGACCGCTCCGGAATCAAGCATCTGCGCGAGTTTCTTGCCCGCGCCGGGGTCACCCCCTCGGCGCTGGAGAACAAAACCGGCTGATCAACCCGCGCCACCGTAGGTGAAGGCGTCGGCGAAGAACTCCTCTTCCGGCAAGCCGGCAGCCACATAAGCCCGGCGCGCGGCATCGATCATCGCTGGCGCACCGCAGGCATAGACCTGAAAATCCGAGAGATCTGGATGATCGGCCAGCACCGCCTCGTGCACCCAGCCGGTGCGCCCGGTCCAACCGTCGCCCGGCTGCGCGGCGGAAAGCACCGGGGTATAGCGCAGCAAGCGGGCTCCCGCCCATTGTTGTGGCAATTCAGGCAAATACAGATCGGCCCCGGAGCGAGCGCCCCAGTAAAGATGCAGCGGACGGCGCAAGCCTTTGTGCTCCGCGTGCTCGACCATGGCCTTGATCGGCGCGAAGCCGGTGCCGCCCGCCAGCAGGATAGCCGGCTTGGCCGAATCCTCGCGCCAGTGGAAACTACCGTGTGGCCCGTTGATGCGCAGGATGTCGCGTACTTTCAGGGTATTGAATACCTGTTCGGTAAACAGTCCACCCGGCACATGGCGGACATGCAATTGCAGAAACGCGTCGTCGTGCGGCGCATTGGCCAGCGAAAAACTTCGCCGTTGCCCGTCCTTGAGCAGGATGTCGACATATTGCCCGGCCAGGAACTGCAAGCGCTCGCTAGCCGGCAGACGAAGATGGATCAGCATCACGTCCTGGGCCAGTTTCTCCAGTTTCTCGATCCGCGTCGGCAGGGTCTTGACCGGAATGTCGCCAGCCGCCCCGACCTTGCTTTCGAGCAGGAGATCGGATTCCGCACGGGCGCAGCAAAAAAGCGCCATGCCGGCCGCCTGCTCGTTCTCGCTGAGTGCGCGCGGCGGCTTGGGATAAGACACCGTTCCCTGCAACACCTTGCCCTTGCAGGCCCCGCAAGCACCGTCGCGGCAGCCATAAGGCAGGGTCAGCCCCTGGCGCAAAGCCGCCTCGAGGATACTTTCGTCCGGGTTGGTGTCGAACTGACGCTGACTGGGGGCGACAGTAATCCGATAACTCATTGGCTTTCCTCCTCAGGGCACGGCGACTACAATCGTCGCGTGCAAAGACTTCTGCTGGTCGGCAGCGGCGACATCGCCAGCCGACTCCTTCCTTTTCTGTCCGGACGCTACCGGATCTATGCCTTGGTGCGCAGCGCCGAACGGGCCGCCGAATGGCGCGCGCGCGGCGTATTGCCGATCCGCGCCGATCTCGACGACCGCCGCAGCTTGCGGCGTATTGCCGGACTTGCAGACATGATCGTGCACCTGGCGCCGCCGCCGGGCAACGGCTCCGGCGACCCACGCACCCAAGCGCTAATAGCCGCGCTCTTCCGGGCGAAAAGTCTACCACGCAGCCTGGTGTACATCAGCACCACCGGGGTCTATGGAGATTGTGCCGGCGCCGAAATCGACGAGACCCGGCGCCGCAACCCGCAAAGCGACCGCGCCCGGCGGCGTTGCGATGCCGAAGACCGCCTGCGCGCACTCGGCCGCCGGGGTGCAACCACTGTCAGCCTGCTGCGCGCCCCCGGGATCTACGCCGCAGACCGCCTGCCGCTGGACCGGTTGCGCGCCGGTCTACCCGCCCTGAGCGGCGAAGACGACGTATTCACCAACCACATCCACGCCGACGATCTGGCTGCCGCCACCATCGCCGCCCTGCGCCGCGGGCGCAATAACCGGGTGATCAACGTGGTCGACGATACCGATCTGCGCATGGGCGAATACTTCGACCGGGTGGCCGCCGCCTTCGGCCTGCCGCCGGCTCCCCGTTTGCCACGCGCGCAGATTGCGCTGCAATTGAGCCCGGTGCAAATGTCTTTTCTGCGCGAATCGCGCCGCATCGGCAACCAACGGCTCAAGCGGGAGTTAAAATTGCGGCTTCGTCATGCCACGGTCGACGATGGCATTCTGGCAGCCCGCCGCCAAACCAACGAACGCACATCGCCATGCTAGTTCTTAAAGCCCTGCACATCTTCTTCGTCATCGCCTGGTTTGCCGGTGTTTTCTACCTGCCGCGCATTTTCGTCAATCTGGCCATGGTGCCCGCCGACAGTCCGGCCGAGCGCGACCGCCTGCTGTTGATGGCCGGCAAGCTCTACGCTTTCATGACCCCCATCGGCATTCTGGCGCTGATTTTCGGCATCTGGCTGTGGCTTGCCTTCGGCTTCGAAGGCACCTGGCTCAACGTCAAGCTGCTGCTGGTCGGCTGTATCGTCATTTACCATGGCTATTGCGGCTGGCTGCTGCGCGAGTTGCGCGCCGGCCGCTGTCACAAAAGCCACATCTGGTTTCGCTTTTTCAACGAAGTTCCGGTGCTGGTGCTCTTCGCCGTCTGCTTCCTGGTCATTCTCAAACCCTTCTAGGCCCAGCCGATGCCGACTTTCTTCGCCACCTGCCCGCGCGGACTTGAAACCGTCCTCGCCAGCGAACTCGCCACTACCGGCGCCGCATCCACCCAAGCCACCGCCGGCGGCGTGCTCTTTTCCGGCGACTGGCCTGCCTGTTACCGCGCCAATCTGCACTCGCGCACCGCCACCCGCATTCTCTGGCAAATCGCCAAAGGGCCATACACCCGCGAGGAAGACATTTACAAGCTGGCACTGGCGCAGAACTGGCCGGATTTTTTTCCGCTCAGTCGCAGTATCCGCGTGCTGACCACCGCCACCAAATCGCCGCTCAAATCGATCGATTTCGTCACCCTGCGAGTCAAGGATGCCGTGTGCGACCGCTTCCGTGCCCAAGGGGGCGAACGACCCAATGTCGATACCCGCGATCCGGACGTACGCATCCACGTTTATCTGACCGATAGCGAGTGCACCCTCTACCTCGACACCTCCGGCGCACCCTTGTGGCAACGCGGCCTGCGCCAAGCATCGGTCGAAGCGCCGCTCAAGGAAAACCTTGCCGCCGGCATCCTGCTACTCTCCGGCTGGCAACCCGGTACCCCGCTCTACGACCCGATGTGCGGCAGCGGCACCTTTCTGCTCGAAGCCGCGCAAATGGCCCTGAACATGGCCCCCGGCTTGCGCCGCAGCTTCGGCTTCGAAAAACTGGCCAGCTTCAATGCGCTGGCCTGGGCCAGAATCCGCAGCGAGGCCGAAGCCGCTTGCCTGGCACCAACGCCGAAAGCGCTCTACGGCAGCGATATCGACGAGCGCGCGGTACGCGCCAGCAAAAAGAACCTGCAGGAAGCTGGGCTGGGCGGCGTGGTCACCATCGGCGGCGGCGATCTGCTGGCGGCAGAAGCGCCCTGCAATGAGTCCGGCGTACTGATTGCCAATCCTCCCTACGGCGAACGTATCGGCGAACAGGAAGAACTCGCCGCCTTCTACCCGCAACTGGGCAGCGTGCTGAAGAAACAGTTCGCCGGGTGGAATTGCTACCTATTCACCGGCGACCTGCGCCTGCCCAAGTTGTTGGGCCTCAAACCCAGCCGCAAGACGCCGCTGTTCAACGGCGCACTCGAATGCCGGCTGTACGAATTCAAAATGGTCGCCGGCAGCAACCGCAAATCATAAGGCGCCGAGAACCTTCCGCACCGGCGTCGGCAACGCCGCGCTACCTGCCTCCGCCAACGGCAGCCAATGCCAGTCCGCTTCGCACATTGGCGGGCGGGCAATCCGGCACAACACCGGCGTGATCGTCAAACGAAAATGGGTAAATGCGTGCCGCACTGGGGGCAACGTTTTGCATTCCGCACCGCTCAGCCCGAGTTGCGCCAGCACCGCTTCCAAGTCGCCTTCCGGCGGGGTCAGCAGCCCGCCCCAGATGCCGCTTGGCGGCCGCCGTTGAAGCAATATGCCTTTTCCATCAGTGATCAGCACAAAGGTGCTTGCCCGCTCCGGAATGGCAGCACGTGGGCGCGCCACCGGCCATTCGCCCTGCTTGCCCTGAATCCGTGCCTGGCAATCCTCCGCCAGCGGGCAATCGCCGCAGCGTGGCCGGCTGTGGGTGCACAGGGTCGCGCCGAGATCCATCAAACCCTGGGTATAGGCTTCGATATCTTTCTCGGGCAGAAGACTTTCCGCCAATGCCCAGAGTTCACGCTCGGTCGCAACGTCGCCGGGGTAGCGGTCGATCCCGGCATGGCGGCAAAGCACGCGCTTGACGTTGCCGTCGAGAATCGCGGCCCGCCGTCCGAAGGCAAAGACCGCGATGGCGGCAGCAGTGGAGCGCCCAATGCCGGCCAACTGCTGCAAGGCCTCCGGATGATCGGGAAAGCGGCCGCAGTGTTCGGCCATCACCTGCTGGGCGCAACGATGCAGGTTGTGCGCCCGGGCGTAATAGCCCAGTCCGGCCCAGGCTTCGAGTACCGCCCCTTGCGGCGCTGCTGCCAATGCGGGCAGATCGGGAAAGCGTTCAAGAAAACGCTCGAAATAGGGAATCACCGCCGCCACCTGGGTCTGCTGCAGCATGATTTCTGACAGCCACACGCGGTAGGGATCACGGCTTTGCTGCCAGGGCAGGTCGTGACGGCCACGACATTTCTGCCAGGCAATCAGGCGGGTAGCAAATTCGGGGGGTTGGGGCATTGGCAGTTTTCGGAAGCAAAAGGTGTTCGATCATATCCCGGTTCGCCGTCTGCCAGCACGCCGGTTGAAGCGCAAGGCATCTCCCCGTAGAATGCACCTTCCGGCGCGCGGCGCCGGGCTAGCGCGGGCGTCGTATAGTGGCATTACCTCAGCTTCCCAAGCGTGCGACACGAGTCGCGAGGGTTTCGTGGTTACCTTGACTGGCGCTTCATCTCAGTCAAACAACCCGCTGTGATCCACCTTCGAGGTGGGTAAACCTTGTCGGCGTAAGCTGTACAAGTAATTGTTCTGATGTCTTCCAGACATACAGGAAACAGGCAGAACCGGGGTTTCAGCACCCCGTAGCCTAGGAGCAGTGCGTCACTGGTAACGGTGGGGTACAAAGCGCTCTGACAATGTAGCCACCTTACGGGGTACGTCAAATCCCGTGAGGGGTTCTGGCGTGATTTCGGGAGTTGCACCTGAATGAGGCGCTAGGCTGGGTTGGATGGTCAACGTAAGTGAACCGCTAATAAACGTCGTTAAGCTTGGATGAGCCAAAAGCAACTTGTTGTATCGGGCTCTGCCAAAATGGCACGTGATAGGTTGTTCGTTTGCTTGGTGCGAACACGCTGACGCTAGTATCACCGGCGAAAAGGCGGGACCTTCCCAACTTCGTTACTTGTACGGAACGTGGTAAGCCCGTATGGGCGTTCTTTAACAACATGGCAACTCATAGGTTCCTGCTCAGCTTCGGCTGAGTGGGAGAGTCGCGCAATACGTGTTTTAAGGAACAAGGCTGTCCGCAAGGGCCGCTTTACCTGTGCGGGTAGAGGATGATGGAAAAAGCGAATGCCTTACTGTAATGATGAGGATAGGGGATGAAACGATTGCCCCGACGCGAAAGCGTGCAGACTTCCATCTGGTGACTCTTCGTACGAAGGGTCTGTGTAATCGCAAACCCGAGGGGGTTGATGCTAGAATCCCCGTCCGGGGACGATTGCGTCTTCCTCCAAAGGTACAGAGCGGGTGTAGTTCAATGGTAGAACTCCTGGTTCCCAACCAGATAACGAGGGTTCGATTCCCTTCACCCGCTCCATACAACCGGAGGTTGATATGGACGCAATGCAGTCCGATTGCGATGTCGCCTCTACGGCTTGGCAGTCTTGGCACGATGTTTCATGGGTCAAGGCTTATCAGGTCGTCGCGAGGTTACAGACACGTATTGCGAAGGCAACGAACGCAGGGGAGTGGCGGAAGGTTCGCGCCCTGCAAAGACTCCTGACCAAATCCAGCAGCGCCAAGGCGCTGGCAGTTCGGAGGGTCACGGAGAATCAAGGCAGCAAAACTCCAGGGGTGGATCAACAAACCTGGGGCACTCCAGACGAGAAGTGGAATGCGGCGGTTG
>Ga0209794_1002085_pt1 | contig 11719 bp, 12 predicted proteins | sample EBPBio232013_DNA_FD_185869 | JGI IMG/M metagenome (GOLD analysis project Ga0209794, IMG submission 185869) | Wastewater treatment Type I Accumulibacter community from EBPR Bioreactor in Madison, WI, USA - Reactor 1_5/23/2013_ DNA (SPAdes)... | ecosystem: Engineered > Bioreactor > EBPR >... | reverse complement strand
ACGCCCGCCACCCAGCAGGCGGCCCCGGCGCGTCCGACCGAGCCGCAGACCATCGGCCAGTTGCTGGAGCGCGAGCAGCGCCCGCAGGCCGCCCGCCCGGCCCCGCCGGCCCGCCCCGCCGGCCCGCAATCGATCGGCGACCTGATCACGGCGGATACCCGGCCCGCGACCCAGCGCACGCGCTGAACCGTCGTGGCGCGGCTCACCTCCGAGTTCTGGGTCGCCGCCTTCATCCGGCGCGTCAATCTCGAGGGCGGCTTCGCGACCCTGCGCAAGCGCGGCGCGGCCGAGGCCGGCGCCATCGCGGTGACGGTCTCCCGTGCGAGCGACCGGCTGGTCGCGCTCTACCTGCAGGCGCCGCAGACGGCCTTCGGCGAGGAACGGCCGATGGACCGGCTGTTCGTGCCGGCATGGCCGGATGTCTTCGTCGAGGAAATGAAGGTCGGCGAGAAGCTCGCCCGCGAGCAGAAATTCGACCCCGATCTCTGGATTGTCGACATCGACGACCGCGACGGCCGCCCCTTCGTCGAGATCGCCGAGGCCTGAGGGCCTGCTTGAGGGGGTCTCGACCTCGTCGCGTCATGCCCGGCCTTGTTCCGGGTATCCACGAATTCCGTTTGATGCGGCGTTCAAGTCGTGGCCTGGTCGGGCCAGGCCCGATCATGACGAAGGAACCAGCCCTCTCGTGCCCGTTTAGCTGCCGATCGGCCGCCGGATGCCGCCGGGCTGCGCCACAGGGCGCGGCATCGAACGGCCGGCCGGGCTCGCGGCCTGCCGCGCGCCAACGCGGTCCGAACCGTCCTGCGCGAGGACCGGCGCATGGCGCGCCGCGCGGACCGGTGTCGGCAGGGCCTCCGCCGTGGCCTGCCAGGATTGCAGGATCGCCAGCGCCGCCTGTCGCGGCAGCGCGTCGTAGAGCGCGGTCAAATCATAGACGCGCGCGACCGAGGTGCCGACGGCCTCGTGGGCGAACAGCAGGATGCGGGTCGCGGCCTCGCGGCCGAGATCGAGCGCGCGGGCGACGACGATCAGCGTCTCGCCGCTCTCGTCGTCCGCGATGCGGCCGGCGGTGTCGGGCGCAAGGCCGAGCACGGCGGCGAGCGCCCCGGCAATGGCGCCGGTGCGGCGGGAGAGGGCGGCAAGCTCGATGGCGCGATGCGGGTCGGAGGGCGCCCGTGCGACGGCCAATGGCGGGCGCAGCGCCAGTTCGGCGATCAGCGTCTCGCGCTGGGCCGCCGTACCGCCGAGAAAGGCGCTGCCGAGATCGCGCGGCCCGTCGCCAATGGTACGGCGCATGGCGATCGGCTCGACCGGCACGCGCGCGGCGAGCGCCGCTCTGACGCGCGGATCGTCGAAATCCTCCAGCGCCACCAGCGCCGCAAGGCCGAGATCGGCGCGGCTCGCCACCGCAGCCGCCTTGTCGGCGTCGCCGGAACGCACGGCGAGGAACTGGTCATCGTCGGACAATGCCGGGCTGCCGGCGAGAACCGGACAGGCGACGGCGGGAATGTCGGTCGCGAGGCGGCGCGCGACGGCGGCCGGCGTCTGCGGATGAGGGGCGAGCTTGGCGGCGACGATGGCGCGTTCGCCGGCCTCGGCCCGGTCGAGGAGGTGCAGCACCAGTTCGCCGAACCGGGTGACCTCGGCGGCGCCATGATGCGGTTCAGTAACGAACTGGTCGACGACGACGCGCAGCAGGGTCGGCCGGACATCGACGCCGTTCGAGCGCGCGAGGCCGATCAGTCGCTGGACCTGCGGCAGGCGCGGAGGCTGGGGCGGACGGGGCGGCGACATGCGGAGGGCTGCAGGGTACTCGGGCGAAACTCCCTCAACATGGACGGATTTCGCTAACGTTCCGCTAACCAACGCCATCTGCTCGGGCACGGACGTGGCGGCCGCTGCCGCGGCGTCTTTCCGGCATTCCCGGGAACGATTCCGGCGCGCCTGTTCATCACGAGCAAGCCGAACAGGGAGAGGCGCCATGCCGGCCGACATTCCGAAGCCCGCCACGACGGCCCCGTGAGGATTCCGAAGAGGCACCTGCCGATCGACCACAACGTGGTCCTGCCGCCGCCGCGCCCGTCCGACGAACCGGAGCGATCCGGCCGGCGGGACTGGGAGAGCGCCCGTCGCGCGCCGCCACTGAAGGCCTCGAACAGCGTGTTCGTGCAGCTGGGGCAGGCGGAACGAGGCGGTCGATGAAAGCGCCGAGGCGCTCGCGCATCGCGGTGCTCCGGGTGGGGTTTGCCGGTGAGCACGCGTGGGCAACTCGCAGCGGCTGTCGCGGGTGCCGCAGCCACACGAAACCCTCCTTCAACAATCCCGGAACGCGCGCGTAACTTTCCGTTAACCAAAGGCGTTTCTAAATGAGCATGCGCGTCGGCGAATTGTCGCCGGGCATGGCCGCATCGGAGGGCAGGCGCAAAGGAGGGTTCGATGGGTTTGGTGCTTCGTTTCCCGCTCGAAAGACGCCGCGCTCTGCGGCAGGATTCGGGCGTCCCGGACATGATGGGGCAGATCCTCGTCCTGCCGGTGATCCGCATCGAGCGTCACGATCTCCCCCCGCCGCCGGTCCTGACCGTCGATCCGCCCCGCAAGGGCGGCCATGGACCGAAGCGCCGGCGCAGGAGCGCCTGACCTTCCCCAACGCCCAGGACCCGGGCTCACCAGTCGTCGATGCGGGCTGAAGCCCCGCCGAGAGGGTCCGTCCATGGCTTTTCCGCTCCCGCGCATCACGGCCGCCGGCCTGACGCGGCGCGGCCTGTTCGCCGGCTTCATGTTGATGCTCGCCGCCTGCGCCCCGCAGGGCGATCTCGGCCGTCCGGCCCCCAATGTCCTCAATGACGAGATCATGCCGTGGGCCGGCCGCCACGCGGCAAGGCTGCGCGAGGAGCCGGTCTCCGGCTATCCCTTCACCGATGCCGAGCGCGAGATGCGCCAGATGGGCTACGCGCTGATGATGCCGACCCATCCCTTCGACCGCTGGAACCAGTTCTGGGCCGAGCTGCGGCGCACGCGCATCGGCGACCCGGTCGCCACCGACCCCGACCCGCGCGGCTATTGCCGCACGCTGGCGCGCGAGGACTACCGCTCGTCCCGCACGCGCTTCATCCGCATGACCGATGACATGCGCGCCGACCGGCAGCGCATCCGGCCGTTCTGCGAGAAGGCGCGGCAGGTGATGGAGGCGGACCGGGTGCGCGAGGGCGCCATCCGCCACATCCCGACGCTGACGCCGGTGGAGATCCGCTCCGCCAACGACCGCATCGCCGAGAACCGCACCATCGTCTCCTGGGTGCGCCATGGCCTGCGCCAGCACGCCGACGCCTATCGCTGCGCGCTCAACACCCAGCTGGTCGCGACGCCGGAGCCCGATGCCGTGATGGCCGAGCGCGAGCTTGCCGGACTGGAGGCCGACATCCGCGACTTCGACCGGGTCTGCGCGGGCGGTTCGGGCCGCGGCTCCATCGGCGTGGAACAGGCCCCGCCGCGCTACTATCCGCGCGGTGCGCCGCCTGCCGACGAGCAGATCATCAGCAAGTAGAGCCGGTCGAGGCGCACCAGTGCCCCACGCGTCATGGCCGGGACAAGGCCGGGCATGACGGAAATGGTGGTGGCCCCTCACTCCGTCGTCGGCGGGTGTTCCGGCGTCAGGATTTCGCACAGGGCCTGGCTGGTGAGCTGCTCGCGCACCAGCGGGGCAAGGCTCGGCTGGACCGCGAGCGCCCGGATCAGCACGAAGCCCTCGGTGGTCGGCGAGACCATGATCAGGTTGTCGGCGGCGGTCTCGTCCTCGCCGGTGGCGAGCTCGCGGCGCTGGGCTGCGGTGACGACGAACAGGTCCATGGTGCGGCGGGTGGCGGCGCGGTCGTTGATGGCGCCGAAGGCGATGCCGGTCGAGGTGTAGAGCGAGATCGCGGTGTAGTGCGGCGTCACCGGCGCACGGACATGCAGCGCGCCGCCGGTCAGGTCGTAGCGGCACACGGCGGTCTCGAAGGCGGGGTCGGCGAGCGGCAGCGCCGCTTCCGTACCGCCGGCAAGCGTCGTCGCGCGGTTGAGGGCGGTGACCTCGGCGAGCCGGGCGCGGGCGTCGTCGGGGGCGAGGCGCGGCAGCGCGAAGACCGAGACGATGTGAACGGCAAGGCCGAGCAGCAGGCCGGCCACGATCCAGGGCACGGCCGACAGGATGCGGCCGATCCGCGTCTCGCCATAGGTGCTTCCGCCGGGGTTCCGCCATCGGATCATGGGCAGCTCACCCGCGTGATGGTCGGCAGCACCGTGCCGGACGAGATCGTCGTGGCGATGGGCGTGTCGTAGAGGCGCAGCACCAGCCGCAGCGTCGGAGCGCCGCCGGACGGCAGCCAGTTGCCGGCCCGCGCCTCGGGCGCCAGCAGGATGTCGAGCGGCCGGTCGCCATGCCGGACGATCTCGTAGCTGGTGAACACCTGCCGGACGCTCTCGTGCACCAGCGGCCGGAAGTCCGGCCCCGTGGCGGCGAGGGTCCAGTAACGCGCCGGCGGCATGGCGCCGGAGACGAGATAGGTGCAGCGGCCGTCGATGGCCGCGCCCTGGCTGTCGCTGTCGGCGAGCAGGGCGAGGCCGTCGGCGAGTGCGATGGGCAGCGTGCCGAGCCGGGCCGAGACCGCGCGGGCATAGGGATCGGCGTCGATGGTGCCGGCCTTGGGGCTCGCCAGCCACGGTCCGATCCGCAGGGTTCCCGCCCCGGTGCCGCGCCCGACCGATGCGGCGGTGAGGCCGAGGCCGGTGACCGCGCCGATGCCGAGCGCGAGGAGGATGCCGGAAAGGGCTCTCATGGCCTACTGGAACAGGGCACGGGGTGCTGCGGAGGAGACGGGTCCGGGCCGGGGCGTCGCGGCGTCGCGGAACAGTCCCTCGATACGGCCGAGCACCTCGACGGAACGGCGCGACAGCACCTGCGGCCGGTCGGGCACGCCGGCCATCGGGCCGGTTGCGCCGGCCGGCACGCTCGGCACCGGCTGCGGGCCGATGGTGAGGCCGAAGATCGGCCGCCGGTCGAGGCCGGCATGGGCGGCGGTCATGATCTGCGAGAAGGTCATGGCGGGCAGCGAGCCGCCGGTCATCCGGTTGGTTTCGGAATAGTCGTCGTTGCCGAACCAGACGCCGGTGACGAAATGGCTGGAATAGCCGACGAACAGCGCGTCGCGGTAGGAATTGGTCGTGCCGGTCTTGCCGCCGACCTGCACGCCCTGCACGGCGGCGCGGCGGCCGGTGCCGGATTCGACCACGCCGACCATGATGCCGTTCATGTCCGCCGCCACCTGCTGCGAAAACACGCGGCGGCGCTGCGGCAGGTCGCGGTCGGCGCGCCAGACGAGCTCGCCCGCAGAGTTGCGCATCTCGACCGCGGCATGCGGCTGAACGCCGAGCCCGCCGGAGGCGAAACTGGCATAGGCGGTGGTCAGCTCCACCAGCGTCACCTCCGCCGCGCCGATCGGCAGCGGGGCGGAATCGGTGAGCGGGCGGGTGATGCCCATGTCGCGGGCCGTGGCGATGATCTTCTGGCGGCCGACGCGGCTGTCGCCCCGGCCCATCTGCTGGGTCAGGATGACGGGAATCGAGTTGATCGAGCGGACCAGCGCCGAGGTGACCGTGGTCGAGCCCGAAAAGGAGCGGCCATAGTTCTGCGGGCACCAGTTGCCGAGGCAGATGGGGCGGTCGACCACGATGGAGCGGCCGTTGATCAGGCCCTCGCGCATGGCCGCGCCATAGACGATCGGCTTGAACGAGGAGCCCGGCTGGCGCATCGCCTCGGTCGCCCGGTTGAACTGGCTCGCGCCGTAGTCGCGCCCGCCGACGATGGCGCGCACCGTGCCGTCGACGTCCATCACCACGGAGGCGGCCTGGCTGGCGCCGTAATCGGTGCCGTACTGCCGGATGATGCCCTCGACCGAGAGTTCAGCCTGCCGCTGGATGGTGAGGTCGAGGCCGGTGCGGACCGTCAGCACCCGGTCGACGAGATTGGGGCTGGCCGCGACGAGGCGCTTCACGTCCTCGAAGGCGTAGTCGAGATAGTAGTTGGGGACGATCTCGTCCTTGCGGTCGACCGGCGTCGCCGGATTGCGCCGCGCGCCGAACACCTGGCCCTCGGTCATGAAGCCGGCCTCGACCAGGTTGTCGAGCACGGTATTGGCGCGGGCGCGGGCCGCCGGCAGGTTGGCATGCGGGGCGAAGCGCGTCGGCGCCTTGAACAGGCCGGCGAGCATGGCGGCCTCCGCCAGCGTCACGTCGCGCACCGACTTGCCGAAATAGTATTCCGACGCCGCCTCGGCCCCGAAGGCGCCGCCGCCCATATAGGCGCGGTCGAGATAGGTCTTGAGGATCTCGTTCTTGGAGGCGCGCGCCTCCAGCCACAGGGCGAGGAAGGCTTCCTTGATCTTGCGCTCGATGGAGCGCTCGTTGGTCAGGAACAGGTTCTTGGCGAGCTGCTGGGTGAGGGTGGAGCCGCCCTGCACGACGCCGCCGGCGCGGGCATTGGTCATGATGGCGCGGAACGTGCCGATCACGTCGATGCCGTAATGGTCGTAGAAGCGCCGGTCCTCGGTGGCGAGCACCGCCTTGATCATGTGGTCGGGAAATTCCTCCAGCGGCACGGAATCGTTGTGCCGGATGCCGCGCCGGCCGACCTCGTTGCCGTAGCGGTCCTGGAAGGTGACGGCGAGCTCGGAGCGCCGCCGCCAGTCGTCGGACGTCTCCTTGAAGGCGGGGATGGCGAGCATGAGCAGGACGACGAGGCCGCCTGTGCCGAGCGTCATGCCCTCCGAGCCGAATTCGGCGGCGACCCGCTTCCAGCCATAGACCTGGACGCGGTCGGACAGGTCCGCGAGCCGCTCCCAGCCACGACCGAAGGCTCCGGCGAGACGCCAGAGACCATCGTTGAGGCGGGCGTCGAGGTCGAGAAGGAAGCGCCGGATCGCGCCGCCCCGGCCGCCGCTGGGCTGGAAATCGCTCAAGCGGAACCCTTTCTGGGCAAGCTCTTGACGATCCGCTTACCATATCGGAGATCGGCCGGGTGAGCCAACGCCGCGCGCGGCGTTCCACGGTTCTCTGACAACAGGGTTACCGGCCTCGCGGACCATGCGGATGGCGCAACGGAGCAGACATCGCCGATGGCGGATGACGTGAAAGGGAAGGCGGCCGAAGCCGCGCCGTTCTGGCGGCGGAAGACGCTGGAGGCCATGACCGAGGCGGAGTGGGAGAGCCTCTGCGACGGCTGCGCGCGCTGCTGCCTGAACAAGCTCGAGGACGAGGATACCGGCGAGATCCACTTCACCTCCGTCGCCTGCACCCTGCTCGACGGCGACACCTGCCGGTGCAGCGACTATCCGAATCGGCAGGAGAAGGTCGCCGACTGCGTGCGCCTGACCCCGGAGGAGGCGCGCACGCTGCCCTGGTTGCCGCCGACCTGCGCCTACCGGCTCGTCGCCGAGGGGCACGACCTCTACTGGTGGCATCCGCTGGTGTCAGGCGATCCCGACACCGTGCATCAGGCCGGCGTCTCCGTTCGCGGCCGCATCACCGCCTGGGAGCACGACCTGAAGGAATTGCAGGAGCTGGAAGGGCACCTCGCGGACTGGCCGCGACAGGTGCCGGAGACGGCGCCGAAGGCGCGGCGGGGGCGGTAGCGCTACCGGATCGGCCGGCGAGGGCGCCTTCCGATCCCTGTGCAAAGCCGGCCAGCCATCACTTTACAGCGCGATTTCGGACGCCTATCGCCTTTCATGACGTCTTCGTGACGGTCTGGAGAGACCCCGCATGCTCGGCTGGTTCCGCAAGCTCCTTCCCCGGGAAGACAAGTTCTTCGACCTGTTCGAGGCCCATGCGGCGACATTGGTGGCGGGTGCCGAGGCCCTGAGGGGCCTGCTCGACGGCAGCCAGAGCGTCGCTGCGGGCAGCGCCGAGGTGCTGCGCCAGGAGAACCGCGCCGACGAGATCGCCGGCGAGGTCATGCAGGCCGTGGGGCGCACCTTCATCACGCCCTTCGACCGCGGCGACATCGAGGAACTGATCGGCTCGATGGACGATGCCATCGACCAGATGCAGAAGACCGTGAAGACCATCGCGCTGTTCGAGGTGCAGGACTTCGCGCCCTGCATGAAGGAACTCGGCTTCGTCATCGTCCAGACGTCCGAGCGCGTCGCAGACCTCCTGCCCATGCTGCGCGACATCAAGAAGCACGCGGTCAATATCGGCATGCTCTCCCGCGAGATCGGCGCGATGGAGGAGAAGTCCGACGAACTGCACGACCAGGGCCTGAAGGAGCTGTTCAGGGCCCACCGGACCTCCGACACCATGGCCTATATTGCCGGCGCGGAGATCTACGACCATCTCGAGAAGGTGGTCGACCGCTTCGAGGACGTCGCCAAGCGCGCCGGCCGCATCGTGCTCGAACACCTCTGACGCCGGGCGGCCCCAGTGGATTTCGCCACCTTCTCCTATGCCCTGATCTTCCTGATCGCCGTGGCGCTGCTGTTCGACTTCCTGAACGGCCTGCACGACGCCGCGAACTCCATCGCCACCATCGTCTCGACGCGGGTGCTGGCGCCGAAATGGGCGGTGTTCTGGGCAGCCTTCTTCAACTTCATCGCCTTCCTGTTCTTCGGCCTGCATGTCGCGCAGACCGTCGGCTCCGGCATCATCCTGCCGGCCATCGTCGACGACCGCGTGATCTTCGGCGCGCTGTCGGGCGCCATCGCCTGGAACGTCATCACCTGGATGGCGGGCATTCCCTCCTCGTCGTCCCATGCGCTGATCGGCGGGCTGGTCGGCGCGGCGCTGACCAAGGTCGGCTTTTCCGGCATCGTGTTCTGGGGCCTCGGCAAGACCTTCGTCGCGATCTTCCTGTCGCCGGCGGTGGGCTTCGCGCTGGCCCTGCTTCTGGTGCTGCTGGTGTCCTGGGCCTTCGTGCGGGTCGCCCCGATCAAGGTCGATTCCACCTTCCGCATCCTGCAATTCGTCTCGGCATCGCTCTATTCGCTCGGCCACGGCGCCAACGACGCCCAGAAGACCATGGGCATCATCGCGGTGCTGCTGTTCTCGCACGGCCATCTCGGCGGCAGCTTCTCGGTGCCGTTCTGGGTGGTCATCTCGTGCCAGGCGGCGATGGCGCTCGGCACGCTCTGCGGCGGCTGGCGCATCGTCCACACGATGGGCTCGAAGATCACCCGGCTGACGCCGCAGCAGGGCTTCTGCGCCGAGACCGGCGGGGCGATCACGCTGTTCATGGCGACCGGCTTCGGCGTGCCGGTGTCGACCACCCACACGATCACCGGCGCCATCGTCGGCGTCGGCGCGGCGCGGCGCGTCTCGGCGGTGCGCTGGGGCGTGGCGCGCGGCATCGTCTGGGCCTGGATCATCACCATGCCGATGGCCGGGCTGATGGCCTCGCTCGCCTATCTCGCCTCGGGCCTGTTCCTCACGGGGCGGTGAATCGCGCTTGGCGGTGCCGATAAAAATTCCTTTGACCGGAAAATATGCCTTGACAGCGTAACGCTGGTTCGGTAGGTTTCAGGCATGTTCAACAACTGCGCCCGGCGGGGGAAACCCCGGCCGGGCGTTTCGTTTCCTGACCCTCCGATCCGCCCTTTCCGATGATTTCGACGGAGGCCGCCTTGCCGACCGCCCGCAGCTCCGCCGCGCCCGAGACGGCCGGCGCAATGCCCGACCATGCCGCTTCGTCCCGCGCTTCAGCCGCCGCGCCCGAACGGGCCGCTCCCGCCGCGCCGGCCCGCGCGGCGAGGCCGGCATCCGCTGCGCGGGCCCCGGCGCCGCCGGCACCTGCCGAGACGCATGTCGGCAAGCCCTGTCCGGGGCTCGCCGACTGCCCCGAACGCCCGCGCCTCGTCCGCCGCCTCTACGACGCCGCCGAGCGCGAGATCGCACATGTCGAGGCGAGCCTCGGCGGGCCTTCCGCAACGGCGGCGCGCCGGCTGGGCGCGCTGGCCGCAACGCTCGACAAGCTCGCCGCCCTCGACCGCAAGGCGCTGACGGCCCGCGACCATGCCGGAGATGCCCATGCCGCCGCCGTCGCCGCGCCTGTGGACGCCGAAGCCTGGGCTGAAACGCTTGCGGCGCAGCTTGACCCGGGCAAGGCCCGAGACGCTGGCGGCGCTGGCTGAGGACGAGATCGCCCGGCTCCGGGCCTTCTGGCCGGCCTTCGCGCGGCGCGAGCAGATGCCGCCGCCCGGCCGCTGGCGCGTCTGGGCCTTTGTCGGCGGGCGCGGCGCGGGCAAGACCCGGGCGGGCGCCGAATGGGTCCACGGCGTGGTTCATGCCCGCGACGGCTTCGGCCCGAAGGCGGGCCGCATCGCCCTTGTCGGCGAGACGATCGATCAGGTGCGCGAGGTGATGGTGGAGGGCGTCTCCGGCCTCAGGGCCTGCGGCTTTCCGGCCGAGCGCCCGCGTTTCGAGCCCTCGCGTCGCCGGCTCATCTGGCCGAACGGCGCGGTGGCGCACGGCTTCTCCTCCGAAGACCCGGAGGCGCTGCGCGGGCCGCAATTCGACGCGGCCTGGGCGGACGAGACCGGCAAATGGGTTCAGGCGGAGGCGACGTGGGACATGCTGAGCTTTTCGCTGCGCCTTGGCGAGCACCCGCGCGTCATGGTGACGACGACGCCGCGCGCGACGCCGCTGATGCGCCGTCTGCTCGCCGACCCCGATACGGTGGTGACGCGCTCGGCGACATCGGCCAATGCCGCCAACCTCGCCCCCGGCGTGGTCAGGGCGCTGCTGGCCCGCTACGGCGGCACGCGGCTCGGGCGGCAGGAGCTGGACGGCGAACTGATCGACGACCGCGAGGGCGCGCTGTTCTCGAGGGAGGCGATCGAGGCGGCGCGTGTCGCTGCGGCTCCGGCGTTGAAGCGCATCGTCGTGGCGGTCGATCCGCCGGCCTCGCACCGCAGGGGCGCCGATGCCTGCGGCATCGTCGCGGCCGGCATCGACGGCGAGGGCGCCGTCTTCGTGCTGGCCGACGACAGCGTGCAGGGCTTCAAGCCGCATGAATGGGCGAACCGCGCCGCGTCGCTCTATCGGCGGCTCTCGGCGGATGCGCTGGTGGTGGAGGTCAACCAGGGCGGCGACATGGTGGCCGCCGTCATCGGCGAGGTCGCTCCCGACGTGCCGGTGACCTCGGTCCGCGCGGTGCGCTCCAAGCATCTCAGGGCCGAGCCGGTCGCCGCGCTCTACGCGCAGGGCCGGGTGAAACATGCCGGAACGTTTCCGGGGCTGGAGGACGAACTCGCCGATTTCGGCCCGGACGGCCTGTCGTCGGGCCGGAGCCCCGACCGGCTGGACGCGCTGGTCTGGGCGGTCACGCATCTGGCGCTCAAGCCGAAGGCGGAAGCGCGGGTGAGGGGGTTGTAGTCCCCGCGGGCTGCATCCGCCGGACATTCAAACACAGCGTGGACTTTCACTATGAACGAAGCGGCCTTTGACCGCCTCGCGGAGGAAATCCGCGCGGACATCGAACACGCGCGTGCGCTTGTCAGGCGGCACGTCGCATTCGTCAGAGAAATCCGAAGCGCGCGGCGCTTCCTGCTGGAGTGACGCTACAACCGGGTCCAGCCGCGGGTGCCGGAAGGCAACCCGGATGGCGGGCAGTGGACGAGCGACGCAGAGAGCATCACGGTTGCGCGGGCATATAGCTTTGGAACCTTGATCGCGGAAGTTCCCGTGCCGGGTG
>Ga0209794_1002080_pt1 | contig 11736 bp, 7 predicted proteins | sample EBPBio232013_DNA_FD_185869 | JGI IMG/M metagenome (GOLD analysis project Ga0209794, IMG submission 185869) | Wastewater treatment Type I Accumulibacter community from EBPR Bioreactor in Madison, WI, USA - Reactor 1_5/23/2013_ DNA (SPAdes)... | ecosystem: Engineered > Bioreactor > EBPR >... | reverse complement strand
GCGATGCTGTAGAGCAATTGCGTCTCGTCGGCAGCGAGCAGCGGCGCCAGCGCTAGCGGCGCCTCGTGCTCGGGGTCGGCAGCGTCCAGCGCATCGGGCACGGCCTGGGCGACGGCCATCTGCTGCAGCAGCGCGGCCATCTCTTCCAACGTGCCGGCGGCCGACAAGCCTTGCACGCGCAGCGCGTCGACGGCCGCCAGCACCGCGCGGCCATCGCGCGCGGCCAGCGCCTGCACCAGCTGCGCGGCGTGGCGACGGTCCACCGTGCCCAGCATCGTGCGCACCACGGCTTCTTCGAGCCGGCCGCCGCCGTAGGCGATGGCCTGGTCGGTGAGCGACAGCGCGTCGCGCATCGAGCCGCGCGCCGCGCGGCCCAGCAGGCGCAGCGCGCCGTCGTCGCTGGCCACGCCCTCGGCCTGCAGCACGCGCGCCAGGTGCTCGCGCACCACCTCGGGCGCCATCGGCCGCAGGTTGAACTGCAGGCAGCGGCTCAGCACCGTGGGCAGCATCTTGTCGGGGTCGGTGGTGGCCAGCACGAACTTCAGGTACTCGGGCGGCTCTTCCAGCGTCTTCAGCAGCGCGTTGAAGGCGTCCTTGGTGAGCTGGTGCGCCTCGTCGATCATGAAGACCTTGAAGCGGCCGACGCCGGGCTTGTAGGCGGCGCGCTCGATCAGGTCGCGGATCTCGTCGATGCTGCGGTTGCTGGCGGCGTCGAGCTCGAGGTAGTCGATGTAGCGGTCGGCGTCGATCTGCGTGCAGGCGCTGCACACGCCGCAGGGGTGCGCGGTGACGCCGCCCTGCCCGTCCGGCCCGGTGCAGTTGAGCGACTTGGCCAGGATGCGCGACACCGTGGTCTTGCCGATGCCGCGCGTGCCGGTGAACAGGTAGGCATGGTGCAGGCGGTTGTTCTGCAGCGCGTTCGTCAGCGCGCGCACGACGTGCTCCTGCCCGACCATCTGGTCGAAGCTCTTGGGCCGGTACTTGCGCGCCAGAACGACTGTGCTCATCGCGGGGCATTCTACGGAGCGCCGCCGATAATCCCGGCCCATGACGAGCCCCGCCCCCACCACGCTCAGCTACCGCCAGTCGGGCGTCGACTATGACTTGATCGACCCGCTGAAGGTCAGCGCCCAGCGCGCCGCGGCGGCCACCGCTTCGCACCTGGGCGCGCATGGTTTCGCCGAGGTGGCGGCGTCGCGCGGCGAGTCGGCCTACGTGGTCGACGTGGGACCTTTCTACCTGGCCTCGATCGTCGAATGCCTGGGCTCCAAGGCGCTGGTGGCCGACGAGATGGCCAAGCTGACCGGCCACAGCTGGTACGGCGCGATCGCGCAGGACACCATCGCGATGGCGGTCAACGACCTCATCACCGTAGGCGCCACGCCGCTGGTGGTGCAGGCCTACTGGGCGGCCGGCGGCTCCGACTGGTTCGGCGACGGCCAGCGCGCGCAGGCACTGGTGCAGGGCTGGAAGGCCGCTTGCGACGCCTGCGGCGTGGCCTGGGGCGGCGGCGAGACGCCGGCGCTGGCCGGCATCGTCGAGGCCGGGCGCATCGACCTGGCGGCGGCCTGCACCGGCATCGTCAACCCGAAGACGCGGCTGTCGGTCGGCGACGCCTTGGGCCCCGGCGACGCCATCGTGCTGCTGGACAGCAGCGGCATCCACGCCAACGGCCTGAGCCTGGCGCGCAAGCTGGTGGAGCGCCTCCCCGACGGCTGGCTGACCGAGGTGGCGCCCGACTTGAGCTACGGCGCGGCGCTGCTGGCGCCCACGGTGCTGTACAGCCCGGTGACCGAGGCGCTGTGGAAGGCCGGCATCGCGCCGCATTACTGCGCCAACATCACCGGCCACGGCTGGCGCAAGCTGCTGCGCCACGCCAAGGCCTTGCGCTACCGCATCCACACGCTGCCGCCGGTGCCGCCGGTGCTGCGCTTCATCCAGCAGCAAGCCGGGCAGGACGACGAGGAAGCCTACGGCACGCTGAACATGGGCGCCGGCTTCGCACTGTTCGTCGCGGCGGCCGACGCCGAGCGCACGGTGCAGGTGGCGCAGGCCCAAGGCGTGGGCGCGCGCGTGGCCGGCGTGGTGGAGGCCGGGCCGAAGGAGTTGATCATCGAGCCGCTGGACCTGCACTTCGGCGACGACGCGCTGCAATTGCGCTGAAGGGCCGGCCCCGGAGCTCACGAGGGGCTATCACGAGGGCTGGTCGCGCCTCCCCCCTACAATCCGCCCCCGACGGGCCTCCCCGCATGGGAGCGCGGCCAACCGGGTCAGGTGGGGAACCAAGCAGCCCTAACCGTTGCCACCAGTGCCGGGGGTAAGGCTCGTCACCTTTGCGCCGCATGGCGCCGGCGCGCAGCGCGACTCGCGCGCATGTTGCGCACCCTGCTTAGGCGCCGACCTGGCGGAAGGCCATCACCACCTGGTTGCGCAGCTCGCGCAACAGCGCCAGTTCCTTTTCCTCGGGCGCCAATGCGCCGGGCCGCGCGGCATCGGCGTAGATCAGCCCGAAGGGCGCGGTCTTCATCATCAGCGGCAGCAGCAGAAAGCTCGGCGCGTTCAACGATTGCACGTACCACGGCGGCAGCCGCGAGGCGCGCCCGGCGCGCGTGGCGTCGGCGATCACGGTGTCGGCGCCCTTGCGGCAAATGGCCGCGAACAGGTCCAGCGGCGCGCCCGGCGCATCGCGCAGCGCGAAGGCGAACGGCTTGCACGCCTGCGCGCCCCCGGCGCCGAGCGCCAGGCGGCCGGTCATGGTGTCGGTGCGCGGGTCGCGCAGGCACAGCACGATGCGCTGCAGGTCCAGCGCCTGGCGCATGGTCTGCAGCACGCTTTGCAGCAGCTCGTTGAGCTTGAAGTCGCCGCTGGCCAGGCGGTGGGCGATGTCGGCAATGCCGGCGCTCAAGGCCTTGGTCACCGCCTCCGACGAGCGCGGCGGCGCCGCCTCGGCCTGCCCCTCCAGCGGCGCGCCATCGGGGCCCAGACGGCGCGCCGCCGGGCCACGCGCCAGGTCCAGGCCCATCGCGCGCGCGAAGTCGCTGATCTGCCCGCGCGCGGTGGCGGCCGCCTGCAGCAAGGCCTGCGGCGGCAGGCCCAGCGCGGGGGCTTGCCGCGCGGCCAGTTCGGCCAGCGCGGCTTCGGCTTGGGCCGGCTCGTGGGCCAGCAGGCAGTCGCTCATCTCGCCGGCGCAACGGCCGATCCAGCGCAAGCGCTCGGCGCCCGGCTCCACCGCGCGCGGCGGCAGTTCGCCTTCGGGCGCGCGCATCGTGCGCTGCAGGCTTTCGGGCAAGTCCCAGGCCTTGGCGACGCCGGCGCCGAGGTCCTGCAGGCCCAGGCCCAGCACCTCGCGGGCGGCGTCTTCGCGGTCGTCGCCGGCGGCCACGCGTTCGCGGATCTGCTGCGCTTCTTCGGGAAAGTAGAACTCGGTCAGCAAGCGGCCGAGGTTCTGGAACAGCGCGCCGATGAAGACCTCTTCGCTCTCGCGCAGCAGCGGCGCCAGCGCACCGGCCACGCTGCCGGCCATCAGCGCGCGCAGGAACTCGCCCTTCAGCTGCTCGGCATGCGGCTTGTTCTGCATGTGGTCCAGCAGCACCAGCGACAAGGCCATGTTGCGCACGCCGCCGAAGCCGATGAGCTGCACCGCACGCGACACGGTGGCGACGCTGCCGCCGCCGGCGTGCATGAAGGTGACGCTGTTGACCAGGCGCAGCAGCTTGTTGGTCAGCGCCACGTCCTGCTGGATGTCGGCGGCCAGGCTGGACAGGCTTTCGGTCTCGGAATTGGTGGTGCGCTGGATGCGCACGACGGCGTCGCCCAGCGCGGGGAAGTCGCTCTTCTCGCGCATGCGCCGCAGCAGCAGGTCCAGCCGGGCATGGCCGGCGCTGGCCGGTGCCGGCTGCGAGCCGGCGGCAAGCCAGGCGGCCAGCGCGTCGCGCAGGTCGGCCGCGCTGTCGAAGCGGCGTTCAGGCTGGCGCGCCAGCGCGCGCTGCACCACGCTGCGCAGGTGGTCGTCGATGGCAGCATCGGCCGGCAGCAGCAGGTCTTCGTCCTGCACGCGCTGCAAGGCGCGCAGCGGGTCGGCCTCGTGCAGCAGCCGCTGGCCGCTCAGCAGCTCGCCCAGCAAGGCGCCGGCGGCAAAGACGTCCATGCGCGGGTTCGCCGGCTCGCCGCGCGCGGCTTCCGGCGACAAATAGCCCGGCGTGCCGACGATGCGCGCGTCGGCACCTTGCGCGGCGCGCGCCGCGATGCCGAAGTCCATCACCCGCGCGCGGCCGTCCTTGCCCAGCAGCACGCTGGACGGCTTGAGGTCGCGGTGCAGGATGCCTTGTTCATGCGCGGCGGCCAGCGCGTCGAGCACGCCGACCATCAGCTCGGCCGCCGCCCGCGGCGCCAGCTTGCCGCTGCGCGCCAGCCGCTGCGCCAAGCTGCCGCCGGGCACGTACTCGAACACCAGGTAGGGCTGGCCTTCGTCCACGCCAGCGTCGAGCATCGGCACGACGTGCGGATGCGCCAGGCGCGCCGCCGCCTGTGCCGCCTGCAGCCAGCGGCCGGCGGCCGCGGGATCGACGGGATCGGCGACGTTGGCGGCATCGGCCTCCAGCAGCTTGACCGCCACCTCGCGCTTGAGCCGCGGGTCGTGCGCCAGCCACACGCTGGCGTGCGCGCCGTGGCCGAGCAGGCGCTGCAGCTCGAAGCGGCCGACGCGGCGCTCCATCGCGGGCGCCGCCACGGGAGCGGTGGCCGTCACGGCAAGGTCTCGGCGCCGTGGCCGACGCCGCGCGCGTGGGCGGTGGGTGCGGCTCTTGGCGCGGCGGTCGGTGCGGCGGCGGATGCGGTGGCGGATGCGGTGGCGGATACGGCGCTGCGATCGTCACCCAGCGGCGCGCCTTGCAGCACCGCCTGCAGGTCGCGCAGGCTGAGGTTGAGCGCGCGGCCGTAGCGCTGCACCACGGCCTGCAGCGCCGGCAGCGTGCGCACGGCGGGCAGCGCGGCGGCGTCCACCACCTCGTTGGCGCAGCTGGCGGTGATGCGGATCCACTCGTCGTCGTTCTCCGGCTGGCGCACGCCGGCGCTCGGCGACTGGCGGCGCATCATGTGCACCACGCTTTCATCCAGGCCCCACCAGCGCGCCACCGCGGCGGCCAGGGCCTCCAGGTCGACGCCCAGCACCGCCATCGACGCGGCCTGCTCGTTCATGCCAGGGTCTTCGGGGTGGCCGGGCTCGCCGGGCGCGGGCTGCATCAGGCGGCGGATCTGCGCCGCATCGTCGGGCTGGTGGTACTGCACGACCAGCCGCCCCAGGTTCTGCAACAGCGTGACGAGGTAGACCACTTCGCTGTCGTAGCCCGCCGGGCGGATGGCCACCGCCACGCGGCCGGCGCGCCGAACGCGCGCCATCGCCTGCGACAAGTCTTCGGCCTGCGGGCCGGGCCAGGGCTTGAGCGCCAGCGCGACGCGGCGCACGCCCTCCAGGCCCAACATGGCGACGGCGCGGCGCACCGTCAGCACCGGGCCGGCGCCGGCCACCTGGCCGCTGCGCAACTGCGCCATGTTGACGGCCCGCAGCAGCTCCAGCGCCAGCGCCACGTCTTCCAGCAGCACCTCGGCCAGTTCGTCGTTGCGGCCGCGCTCCATCAACGCCAGCCGCGCGGCGCGCTCGGCGCCGCCGGGCGACGCCGGCAGCACGCCGGCGATGCGCATGCGGTCGAGCAGCAGCGCCAGCGGCCCGCCGTCGTTGCCGGCGTTGCTGCGCAGCCAGCCTTCCAGCGCATGGGCCAGCGTGCGCGCGCTGCGGTAGCGCTGGCGTTCCTGGCGGTCGGTGGCGCGGTTGACGATGACGCGCAGCGCCTCGGGCACCGGGCGCGGCGTGCTGAAGGCCAGGCGCAGGATCTCGCGGCCCTGCGGCGGCAGCCGCTCGGCGGCCTTGCCGGCGTCGGGCTCGTCCAGCGCCGGGTGGCCAGTGAGCATGGCGTGCATCAGCACGCCGAGCTGCAGCACGTCGGCTTCGGCGGCTTCGCGCTGCGCGCGCAGCGACAGCGTGTCGAAGCCGGCGTGCGGCGCGTCTTCGAGGCACACGATCTCCAGCCCGAGCAGCCGCGCCTGGCCTTTGTCGTTGACGAGCACGCTGTAGGTCTGCAGGTCGCGGTGCGCGGCGCCGGCATCGTGGGCGTAGGCCAGCGCGCCCAGCAACTGGCAGCCGATCTGCGCCACCTCTTCGGGCTGCAGGCCCTGGCTGCCGATGCGGTCGGTCAGCGTGGCCGCCTCGCCCAGCTCGTAGGTGACGTAGGGCCAGCCGTCGTGGGCGCCCAATTCGACGGCGGGCGCCAGCTGCGGATGGTTCAGCCGCGCCGCCTTGCGGGCGCGCTGCAGCCAGCGCTCCAGCCCATCGGCACCTTGCGGCACCAGGCGCGGCAGCATCAGCACCAGTTCCTGGCCCAGCCGCGTGTCGGTGACCTGCCACGCCATCGTACGCACGCTCTTGCCCAGCAGGCGTTGCAAGGCAAAGCGCGAAAAGCGGCGCGGCGTGCCGTTGCGCGCGCCGGCAGGGCTGCCGGCCGACGGGGTGGCGGATGACATGCCTTCGATTGGAGCGCCGCCGCCGCGAACCGCATGCGACGAACAGCCACGCCCTTGCCTGCCATTTCCGTTTTCATTGCCGCATCCATTTCGGTTTCGGGCCGCCGCCCGCGCCGGCAGCAGCGGCAAACCCGATATGACAGAATCGCCGCCGCCTCGTCCACAGAGTCCCTTCGACGAGTGGCCATGGAGACCCTCGCATGAGCAGCGAACTGATCAAACACATCACCGACGACTCGTTCGAGAGCGACGTCATCAAGTCCGACGTGCCGGTGCTGGTGGACTACTGGGCGGAATGGTGCGGCCCCTGCAAGATGATCGCCCCCATCCTCGACGAGATGTCCAAGGACTACGGCGGCCGCCTGCAGATCGCCAAGATGAACGTCGACGACAACCGCGAGGTGCCGGCCAAGTTCGGCATCCGCGGCATCCCGACGCTGATGATCTTCAAGGGCGGACAGAAGGTTGCCGAGCTGACCGGCGCCCGTCCCAAGCGCGAGTTGACGGCCTTCGTCGACGGCCACCTATAATCACCTTCCACGGGACCGGCAGCGCGCTGCGCGCCAGGCCCCGTGTGACAGCCACCGCGCCCCCGGCTGCCGGACTCCTCCGGCCTCGATGCCGGGTCCACGCGGATCCGGCCCGACACTCCAAGCGTGCATCCCACACGGCCAGGCCCCGCGAAGGCCTGCTGTGCGGCGGCGCGGCGATCGTCGGTGCCGGCCCTGAACGCCGCCCCCGGCTGTGGCGGCCGACCCCGAGGGACTTTTCCCCATGCATCTTTCCGAACTGAAGGCGCAGCACGTCAGCGAGCTCATCAAGATGGGCGAAGCGCTGGAGATCGAGAACGTCACCCGCTTGCGCAAGCAGGAGCTGATGTTCGCGATCATGAAGAAGCGCGCCAAGGCCGGCGAGCAGGTCTTCGGCGACGGCGTGCTCGAAGTGCTGCCCGATGGCTTCGGCTTCCTGCGCTCGATCGAGGCCAGCTACATGGCCTCCACCGACGACATCTACCTCAGCCCCAGCCAGATCCGCCGCTTCAACCTGCACACCGGCGACATGATCGAGGGCGAGGTGCGCGTGCCCAAGGACGGCGAACGCTACTTCGCGCTGGTCAAGGTCGACCGCGTGAACGGCGTGACGCCCGAGGAGAGCAAGCACAAGATCATGTTCGAGAACCTGACGCCCTTGTTCCCCAAGGAGCAGTTCAAGCTCGAGCGCGACATCAAGAGCGAAGAGAACATCACCAGCCGCATCATCGACCTGGTGGCGCCGATCGGCAAAGGCCAGCGCGCGCTGCTGGTGGCCCAGCCCAAGACCGGCAAGACGGTGATGATGCAGCACCTGGCGCACGCCATCGTCGCCAACCACCCCGACATCCACCTGATCGTGCTGCTCGTCGACGAGCGGCCCGAGGAAGTGACCGAGATGCTGCGCACCGTGCGCGGTGAGGTCATCAGTTCCACCTTCGACGAGCCCGCCGCGCGCCACGTGCAGGTGGCCGAGATGGTGATCGAGCGCGCCAAGCGCCTGGTGGAGATGAAAAAGGACGTGGTGATCCTGCTCGACAGCATCACCCGCCTGGCGCGCGCCTACAACAACGTGCTGCCCAGCTCAGGCAAGGTGTTGACCGGCGGCGTCGACGCCAACGCACTGCAAAGACCGAAGCGCTTCTTCGGCGCCGCGCGCAACGTGGAAGAAGGCGGCAGCCTGACCATCATCGGCACCGCGCTGATCGACACCGGCAGCCGCATGGACGAGGTGATCTACGAAGAGTTCAAGGGCACCGGCAACTGCGAGATCCACCTCGACCGCCGCATGGCCGAGAAGCGCGTCTACCCCTCGATCCTGATCAACAAGAGCGGCACGCGGCGCGAGGAGCTGCTGCTCAAGCCCGAGATCCTGCAGAAGACCTGGATCCTGCGCAAACTGCTCTACAACATGGACGAGATCGAGGCGATGGAGTTCATCCTCGACAAGATGAAGTCGAGCAAGAACAACCTCGACTTCTTCGACATGATGCGCCGCGGCGGCTGAGCCGCGAGTCGCGCTAGAATCCGCAGCTTTTCGCCAACCCGGCAAGTGCGCTGAGCTTTTTTGCAGCGTGGCTGCCGACCCTGAACTTCGAGGCACCGATGAAAGAAGGCATTCACCCCACCTACCGCGAGGTCTGCTTCCAGGACCTGTCCAACGGCTTCAAGTTCGTCACGCGCTCGTGCGTGCAGAGCAAGGAAACCGTCAAGCTGGACGACGGCCGCGAGCTGCCGCTGGTGAAGCTGGAAACCACCAGCGAGACGCACCCGTTCTACACCGGCACGCAAAAGAGCGTGGACAACCTGGGCGGCCGCGTCGAGAAGTTCCGCAACAAGTTTGCCCACCTGAAGAAGTAAGCCCGCGCGGCTTGCACCCGAAGAAGGCAGCCCCGGCTGCCTTTTTTGTTGAGCGGACGCAGGCCTCGGGCATCATCGCCTTCGTGACCAGCCCCGTCCCTGCCCTCGTCACGCTGCGCGGCGCGCGCCGCCTGCCGCGGCCGGCCTTGCTGGCCTTGTGCGCCGCCTACCTGCTGCCCGGCCTGTTCGGGCGCGACCCCTGGCGCAACGCCGACCTCGCCGCCTTCGGCCAGATGCTGGCCATCGCCGAAGGGCGCAGCAGCTGGCTCAACCCCACGCTCGGCGGCGTGGCGGGCGACGCGGCGCTGTTCCCCCACTGGCTGGGCGCCGCCTTCATCGCCTTGCTGTCGCCGCTGGTCAGCGCGCCGCTGGCCGCGCGGCTGGCCTTTGCCGGGCTGCTGGCGCTGGCGCTGCTGCTGACCTGGGCAACCACCTATCACCTGGCGCTGACCGACGCCGCCCAGCCGCTGCCCTTTGCCTTCGGCGGCGAGGCCGACCCGGTCGACTACGCGCGCGCCATCGCCGATGCCGCCGTGCTGGCGCTGATGGCCACGCTGGGCCTGCTGCAACTCGGCCACGAGACCACGCCCGAGCTGGCGCAACTGGCCGCCGTCGCGCTGTTCGCCTATGCGCTGGCCGCCGCGCCCTTTCGCCGCTGGCAGCCGCGCGCCGCGGTGCTGGCCGCGCTGCCGCTGCTGGCCGGCAGCGGCGCGCCGACCATTGCGCTGGTGATGGGCCTGGGCGGCGCCGAAGTCTGCCGCCGCTCCAGCTACCCCGCCGTGCTGGCCTTCAGCCGCTGGGTGCTGGCCGCCACCGCCGCGGCCGCCGTGCTGGCCTGGGCGCTGGGCGCCTGGCGCTGGCGGCTGCTGGCGCCGATGCCGTCGGACCTGATCGGCATCCCGCGCCAATGGCTGTGGTTCCTGTGGCCGGCCTGGCCGCTGGCCTTGTGGACGCTGTGGCGCTGGCGGCACTTCCTCAGCCATCGCCACCTGGCGGTGCCGCTGGTGGTGGTGCTCAGCGCCCTGCTCGCCAGCCTGGCGATGGCCGGCCAGGACCGCGCGCTGATGCTCACGCTGCCCGGCATGGCGGCGCTGGCGGCCTTTGCGCTGCCCACGCTCAAGCGCAGCGCGGCGGCGGCGATCGACTGGTTCTCGATGTTCTTCTTCACCGGCTCGGCGATCGCGATCTGGGTCATCTACAGTTCCATGCAACTGGGCGTGCCGGCCAAACCGGCGGCCAACATCGAGCGCCTGGCGCCCGGCTTCTCACCCAGCTTCTCCGCGCTGGCGCTGGCCGCCGCCGCGGCCGGCACGCTGGCCTGGGCCTGGCTGCTGCGCTGGCGCACCGGCCGCCACCGCGAGGCGCTTTGGAAGAGCCTGGTGCTGCCGGCCGGCGGCGTGGCCCTGGGCTGGTTGCTGACGATGACGCTGCTGCTGCCGCCGCTGGACTACGCGCGCAGCAACCGCATCCTGGTCGAGCGCATCGCCGCGCATGTGCCGCCGGGCGCCTGCATCGCGGCGCCCAAGCAGTCGCCGGCGATCGTCGCCTCGCTGGAGTTCTGGGGGCGCTGGACGGTCGATGCCCGCGCCGGCGCCGCCGCCGGCCGCTGCGACGTGATGCTGCTGGTGACGCGCGCGCGCACGGTGCCGGTGCCGCCGGGCTGGACGCTCAAGGCCGTGCTGCGCCGCCCCACCGACCGCGACGAGCGCAGCCTGCTCTACCAGCGCGAAGCCGCCCAACCGTCACGTTAGCTGCGGCAGCGTCGGCGTGGCCGCATCGCGGCGCGGCAGCGTCTCGGCGGCGCGCAGCCGCGCCGGCGGCAGCAGCAGCCGAAAGCGCGAGCCTTTGCCCGGCTCGCTGTCGATCGCCAGTTCGCCGCCGTGGCGCTGCACCACGTGCTTGACGATGGCCAGCCCCAGGCCAGTGCCGCCGGTCTCGCGCGAGCGGCTGCCGTCCACGCGGTAGAAGCGCTGGGCCAGCCGCGGCAGGTGCTCGCGAGCGATGCCGGGGCCGTCGTCGCTGACCTCGATCTCGGCGCCGCCGCCGTCGCGCAGCGCGAAGCGCACGCCGATGCGGCCGCCGTCGGGCGTGTAGCGCACGGCGTTGTTGACGAGGTTGCCGACCGCGCTGAGCAGCTCGCCGCGGTTGCCCGCCAGCTCGCCGGCGGCCTGCAGCGACAGCTCGATCCGGTGGCGCCCGCCCGACAGCGCGCGGCCGTCGGCCAGCGCCTGTTCCAGCAAGGCGGCGGCGTCCACCCACTGGTCGGTGGCCGGCCGCGGGCTGCCTTCCAGCCGCGCCAGCGTCAGCAGGTCGGCCACCAGGGCCTGCATGCGCGCCGTCTGCTGCGTCATCAACGCCAGCATGCGTTGACGTTCCACGTCACTCAGCGGCAGGCTGGCCATGGTCTCGACGAAGCCGGCCAGCACGGTCAGCGGCGTGCGGATCTCGTGCGACACGTTGGCGACGAAGTCGCGCCGCATCGCGTCGGAGCGCTCGCGGTCGGTGATGTCCTGCGTCAGCAGCAGGCGCTGGCCATCGCCGTAGGCGCGCACGGTGACCGACAGCGTGCGCGCCGCGCGCGGCGCGGGCAGGATCAGCGCCTCGCCGGCAGCCACCGAACCCTGCAGGTAGGCCACGAAGCTGGGCGCGCGCACGAGGTTGGTGATGCGCTGCAACCGGTCGCGCTGCGGGTCGAGGCCGAAATGGTCGGCCGCGACATGGCTGCACCACTCGATCTGGTCCTGCGCGTCGAGCAACACCACGCCGTTGG
>Ga0209794_1002079_pt1 | contig 11750 bp, 9 predicted proteins | sample EBPBio232013_DNA_FD_185869 | JGI IMG/M metagenome (GOLD analysis project Ga0209794, IMG submission 185869) | Wastewater treatment Type I Accumulibacter community from EBPR Bioreactor in Madison, WI, USA - Reactor 1_5/23/2013_ DNA (SPAdes)... | ecosystem: Engineered > Bioreactor > EBPR >... | reverse complement strand
GCTGGCCCTGCCGATCTTCGCCTGGTTCTGCCTCTACGTGGCCCTGCTGACCGCCATGGTGCCGCGCATGCGCGAGCGTGCGCGCCACGCCTCGGCCAAGCGCTCCGCCGTCACCGGCAAGGTGGTCGACAGCTATACCAACATCCTGACCGTCAAGCTGTTCGCGCGGACCTCGGACGAGGACGGCTATGTCCGCGACAGCATGATGGAGCAGCACGCCGCCTTCATCGCCCAGCACCGGCTGAACACGCTGTTCACCGTCCTCCTGAACTCGCTCAATGCGGTGCTGCTGGCGGTCACCGGCAGCCTCGCCGTGATCCTCTGGCAGGCCGGCACGGTGGAGATCGCGGCTGTCGCCATGGTGCTGCCGCTGACCATCCAGATCATCGCCATGTCGGGCTGGGTGGCGGCCGAGATCCAGGGCATTTTCGAGAATGTCGGCACCGTGCAGGAGAGCATGATGTCGATCGCCCGGCCGCTGACCATGCAGGACGAGCCGGGCGCGCAGCCGCTGGCCATCAGCGGCGGCCAGATCGTCTTCGACCGCGTCTCCTTCGGCTATGGCCGCACCGACATGCCGGTCATCGACGACCTGTCGCTGACGGTGAAGCCGGGCGAGAAGGTCGGGCTCGTCGGTCGCTCAGGCGCCGGCAAGTCGACGCTGGTCAGCCTCATGCTGCGCTTCCACGATGCCGAGGCAGGGTCCATCGCCATCGACGGGCAGGACGTGCGCGGGGTGACGCAGGAAAGCCTCAGGCAGGCGATTTCCGTGGTGACGCAGGACACTTCGCTGCTGCACCGCTCGATCCGCGACAACATCCTCTACGGCCGGATCGGCGCGAGCGAGGCCATGATGCAGACAGCGGCCGAGAGGGCTCACGCCGCATCGTTCATCGCCAACCTGCAGGACAATGCGGGACGCAAGGGCTACGACGCCCATGTCGGCGAGCGCGGGGTCAAGCTCTCCGGCGGCCAGCGCCAGCGCATCGCCATCGCCCGCGTCATCCTGAAGGACGCGCCGATCCTCGTGCTGGACGAGGCGACCGCCGCGCTCGACAGCGAGGTGGAGGCGGCGATCCAGGACAATCTCGACGAACTGATGGAGGGCAAGACGGTGATCGCCATCGCCCACCGGCTCTCGACGCTCCAGATCATGGACCGGCTGGTCGTTCTCGATGCCGGTCGGATCGTCGAGGAGGGCACCCATGCCGAACTGATCGCCAAGGGCGGCCTCTATGCCGAGCTCTGGGCGCGCCAGTCCGGCGGCTTCATCGTCGAGCCCAGAAATCTCGCCGCCGTGCGCGAGGCCGCCGAGTAGGCGTGGCGCTCAGTTGATGCAGTCGAGCGGCAGGACGACCGGAAAGGCATAGTCCTGCATGCTCGGCACGCGGCGCGTCTCGCCGGCCGCGACCTCGACCGCCTCGACATTGTGTGCCTTCAGGAAGCGCTGGATCGCCTCGCGGCTGACCGCCGTTCCCGCGCGGCCCATGAACTGCGGATCGTTGGCGATGCCGACGACGAGGCCGTTCTGGTCGTAGATCGGCGCGCCCCACGGCTCCTCGACCGGCCCGCCCTGGAACTGGAAGCGCGTCGCCTCGCCGCGTGCGCCGGTCGCGGCCGTCACCGAACTCTCGACCACCGTGACCTGACCCAGCATGCGCCGGGCGGGATAGCCGACGACGATCAGCCGCTCGCCGGGCCGGACAGGCGCCTGCGCCACGCGGAAGGGCGCGACGGGGCTGACGAGATCGGGAATGCGGTAGAGCGCAAGATCGTTCTCGGCGTCGTCCGCCACACGCACCATGGCGATGCGCTGGCCGCCCTGCCGCGCCACCGATACGGCGGAACAGTTGCGGACTGTGTGGAAGGTGGTCAGCACATGGCCGGTCCGGCTGACATAGAAGCCGGTGCCGGAGGCTATCGCCTGTCCCGGCTGGCTGCGTGCCGACAGGAGCAGTTCGGGCGTCGCGCAGAGATCGACATTGTTGCGGTTGTCGACGGCGCCGCCGGCGAACTGGATGCGCAGGTTGAACGAACAGCCCTGGTCCGCAGCCAGGCGCAGATGGAAGCGACCGGCGGCGCGCAGCGTGCCGTTGCCGAGGCGGTCCTGCCCCCAGTCGCCGCCCGAGGCGGCCTGCGCGAACAGCCCGACGACCGTGGCCGGGCCCTGGTTGAGGATCATCGTGTCGGCCGAGCGCGGCGGCTGGGGCGGCGTCTGTGGCTGCTGCTGGGGCGGTTGCTGCTGGGGTGTCTGAGGCTGCTGCGGCGTGCGCGGAGGCGTCTGGTTCTGCTGCCCCTGCTGCTGGGGCATGCGGGCGTTCTCGCCGTTGAACACCACCTCGGCGATGGAGCAGAGCTCGACCCGCCGCTTCTCCTCCTCGCGGCCGTTCTGGTAGATGACGCGGATATCCCACATGCAGCCGCGGCCGCGCTCGGGGCGCAGTTCGCCGCGCGCGCCGGGCCGGATGGACGAACCGTTCAGGCGGTCCTGACCCCAGTTGTCGTCGCTGACCGGCGAGGCGAACAGGCGGGTGATCGCGCTGGTGTACTGGTTGGCGACGTAGACGTCGGGATTGACGGTCGCCGTCTGGCTGACGGCTGCGCGCGGACCGGCGAACGTGGCGGCCAGCGCCGCGAGGATCACGAGGCAAAGCCGTACGCGCATGGACGTCTGATCAACCCGGTCGACATGAAACGGCCGGCAGTCTAGCTGCCGGCCGCCGCGCTGTCATCGTGGGGAGATCGCAGTTCTGATCTCACATCCGGTTGCGGTCATCGCTCCAGCCGGTGCGGATTTCACGGCGCTGGGGCAGGGAGGGAGCTGCCTCGGGCGCCTGGCGCTGCTGTCCGTTCTGGATGATCTGCGCGGTAGCCTGCCAGAAGGCGGTGAGCGAGGCGCGGGCGGCATTGGCCTCGCGGGTGGCGCAACCCTGCTCGCCGAGGAAGGCCTTGGCGTCGGTGAGGCCGAGGCGAACGGCCTCCGCGGTGCCCTCGACCTCGGCGTCGCGGCTGGCATTGTCGACGATCCGCTTGATCGCCTCGAAGGTCGGCATGGGCAGGAAGTCGCAGCGGCTGTCGTACCAGTAGCTGAAGCCGGCCAGATAGGCGGCGCGGATGACGCGGGCATTCGGCTCGCGATGGTCGAAGCCCTGCTCGATCTGGTTCGAGACGATCGACTGGACGAGGTGGCCGTGCCGGTAGGGGCTGGCCTGAGCGGTGGCGGCGCCAGCGAGCGTGGCGGCGGCGACGGCGGCGAGAAGGGTGGCGAACTTCGTCATGACATGCTCCCGTTTGCTGGTGTTGGCGCTTGGCTGGAGGTCGCTCCGGCCTGAAGCGAGGTTTAGGCGACGATCCGCAGCCGCGGCATTGCGCGGGCTTGGACCGGGTTGCGATGGGATGCGGGGCGAACCGCGCGGATGCGGCGCTCGCCGGTCCAGCGGGCCGGCCCCAGCACGACGACAACCGTGCGGCGGCGGCTTTCCTGGACATGCAGCCAGATCAGGGTCGCCGCGAAGGTCGCGACGCCGAGAAGGGCGAGGACGAGGGTGATCTTCATGGACTTGCTCCCGTGGCGGCGGCCGTCGCTGCGGCCTGTCTCCGGTCTAGGCCGCGGGAGCGGGAAGCGGCATTGCGCGGGGTTGCGGCGCGTTGCGCGGGGTTGGCCATGCAAAAGCCCCCGGCGCCGAGGCGCCAGGGGCTTGCAGTATCTTCTGAAGAATTGAGACCTCTTCGTCATGGCCGGGCATAGGCGGCCTTGCGGCCGCCGTTCTTCTGGTGAACGCGCGAGGCGCTGCCTCGGCTATGCCGGCCATCCACGACTTGGACGCGACCGATAGGAAAAGGCGTGGATACCCGGCACAAGGCCGGGCATGACGCGGGAGGGCGCAAGGCTTTTCGAACGGCCGGGTCGGCGGGCGTCTGCTCAGACCTGTTCAGGCCGCCTTCGGTTCGCGCACCACGTAGTCGCTGCCGCAATAGGCCAGCGCATTGGCGTGGCTCTTGGCGACGCGCGTCAGGTTGGTCAGGAGCCGTGCCGTCTCCTCCTCGTCGAGCGGGGCGGCCGACGCATTGGCGCCGCGCGGATCGAGGCGCGGGAGCACGGCCGGGTCGCGCACGACGATGGCGGTGAGGCGGAAGCGGCCGGGGATCGGCTGCACCGGCTTCGGTTCCTTCATCAGGAGGATGCGCCCGCCTTCCACGACCGGCTCGAAGGGCGAGGGCAGCCAGCGCACGGCATCCTCGAAGGAAATGTCCCAGATGCGCGAGCCCTGGATCGCGGGGTCGCGCGAGAACATCACATAGACCTTGAGCGGCCGGGTCGCGTCCTCCGGCGGCAGTCCCTCGATGGCGAACAGGCCCTTGTGCCGGCCGATCTCGAAGACCGGCGGCCCGGAGGGGGCTGCCGACGCGCCCTCGAAGAAGCGGGTGGTGCCATACTGCTCGATGGCGACATGCAGGCCGGAGGCCGAGGCCGGCGCATCCGGCGAGAATTCCTTGACCAGGGCCTTGTGCGTGCGGTCGAGCGCATCGGGGTCGATGACTTCGGTCGTGTCGACGATCTTGCGGGCGAAACCGAGAACGGGCGCCTCGAAGTCCACCGGGCGGAAGGCTTCGGCCGGGGCGTCGTGCCTGCCCGCCGCGCCGCGCACGATGGCGATGCGCTTGTTGACGACTTCGGCGAGCTCGCCGGCGACATCCGGCTCGCAGCCATAGTCGCCACGCAGCATCTTGGAGAATTTGGAGGGACCATCGTCCGGCCCCCACAGGCGCGTGGCGATCTCGGCGTTCGACTGAGGCAGGCGCAGCAGTTCGCGGACGGCGAGCCATTTCAGGAAAAGGTTGGGAATGGCGGTAGCCATGACGGAGCCTCGCTGGTTGGCAGGCGGAACTTCATGGAGCGAGAAAGCCCCATCCCGCTCCTGAAGGGAAGAGGCAAGGCAAGCCGCCTCAATCTCCTGCAACCCGTCGCAATTCCGATGGGTAAGGCAGCAGGCCACGATCTCCCCATGCGAACGGCATCGTGCCGCTCGGCCCAACCTTCGGGAGATCCGACATGCGCAGCCGCTTTCCTCTGATCGCAGTCCTGGTCGCCCTCGTGTTCTGGGCCGGCACCGGCATCGCAAGCGCCGGCCAGCGCGTCGCCCTCGCCATCGGGGTGTCCGCCTACCAGTCGTCGCCGCTGCCGAGCCCGGTGAAGGATGCCAGCGAGGTCGCCAACGCCCTGGCCTCGTTCGGCTTCGACGTGACGCTGGTGCGCGATCCCGACTCCGCCCAGTTCAAGGCCGCGGTCGATGCCTTCGTCACCAAGGCGCGCGGAGCCTCCGCCGCGGTGGTCTATTTCTCGGGCCACGGCATCCAGGTGAACGGCGAGGTCTACATGATGGCCTCCGACACCCGCCTCGACCGCCCGGATATCTTCCAGCGCGACGATTTCACGGTGAACGGCATCGTCGACCGCCTGCAGGCCGCCGGCGTCGACTTCAAGTTCGTCATCGTCGACGCATGCCGCTCCAACCCCTTCCTGGAGGCAGGGGGCCGCTCGGCGCTCGCCGCCGCCAATGCCGGCCGTGCCGAGCGCCGCTCGCCGGCCACCAACACGCTGGTCAGCTTCTCCTCCGCCTCGGGTCAGAACTCGCAGGACTGGGGTACCTCGATTGGCCTCAGCCTCTACACGGCCGCGCTGCTCGACGTGATGAAGCGCAACGACCGGATCGATGTGCGCGACCTCACCCAGCAGGCCCGCGTCGCGGTTCAGGACTACATCGCTCGTCAGGGCGGCAATGCGCAGATGCCGTGGGAGGGCTCGTCCCTGATGCGCGCCGTGCACCTGGAGCGCAGCCACGCCGGCACCGTGACCGCCTACCGCCCGGACCGCCGCCAGTTCGCCGAGCGCGCCGATCCCGCCCCGCGCCGGGCCCCCGAGATCGCGCCGCAGGCCGATGCCGGCCGGTCGCAGTCCGCAGAAGCACGCCGCGCCAACCCGGACCAGCCGCGCCGGAACGTTCCCGATGCCGGCGGCGATCTGAACTACGACGCCTCGCTCGACCGGGTCGCCGGGATGTTCAACGGCTCGAAGCCGCGCGGCCAGATGAACCGGCGGATGCGGGACATGGCAGCCATCGAGGACTGATCGGCAATTGTGCCGAACCGGAACGGATCGATGGAGGGGCTGCCTTGGGGCGGCCCCTTCGCGCTTTCTCACCAGACCGGCGCCACCAGGCAGTAATCGCTGTTCTCGAGAACCGTGGTCAAGCGCGGGCAGGTGGTGAGCCGCCGGTAGGCGGCAAGCCTGACCGATGTCGCCGGCTCGCCGCCCGACAGCCGGTCATGGCCGAGCGCCGTCGGCGTGACGGCGCCGAACCGTGCAGCGCCGGTCAGGCAATAGCCGGAGAAGGGGAAGATCGCCGAACCGGCCGAGCATCCCGGCGCACTGCGCGGCGCGAGCTCGGCGTCGCCGGCATAGGCGCCGGCCATATCGATCTGCGCCGCGCCCGCGGTTCGCAGGCCGTCGCCCAGCCAGTCCGGCCGGACCGGCGCGAGGCAGGCGCTCTCCGCCTCGAACACGGTGCCCTCCGGGCAGCGCAGGCCGGACCGGGGGCTCGCCTTCAGCGTCATGGCGGATGCGAGCGGCAGCGGCGCGCGCCCGGCATCCCAGATGGCGCCCAGCGGTTCGCCGCTCGTCATGCAGTAGATGCCGTCCACGACGCGCGCCCAGCCGGCGGGGCAGGGCTCGCCGTGCGGCACGCGCCAGAGCACGGCCTGATCTTTCGCCATCGGCCAGGAGATGGGGCTCGCCAGGTCCACCGGCGTCTCGCGCTGGCGCAGGAACAGGCCGGCGACGACGGCGGCGATCGCGATCACGCCGGCGACGATCGCGGCCAGCGGCACCCATTGCGATGCGGTCCTGCGGTCGGCCTCGCGCACCGGCGCCGGCCCGAGCAGCCCCTGCGGGCGCATGGCGACGCGCGGCATCGGAGCCGGCGGCGCGGGCATTGGCGGTGCGGCGACGAGGGGAAGCGGATCGGCGACGGCATCCGCCACTGGGAGGGCCCGCGCGTTCTCCGGCTGGGGCGACGGCTCGGCCGCGACCGGTTCGGGGGGCGGTGATGCGACGACCGGTTGCGGAGCGGCTGGAACGGGAGCCGCGGGAGCAGGGGGCATGGCGGGCGCCGGCGGTGGCTCCTCGGCGGGCTTCAGGACGACGGGGGCGATGGCGCCCTGCACGAACAGCGCGGGGCGCTGGGAATTGCCGGTCGCCTGGGCGACCTCGCGCGAGGTCGAGAAGAAGATTTCCTCGAGGCGGCGGTTCGGCTCGACGAGGTTGCGCACGAGCGCGCGTGCGTAGGGGCTGTGGTCGCCGTGGCCGTCATCGGCCAGCTGGCCGGCGGCTGTGGAGAAGACCACCAGCGTGCCGTCCGGCAGGTCCCTGATCGAGGCGAGGCCCTGCGTCATTCCGCCGCCGCTGTCGCGCACGGCGCTGTCGCGGCAGGCATCGAGCACCACGACATTGGCGAGCGAGTGGGAGCGCGCCAGTTCCTCGACGAGATAGTCGACCAGCACCGCGCCGCTCTTGAGGTAGCGGGTGTCGGGAATCTGCGCGTCGATGGGAACGAGGTAGTTGCTGCCGAGGTGCTGGATGCCGTGTCCGGCGAAATAGAAGAAGCCGACGGCCTCCGGCCCTGCCTTTTCCAGCCGCTCGCCGAGCCGGACGATGGCGGTTTCCAGCACCGCCTTGCCGGCATCGATCACCAGTTCCGTGTCGAAGCCGAGGCTGTCCAGCGCCTCGCCGATCAGACGGGCGTCGCGCGCCGGGTTCTCCAGCCGGCTCGTCCGGTAGTTTCCGTTGCCGATGACGAGCGCCACCCGCGGCGTCGGCGGTGAGGCCGGCGCTGACCATTCGGTATCGTCGTCGCCGAAGAAGCGGGTCGCCATGCCCTCGGTCTTTCTGCCTTCCGCGCTTTCTCAAGGAAGGACAGCAGGATAGAGCGGCGGAGCAGAGCATTCAACGAGGGGGCGGGAGGTCTGTCGTCAGGCCTGGCTGCGCTTGCAGTCCGGAGCCTGCCGGCCTTCGGCCGTGCCGAGGAAGCGAATCGGGCTGCGGCACAGGCGATGGGCCGTGCGGCCGCCGGACGCGATGCCGTGGCCGGTCTCGTCGCTGAGGAACTGGACCGGCTTGGCGATGACGGGCGCCGCATGGGCCTGGGTGGAGGCGGCGAAGCCGGCAACCAGCATGACCAGCGAGAGAGCCGCCATCACCGTGCTGGCGCGGCGGGTGTCGATGCGGGCGATGCCGGCGGTGTGGAGGGTGAAGGTCTTGGTCATGGCCCGCTCGCGAATGACGTGAGTGCGATGCGCCAAGGTCTAGGCCCGGCCGAGGGCGGCGGGGATTGCTGCGGGTTGGGGCAGGTTGTGGGTGGTTTGCGGTCAGTTGCCCACCGCGCGATCAGCGGCGCGCGCGAGGCTGTGAGCATCCCGTGTTCTGCGTTGGTTCCACGTTGACCTCGTACAAGGAACCTGATCGGATCGCGCCTTCAACGCGTGACCCGGGGCCACAACCTTGGCGCGCGACAGAGTGGGGCGCCGGACACGGCGTGCGAGGAGATCCGACAATGGATGAGAACAAGATCGGCAAACTGGTCGGCCAGGTGAAGGACGGCAAGCTGTCCCGTCGCTCGTTCATGACCCGTATGGCCGCCGTCGGCATCGGCGCGCCGACGGCCTGGCATATTCTGGACTTTCATGGCGTTGCGCGCGCCCAGTCGGCCTTCGCCTACAAGCCGACCAAGGCCGGCGGCGGCGGGCCGCTGAAGATTCTGCTCTGGCAGGCGCCGACGCTGCTCAATCCGCACTTCGCCATCGGCACCAAGGACCAGGAAGGTTCGCGCGTGTTCTACGAGCCGCTCGCCGGCTGGGACAATGACGGCAACCTCGTGCCGTTCCTGGCCGCCGAGGTTCCGAGCCGCGAGAACGGCGGCGTCACGGCGGACGGCCTGTCCGTGACCTGGAAGCTGAAACAGGGCGTGAAGTGGCACGACGGCAAGCCGTTCACGGCCGACGACTGCATCTTCACCTGGCAATACGCCGCCGACCCCGCGACCGCTGCTACCTCGATCGGCACCTACCAGAACATCAAGGTCGAGAAGATCGACAACTTCACGATCAAGGTGGTGTTCGAGAAGGCGACGCCGTTCTGGGCCGACGCCTTCGTCGGCGCGGTCGGCATGGTCATTCCGAAGCACGTCTTCGAGCCGTTCAAGGGCGCCGCCTCGCGCGATGCGCCGGCCAACCTCAAGCCGGTCGGCACGGGCGCCTACAAGTTCGTCGACTTCAAGCCGGGCGACATCCTGCGCGGCGAGCGCAATCCCGAATACCACATCGCCAACCAGCCGCATTTCGACACGGTCGAGGTGAAGGGCGGCGGCGACGCGGTGTCGGCGGCGCGCGCGGTGATCCAGACCGGCGAGTTCGACTATGCCTGGAACATGCAGGTGGAGGACGAGATTCTGCTGCGCATGGAGCGCGGCGGCCGCGGCAAGGCCGTTCCCGTGCCGAGCGGCAATATCGAGTTCATCATCCTGAACACGACCGATCCGTGGACCGAGGTGGACGGCGAGCGCTCCAGCGTCAAGACCAAGCATCCGACGCTCACCGATCCGGCGGTGCGGCAGGCGATGAACCTGCTGATCGACCGTGAATCGGTGCAGAAGTTCATCTACGGCCGCGGCGGCAAGGCGACCGCGAACTTCGTCAATGCGCCGGCGCGCTTCACGTCGCCGAACATGAAGTACGAGTTCAACATCGAGAAGGCGAACCAGATCCTCGACAAGGCGGGCTGGGTACGCGGCGCCGACGGCATTCGCGCCAAGGACGGCAAGAAGCTGAAATACGTCTACCAGACCTCGATCAACGCGCCGCGCCAGAAGAACCAGGCCATCGTCAAGCAGGCGGCCCAGCGCGCCGGCATCGACCTGGAGCTGAAGTCGGTGACGGCCTCGGTCTATTTCTCGTCCGACGTGGCGAACCCGGACACCTACTCCAAGTTCTATTGCGACATGGAGATGTACACGACCACCATGCTTCAGCCGGACCCCGAGCGGTTCATGCTGCAGCTCGTGTCGTGGGAGATCGCCAACAAGGAGAACAAGTGGCAGGGGCGCAACATCTCCCGCTACTCGTCGAAGGAAGCCGACGACGCGTTCCGCGAGGCGCAGAACTCGCTCGACCCGGCCCGCCGCGCCGCGCTCTTCGTCCGCATGAACGACATCTTCTGCGGCGACAACATCCTGCTGCCGATCCTGGCGCGCACGCGCATGGCGGCCTGCAGCAACAACCTCGTGGTCAATCCCAGCGGCTGGGACAACGACCTGTGGATGATCAACGCGTGGCATCGGCCCTGAGGACTCGATGAGGACCTTCGGGTCCTCATCGTCGACACCGACGGACATCCACGATGGGTACCTATCTGATCCGGCGACTGCTGATCGCCATTCCGAGCCTCCTTGGCATCAGCATCGTGCTTTTCACGGTGCTGGCGCTTGCCCCCGGCGATCCCTTCGAGGAGATGGCCACCAACCCGAACATTCCTCCCGAGGTGCGCATGGCGCTTCGGGAGAAGTTCGGCATCGATGACCCGGTCTATGTGCGCTACATCCGCTGGCTGACGGCCATGATGCAGGGCGACTGGGGCTTCTCCTTCGCCAGCCGCGTCAATGTCGATGACCTGATCCTCCAGCGCCTGCCGGCGACCATCTTCGTGGTCGGCTCGTCGCAGGTCCTGGCGCTGATGATCGCGCTGCCGGTCGGCATCTATGCCGCGACGCGGCCCTATTCGATCTTCGACCAGATCGCCAACACCTTCGCCTTCATCGGCTTCTCGCTGCCGACCTTCTTCACCGGCCTGCTGTTCATCCTGGTCTTCTCGATCTGGCTGGACTGGCTGCCCTTCGTGTTCCGGACGGACATAGACGCGACCGGCTGGCGCTGGTTCTGGGAGCAGTTCAAGCAGGCGATCATGCCGGTGGCGGTGCTCGGCCTGTTCCAGGCGGCGTCCTATACCCGCTACGTGCGCTCGGCCGTGCTCGACGTGATCCGCCTCGACTTCGTCACGACCGCCCGCGCCAAGGGCCTGAGCGAGCGTATCGTCGTCATCAAGCACGTCGTCCGCAATGCGCTGATCCCGGTGGTGACGCTGGTGGCGCTGCAGATGCCGGCGGTGTTCGGCGGCGCCATCGTCACCGAGCAGATCTTCCGCATCCCCGGAATCGGCTCGCTGCTGATCAGCGCCATCCTCGCCAACGACACGCCGGTCATCATGGCGGTGACATTCGTGTTCTCGTGCCTCGTCGTCCTGTTCAACCTGATTGCAGATCTCCTCTATGGCTGGCTCGACCCCCGCATCTCCTACCGCTGAGGCGGCGGCCGTCGTCATCGACAGCCGGGACGTCCACATCTCGCCCTGGCTGGATGCGTGGCGCCGGTTCCGGCGACACAAGCTGGCGCTCGTCTCCACCATCGTCCTGCTGACGATCATCGCTGCCGTGGCGGTCGGGCCCTGGCTCTGGCCGGTCTCGATCAACGACATCGACTTCACCGCGCGGCTCCAGGGGCCGTCGCGCGCGCACCCGTTCGGCACCGACGATCTCGGGCAGGACCTGCTTGCGCGCATGATCTATGGCGGGCGCATCTCGCTTGCCGTCGGTCTCGCGGCCATGGTCGTGGCCATCGTCGTCGGCGTCATCATCGGGGCCATC
>Ga0209794_1002075_pt1 | contig 11773 bp, 10 predicted proteins | sample EBPBio232013_DNA_FD_185869 | JGI IMG/M metagenome (GOLD analysis project Ga0209794, IMG submission 185869) | Wastewater treatment Type I Accumulibacter community from EBPR Bioreactor in Madison, WI, USA - Reactor 1_5/23/2013_ DNA (SPAdes)... | ecosystem: Engineered > Bioreactor > EBPR >... | reverse complement strand
CACTATGAAAGCAACAGACGACCTGCAGGTAAGGTGGTGGAACCTGGAAGCCAGGCTGGTGGAGCGTTTTGGTAAAAAACCCGACCTCGAAACCGTGTTGTTTCTGGTTGGCATTCAGGAGTTTGGCGAAATACGTGAATCCTTCAGCAAAGAACAGAAACAAGACCTGATGCATATTGCCGTTTGTTCTCTACTGTCGCAAAGTGGCTATTATGAACTAGAGGGTACCGATGCCGATGGCTGGCCGCATTTTAAGCAGCTAAAAGCCTTGCCTGCATACAACCCCATCGAACAGGAGTTATTCATCAAAGACCATGTATTATTGTATTTCGATAAGATTGGCTTCAAATGAAACAAATCCTCCTCCTGCTGGCGATCGTTGGTCTGGCCGCCTGCAATCCGCGCATAAGCGGCACCGTTAGAAAGAACGACCTGCGCAAAGATGTGTTGCTGCAAACCAGCAAAGGTGATATCCGCCTGCGCCTCTTTGACGAAACACCCTTGCACCGAAACAACTTTTTGCAATTGGTGAAAGATGGCTTTTACGATAGTGTACTGTTTCATCGGGTGATCAATCACTTCATGGTACAAGCAGGCGATCCAACCAGCAAGAACGCCAGCGATACCACCGATCTGGGCGAGGGCGACAAACCCTATACCATTCCCGCCGAGTTCCGTCCCACACTTTTTCACCGCAAAGGGGTGCTGGCGGCAGCCCGACAGGGCGACGATACCAACCCCGAGCGTGCCAGCAGCGGCTCGCAGTTTTACATCGTGCAGGGAAAGATTTTTACCGACGCCGGGCTCGACTCGGTTGAAACTTTCCGCCTGAAAGGCCGCAAAATTCCACCCGAACAGCGGGCGGTTTACAAAACCATTGGTGGCACTCCGCACCTCGACCAAACCTATACTGTTTATGGAGAGGTGATTAGCGGATTGGCGGTGGTGGATAGCATCGCGGCGGTGCCGACGACCGGCCGATCGGGGGGCGACCGGCCGGTGCAGCCGGTAAGAATCGTCCGGGCGCGACTGATCCAACGTTAAATCCCAATAGATTTCACATATTTGCAAAAATTTCCCGCAATGAACCTACCAGCCAATTTACGCTACACCAAAGACCATGAGTGGATCAGCCTCGAAGGAAACACCGCTACCATCGGCATTACCGACTTCGCCCAGGGCGAATTGGGTGATATCGTGTACGTAGAAATCGAAACGGTAGGTAAAAGCCTGGAAGCAGAGGCTGTTTTTGGCACGGTTGAAGCCGTGAAAACGGTGAGCGACCTGTTTCTGCCCATCGCCGGAACGGTTACTGAAGTAAACCCCGCATTGGCAGGCAGTCCCGAGCTGGTTAACAGCGACCCGTACGGCCAGGGCTGGATGATCAAAATGACCGTAAACAATCCGGCCGACGTTAACGCGTTATTGAGTGCCGAAGCATATCAGTCGCTGATAGGCTAAAACGGACCCCAAACATGTTTTCATTTTTCCGCAAAGCCTGGATACCGATAAGTTGGTTGCTGGCTTCGCACCTGGCAACTTTATGGCCCAAAGACAAAATGCCGGATGAAAAGATCGAATGGTTTCCGCATTTTGACAAACTGGTCCATTTCAGTATTTATTTCGGCATGGTGTTCTCCGTATTGGCCTGGCTGCTGCTAAACGGGAAAATAAATGCCCAAAAAAAATGGGCTTGGGGATTCCTTGTACTCGGTTTCGCTATACTGGATGGCTACCTGGTAGAGATACTACAACGCATGCCATTCATTCACCGCGATTATGACCTGGAAGATGTTGTGTTTGACGCCGTTGGCGCAGTTGCCGGTTTATTGGTGGTGATGTGGTTTCAGGTTTGGTTTTGGGCAAAAGAAAAGCCCCTGTGGAAACAGGGGCCGTAACCAAAACTAACTGCTTATGAGAAAATTGACTGCTTATGTGAGAGTCAAAAAATTAAATCGTGTTTACTTATATAACGCAAAAGCGTTGCCAAAAGTGTGAAGCCGAACGTTAAAGAACTTTGAAATTTACCTTTCCCCACATTTTCACTCGATCAACTCCTTCCATACAAAGAAACGAAGCCTTTCAAATATGCAATGTTTAAATGGGGTTATTTTTAAAATAATTAACAGCGAAACCTGCCTGCATACAAGTTTCGCCCTGCTTATATTAGAAATCTACCCGCTTCCGGGTATTGGTGATATAAAAGAAAAATCGTAAATACGAAAAGGGCTGTTTGACCTGTTGAATCTACCATCAAGACTGTGCGGTCATCTTCTCTGCATTCTCTGCAAATTGCAATTGATCAATAAATTCCTGGATGTCGCCATTCATGACCGTATCGAGGTTGTACACGGTCAAATTAATGCGGTGATCTGTCACCCGTCCCTGCGGATAATTATAGGTTCTGATCTTTGCGCTGCGGTCGCCGCTGCTCACCAGGCTCTTCCGATGCCTTGAAATTTCTTCTTCCTGTTTACGCACCTGTTCTTCGTACAATTTGGTACGCAGCATCTGCATGGCTTTTTCGCGGTTGGCCAACTGGGTACGTTCTGTTTGACAAATCACCACGGTGCCCGTGGGAATATGGGTGAGCATCACCTTGGTTTCAACCTTGTTTACGTTTTGTCCGCCGGCACCCCCACTTCGCGCCGTTTCCATCTTTACATCCGCATCCCTGATCTCCACATCCACTTCTTCGGCCTCGGGCATTACGGCCACGGTAGCCGCACTGGTATGCACGCGACCGCTCGCTTCGGTAGCCGGCACCCGCTGCACGCGGTGAACGCCGCTTTCAAATTTCATGGTGCCGTATACATCGTCGCCAATCACTTCCACATTCACTTCTTTATAGCCGCCTACGGTGCCCTCGCTTTCACTCAGGATGGCCGTTTTCCAGCCCCGGCTGTTGCAATAGCGCAAATACATATTCAGTAGGTTGCCGGCAAACAAAGAAGCTTCATCGCCACCGGTACCGGCCCTGATTTCAAGAATGGCATTTTTTTCATCCTGCGGGTCTTTGGGGATCAACATTTGGCGGATGGCTGCCGCTTGCTTTTCTTCGTCTTCTTCCAGTTGCGGTAGTTCCTCTTTGGCGAGTTCGCGCAACTCCTCATCATCGCCCTGCAGCGCATCGCGATAAGATTTGATATCGCTGGTGAGCCCCTGGTATTTTTTGTAGGCCTGCACAATCTTCTCCAGGTTGCGATATTCCTTGCTCAGCGCACTGAACTTTTTGTTGTCAGCAACGATCTCCGGGTTGGTGAGCGCCACGCCCAGGTCGTTGAATCTCGCCGTTATCGCATCCAGTTTATCAATCATACTGCTAATTTACTTTCCCCATAGCTTTGCAGGCAGCTATAAAGGCGTGCAAAATTAACAGAATTAACCGTGGGAATCAGAAAATTCAGGCCCGACAGGCTTTTCGACGGAAAACAATTTACCCCCCCGGGCGCCGTACTCGTATGCGACGAAACCGGGCGGGTGCTTGACATCCTGACAGAAGAAGCGGCTGGTGCAGGCGCCGCCGACGTTGAAGTGCTGCCAGGCATTTTGCTGCCGGGACTCATCAACTGCCACTGCCACCTCGAACTCAGCCACTTAAAAGGCCGTGTTCCGGAAAACACCGGTATGGTGCCCTTTCTGCTAGCCGTGATGCAGCGCCGTTTTGACGGGCCAGACCTGATCTTCGAAGCGATGCAAGCCGCCGACCAGGCCATGTACGAAAGCGGCATTGTAGCGGTGGGCGATATCTGCAATACCAGCAATAGTGTGGCGGTGAAAAAACAAAGCCGGATGAACTATGTCAATTTTATTGAGGTCAGCGGATTTGTTCCTTCGGGTGCGCATAACCGTTATGAACAGGCGCAGTCGGTATTAAAAGCATTTGAATCATTTACCAACCCCAGTATCGTGCCGCATGCACCTTATTCGGTATCGCGTGAATTATTTTCATTGCTGCCAGCAGCAGCCGTCAGCACCATGCACAACCAGGAGAGCCCCGAAGAAAATGAATTTTTCCTGGCGGGCAGTGGCCCTTTCAACGACCTATACAAAGCCATTGGTGTAGATATCGGCTTTTTTTCGCCGCCGCATACAACCAGTCTGCAAGCCGTGCTCCCCTATTTGCCGAAAGCCGGCAACATGATCCTGGTACACAATACAGAAACCAGCACCAACGATATTTTTGCCTGGCAACAGTTGTCCGCCTTACCAAGGCCCTGGTTCTGCCTTTGTGTGCGCGCCAATCAATACATTAATAGTAGCCTGCCGCCGGTTGATTTGTTGCAGAACAGTGGCCATGGGCTTGTGTTGGGCACCGACAGCCTGGCCTCAAACCATTCGCTCGACCTGATGGCCGAAGTATTTACCTTGCTGAATCATTTTCCTGAATTACCGCTCGAACGTGTTCTACATTGGGCAACGCTTGCGGGCGCTGAGGCCCTAGGACTGGATCAGTATTTGGGTAGTTTTGTCAAAGGGAAAAAACCCGGCCTGGTTTTATTGCAGGGCCAGCGCTCGAAAAGAATTTTATGAATGCACCCATACTGCTGATCGACGACGAAGAAAACCCGTCTAAAAAAATTGCGCGCCGCTTATGAAACAGTTTATCGCGGCGCTGGCGAATCTATCACAACATCTTCGCCCGCTGGCAGCCGACAGAAAAATGGGGTTTGCTGACTGGTTTTGATATCGGCTCAGAGCAAAAAGAAAAAAACAGCAAGTCTTATACCCAATGGTTTAGTCCGGTGATCGTTGCGCGATTCAAGCCAAATGAGAAATGGGCTTTTGCGGCACGAGGCGAATACTATCGCGATAAATATGGCGTACTCATTTATTTGCCAGTGCCAGGTGGTTTCAGTACGGTCGGTTATTCGGCCAATGTCGACTACGCACCACTAAGCAACTTACTACTACGGTTAGAGGCACGCCAATGGCATACACAGCACTACAAAAAATATCCCTCGCTCACGCTGGCCCTTGCTTTCAGTTTGTAAATTTTTCAATGGGTGTTTTCACTGCATGTAAACAGTAGCTACACTTGGGGTTGGCTCTGCCAAAATAATCAAAGCACTTCCTGCAATACCTGCAAAGAACGCAACTGACCAAACTCCGATACCTGTGCTGCATAATATTGTCCAATCGATTGCAACAGGTAGCGACGAGTAGCGCCATTCAGCAATACTTCCGACAATTCTGCAGGTTGCATCACGCGCAGCAATTGCGCGATCACTTCGCTATGCGTCGCATCCAGGTATTGGGGATGATCTGGTAGCCGGCTGGTAAATACACCCTCGCGCAGATCAAGTATGTTGTTCACCTGGTTGAATGTATCTGGAATGCGAAACCCGAAAAAATTGGCGACTTGCAGGGCATAGAAGAGGGGAAAATTGGCAACAACCTGGGCAGAAGCCTGGTCAAGCGCCAGCAGGGCATCTTCGGTAAAAGCAAAAAGCGCCTGGTTTTCTTCCGGCTGTTTGAGGCACTTATACAATAGTTCTACCATGAAAGTGGCTACCGAAGCTTTGAAAATATCGCTGTAGATATGCGTGTAGAGACTGGACCAGCGGTATTCCTTAATCCTTTGTAAATTTTTCTGGTCCTGGTGATAAACAATGAGGTCGAGCAAGGCAGCCGGTTGGAAAGGGTTACCTTTGGCACCTGTTTTTTTAGACTGGCTGCGAACCCCGTTGACGAGATAGGATTGCAACCCGAATAATTCTGTGAACACCGATACGATCAAACTGGTTTCACCATACTTGACCGATCGCAACACGATCCCTTTGGTATGGTGTACGTTCATGCTGGTGGTTATCGGGCAAATTTAGATCAAACGGGCGAAAATGATTTTCTTTGCGTGCACTTAACCCGTAATAATATGTGGCTTTCTCTGGGCAAATTGATTCTCTGGTTCCGGATTCCCTTACTGATCATTTTATTATTGTCCAGCGCTTTTATGGCCTGGCATGCCGTCAAAGTGCAGATGAGCTATGAGTTTGCCAAAGCCATCCCCACCGATAACCCAAAGTACCAGGATTATTTGGCATTCAAAAACAAGTTCGGTGAAGACGGGGGATTACTGGTGATTGGTGTGCAGACCGATCGCTTTTTTCAGGCACCCGTATTCAATGATTATACAAAACTCCAGAACGACCTGAAGCAGTCCGACGGCGTCATGGAGATATTGAGCATACCAGGTGCTGTATCGCTCGCGAAAGACGATAGTAGTGAGCAACTTAAAGCCGTTCGTCTTTTTCCAACAGGTGAATTATCACAAACAGCTATTGATTCTGGCGCAAGCCGTTTCGAGCGATTGCCATTTTATCGCGGCATACTCTACAACCCACAAACCCAGGCCTACCTGATGGGGCTTTCGATCAATAAACAGATCATGGCCTCGCCCGCACGAACCAAAGTGGTCAACAATATTGTTCAGCAGGCCGAAGCCTTTGGAAAGAAACACCAGTTAGCCATGCACTACAGCGGGTTGCCGCTGATTCGCACCCAAATGGCTGATAAGATCGCCAAAGAAATGCGTTGGCTGCTGATAGGCTCCTTATTATTATCGGCTGTTATTTTGCTGGCTTTTTTCCGGAGCGTTAGCGCCATGTTGCTTTCACTTTCTGTGGTGATACTGGGCGTAATCTGGAGTGTTGGCACCATGCAACTATTCGATTACCGCATTACATTGTTGAATGCACTTATTCCCCCATTGATTGTGGTGATCGGCATTCCCAACTGCATTTATTTTCTCAACAAATTTCACCATGCTTACCTGGAAACAGGCGATAAAAAAGCGTCCATCGAAAAGATGGTAGAGAAAATGGGCATCGTTACCCTGTTCTGCAATATCGCCGCCGCCATTGGCTTTGCCGTATTTGCGCTGACAAAAAGTGCGATCCTCAAAGAATTTGGTGTGGTAGCCGGTATCAATATCTTATTGCTGTTTTTTATCTCTCTGCTCCTCATCCCGACGGTGTTGAGTTTTTTGCCGGCACCCAAAGGGCGGCATACCCGTTATCTCGACAACAAATGGTTATTGAAAATATTGGATAAACTGGAATTCTGGTCGTTGAACCATCGTCCGCTTATTTATGGTATAACAGCAATACTAACCATTGTTGCCCTGGCTGGAATGTTGCGACTCCGGTCAGAAGGTTATATTGTTGACGACCTGCCGAAAACAGATCGCATCTATGCCGATCTCAAATTTTTCGAAGAACATTTTAAAGGCGTGATGCCACTCGAAATTGTCATCGATACCAAACAGAAAAACGGGTTACGTAAAAACCCACTGCAACTGTTCACCCAAATCGATTCTTTGTCGCAGTACATCAGTGCCAATCCCAATATGGCGCGCCCACTCTCTATAGCCGAAGGCATCAAGTTTGCCAAGCAGGCTTATTACGAGGGCGACACCGCGAACTATTCGTTGCCCAACAGTTTTGACATTGGCTTTTTAGCAGGCTACCTGAACCTGCGCGGCTCATCCGCCGGCGGCGAAAAAAACCAATTGACCAAACTGGTCAGTTCATTTATGGATTCGGCCAAACAGGAAACCCGCATCAGTGTGAACATGAAAGACGTGGGCAGCATAAAACTACCCGAGATATTGGCGGGCATCAAACAAAAAACCGATCAATATTTCGACAGTAGTAAATATCGGGTAACCATGACCGGTAGTAGCATCACATTTCTAGAAGGTTCCAGTTTTATCATCAACGGATTGAAGGAAAGTATCTTCTGGGCTTTTTTGCTGATCGCGTTGTGTATGATCTACTTGTTTCGCTCCTTCCGCATTTTGCTCTGCTCACTGATTCCAAACTTGATTCCATTGGTGATCACCGCCGGTATCATGGGCTGGACGGGCGTGGCGTTGAAACCATCTACCGTGCTGATTTTTAGTGTGGCCTTGGGCATTGCGATAGATATCACCATCCGCTTTCTGGTTAATTACAAGCAGGAACAACAGTCAACGGGGAACGATCCCAAAGCCGTGGTGGTTAGTACCATTCATACCACCGGCATTAGTATCATTTACACCTCGTTGGTATTGATAGCCGGTTTCGTGATTTTTTGCTTCAGCGGATTTGGTGGTACGCAATCGCTGGGTTGGTTAACATCGTTGACCCTGGTGGTGGCAACAGTAACCAACCTGATATTGCTGCCTGCCTTGTTAATTGACCTCAGCCCAAAAAAGCAAATGCAGAAGCATTAAAAGCCAATTAATATATGGCTCTTATCAAATTTTTACCCGAATAAATATTGCAAGTACTAACCAACTAGATGTCTTTGTTTCAGTACTTTATACGTTGCGTAAAAATCGTGCTGCCACAGATCCATTAAACGCTGATTAAAGAGCAGCAACTGCCCCCAATCGGCCAAGTTCTCATGTGCAAAGCGCATAATAACATTTCGTTATTTCAGGCTCTGTAAAAAATTGCACATGAGAAAATTGATACTGCTACTATTGGGCATTGTTATGCTCAGTGGGCAACTAATCGCCCAATCCCGGTCTGTAACGGGAAAAATCACAGACGCCAATGGCAATCCCATTGTAAACGCTTCCATCCTGGTGAAGGGAAGCAATGCAGGCACTACTACTGCCGACGATGGCAGCTTTACGCTCAACTTACCACCCAATGCGAGGACCCTGGTGTTTTCGGCCGTGGGCACACAAACGCAGGAATTGAATATTGGTAACCGCGGTGTATTTAATGTACAACTGGCTTCCGACGACAAAGACCTGCAGGAAGTAGTGGTGGTTGGTTATGGTAATGCGATGAAACGAAAAGAAGTAACCGGCAATATCGCCACCGTTAAGGGTGATGCAGTGGCCAACCGTCCGTCGCAAAGTTTTGAACAATCATTGGGCGGTCGCGCACCGGGTGTGCAGATCACCATTCCCAGTGGTGTGTTGAATGCGCCGCCGGTATTCCGCGTTCGCGGTACCAACTCCATCTCTTTGTCATCGCAGCCGTTGATTGTTATTGATGGTATACCAATGTATTCTGGCGACGCGAGTTCCACTTCTGCAGCCGGCAACGCGTTGGCCTCTATCAACCCGAATGATATCGAGTCGATTGATATTGCAAAAGATGCTGCTTCTACTGCCATTTACGGATCAAGGGCAGCCAATGGCGTGGTGTTTGTAACTACTAAAAAAGGCAAGAGTGGTCGCCCGCGCGTAAACCTCGATAGCTGGGTAGGTTGGAACAAAGTGCAGCGACTGCCCAAATTGCTGGACGCTTTTCAGTACACTGATTATAAAAACCAGGCGCTGACAAATTCAGGATTGTTTTCTGCAACCAACCAATTCGCGCTGACGGAAGGACCCGATGGTCAACCGATCAACACCAATTGGTACGACTATGTTTATCGCACTGGTTTTTCGCACAACAATGCCCTGAGTATGTCGGGCGGAAACGAGGCGACGAAATATTACACGTCTATCGCCTATACATCGCAGGAAGGCATCATCAAACGCAATGATTTCAAACGCGTGTCGGCGTTGATGAGCGTTGACCACAAGGTTAACAAAGCGATTTCGGTGGGCACCAAATTGCAGTACTCAAACGAGAAAAACCTGTCGGCCGTGAGTTCAGGTTCTTTGGGTGACGCCTTTGCCACTGCCGGCTTGGGTCGGGTGCCGATGATTACAGCACCAAATATTTCTCCGTATAACAACGACGGCAGCTATAATTATTCCGGTGCTTTGATCGGCGTCATGAACAATAAACTGGGACAGGTTGGTTTCAACAACCCGGTGATACAATTGGACCAGAACCGCGGCAACGCCGAAATAAACCGCATCCTGGCCAATGCCTATCTGCAAATAAAACCGATCCGTTCACTTACTTTCCGTTCACAATACAATGTTGACTATCTCTATGTCGACAACGAAATTTATTATAGCCCCATTTCGGGGGAAGGCTTTGCCAGTGGCGGTAGCGCCACTTCCATCTATGGCCAAAACAAAAGATGGGTATGGAGCAACACCTTGCAATACGATGAAAAATTGGGCGAACATAGCTTTGGCGCATTGATTGGAACCGAGCAACAGAAGAGCAACAATAAAAGTTATGGCTTAAACCAGATCGGCGCCACTGACCCTGACTTTACCAATATTCAGGGAGGATGGAGAACGCCCACCGCATCTGGTTTGGGTATTGGTGAAAACTACCTGCTGTCGTATTTCGGTCGTCTTACGTATGATTTTGGCAAGAAATATTTCATCTCCGGTAATATGCGTCGCGATGGTGCTTCACAATTGGGTATTAATAACAAGTGGGGTACGTTCTGGGGTGTGTCGGCCGGTTGGGAAATCAACCGCGAAGGATTCTTCCAGGATGCGGGGGCTGGATAAAATATTCAGCAGCCTGCGTTTGAGAGGAAGCTATGGCAAGGTAGGTAATATTGATGGTCTTGGTCAGTATGCATCACTGTCAACTTTCGGGTCTGGCCTCTATGGTGGCAATGGCACATTTGTGTTTAACCAGGCGGGTAACCCGAACCTTGGTTGGGAAACTTCCGCTAAAACAGATATCGGCCTGAACTTCGGCATATTAGACGATCGCATCAGCGGTGAAGTAACCTATTACAAAAACAATGTAGACGGATTGATCTTGTATGTGCCGTCTCCGCCTTCAGCAGGTTTGCCAACCACCATTCCCACCAACATCGGTTCGATGTATAACCGGGGAGTAGAAATTGCGCTGAACCTGGTGCCGATACAGAAAAAAGATTTTAGCTGGAATGCCAATTTCAATATCACGTTCAACAAGAACGAAGTAACGGCCCTGGCGCCGGGTGTTGATAATATCATCACCGCAACGGGTGGTTTGGAGTCACCGAGTATCACCGTGGTTGGTAAGCCCCTGGGTATGCTCTTTGTTACCCGCACAAATGGTGTTGATCCTGAAACAGGTCGTCGCATTTTCATCAACAAAAATGGGGATGAAGTTTATTATCAACACGTAGCGCCTACTGGTCGTTTTCGGTATGAGTATGCCGACGGCACGGTGGCACCTACAGTAAGTTCGGCCGATGCTGAAGTGTATAAAAACACCAACCCGAAATACTATGGTGGTTTTGACAATACTTTCCGTTATAAGAACTTTTCATTGAATGCCCTCTTTACTTTCCAGGGTGGTAACTATACCTATTGGGGAAGTTATGCCGGCTTGCGCGACCAGCGTTTCTGGAACAACTCAACCGATGTATTGCGCGCGTGGACAAAATCGGGCGACCAAACTGATATGCCGAAGTCTTATTTTGGCGACAACGTGTCTAACGGTTCATCGTTTCCGCTCGACATCAATGTATTCAAAGGCGACTTCATCAAGTTGAGAACACTTACACTTGCTTACAGCCTGCCGGGCACCGTGACCAGCAAAGCCAAAATCAACAGCTTCCGCTTTTATGTAACCGGTAATAACCTGTGGATTGGTACAAAATATCCCGGGCCTGATCCCGAAGTTTCTTCCAACGGAACCAGTAATACCAACCAGGGTATTGACAGAAACACGGTCGGTAACGCACGTGGTGTGATTGTAGGTATCAACGTAGGCTTCTAATCCTAAAAAGAAAAGACAATGAAAACAAGAATAGTATTATTAGCAATCGCGGCAGGTGCCATTCAATTGGCCGGCTGCAAAAAAGACGACCTGGAACCGGTTCCCACCAATGTTGTGGCCGATGTTTCTGCATTTGATTCAGAAAGCAGGATACTCGGTCAGGTGAATGGCTTATACGCCACGATCAAAAACGCGGGTTT
>Ga0209794_1002073_pt1 | contig 11792 bp, 10 predicted proteins | sample EBPBio232013_DNA_FD_185869 | JGI IMG/M metagenome (GOLD analysis project Ga0209794, IMG submission 185869) | Wastewater treatment Type I Accumulibacter community from EBPR Bioreactor in Madison, WI, USA - Reactor 1_5/23/2013_ DNA (SPAdes)... | ecosystem: Engineered > Bioreactor > EBPR >... | reverse complement strand
GATCGCCACGCCATGTATTTTGCGACCCTCGCCGTGATCGCCTCGTCGATCGAGCGCCTCGCGATTGAAATCCGCCACCTCCAGCGCACGGAAGTCTATGAGGCGGAGGAGTATTTCTCCCCCGGCCAGAAGGGCTCCTCGGCAATGCCGCACAAGCGCAACCCGGTGCTGACCGAGAACCTCACGGGCCTCGCCCGCATGGTGCGCGCCTACGCCCTGCCCGCCATGGAGAACGTGGCGCTCTGGCATGAGCGCGACATCTCGCACTCTTCGGTCGAGCGTTACATCGGCCCGGATGCCACCATCACGCTCGATTTCGCGCTCCATCGTCTCGCGATGGTGGTCGAGAAGCTGCTGGTTTACCCGGCCAACATGCAGAAGAACCTCGACAAGCTCTCCGGCCTGCACAATTCGCAGCGCGTGCTGCTGGCCCTCACACAGGCGGGCGTCTCGCGCGAGGACAGCTATCGCCTCGTCCAGCGCAACGCCATGAAGACCTGGCTGGAAGGCGCGGACTTCCTCACCTCGCTCAAGAACGACGCGGAAGTCTCATCGCGCATCCCGGCGGAAAAGCTCGAGGAGATGTTCGACCTCGGCTACCACTTCAAGCACGTCGAGACGATTTTCGATCGGGTTTTCGGAGCCTGATTGAACCATGAAATGGCCCGTCAAGCTCCTCGTCGCCCTCATCGCGCTGGGGCTTGCCGGACTGTTCGGGGCGGTGATTTTCGGCACCTCGCCCCCGCCCGCTGAACTCACCTCCATCAGCACGCCGTTCAAATCCGTCGATTTCTCGGATGTCCCGGCGCTCAAAACGCTTGCTGTCAAACACGGATCGCCCGTGGCCTACCGCCAGTACGGCACGGGCGAGAAGGGCGCGGTCATCGCCATCCACGGCTCCTCCGGGCAGAGCGTGAGCCTGCATCCGCTCGCCAAAGCGCTCGCAGCAGGTGGTTTCGCCGTCTACGTGCCCGACATTCGCGGCCATGGCGCCACCGGCATCCGGGGCGATGTGGATTTCCTCCACCAGCCCGACATGGACCTGATGGTCCTGATGCTGAAGGTGCGCGAGGAGCAGCGTGGCAAACCGCTGACGTTGATGGGCTTCTCGCTCGGCGGGGGCTTCCTGATCCGTTTCGTCGGCGCGCATTCCAACCTTCAGCCCGACAATCTCGTGCTGCTCGCCCCCGCGCTGGGGCCGGATGCGCCCACCATGCGCGGGCAGGACTCCGGACGCTGGGCAGCAGCGCATGTGCCGCGCTTCGTTGGCCTCACCATCCTGAATTATCTGGGCTTTACCTCGCTCAACGGGCTGGAGACGATCCGCTTCGCGGTTCCGCCCAACTCGGAAAAGCACCAGACCGCTGCTTACTCCTACCGTCTGCACGCCTCGCTACTGCCGCTGCGCTACAAGGCCTCCCTTGAAAAAATCAAGGCGCCCCTCCACGTCCTGAGCGGCGAGAAAGACGAGCTGTTCAATCCAGAGCTGATGCGCGCCGCCCTCGCCGGCACCAACCCCAAGCTCACCCTGACGATTGCGTCGGGCGTCGACCATGTCGGCCTCACGCTCGATCCGGCCGCATTGGCGGCCATCGTCGCAAAGACCGGAACCACACCATGAAGATCGCCCAAACCGCCATCCTGCTCGTGCCCGGCTTCGGCAACGCCGAGGAGGAGCATTGGCTCTCCGGCTGGGAGAAGAAGTTCCCCAACGCCCATCGCATCAAGGTGCCGGATTTTAACCACGCCGACCGCGCCTCATGGGTGGCCGCGATCGTCGAAGGCGCGCGGGCCCAGACCAAGCCGATCATCATCGTGGCGCATTCGCTTGGCGTCGCAGCGCTCGCCCATGCTGCGCCCCAACTGCCCGACACCGTGAAGGGGGCGTGGCTGGTGGCGCTCTCCGACTGGAACAAGCCGGACCTGATCCCCGGCGTGGCGCATGATTTTGCGCCGCTCCCGCGTGAGCCCCTGCCCTTCCCCAGCCAGCTCGTCGCCTCGCGCAACGATCCCTTCTGCGATTTCGAAACGGCGGCGGATTATGCCAATGCCTGGGGCGCGCACCTGATTGATGCGGGCGAGGTTGGCCACATCAACATCGAGAGCGGCCACGGCCCCTGGCCGGAGGGCATGATGCGCTTCGCCTCTTTCCTCTCTCGCCTGCCGGACTGACAGAAATTAAACTAAAGTCGTATGCGGCAATCCCCAATAGCGAATTCCCGCTGGCAGCTTATCCAGCGGGCATTCAACAGCCCCGCAAAAGCGGGCCAGAGGGGGTAGGCATGACCGCACCGATTTCTGCCGCCACGGAAGCGAAGACCGTTCCGTTCTACAAGCTGCTCTATGTCCAGGTTCTGTTCGCGATCGTGCTGGGGGCTATCGTCGGCTGGCTCTGGCCTGCCTTCGCCACCAACGACTGGATCAAGGCGATGGGCGACGGCTTCGTCAAGCTCATCAAGATGGTGGTGACCCCCATCATCTTCTGCACCGTCGTCTCCGGCATTGCCCATATTCAGGATGCCCGCTCGGTCGGTCGTGTCGGCGTCAAGGCGTTGATCTACTTCGAGATCGTCTCCACCATCGCGCTGGCCATCGGCCTACTGGTCGGCAACATCGTCCAGCCCGGCAAGGGCTTCTCGAGCGCCGGCGCGGATGCCGCCAAGGTCTCGGGCTTTCTCCAGAAGTCCACCGAAATGAAGTCGGTCGATTTCGTCATGGGCATCATCCCGGATAGCGTCGTCGGGGCCTTCGCCAAGGGCGACATCCTTCAGGTGCTGCTGTTCTCCATCCTGTTCGGCTTCGCGCTGATGGCGCTGGGCGACCGCGGCAAGGTGCTGCGCTCGTTCATCGATGATTCCGCCCATGCCATCTTCGGTGTCATCGCCATCGTCATGAAAGCGGCGCCCATCGGGGCTTTCGGCGCCATGGCCTACACCATCGGCAAGTTCGGCCCCGCCGCGCTCACCAACCTTTTCGGGCTGATCGCGACCTTCTACGTGACCGCGTTCCTGTTCATCATCGTGGTGCTTGGGCTCATCGCCCATGTCGTCGGCTTCTCCATCTTCAAGTTCATCCGCTATATCCGGGATGAACTCCTCATCGTGCTCGGCACCTCCTCTTCGGAAAGCGCCCTGCCGCAGCTGATGGAAAAGCTGGAGCGCCTCGGCTGCTCCAAGCCGGTCGTCGGCCTCGTGGTGCCCACGGGTTATTCGTTCAACCTCGACGGCACCAACATCTACATGACGCTGGCGACCCTGTTCATCGCGCAGGCGCTGGGCGTGGACCTTACTTTCACGCAGCAGATGACCATCCTGCTCGTGGCGATGCTCACCTCCAAGGGCGCATCCGGCATCACGGGTGCGGGCTTCATCACGCTGGCGGGCACGCTCGCGGTGGTCGATCCGCGCCTCGTGCCGGGCATGGCCATCGTGCTGGGCATCGACAAGTTCATGTCCGAGTGCCGCGCGCTCACCAACATCACCGGCAACGGCATCGCCTGCATTGTGGTGTCGTGGTGGGAAGGCGAGCTGGACCGCGAGAAGCTGAACAAGGCGCTCGACAAGCGCATCGACCCCTCGGATCTCGAAACGGCGGTTACGACGGGCTGATGTCAGCAGGAAGGCCGGGGTCCCCCCGGCCTTTTCACCCCCCTCAGACAGCAAAACGCCGCCCCGGAAGGAGCGGCGTTTTTTGTGGTCTTCCACAGAAGCAAGACAGCCGGACGGGCGCCGAGAGGCGCCCGTCTTGCTTTCGACCCCCACGAAAGCTCGGCTCAAGCGCCCTTGGTGAGCGCGAGAAGCTTTTTCGACAACACCGCCGAAAGCGGAATGGAAACCAGAAAGCCCAGCGCGACAGCTGCCGGAATCAGCACCTTCTCCTGACCACGCAGCGAAGGCATGGCGAGAATGGCGATCACCAGCACGCCCATGATGACGGTGGCGAGAACGATGTGGATGAGAATGGCGACTTTTGTCATGACGAACTCCGTCAGCGGGCGCTGAAAACGAGCAGACCTTCTTCCTGTTCGCACGCTGCGGCCTTGACCTTCATCAACGCTCCCGTTGACACATATCAAAAGTGGCATGGATCGCGCCCAACGGCGGATCGAAGCCAACAAAAAAGGCCGCCCTTGCGGGCGACCCTGATAGCTTTCAACACGCGCGCGGCTTTTTGCCGCATCCGCTTTACCCCGAAACCGGTCCCCACTTTCGGGGCGGATGAAGGTTTGTTTCCCGCATCCGCTTTACCCCGAAACCGGTCCCCAATTTCGGGGCGGATGCTTTAGCGCGAGTAGAATTCGATCACGAGGTTCGGCTCCATCTGCACCGGATACGGCACATCGGTCAGGGCCGGGATGCGGGCGAACTTCGCCACCATCTTGCCGTGGTCGACTTCGAGGAAGTCCGGCACGTCACGCTCGGCAAGGCCGGCGGCCTCAAGCACGAGGGTGAGCTGCTTGGAGGCTTCCTTCACTTCGATCACATCGCCAACCTTCACGAGGTAGGACGGGATGTTGACGCGCTTGCCGTTGACCTTGATGTGGCCGTGCGAGACGAACTGGCGGGCAGCGAACACGGTCGGCACGAACTTCGCGCGGTACACAACCGCGTCGAGGCGACGCTCGAGCAGGCCGATGAGGTTCTCACCCGAGTCGCCCTTCAGGCGGACGGCCTCGGCATAGTAACGGCGGAACTGCTTTTCCGAGATCGAGCCGTAGTAGCCCTTCAGCTTCTGCTTGGCACGCAGCTGGGTGCCGAAGTCCGAGAGCTTGCCCTTGCGGCGCTGGCCATGCTGGCCCGGGCCGTATTCGCGCTTGTTCACCGGGGACTTCGGACGGCCCCAGATGTTCTCGCCCATGCGGCGGTCAATTTTGTACTTGGCTTCGTGACGCTTGGTCATCGCTGGCTCCTGGTGCGGCCAGCGGAAAGCGAAATGCAAACCAGCCCCGGCAAAGGGGTTCAGGGCTTGCCGAACGCGTTCCAGCCGGCCTTTTCAAAGGGTGGAGCGCAGCAGACCTGTGCTCCGGGCTGTGGAACGCCCCTCCTCTCTCCTTGCGGAGCGACAGTCGCTGTTGAACCAACGCGACACGGGTGCGCAATCCCATGGCAAAGCCACGGGAAGCGGCGTCGATAGAGGCTTTTGCCGGTCCCGTCAAGGTTATGGACCGCACGGCGATGAGACGACATATTAACCAATCGCCTTTAGGTTGTATCGATCTAATATTCACCGAGAATCTGATCGCTCATGTTTGCTCGACTGCGCCAGGCTTCCACCCCTCCCCTCGCCCCGCCACCGGCAGCGCCGGCGGTCAACGAGGAACATCTCGTTCTCGCCATTCTGGCGACATTCGAGGGCAAGACGCCGCCCGAGCATGTGAAACTGTCCCCGGTTCTGGAGCAGACCCTCGCGGGCCTGCGCCGTGCCGCGCAGCAGCGCTCCAAGGTCGAACTCGGCGCCGCCGTGGAGCACTCCATGCACGCCAGCGAAGCCATGGCTGCGGCGGCCCTGATCCATGGTCAGGTCCGCGAAACCGCCCAGCGCTCCACGGCCATTGTCTCCACCCTCAATGACATGCGCTCGGCGATCGACAGTCTCGATGGCATGGCGGTCGAGGCCGTCGGCGTCATGGCGACAGCCGAGCAGGCCATGGATCAGTGCATTTCCTCCACCACCACGGCGGTGAACGCCTGCCAGCACATCGGGGACAGCTTCCGCGACATGAACGGCGCGGTGAGCGAACTCAGCGCCGCCGCGCAGGAAATCGGCGAATTCGTCGCCACCATCAACGCCATCGCAGGACAGACCAATCTTCTGGCCCTCAATGCCACCATCGAGGCGGCCCGCGCCGGCGATGCCGGCAAGGGGTTTGCCGTGGTTGCGGGCGAGGTCAAGACTCTCGCGGCCCAGACCCAACGCGCGACGGATGATATCCGTGCGCGCATCGAGCGCCTCACCGGGCAGGTGGTTCAGGTTGTCACCGGCATCACCACCTCGGAACACCGCGTCAAGGAAGCCATTGTCTCGACCCATGAGGTGGAAGCCGGCATCGGCAGCCTGCGCAACATGATGCAGGCCAACACGCGCCGCATGCATGCCATCTCCGACATTCTCCACGAAAAAGCCGAGGCCGCGACCCGCGTTGCGAATGATGCGGTGGGCATCGAGCAGCACGCCCGTGCCGCTTCCCAGCATGCCGACGAAGTGCTCAGTGCGGTGGGCTCGTCCGAGCGCGTGATCAATGAGCAGTTCGCTGAACTCGACCGCCGCGATATTCCCGGTTACGTGCTCTACCGGGCCAAATCCGATCACCTGCTGTGGAAAAAGCGCCTCGCGGAAGTGATGGCGGGTATGCAGAGCCTGCGGCCGGATGAACTGGCCGATCATCGCCAATGCCGTCTGGGCAAGTGGTATGAATCGGTGCAGGAGCCGTCCATCCGCAATCATCCGGCTTTTGCCGCCCTGCTCGCCCCGCATGAGGCCGTGCATGTGAATGGCCGCGAGGTCGCCCGCCTCTGCTCCATCGGCGATTGTGAGGGGGCCAAAGCCGCCTTCGTCCGCATGGAACAAGGCTCGAAAGGCGTGCTGGCGGCGCTGCAATCCCTGATCGACGCACAGCAGGTTTGAGGCAAACGCCCTCACCCGACAAAAAACCCCGGTCGCAAGGACCGGGGTTTTTTGTTGGGCGACAGCCAATGGATGCGCGCCTCAGGCGGCGCGCACACTGTTGAGGAAGTTGCGCACCTCTTCCGAGAGCCGGCTGCTGGCCGCATTGAGTTCGCGCGCTGCGCCATGCACATCGGAAGCCGCACGCCCTGTCTCCGTCGCCTCGCGGGCGACATGCGCAATGTTATCGGCCACAGCACCGGTCTGGGTGGCGGTCTGCTGGATGGAGCGGGCGATCTCGTCGGTCGCGTGCCCCTGCTCTCCCACAGCGGAAGAGATGCGCGCGGCAATGCTGGCAACCTCCGAAATCGTGCCGCAAATCTCCGCAATCGCCCGCACGGATTCCTCCGTCGCACTCTGCATGGCGTGAATCTGGCTGCCGATCTCCTCGGTGGCGCGGGCGGTCTGCCCGGCCAGATCCTTCACTTCTGAGGCGACCACCGCAAAGCCGCGCCCGGCATCCCCGGCGCGAGCGGCCTCGATCGTGGCGTTGAGCGCGAGCAGGTTGGTCTGGGCGGCAATATCGTTGATGAGCCGCACGACATCGCCGATACGCTCGGCTGCCTGCGCCAGCACCTGAATGCGCCCATTGGTCGCCTCGGCCTGCTCCACCGCGCGCGACGCCACCGCCGTCGATTCCTGCGCCTGCCGACCGATTTCGGTCACGGAGGCAGCCATTTCCTCGGTGGCGGCGGCGATGGACTGAACGTTGGCCGAGCTTTCCTGCGACGCGCTGGAAACCACGCCGGAAAGCTGCTCGGTACGCTCGGTGGAGTTGGTCAGCGTCAGGGCCGAGCCTTCCAGCTGGACAGCAGCGGTGCCGATCCCCCCCACAATCTGCCCCACGGCATGCTCGAAATGTGTCGCCAACTGGCTCATCTCGGCGCTGCGACGCTCCTCCATCTGGGCCTTCAGCGTCTCGCGCTCGGCCTCAGCCCCCTGCTGCTCACGCATGGCATCGCGGAACACTTCCACCGCATGAGCCATCACGCCCAACTCGTTGCGGCTATGGGCATGGGGAACCTCCACATCGGTCCGCCCTGCGGCCAGAATGGACATGGCCGAGGCAATCCCCTTGATGTCCCCTGCAATGCCCCGCGCCAGAATGAAGGCAATCACCCCCACCAGCACGAAACCCGCCAGCGTGAAAAGGACGCCGTTGCGGGCAGCATTCCACACCTGCTCACTCAGATCATCCACATAGACGCCGGTGCCGATCACCCAACCCCAAGGCTTGAAGTGCGCCACATGGCTGATCTTGGGCTGCGGGGCATCGGCGCCCGGCTTGGGCCAGGAATACCCATAGAAACCACGCCCCTCAGCGCGCGCAATGCGGGCAAACTCAAGGAACAGTGGCTTGCCGTCCGGGTCCTTCACCGTTGATTGATCCACCCCGTTCAGCTCGGGTTTCATCGGATGCATCACCATGCGGGCATCCAGATCGGAAATGAAGAAGTAGTCATCCCGCCCGTAACGCAGGCTGGAAAGACGCTGCGCGGCCCGCCGCTGGGCCTCGGCCTCGCCGAGGGTAGCGCTAGCACGACTTTCCTCCTCAACAATGCCATAGGCCAGTTCGGTGAGATGCTGCAGCTCGGAGCGGCGTTGCGCCTCCACGGAATGCGCCAGCCCACGCACCAGCCACACCGAGCACAGCCCGAAAACAGAAAATGCAATCAGGAGTAGAATTCCAATGCGGGAGCCGATCGAGAGATGCGTGAGCCGCGCCATGATGAACGTTCCGTTTGTAGAGACCACCGTTTCAGGCAGTATTCGAGACTTCGCCCTAAGACACGGTTAAACAAGGAAAATTCCCCATACACATAGGGAAATTTGATTATGTTTACTTGTTCGCGCGGATCTCGGGCGGCCAGAATGTGCCCACGCGTCTTATGTTGCGCCGCATCTAAAAAAGAGGATCAGAAGACCGCTAAAATGCGACCTGATCCTCAAGACCGAACCGGATCAAGGCCTGAGCGAGCGCGGGGCTTGCCGGCCGTCCCGCCGTGAGCGCGATGCGTCCCTCGCCCTGCCCCGGTGCTTCTCGCCCCCCGAGAAGGTGGGCGACCCGTCGAGCGATCGCAGGCGCGGGATCAATCCATTCCACCGGCCATGGGGCCAGCGCCTCGATGCGCGCTTGAATCAGCGGATAATGCGTGCAGCCCAGAACCACGACATCCGTTCGCACGGCCTCGCCCGCACGCGCGGCGGAGACAAAAGCGGGCGCGATTTCCGCTGAAATATCGGCATCGGACAGAGCCTCGCCCCGCAGCGCCCGCTCGGCGAGTTCCGCCAGACGCGGTGCGCCGACGAGGGTCACATCAACCCCGGTGGCAAAATCCCGGATCAGATCGGCAGTGTAGTCCCGACTCACGGTGCCGGGCGTTGCCAGCACGGAAACAAGCCCGCTTTTCGTGCGCTCCGCCGCCGGTTTGATAGCAGGCACCGTGCCGACCACCGGCATCGAATACCGCGCCCGCAGGTGCGGTAGCACCAAGGTGGAGGCCGTGTTGCAGGCAATGACAATGCAATCGGCAGCAAATCCCTGCATCGCCTTTGCGATGACCTCATCCACCCGCGCGATCAGAACATCCGGGGCGAGCTTGCCATAGGGAAACAGCGCATCGTCCCCGAGGTAGAAATACTCCGCCCCCGGCAGCTTTTCCCGCAGCGCCGCCAGCACGCTCAGGCCACCGAGACCGGAGTCGAACACAAGGATTTTCGGGGCTTCAGACGGGTTCATGAGGATCTGAGGTAAGACGGCAGAGCCGGACGGTCAATTACCGCACTCATGGGACGCTTCCCGTGAGCGAGAAGGGATCAGGCCGTGGCGAGCCGAAGGCCTGCGCAAGCCAAACGGGTGAAATTCGAGCACCGGAGCGGAGCATACATCAAGGTATGTGAGCACCGGAGCACAGAATTTCGCTCGTTGCAGCCCGGCATCATCCCTTCTTCGGAGCCGGGGAGCCGCGGCGGACGAGCATATCAATCGCCCCCCTCAGCGTCTTGATGTCCTGCTCGGTGGGGTCGAGCCGGTGCACGATGTTACGCATGTTGCGGATCATGGTGGGGCGCTTGTCGTCGGGCCAGAAAAAGCGCGCGCGCTCCAGATGCCCCTCCAGAAAATCAAAGAAGGCGAAGAGGCTCTCGCGCTTGGCGGGCACATTCTCCTCGGGCATCGAGAAGGGCACGGCCTCGCCGGTCTGGTGGCGATACCATTCATAGCCTGTCAGCAGCACTGCCTGCGCGAGATTGAGCGAGGCGAACTTCGGATTGACCGGAAAGGTGATGATTTCACTGGCAAGCGCCACATCATCGTTCTCTAGGCCTGTGCGTTCCGGCCCGAACATCAGCCCGACCCTTTCGCCCCGCGCAAGGCGGCCATGCGCCTGCGCCATGGCTTGTCCCGGCACCAGCACCCGTTTGGCCTGCCCCCTCTCTCGCGCGGTGGTGGCATACACATGCGAAAGATCGCCCAGCGCCTCTTCCAGTGTGTCGAACAGCTTCGCGTTCTCCAGAATAGCGCTTGCCCCGGCCGCGGCCTGAAAAGCCCCCTTTTTCATGCGTGTTTTCTGCGGCCAGCCATCCCGCGGGGCCACAAGCCGCATTTCGGAGAGGCCGAAATTCGCCATGGCACGGGCACACATGCCGATGTTTTCGGCGAGCTGCGGACGCACCAGAATGACAACCGGCGCGGGGCTGGCCGGATCCGTGATTGCGTTCTCGCTCATGTCGTTTGTTGGCCTCTCTCGAAAGCGACGGTTTGGGGCAGGCTTCGCCTATCGTCAATCTTTGCCATTGCGCGAGGGGGTGCTATAGCCCGGGTGCAAGGAGGATGCAGGGTTTTCAGCGCTTTTTTGCACTGCAACGCTGCAGATCGCCCAAAAGACACTCAACAATTTCGAGGCCTTTCCCCAATGAAAAAAATCAAGGTAGCTAACCCGGTCGTCGAGATGGACGGTGACGAGATGACCCGCATCATCTGGCAGTTCATCAAAGACAAGCTGATCCACCCCTACCTTGACATCAAGCTCGACTATTACGACCTCTCGATCGAGAACCGCGACGCCACCAACGATCAGGTGACGATCGACTCCGCCGAGGCCACCAAGCGCCACGGCGTGGCGGTGAAATGCGCGACCATCACCCCTGATGAAGCCCGCGTGAAGGAATTCAACCTCAAGGAAATGTGGAAGTCGCCCAACGGCACCATCCGCAACATCCTCGGCGGCACCATTTTCCGCGAGCCGATCATCTGCAAGAACGTGCCGCGCCTCGTGCCGGGCTGGACCCAGCCGATCGTGGTGGGCCGTCATGCCTACGGCGATCAGTATCGCGCCACCGACTTCAAGTTCCCCGGCAAGGGCACCCTCACCATCAAGTTCGTGGGCGAGGATGGCACCGTGATCGAGAAGGAAGTCTTCAAGGCTCCGTCCGCCGGCGTGTCGCTCTCGATGTACAACCTCGATGATTCGATCCGCGATTTCGCGCGTGCCTCGCTCTCCTATGGCCTGCTGCGCAACTATCCGGTCTATCTCTCGACCAAGAACACGATTCTCAAGGCCTACGACGGCCGCTTCAAGGACATCTTCCAGGAAGTCTACGAGACCGAGTTCCTCGATCAGTTCAAGGCCAAGGGCCTGATCTATGAGCACCGCCTCATCGACGACATGGTCGCCTCGGCCCTCAAGTGGTCCGGCGGCTATGTCTGGGCCTGCAAGAACTACGACGGCGACGTGCAGTCGGACGTGGTGGCGCAGGGCTTCGGCTCGCTCGGCCTGATGACCTCGGTGCTGATGACGCCGGATGGCAAGGTGGTGGAGGCGGAAGCCGCCCACGGCACCGTGACCCGCCACTACCGCGAGCACCAGAAGGGCAAGGAGACCTCCACCAACTCCATCGCCTCCATCTTCGCCTGGACGCGCGGCCTGATGCATCGCGCCAAGCTCGATGGCAACGAAGAGCTCAAGAAGTTCGCTCTCACCCTTGAGAAGGTCTGCGTGGACACCGTGGAAGCGGGCTACATGACCAAGGATCTGGCGCTGCTCGTCGGCCCGGACCAGAAGTTCCTCTCCACGTCGGGCTTCCTCGACAAGGTGGACGAGAACCTCCAGAAGGCCATGGCGTAAGCC
>Ga0209794_1002071_pt1 | contig 11817 bp, 7 predicted proteins | sample EBPBio232013_DNA_FD_185869 | JGI IMG/M metagenome (GOLD analysis project Ga0209794, IMG submission 185869) | Wastewater treatment Type I Accumulibacter community from EBPR Bioreactor in Madison, WI, USA - Reactor 1_5/23/2013_ DNA (SPAdes)... | ecosystem: Engineered > Bioreactor > EBPR >... | reverse complement strand
CGACACCGGACGCAAGAAGGGAAACGTCGTCATCACGCTGGCGCATGACTGAGGGAAAACACCATGATCACCTGTTATCTGCGATACGTCATCGACCCGTACAAACTCCAGGAATGAGGGTTGAGAATTCATGAACAATCAGATTCTTGCCGGCAAGCGCGTGCTCATCACCCACGCCGACGCCTTCATGGGCCCCGTTCTGTGCGAAGTGTTCGCCAGTCACGGCGCCACGGTGATTGCCAGCACCGATCCGCTGACCGGCGCGGATGCCCCGCGCGCTGTCGTCGCCGCGGCCGGGCATGTCGATGTCCTCGTGGCGAATCTGGCGATACCGGCGCCAACGACGGCGGCAACGGAGGTTTCCGACGCGGAATGGGATGAAACCTTCGCTGCCCTGGTGAATCCCCTGCCGCGCCTGGTTCGTGCCGTCGTGCCGGCCATGATCGAGCGCCGCTCAGGCAAGATTCTCGTCATGGGCAGTGCCTCGGCGTTGCGCGGCATCAAGCGCACCTCGACCTACAGCGCGGCCCGCGGCGCCCAGCTGGCCTACGTGCAAGCCGTGGGTGTCGAACTAGCGCCGCATAACGTGCAAGTCAATGCAATCGCGCAGAACTTTGTCGACAACCCGACTTACTTCCCGCCCGAGGTTCAGGCCAACCCCCGCTTCCAGGAGCGCCTGCAGCGGGAGGTTCCGCTGGGTCGGCTGGTGGGCGCGCGCGAGGACGCCGAGTTCGCCGCTTACCTGTGCAGCGAGCCGGCGAGTTGCTTTGTCGGGCAGGTATTTCCCGTGTGTGGCGGCTGGGTGACACGATAGTGCCACGAACACCGTGCGCTCAATCTGGTAGCATGAAAACACGCTTTGGCTGCCGAAAAGCCGAGGAAACCTCAGTCAAGAACATACCGATAAATGAAAGTACTGATCGTAGAAGACAACGCATCGATGCGTACCTTGCTGGTCACCCTGCTGGGTGGTCAGGGCTATACCGTGGTCGGCCAGCTGGAAAACGGTAATACGCTGATCGAGGATATCCGCCGCCTCCAACCCACCATCGTCTGCCTCGATTACCAGTTGCCGGGGCGCAACGGGCTCGAACTGCTCAAGGACATCAACGCCGGCTTCCCCGAAATCGACGTCGTGTTCATGACCGGCTCGGAGGATGCCGACATCGAGAAGCGCGCCGCCGACAGCGGCGCTTCCGGTTTCCTGCGCAAGCCCTTCGGACAGAAGCAGATTCTCGACGAACTACGCCAGGTGTGCGAGGTGCGCCAACAGGCCGACCGGGCGGCGCAGCCGGCCCCCGAGGCGAACGGGGCAAAACGCAATGGCACCCGGCCGACGGCGGTGATCGTGGACGACAATAGTTCGATCCGCCTGGTGCTCAAGGGCGTGTTGTCCGAGCTCGGCATGCATATCGTCGCCCAGGCCGGCAACGGTGAAGAAGCGGTGCGCGCCGCGCAGATTCACCGGCCGCGGGTGCTGTTTCTCGATGTCAACATGCCGGTGCTGTCCGGGCTCGACGCCCTGCCCCGGATCCGCGAAGTCAGCCCGGAGACGGCCGTGGTCATGGTCACCGGCGATACTTCGCGACAACTGGTGCAGCAGGCAGCGGGACTGGGCGCGCGCGGCTACATCGTCAAACCGGTGCGCCCGGCCTATGTCGAGAGTTTCCTGAAGAAATTGCTCAATCCTGGATCGTGAATAAAGGACGACTACCATGACCTTGATGATCGATTTCCCCTTCCCTGGTGCCAATGCCTGGGTCGAGCACTTCAAGGAAGTGGAGCTGCCGATCCTGCGGCTGACTGCCAACCGCTTGGCAGAGCTGCGCGACACGGCGGAAGTCATCAACACGCGCACCCTGGCCAACATCATCATGCACGACCCGATGATGACCTTGCGCGTCTTCCGCTTCATGAAGGAAAACCGCTCGAAGAGCCAGAACGCGGAAATCACCACCATCGAACGCGCGCTGGTGATGATCGGCACCATGAAGTTCTTCGACAGCTGCCAGGATCTGCCGATCATCGAGCACCAGCTCAAGGGCCATCCCAAGGCCATGCTCGGGCTGCTCAAGGTGATTGCCCGTTCCCGCCAGGCCTCGCTGTGGGCGCGCGACTGGGCACTGCTCAGGCAGAACACCCGTTTCGAGGAAATCGCCCTGGCCGCCCTGCTCCACGAATTCGTCGAAATCCTGATGTACTGTTTCGCCCCGGCCCTGGCCATCGGCGCCCGTGAGCGCCTGGCGGCCAACCCCAGCCTGCGCACCCGCGCCGTTCAGGAGGAGATATTCGGCGCGCCACTGCCCGAGATCATGCGCGAATTGATCGAGCTGTGGGGCCTGCCCGAACTGCTGATGTCGCTGCTCGATCCGGCCGACGCCGAGGCGCTCAACGTGCGCAACGTCAATCTGGCAGTCGATCTGGCGCGCCATACCGCCAACGGCTGGAACGACGCGGCCCTGCCCGACGATTTCCGGGCCATCGAGGAACTCTTGCATATCGGTCACAGCCACCTTCTGGAACGTGTCGGCGCGCCGGAGGAAATGGTTGCCGCCGCCCGCCTCGCCGAAACCAGCTGAAGCTTCGCGGCTCGATGGCAGCCGCAAGCCACGGGAGAACCTGCCGATGAATTTGCTCCGCCCCATCCTGCTGCTCGTCCTGCTGGCGGCGGCTTCCGCACAGGCGGCCGAAGTCAGCCGTTTCCAGCCGCAAGGCCAGGTCGGCAACGTTGCCCAGGCCAGCGCCCAGTTCAGCGAAGCCATGGTTGCCCTCGGCCAGGCGGATGCGCCGCCGCCCTTCACCATCGATTGCGCCGGCATGAGCGGCGAAGGGCGCTGGCAGGGCCCGCAGACCTGGACCTGGCAGCTCCAGCGCCCCTTGCAGGCGGGCGAACGCTGCCGTTTCACCCTCAAACCCGGGCTCAGCACGCTGGCCGGAAAGCCGCTCACTGGCAAGCAGAGCTTCGTCTTCCAGGGCGCTGCGCCGCGTGTCTGGAACATCGTGCCGGATGCCGGCAGCAGCATCGAGGAAGACCAGGCCTTCGTCATCGACGGCGGCGGTCCACTCGATGCGGCCTCGCTCGACGGCAGACTGTGGTGCGAAGCCGACGGCGTCGGCCAGCGCATCCCGGCACGCCCGGTTACTGCCGCCATCCGCCAGGAAGTGCTCAAGCAGACCAGCCGGGCGGAGCACGCCATCGTCGTTGCCTGCGCCGAAACCCTGCCCACCGGACGCAAGATGAAGCTGGTCTGGGGCAAGGGCATCAAGGCGGCCAACGGCACGCCGGCCGACAAGGAACAGAGCTTCGTTTACACAGTGCGCGAACCATTCACTGCCAGCCTGTCGTGCGAACGCGAGAAGGCCGGCGCACCGTGCTCGCCGCTGTCGGCGATCCGGCTCAACTTCAGTGCGCCGGTCGACGTGAAGTTTTTCGACAAGATCCGCCTGACTTCCGCCGACGGCCCGCGCCGGCCGCAGCCGCTGGACCGCGAGAATCCGCAAGCAGTGTTCGACAGCATCGCCTTCCCCGGCCCCTTGCCGCAAAACGCGGAACTCAAGCTCGAACTGCCGGCCGGCGTGAAGGACGAGGCCGGCCGACCGCTCGCCAACGCCGACAAGTTCCCGCTGACCGTGCGTAGCGGCGCGCTGCCGCCGCTGGCCAAGTTCCCCGGCGATTTCGGCATCGTTGAACTGAAGGAAGGCGGGCTGTTGCCGGTGACGCTGCGCAACGTCGAAGCCAGCCTCAAGACCGCCGGCCTGGCGCTGCCCGGCAGCCACCGCTTCAGCGACCAGCGGCTGACCGAGGACGCCGACGTGATCGCCGCCATGCGCGCACTGGCAAAATTCGAACAGCAGAGCAACAAATACAAGGTGGTGGTCGACGGCAAACCCGAGGAACGCTACGACCCCTACTACGCCCGCGAACTGTCCTTCCTTGCCAAGCGCCCCGGGGTCACCCGCCAGGAACTGCCGAAGCCCGGCGGCAGCGCCGAGTTCGAGGTGATCGGCATTCCGCTGGCCAAGCCCGGTTACCACATCGTCGAGATCGAGAGCCGGCTGCTCGGCAACGCCCTGCTGGCGACGCCCAAACCGATGTACGTGCGCAGCGCGGCGCTGGTCACCAACCTCGCCGTGCATCTGAAAGTCGGCCAGGACAACGCGCTGGTCTGGGTCACCGCGCTCGACACCGGCAAGCCGGTGGCCGACGCCGAGGTGCGCGTATCGACCTGCGCCGGCAAGCAGTTGTGGCAGGGCAAGACCGACGCGCTCGGCCGGGCGAAGATCGACCAGGCGCTCGACAATCCTTACTGCGACGGCGACCGTTTCCTGTTCGCCAGCGCCCGCAGCGGCGGCGATTTCAGCTTCGTCCGTTCGGACTGGAACGAAGGCATCGAGCCGTGGCGCTTCGGCGTCTACAGCTGGGGCGACAACAGCCCGCTACGCATTCACGGCATCCTCGACCGCAGCCTGTTCCGTCCCGGCCAGACGCTGTCGGTCAAGCACCTGGCGCGCAGCCGCGACAGCCGCGGTTTCTCGCTGCCGGCCGCGGACAAGCTGCCGAACAAACTGGTCCTGCGCCACAACGAAAGCGGCACCGAATTCACCCAGCCGCTGAGTTGGGACGCCCAGGCGAGCGCGGTCAACGCCTGGAAAGTGCCGGAATCGGCCAAGCTCGGCACCTGGCAGATCGTCCTCCAGGGCGGCGCCGACGGCGAGATCTACAGCAGCGAATTCCGCGTCGCCGACTTCCGCCTGCCGGTGTTCACCGGCAGCGTCCAGGGCGTGCCGGCGCGCCAGATCGCGGTCAGCAAGGTGCCGCTGGCGCTCGGCCTGTCCTTCCTCAACGGCGGCGCGGCGAAGAACGCCGAGGTCGAAGTTTCGGCGACACTGCGCCCGCGCTGGGTGCACCACGCGCGTTACGCCGACTACCGCTTCAACGTCGGTTTCGAGGAAAAGGCGCTGGCCGCGTTTGCCCTCGATGCCGGCATCGATGAGGAACGCCTGGTCCTCGACAAACAGCAGCTCAAGCTCGACGCCGCCGGCGCCGCTCGCCTCGAAGTGCCGCTGCCGGCCAAGCCCGGCGGCCCGGCCGAGCTCTACGCCGAGATGAGTTTTGCCGACCCGAACGGCGAGATCCAGACCATCCGCGGCATCGTCGACCTGCGCCCGGCAGCCTTCGAGATCGGCGTCAAGATCGCCGACTGGGCCGGCAGCAGCAGCGGCAACCGGCTCCAGGCCGTGGTCCTCGACACCGCCGGCAAGCCGGTCGCCGGCCAGGCGGTCAAGGTCACCGCCAAGCGCCGCATCGACAGCAGTCACCGCCGACGCATCGTCGGCGGCTTCTACGCCTACGAGAACACCGAGGACTACCGCGACCTCGGCGAGGTCTGCGCCGGCAAGACCGACAGCCGCGGCCTGCTGCTGTGCGAGCTCACCATTGCCGATCCCGGCGCCATCTACCTGCTCGCCGAGACCCGCGACGTCAAGAACAACGTTGCCCGCGCCGGCACCAGCTACTGGGTTTCCGGCGGCGGCGACCTGTGGTTTGCCGCCGGTAACCAGGACCGCATCGACGTGATTCCCGAGAAAAAGGCCTGGGCCGCCGGCGAAACCGCCCGCTTCCAGGTGCGCACGCCGTTCCGCGAGGCCACCGCGCTGATCTCGGTCGAAGCCGGCGGCATCCTCGAAAGCTTCGTCCAGCCGCTGTCCCGCTTCAAGCCGACCGTGGAACTGCCGGTGCGCGGCGAATGGGGGCCGAACGCCTTCGTCTCGGTGCTGGTGGTGCGTGGCCGGGTGGAACCGCTGAAGTGGTACAGCCTGTTCCAGTGGGGCTGGCGCGAGCCGCTGGCATGGTTCCGCGCCTGGTGGAACCCGGACCAGCCGACGGCCATGGTCGACCTGGCCAAGCCTTCGTACCGTATCGGCCTCGCCGAGATCGCCGTCGGTACCGAAGCCTTCCGCCTCAAGGTCGAGGTCAGCAGCGACAAGGCCGACTACCAGCCGCGCGAACAGGCGACCGTGAACATCCGCGTCAGCACGCCCGACGGCAAGCCGCTGCCGGCCGGCAGCGAGGTCGCTTTCGCCGCCGTCGACCAGGCGCTGCTCGAACTGCGCCCGAACGACAGCTGGAAGCTGCTCGAAGCGATGCTGCCGACGCGCGGCTATGCGGTCGAAACGGCGACCGCGCAAGGCATGGTCATCGGCAAGCGCCACTTCGGCAAGAAGGCGCTGCCGCCGGGCGGCGGTGGCGGCAAGGCGCCGGCCCGCGAGCTGTTCGACACGCTGCTGCTGTGGCAGCCGAAAGTGGCGCTCGACGCCAACGGCCGGGCGACGCTACACGTGCCGCTCAACGATGCACTCAGCGAGTTCAAGCTGGTCGCCGTGGCCAGCGCCGGCAACGCGCTGTTCGGCACCGGTAGCACCAGCATCCGCAGCAAGCAGGACCTGCAGATCATTTCCGGCCTGCCGCCACTGGTCCGCGAGGGCGACCGCTACACGGCAATACTGACGCTGCGCAACGGCACCGCCCGGGCAATGAATCTCACGGTCGACGGCAAGAACGGGGCAAATACCCTGGGCGCGCAAAAGCTCTCGCTGGCGCCGGAAAGCGCCGGCGAACTGCGCTGGCCGATGCAGGCCGGCGCAGGCATCACGGCGGAAACCTGGGAATTCAGCGCGCGCGAAGACGGCGGCAAGGCCGCCGACACGCTGCGCATCACCCAGCAGGTGGCACCGGCGGTACCGGTCACCGTCCAGCATGCCAGCTTCCAGCGAGTGGATGGCAACATCCGCCTGCCGGTGACGCCACCGACCGGCGCCCTGCCCGGCAAGGGCGGCGTCGAGGTCGCGCTGTCGCCCAAGCTGGCGACGCCGCCGCCCGGTCTGCTGCGCTTCTTCGCCGATTACCCCTACGCCTGCCTGGAACAGAAGACCTCGGTCGCCGTCGGCCTGCACGATCCGGCACGCTGGCAGCAGATCGCCGACACCCTGCCCGGCTACCTCGACGACCACGGCCTGGCCGCCTACTTCCCCGGCCTGGCTGGTAGCCCGACGCTGACCGCCTACCTGCTCGACGTGGTCACGCTGGCCGGCTTCACGCTGCCGGAAGACAGCCGCCGGCGCATGCTGCAGGGGCTGAATGCCTTCGTCGATGGTCGTATCAAGCGCGACGAATGGGCGCCCGGCTTTGCCGGCGATGTGCGCCTGCACCGCCGCCTCAACGCTTTACAGGCACTGGTCCGCCAGGGCGAGAAGCCGCAGCGCGCGGCAGCGGCGCTCGACATCGACCCGCTGCTGCTGCCGACCGCGGCGCTGATCGACTGGACGCTGGTGCTCAAGGCGCTACCCGACCTGCCGCAGCGCGAAGCAAAGTACGCCGCCGCCCGCCAGGAACTGCGCAACCGCCTCGGCTACGCCGGCAGCCGGCTGGTCTTCGCCAACGAACGCGCCGATTACGGCTGGTGGATGATGGCCAGCGCCGACGCCAACGCCTTCCGCCTGATCGAGGCGATGCTCGACGACGCCGACTGGCAGGCCGACTTGCCGCGCCTGCTGCAGGGCGTGCTCGAACGCCAGCAGCGCGGCCGCTGGCTGACGACCACGGCCAACGCCTGGGCGCGGGTGACGCTCGACCGCTTCGCGCAGAAGTTCGAGCGCGAGGCGGTGACCGGCGTCACCAAGGCAACGCTGGCCCCGGCCAGCGCCGAATTCGACTGGAAGAGTGCCGACAACAAGCCGCTCACCCTGCCCTGGCCGGCCAAACCCGGCAAGGACGACGCGCTGGCGCTCGGCCACGCCGGCAGCGGCAAGCCCTGGGCCAACGTCCAGGTGCTGGCGGCGATCCCCGACGGCCCGCCGCGTTACGCCGGCTACCGCATCCAGCGCCAACTGACACCGTTGCAGCAGAAGACGCCGGGCAAGTTCAGCCGCGGCGACCTGTGGCGGGTGACGCTGAGCATCGACGCCGAGCACGACATGAGCTGGGTGGCAATCAGCGACCCGGTGCCGGCCGGCGCGCGCATCCTCGGCGACGGCGACGGGCGCGACTCGGCCATCGCCACGCGCGGCGAAAGCGACGCCCGCGAAGGCCGCTGGCCCAGCTTCATCGAACGCAGTTTCAGCGCCTGGCGAGCCTATTACGAAATGCTGCCGCGCGGCCGCACGCAGATCGCCTACACCGTGCGCCTGAACAATGCCGGCGACTTCGCCCTGCCGCCGACGCGGGTCGAGGCGATGTACGCGCCGGACGTCTTCGGCGAATTGCCGAACGCCCGCCTGCAGGTCGGCGAGTGATCAGCGCAACTCGTCGATGAGCTGCGTCAGCTTGTCCTCGACCTCGGCCACCCAGCGCGCCAGCCGGGCATCGCCGCCCGGCGGCGACAGCGGCTGGAAGCCGAGGCGGGTCGCCCCGTCCTCGGTGTATACGGCAAAGCGCCAGGGCAAGGCCAGCCCGGCACGCAGGTCGGCAGCGAGCAGTTCCTCGACCGCGCGCCAGCCGACGATGTCGAGCAGCAGGTAATCCTCGTCGAAACCGCGGGCCTCGCCGCGCGCCCGGCGCGCCAGCGCTTCGCCGAGATCGTGGCGGGCAAGCACGCTCAAACCCAGGCGCTGGAGCGCGGGTTCGAGTTCGAAGACGACTTCCTGGAAGGACTTGCTGCTTTCGGCGAGCTGAAACACGGTATTTCCTGAACGAGGGATCGCTGCGCAATGTAGCGGAATCCGGGCGCCCAGGCCAGACACTCAACGCAGCGCCGAAGCGTAACCCTCCTCGGCCAGCACCTGGCGTACCGCTGGCCGCGTCAGCATGCGCCGATAGTGGGCAGCGCAATGTTCGGGCAAGGGGATATCGCTGCGTACCGCCCAGAACTCGACGTAGAACAGCGCTGCGTCGGCGATGCCGAAATCGTCGGCGAACCAGTCGCGACCGGCGAGTTCGCGGTTGATCAGGGCGAAGCCCTGGTCGATGATCTGCCGGCCCTGCGCCTTTACCGATTCGTGATCGCTCGTACTCGGCGCGAAGCGCTCGGTGGTGAAGATGCGGGCAAAACCCTGGGTGTGCAGCGTATGCACGATGTAATTGAGCCAGCCGAGCACGCGCACCTCGCCGGCAATGTCGGTCGGCAGCAGCTTGCGCTTCGGATAGCTGCGCGCCAGCCACCAGGCAATTGCAGAAAACTCGGTCAGCGCCGTGCCGTCGTCAAGCACCAGCGCCGGGATCGTGCCCTTGGGATTGATCGCCTGGTAATCCTTCTTGTACTGATCGCCAGCCAGCAGATTGATGATCCAGGCCTCGAACACCAGTCCGCATTCTTCAAGCAGGATGTGGATGCCGGTCGAACATGAACCGGGCGTCATGTAGAACTTCTTGCTCATGCCAGCGCCGCCACCAGCTTCTCATAACCGCCGTCGACGCTGAATACGCGCTGAAAACGGAAGTCGCTGAACATCTGCGCATAAGTCTGGCTGGCGTTGCCGTGATAGCAGTAGATCAGCACCGGCTGCTCTTTCGGCAAGCGCTTGACCCAGGCCAGCACGCGCTCTTCCGAAAGCTGGACAGCGCCCTCGATATGGCCCTGGCGGTAACTGACCAGATCGCGCACGTCGAACAGGGCCAGACTGGCTTCCTGACGGAGCAGTTCGGCCGCCTTTGTGGCGGAGATGCGCTGGAAGGGAATGCGGTCAATAGCGTTCATGGTCGATGGCCTGGCAGAAGATGTGCAGATGACGCAAAAGCGATGCCAGCACCATGAGCGCTGGCAAACCCCGGCTTGCGGGCATTGGCCGGGTTGGCGCCTGTCGGAAGTGCGACATTGTTGGCCCCCGGCGCTAGAATGTCCGACGCGCTCCACAAACCAATTCGCATGTCTGAACTGCTGTCCCTACACCGCCACCGATGGCGCAACGATCATCGAGCGCAACATCGGCCACGAGGGCTGGATAAAGCGCTGGACCGATTGATCCGCCACGTTCTGCCGCTGCTCTGCGCGCTGCTGGTGTCGCTGCCGGCAGTCGCGCTACCGTCGTTCGACGAAGTGCGCGCCGCCTACCGGCCGTCGGAAGCGACGCTGCTCGCGCGCGACGGCCGGCCGCTGCACAGCCTGCGCGTCGACATGCAGGTACGCCGGCTGACGTGGACGCCGCTCGCCGACATCTCGCCGGCCCTGCTGCGGGCGGTGATCGCCGCCGAGGACAAGCGTTTCATGGAACACGGCGGCGTCGACTGGCTGGCCGCCGGCAGTGCCGCCTGGAGCAACCTGCGCGGCAGCCGCACCCGCGGCGCCAGCACGCTGACCATGCAACTGGCCGGGCTGATCGAGGAAGACGGACAGAGGCGCGGCCAACGCAGCTTTCTCGCCAAGATCGGCCAGTCGGCCGCCGCCCTGCGCCTGGAGCGGAGCTGGAGCAAGGGCCGCATCGTCGAGGCTTACCTCAACCTGGTCAGTTTTCGCGGCGAACTGCAGGGCGTCGCGGCGATGAGCCGGGCTTTGTTCGGCAAATGGCCGCACGGCCTGGACGACCGCGAATCGGCCATTGCCGCCGTCCTGCTGCGCGCGCCCAACGCCACGCCGGACACCGTCGCCCGGCGCGCCTGTGCGCTGCTCGGCGAATTGCAGCGGGCCGACGAATGCCGCGGCCTGGAGGCCTTCACCTTCCAGGCGCTCAACCACAACCTGCGCAACCTGCGCCCGGAAGCGCCGCAACTGGCGCCCCATCTCGCCCGCAAGCTGCTCGCCGAAGCCGGCCGAGACCGGCGCAGCAGCCTCGACGCCGATCTCCAGGCTTTCGCCGTCGACGCACTGCGCCGCCACCTGTCAGCATTGAGCCGGCAGAACGCCGAGGACGGCGCGCTCATCGTCATCGACAACGCCAGCGGCGAGATCCTCGCCTGGGTCGGCTCCAGTGGCGACCTATCCGGCGCCGCCGAAGTCGATGGCACGACAGCGCTGCGTCAGGCGGGTTCCACGCTGAAGCCCTTCCTTTACGGCCAGGCCTTCGAACGCCGCCTGCTGACGCCCGCCTCGTTGATCGACGACGCGCCGCTGACGCTGGACACCGGCAACGGCTTGTACACGCCGCAGAACTACGATCCCGGCTACCGCGGCTGGGTGTCGGCCCGGCCGGCGCTGGCCGGCTCGCTGAACGTGCCGGCGGTGCAGACGCTGCTCCGCGTCGGCGCCGATGCCTTTCACCGCCGCCTGCGCGGGCTCGGTTTCGCCAGCCTGAAGGAGGATGGCGAGTGGTACGGCTACAGCCTGGCCCTCGGCTCGGCCGACGTTTCGCTGCTGATGCTGGCCAACGCCTACCGGACCCTGGCCAACGCCGGCAAATGGACGCCGCTGCGCGCCGTGCCGGCTCGCGAGCCAGCAACAGCGCCCTGCCGCCAAAGCGGCTGCGAAGGGGTTTTCGACGGCAAACCGCACACCGTCGGCACTGCGGCGGCGGCTTTCCTGGTCGGCGACATCCTCGCCGACCGCGCCGCCCGCGCTGCCACCTTCGGCCTCGAATCCTGGCTGGCAACGCCCTACTGGGCAGCGGTCAAGACCGGCACCAGCAAGGACATGCGCGACAACTGGTGCGTCGGCTTCTCGCCCCGCTACACCGTCGGCGTCTGGGTTGGCAATGCCTCGGGCAGCCCGATGCACGACGTCTCCGGCATTTCCGGCGCGGCGCCGGTCTGGCGCGAGGTCATGGACCGCCTGCAGCGCGGTGCGAAAACCCCGCCGCCGACGGCGCCGAAAGGGGTCGTCGGGCTGTCCATCCGCTTCGAGCCGGCACTCGAACCGGCCCGCCGCGAGTGGTTCATCCAGGGTACCGAAC
>Ga0209794_1002069_pt1 | contig 11819 bp, 12 predicted proteins | sample EBPBio232013_DNA_FD_185869 | JGI IMG/M metagenome (GOLD analysis project Ga0209794, IMG submission 185869) | Wastewater treatment Type I Accumulibacter community from EBPR Bioreactor in Madison, WI, USA - Reactor 1_5/23/2013_ DNA (SPAdes)... | ecosystem: Engineered > Bioreactor > EBPR >... | reverse complement strand
GCTGCTCAGCAGGACGAATTGCTCGGTGCCCGCGCGCAGGAAATCCGTCGCGTCGCGGCGCAAGAGGAGGAAACGCCAGCCGGAACGCAGGTTGTCCCGCAGATCGCGCGGCCAGCCGGCCGAGATTTCCGGCAAGGGTGCCGGCTCTGGCCGGGCAAGTACGGCAAGACCGCTGGCAGAGCGCAGGCGCTCGAGAAAATCGGCAAAGGCCGCCGGGTCGGCAAAGCAGCGTTCCGGCAGCCAGAGTACCTGATATCCCTTGAGGTGCAGCAAGGCGCCGCCAGCGCAGCGTTCGATGCCTTCGAGCGCCGACCAGCGGAACAGGCTTTCGCCGCGTTCGCTCTGCACCCGCACTCCATCGGCTTCGAGTCGCAGGCGGTAGGCCGGCGGTTGCGCGGCGAGCAGCCGGCGATAAAGCCGTTTGCGCTGGGCCAGCACGACCAGCAACAGCGCCCCGATGCCGGCAAAGATCAGCCAAGGCAGCAAGGTGGCCAGTTCCCCCTTGCCCAGTGCAAAGAACAGGCCACCGCCGATGGCCATCCATAGAAACAAGTCGAACAAGATGCGCGGCCAGCTTCTTGGCCGGGCCTGCAGACGCCGGTTGGCGGCCTGCAAAGCCGAGAGATATTCGTGTTCGACCAGATCGACCTGGAGATCGGCGACTTCCGCCGCGGGTTCGCTTGCCTGCATGTCTTTCCCGTTGCCCTTTGAATTGCGAGAAACGACGCCTATCGCGCCGCACGGATCACGCCGGCATCATACACCGGCCGTATCGCCGACCGCTTTGCAGACGGGCTTTGGCGGCGCGCTTGCGGTATCATTCGACCTTTCGCGCTGTGCGCTCTTCAAGTCGATGATCCGCAAACTCATTTCCCGCGTTTTTGGCGGCAAACAATCTCCCTCTTCCAAGCACGAACCGGCGGTGATCGCCGTGGCCAGCCATGGCATCCGGCGCGACCGGATCAGCCCGGGCAGCCGCCGCGTCTGCGAAACGCTGCAGGAGCATGGCTACAAGGCCTACGTGGTCGGCGGCGCGGTGCGCGATCTGCTGATCGGCCAGCAGCCCAAGGATTTCGACGTGGCCACCAATGCCACGCCGGAGGAGGTGCGTCGCTGTTTCCGCCGCTCACGCATCATCGGGCGCCGCTTTCAGATCGTGCATGTGCATCAGGGCGCCGAGGTCATCGAGGTCACCACCTTCCGCGGGCAGTTGGGCGCCGATGCCAAAACCGACGAGCACGGCCGCGTGCTGCACGACAATGTCTTTGGTTCGCAATCCGAAGACGCCGCCCGCCGCGATTTCACCGCCAACGCGCTCTATTTTGATCCGAAGAGCGAAGTCATCCTCGACTACCACCACGGCGTCGCCGACATCAAGCAGAAAACCTTGCGGGTGATCGGCGAGCCAAAGAAGCGTTATCGCGAAGACCCGGTGCGCATGCTGCGCGCGGTGCGCCTCGCCGCCAAACTCGGGCTGATCATCGACCCCGCGGCGCGCGCGCCGATCCGTACCATGGCCGAATTGCTCGAAAATGTGCCGGCGGCCCGCCTGTTCGACGAAATGCTGAAATTGCTGACCTCGGGCCACGCGGTCAAATGCATCACCCAGTTACGCGAGGAAGGTTTGCATCACGGTTTGCTGCCGCTGCTCGACGTAATTCTCGAACAGCCTCTGGGCGAACGCTTCGTCATGCTGGCGCTGGAAAACACCGATAAACGGGTGCGCGCCGGCAAGCCGATCTCGCCGGGCTTTCTATTCGCCACCCTGCTCTGGCATGAAGTGCTGGCCCAGTGGGAAAAGATCAAAGGCAGCGGCGAATTGGCGATTCCGGCGTTGTACCTGGCCATGGACGAAGTGCTCGATACCCAGGCCGAAAAGCTGGCCATCACCCGCCGCATTGCTGGCGATATCAAGGAAATCTGGGCCTTGCAGCCGCGCTTTGAGAGCCGTGCCGGCAAACGCCCCTACGGCCTGCTTGAACACCCGCGCTTCCGCGCCGCTTACGACTTTCTGCTATTGCGCGCCGAAGCCGGCGAGATCGATGCCGAACTGGCTACCTGGTGGACGGCGTTTCAGAATGTCGGCGGTGAAGAGCGTGCCGCCATGCTGCAACCGGAAAAATCGGACAAGAAAAGACGGCGCCGGCGCCGCAAACCCCGTGCCGAAGGCAGCGAAGACGCCGGGTAACGCAATGCAGCATCAGGCTTACATCGCGCTCGGCGCCAATCTCGGCGACGCTGCCGTCACTTTGCGGGCGGCGCTGGCGGCACTGCGCAACTGTGCCGGCCTGCGTCTCGACCGCGCTTCGTCGCTGTATCTGACCGCGCCGGTCGGCCTGATCCATCAGCCGGATTTCGTTAACGCCGTGGCCTGCGCGCACACCGAATTGGCACCGGAAGCGCTGCTCGACGCACTCTTCGATCTTGAAGCGCAATTCGGCCGTGTTCGCGGCGAAAAGAACGGTCCGCGCCTGCTCGACCTCGACTTGCTGCTTTACGACGATCTGGTGCAGGAAACATCGCGCCTCACCCTGCCGCATCCGCGCATGCATTTACGCGCTTTCGTGCTGGCCCCGCTGGCCGAAATCGCACCGGATCTGGTCATTCCCGGCCGTGGCTCGGTCCGCGCCTGGCTGCCCGCGGTCGCCGGACAAAGCATCACCCGCCTGCCATGAATGCTTCCGCCTCACTGCTGCAAAACCCGGTGCTGTGGCAGACCAGCCTGCTATTGGCGGCCTCCAACGTCTTCATGACTTTTGCCTGGTACGCCCATCTCAAGCACCTGAACGACCGCCCGTGGTGGATTGCCGCCCTGATTTCCTGGGGCATCGCACTGTTCGAATATCTGATTCAGGTACCGGCCAACCGCATCGGCAGTTCCGAGTTGTCGCTGGCGCAGTTGAAAATCCTGCAGGAAGTGATCACGCTAGCGGTTTTCGTGCCGTTCGTTATTTTTTACATGCAACAACCGCTGAAACTTGACTATTTATGGGCCGCCCTGTGTATCCTTGGTGCGGTTTACTTCATTTTCCGCGCCTGATCCAAGGGAGGATAACAAGATGGGATTTTTCGGCGAATCGAAGGCAGAAATCGAGCTCAAGCGCCAGGTCAATAACCTGAAAAGCCAGATCAACACGATGGAGGCCCGGCTGCGTACCGCCGAGTCGGCGCGCGACGCCGCCGAAGCGCGTGCTGCCCAGAACAACAGTCAGCAACGCGACTGGACCTTGCTGTTCAAGAATCTGCAAAGCTTCGGCGAATCCCTGATCAGTTCGCAGGAAGGGATGTCCCAGCTTTCCAAGAACATTCGCGGCAATGTCAGCGAGGTGGCCAACATCTCCACACTTTCCGACAGTTGCCACGCGTTGATCAACAAGCTTTCCGGCGAGTTGTCGCATCTGTCGTCGGACTCGCGCGAGGTCGCACAGAGCGTGGACGGCCTCAACAGCAGTGCCACCGAAATCGGCGGCATTCTGGCGCTGATCAAGGATATCGCCGACCAGACCAATCTGCTGGCGCTCAACGCTGCAATCGAGGCAGCGCGTGCCGGCGAGGCCGGACGCGGCTTTGCGGTGGTGGCCGACGAGGTACGCAAACTGGCCGAACGCACCACCAAGGCAACTGCCGACATTGCCTCGCTGGTCGGCAATATCCAGACCAATACGCTATCCACCAAATCGAAAATGGGCGCGCTGGCCGAAAAGGCCGACGGCAACAACCAGAACGGTCTGGAAACCACCCGCACCATCGACGCGATCATCGATCTTTCCAGCCGTATCGGCGAGAAAGTCGCCACTTCCTCGGTCGAAGCCCTCGCAGAGTTGTTCAAGATCGATCACCACGCCTACAAGTTCGAGGTTTACAAAGCGTGCATGGGACTTTCCGGCAAATCCGCCGAAGAACTCGCCTCGCATGCAACCTGCCGTTTCGGCCGCTGGTATTACGAAGGTGCCGGCAAAGCGATTTTCTCCAAGTTCGAAGGCTATAACCAACTCGAACGCCCGCACCAAGCCCTGCACCAGCAAGGCCACGATGCCGTCGCCAAGATACGCGCCAACGATTTTGCCGGTGCCAACGCCGCGCTGGCTGCCATGGAAACCGCAAGCGCAGAGTTTGCCGATACGCTGGCCCGCTTCACCAACGCCGCCAAGAGCAACCCGGCGATTTTCACCAAGTAAGCGCAACGGAGAGTTCGCATGTCCTCGCAAGCCGTCACCCGCCGCCTGACCCTGCATGATCTGGCCAAGCTTTACGCCAGCGGCGAGAAAATCACCATGTTGACCTGCTACGACGCCAGCTTTGCCGCACTGTGCGAAGCCGCCGGTGTGGAGACATTGTTGATCGGCGACTCGCTGGGCATGGTGTTGCAGGGCCACGACTCCACCCTGCCGGTCACCCTGCAGGACGTGGCCTACCATACCGCCTGCGTTGCGCGCGGTTGCAAGCGCCCGCTGATCATTGCCGACATGCCCTTCGGCACCTCGCAGGAATCGCCGCAGGCCACTTTCCGCAACGCGGCCACGCTGATGGCAGCCGGCGCACAGATGGTCAAACTCGAGGGCGGCGAGGAAATGGCGGAAACCACCCGCTTCCTGACCAGCCGTGGCATCCCGGTCTGCGCGCATGTGGGTCTGACGCCACAATCGGTACATCAACTCGGCGGCTACCGCGTTCAGGGCAAGGACGAGAGCGGTGCGACCAAGCTCAAGGCCGACGCCCTGGCCCAGCAACATGCCGGCGCCAGCATGATCGTGCTCGAAGCCATTCCCCAGGCCCTGGCCGCCGAGGCCACCCGCCTGCTGGCCATTCCCACCATCGGCATTGGCGCCAGCAAGGAATGCTCCGGTCAGGTGCTGGTGCTACACGACATGCTCGACATTGCCCCCGGCCGCAAGGCGCGTTTCGTCAGGAACTTCATGTCCGGCCAGCCCTCGGTGGCCGCCGCCATTGCCGCTTATGTCGCTGCCGTCAAGGATGGCAGTTTCCCGGCACCGGAACATTGCTATTGATCTGGCATTTTCCGGTTACGCTTTCGTAAATCCATTGCACCTTTTCACCATGCAGATCCACTCCAGCATAGCCGATCTGCGCGCCGCTCTGAAGGATCGCGGCCGCATCGTTTTCGTCCCGACCATGGGCAACCTGCACGACGGACACATCAGCCTGATGACCCAGGCGCGCGCCTACGGCGATTGCGTCGTTGCCAGTATCTTCGTCAACCGCCTGCAGTTCGGCCCGAACGAAGATTTCGACAAATATCCGCGGACCTTTCAGGCCGATTGCGACAAACTCGCCGCCGCCGGCGTGGATATTCTGTTCGCACCGACCGAAACCGATCTGTACCCCGAGCCGCAGCAATACATGGTCGATCCGCCGGGCATCCAGAATCTGCTCGAAGGCGAATTCCGCCCGGGCCATTTCCGTGGCGTCGCCACCGTGGTGCTGAAGCTGTTCAATTGCGTGCAGCCGCAAGCCGCACTGTTCGGCAAGAAGGACTACCAGCAGTTGATGGTCCTGCGCAACATGACCCGCCAACTGGCGCTGCCCATCGAGGTCATCGGCGGCGAAACGGTCCGTGCCGAAGATGGCCTGGCGCTCTCGTCGCGCAATGGATACCTGTCGACTGCCGAGCGTGCCGAAGCGCCGCGCCTCCATCGCGAGCTCGGCAAGCTGCGCGCCGCAGTGCTGGCCGGCAACCGCAGCTTTGGCGAACTCGAGCAGGCTGCGATGCGCGAGCTCGACGCGCACGGCTGGAAAACCGACTATGTTGCAGTGCGTCAACAAAGCGACCTGATGCCGCCGTCCTGCGCCTCTGCCGCGTTGGTTGTGCTCGCTGCATCGCGGCTTGGCACAACGCGATTGATCGATAACATGGAGATATAAAATCTCTTTTTCGCGCTGCAAAAATCTCATTGACAGTGCGGGTTTTGTGGCTACAATTCGCTTCCCTATCCATTTTTCGACGGATCAACGCCATGCAGAGAACGATGCTTAAGTCCAAGCTGCACCGCGTCACGGTTACGCACTCGGAACTCCATTACGAAGGCTCCTGCGCCATCGACGAGGATCTTCTCGAGGCCGCCAATATTCGCGAGAACGAACAGATCCAGATCTGGAACGTGAACAACGGCGAGCGCTTCACCACCTATGCCATTACGGCAGAGCGTGGCTCGGGCGTCATTTCCGTCAATGGTTCGGCCGCGCGGCGCGCCGCCCCGGGCGATATCCTGATTATCGCCACCTTTGCCATCTACAACGAAATCGAGCTGGCCAAGCACGAACCCGATCTCATCTATGTCGATTCGCAGAATCGCATCGTCCGCCGCGGCAACAAAATTCCCACCCAGGCCGCCGCAGCCTGAGTTCAGCGAACACCCGCAATAAAAAACGGCCCGAAATTCGGGCCGTTGTCACATCCGGAACCTGAAAAAATCAGGCACGCTGGATGTTCGATGCCTGCTTGCCCTTCGGGCCCTGCACGACATCAAAAGAAACCTTTTCGCCTTCCTTCAGGGTCTTGAAACCATTCATGGTGATGGCGGAGAAGTGTGCGAACAAATCTTCGGTGCCATCGTCCGGAGTGATAAAACCAAACCCTTTGGAATCATTGAACCACTTAACGGTACCAGTTGCCATATTTGCTACTTTCCTACAAAAAATCTAAATATACGGGTGACCCCGACTCCCTGTTTGACCCCACTGTACCAACGCTTTGCAACTCGTTTAATACCGCGTGAATGCAAACATTTTCGCTTTCTACGCCCTTTGCAAGCGAGCGTCAACCGAAATCGGGCGTCCTGAGCGGGTTCAATCTGCACGGCCGTTGCTTTTACGATCAACCCATCGCTACGTACCCGTTTCGCGATACGAAAGTGCTCCACTGCGGATTCAGCAATCAATTGTTGCCAAGCGTCGCGACTGGTTAAAATGAGCATATGGCCATCAAGCAAGAAGAGAGCGGATTACTGGAAGCCGAGCGCGTCGGCACCGGTCCGCCGAATATGTATAAAGTGTTGTTGTTAAACGACGATTTCACGCCCATGGATTTCGTGATCGTCGTACTGCAGCGTTTTTTTGGTATGGGCAAGGAACAGGCGACGCGAATCATGCTCCAAGTTCACAACGAGGGTCGCGGATTGTGCGGACTTTACCCCCGCGATATCGCCGCCACCAAGGTCGAGCAGGTCAGCGCCTTCGCCCGCCAACACCAGCATCCGCTGGCTTGCATTATGGAGAAAAACTGATGATCGCCCAGGAACTCGAAGTCAGCTTGCACATGGCCTTCGTCGAAGCCCGGCAGAAACGCCATGAGTTCATCACGGTCGAGCATCTGTTGCTGGCGCTGCTCGACAATCCTTCCGCCGCCGAGGCACTGCGCGCCTGCGGTGGCAAGATCGAACCGCTGCGCCGCGAACTGGTGAATTTCATCAGCGAGCATACGCCGACGGTGACCAGCGACGCCGACATCGATACCCAGCCGACGCTCGGCTTTCAGCGGGTGATTCAGCGCGCCATCCTGCATGTGCAATCCTCCGGCAAGAAGGAAGTGAACGGCGCCAACGTGCTGGTGGCCATCTACGGCGAAAAGGATTCCCATGCGGTCTATTTTCTCCAGCGGCAGGGCATTACCCGGCTGGACGTGGTCAATTACATTTCGCACGGCATCAGCAAGGTGCCGCAACCCAAAGCTCCGGCCGAAGGCAGCGAGAGCAGCGAGCCGGAGGGTGACAAGGAACAGGCCGGCCCGCTGGAGCAATACACCATCAATCTCAATGCCCTGGCCTTGCAAGGCAAGATTGACCCGTTGATCGGCCGCGACAAGGAACTGGAACGGGTGATCCAGACGCTCTGCCGGCGCCGCAAGAACAACCCGCTGCTGGTCGGCGAGGCCGGCGTGGGCAAGACGGCCATTGCCGAAGGCTTGGCGCGCAAGCTGGTGGAAGGCGACGTGCCGGAAGTGCTGGCCAAGTGCAATGTGTACGCGCTGGATATGGGCTCCCTGCTGGCCGGAACCAAGTATCGCGGCGACTTTGAGCAGCGCCTCAAGGCCGTGCTGAAGCAGTTGCGCGACAATCCGGATGCCATCCTGTTCATTGACGAAATCCACACCCTGATTGGCGCCGGCGCCGCATCCGGCGGCACCCTGGACGCTTCCAACCTTTTGAAGCCGGCGCTGTCGTCCGGGCAGTTGAAGTGCATTGGTGCCACCACCTACACCGAATTCCGCGGAATTTTCGAGAAGGACAGCGCGCTCTCGCGTCGCTTCCAGAAAATCGACGTGAACGAACCCTCGATTGGTGAAACGCTGGAGATCCTCAAGGGTCTCAAAGCCCGTTTCGAAGCACACCACGGCATCAAATACTCGGCCACCGCCCTCTCGTCAGCGGTCGAGTTGTCGGCTCGTTACATCACCGACCGTCACCTGCCCGACAAGGCCATCGACGTCATCGACGAGGCCGGAGCCGCGCAGCGCATCCTGCCCAAGTCGAAGCAGAAGAAGGTGATCGGCAAACAGGATATCGAGGAAATCGTCGCCAAGATTGCGCGCGTGCCGTCCAATCACGTCACTACTGACGACCGCCATGCCCTGAAGAACCTCGACCGCGACCTGAAAAACGTGGTCTTCGGGCAGGACAAGGCGATCGACGCACTGGCACGGGCGATCAAGATGGCACGCTCGGGACTGGGCAATCCCGGCAAGCCGATCGGCTCCTTCCTTTTCTCCGGCCCCACCGGAGTCGGCAAGACCGAGGTGGCCAAGCAACTGGCCTACTGTCTGGGCGTCGAACTGCAGCGCTTCGACATGTCCGAATACATGGAACGCCATGCGGTTTCGCGGCTGATCGGCGCGCCGCCGGGCTATGTCGGCTTCGACCAGGGCGGGCTGCTCACCGAGGCCATCACCAAAAAGCCCTACTGCGTGCTGCTGCTCGACGAAATCGAAAAGGCCCATCCGGACATTTTCAACATCCTGCTGCAGATCATGGATCACGGTACGCTGACCGATAACAACGGACGCAAAGCCGATTTCAAGAATGTGGTGATCATCATGACCACCAACGCCGGCGCAGCCGACCTGCAGAAGGCCAGCATGGGCTTTACTCCCTCCAAGCTGGCGGGGGACGAAATGGCGGAAATCAAGCGGATGTTCACTCCGGAATTCCGCAACCGCCTGGATGCGATCATCTCGTTCGCCGCGCTGGACCGCGACACCATCCTGCGTGTGGTCGACAAGTTCCTGATGGAACTGGAACAACAACTGCACGACAAGAAGGTCGAGGCGCATTTCTCGGAAACCTTGAAGGCCATGCTCGCCGAGAAGGGTTTCGATCCGCTGATGGGCGCCCGCCCGATGGCTCGCCTGATCCAGGACACCATCCGCGCGGCTTTGGCCGACGAATTGCTGTTCGGACGACTGGCCAGCGGCGGCCATGTGACCGTCGATCTCGACGAGCACGGCAAGGTCCGGCTGATTTTCTCCGAAGAAACGGTCGAAGCGGTTTAGCGCCCCCCCAACCCCCAACCGGCCATGCCCCGCGCATGGCCGTTTTTCATGCGGAGAAGCCCTCATGCAGTTCGCCACCGCCGATCTGTGCGATCAATATGAAGACCAACTCGGGCAGAGCGTTCAGGTCGCCGAACCGATTTTCCGCTGCTACGGTGCAAGAACGCATTTCAGCGGCAAGATCGTCACCCTCAAGCTCTTCGAGGATAACTCGCTGGTCCGCACCGCACTGGGCGAAGCAGGACAGGGCAAGGTGCTGGTCATCGACGGCGGCGGTTCATTGCGCTGTGCGCTGGTCGGTGATCAACTGGCCATTCTCGCGCACCAGAACGGCTGGGAAGGCATCGTCGTTCATGGCTGCATCCGGGATTCCGTGGCCATCAACGGCATCGATCTCGGTGTTCGCGCACTGAATACTCACCCGCAAAAGAGCATCAAGAAAGGCATCGGCGAACGGGACCTGACGGTAAGCTTCGCGGGCGTGCGCTTCGTCCCGGGGCAATGGATTTATGCCGACGCCGACGGCGTTCTGGTCAGCCAGCAATCACTGATCTAGCAGCTTGCTAGCCTGCCCCTTCGTCGATCATCAGGAAGCCATCCTTGCCGCGCTGTTTGACGTGATACATGGCCAGATCGGCGCGATGCAGGATACCTTCGCTGCTATCCGGTTCGCCTTTGGATCGGACAATACCGATGCTGGCGGTAATGTGCGCCCGCCCGGCTTGCAACTGGAATGGCTGACGTAGCGATTGCAGCAGCTTCTTGGCCACCACCGCCGGGTCGAGTTGCCCTTCGGTGTCCTGTTGCAGGATCAGCACGAATTCATCCCCCGCCAGCCGGGCAGCCGTATCCGAGGCGCGCAACCCGGTCTGCAGGCGCACCGCCACCTGACACAACAGTTCGTCGCCGGCGGCATGTCCCAGTGTGTCGTTGACCGCCTTAAACCCATCCAGATCGATGAACAGCACTGCAATCTCGCTCCCGGTCCGCGTGCAGCGCAGCAAGGCCTGGTCGAGACGATCCTGCAACAGCCGGCGGTTGGGCAGACCGGTCAGGGCATCGCGTTCGGCCATATCCCGCAGCCTCTGGCGCATCGAAAGCTCTTCGCGGATATCGCGCACCAGGCAGATGACGCCATCGTGTCCTGCCGCCTGCCAGAGCGAGACGGAAAACGCCACGTCCAGGCGGCCGCCGTCCTTGCACTGCAAGGCGGTTTCATAACGGGTTTCGATAGTTTCGCCCCGCAAGCGCCGCTCGTGGTTGGAATGAATCCGCGGATGCTCATCGGGGTGAAAAATCGGCAAAAAATGTGGCCAGGCGTAGAGTTCGGACTCAGCATAACCGGTCAGCTTGCAGAAGGCCGGATTGACGAAAGCAATGCGCCGCTTGTCGATCACCAGCAAGCCAACCCCCATGTTGGAAATTGACGAAATGATGGCCTGGTTGAAAAACAATTCCTTCTCGGCCATGGCCATCGCCGAGCGGCGTATCGATCCGGCCATGCTCAGACGAACCGCCGCCTGTATACGCACTTCCAGTTCGTAAACCCGGATCGGCTTGCGGATGAAATCATGCGCGCCGACACTGAACGCTTCCTTCAGGCCTTCCTCACCATCGCTGCCCGAAATCAGGATCACCGGAATTTCGGCCAGCATCTGGTGCGATTTCAACCACTGGCAGAAATTCACGCCGGAGAGACCGGGCAACTGGATATCGGTAATGATCAGCACCGGCAGTTCCGCCTGTTGCGCCATCAGATCCTGCAATGCTTGCAGGGCTGGCTCTGCTGCTTCGAACTCGGCGATTTCGGCGCCCGGAACCTTTCGCAGTACCGAAGCAATCAGACTGCTGACGCTGCGATCATCGTCGATAACATAAAAAAGCATGGCGGCAACCCGGATGACAACAGCCCCACAATACACCAGATGGCCCGCAAATGCAGTACTGGAGCCAGTGCCCGGCGTTGTTGGCATCGATGCAACAAATTTTTATCTTATGTCTTATATAAGATATTGCACAGCGTAGAAATACCCCCTATACTCTGCCCCATGGTTGTTGAACAGCAACCCCAATCCCAACCCTGACTAAGAGAGGTGAGAAAATGGCAACTCGCGAACAGCAAATCGCTGCACTGGAAAAAGACTGGGCGGAAAACGCCCGCTGGAAGGGCGTGAAGCGCGGTTACTCCGCCGCTGATGTGGTGCGCCTGCGCGGCTCCCTGCAACCGGAATACACCCTGGCCCAGCGCGGCGCCAAGGTTCTCTGGGAAAAAGTTAACGGTGGTGCCAAGAAGGGCTATGTGAATGCCTTCGGC
>Ga0209794_1002066_pt1 | contig 11830 bp, 7 predicted proteins | sample EBPBio232013_DNA_FD_185869 | JGI IMG/M metagenome (GOLD analysis project Ga0209794, IMG submission 185869) | Wastewater treatment Type I Accumulibacter community from EBPR Bioreactor in Madison, WI, USA - Reactor 1_5/23/2013_ DNA (SPAdes)... | ecosystem: Engineered > Bioreactor > EBPR >... | reverse complement strand
AAAAGAAGCCCGGCACGAGGCCGGGCTTCCGTTGAGCAGCGAGCGCCAGGATCAGTTCTGGACGTTCAGCTCGGTACGACGGTTCACTTCGCTCTTGCACGCCGGGAACGTGTTCGGCGTCGGCTCCAGCGGACGGCTCTCGCCGTAGCCCACCGGGCCGGCCAGGCGGCCAGCGTCGATGCCATTGCCCGTCAGGTAGTCGTACACCGCCTTCGCGCGGCGCTCCGACAACTTCTGGTTGTACGCATCGGCACCGCACAGGTCGGTGTGGCCCGCCACTTCGACGCGCAGTTCCGGGTAACGCTTCAGGATCTCGACGGCCTCGTTCAGGATCGCCACCGCGTCAGGACGCAGCGTCGAACGGTCGAAGTCGAAGTTCACGCCGTTCAGGTCGATCGTGATCGGTGCCGGCGGCGGCGGCGGCGCCGGGGGAGCCGGCGGCGGCGGCGGCGGCGGAGCGATCGCGGCGGTCGGTTCCGGACCCAGCGGGATCACGACGCCGACCGAAGCCAGCACGTCGCCGAAGTAGCTGTCGCTCTGCTGGTGCGGGTAACCCGAGCCCTGGGCGGGGCCGGTCTCGGCTGCGATGCTGCCATCGTCGAAATCCGCGCGATAAGCCACTTCGGCCCGCACCTTCACCCGACCTTCGCCGCCCTGTACACCCAGACCAAGCTTGGCGGCCAAGTTGCCCTCTTCACGCTGGCCCGGCGAGTTCGGGTTCGGGTTCGCGTCGAACTCTTCCTCAGAGCGCTGGTAGCCCAACCCGAACAGCAGATACGGATTCCAGCTGCGGCCGTCAGACACGAAGTGACGACGCGCGTCCAGCGAAATGCCGTACTGGCTCCAGTTCAGGTTGCGATTCGCGCCGGCCACGCCGTCGTCGAAGCTCGGATTCTGGTAATTCAGCTCGCCGTCGAGCGACCAGTTGCGGCTGATGAACTTGCCCAGACCCAGCGTGGCGAACGGGGTATCTTCAGTGCGACGATCATTATCCTGCATGTTGAAACCCGTGGAACCGGTCAGGTACCAGCGGTCATCGAACTCCTGCGCCTGGGCGGCATGGGCGATGCCCAGTCCACCAAGCAGCGCAAGGCCGAGGAGTTTCATCTTCATGTTCACAGCTCCTTTGAGGGGGTTGAAACCGACCGCAACTCACGAGTTCCACCGTGGCGACGCCACCAGAAAGCGTTAGTGCGAAAATCCGTGACATCCGTGAGAACAGATGCCTGATCGCAAGATTAGGCACAGCCTCGTGAAGGCTGTGTTAACGACATTGTAACTTCCTTAGCTCGAATTGTTCAAGCTTCGGCGCTGGTGACATGCGACTCGCCTGCGAAGAGGGAGGTGGCCTGAACCGCCTTGGACAGAATTTCGGCCCCGACTTGACTTAACCAAAAGATTTCACACGCTACTGCCGGGGACAAGCCGGGTCGCCCCTGTATTGCGCGCAGAGCCGTTGCCGGCAGCGGATGCCGTCCACCGTGTTGGCCGCGGGGCAGTTGCGCAGGCGCGTCTGCAGGCGGGCCGAGCCCTGTTCGGTGCCCGCGGCCCCGGGCGTCCGGCCCGTGCCGGGATCCCGTTGGCGCAGCTGGGCGATGAGCTCGTCCAGCGTCTGCGGCTCGCCGGACGCGCGCTTGTCCGCGGGGCGGTCGCGGATGTTGGCCAGCAGGGTCGCCAGCAGGTCGGTCTCGGCAGCCGGCGACGCGCCAGCGGGCGCCGGGCGGGCGGCGCGCAGGGGCGGTGCCGTCGATGCCGGCGGGCGCGACCGGGCCGCGCCTGGGGGCGGTGCGCTGGTGGAGTTCGCGCCGCCGGCGTCGGCTCGCGCCGCCGTGGATGCCGTGGATGCCGTGGATGCCGGGGTTGCGGTGGCCTGGGCCTCGGCGCGGTTGTCCAGGGTCGCCAGCGGATCGGGCGCGCCGGTGGCCCCGGCGTCGGGATCCTGCACGAGGACGGCCGCAGCGGCGTCGGGCACCGGCGAGGGTTCACTGCGGGCCATGGGCGGCGCGGTCGACGAATGCGCGCCGGATCCAGCCGCGTCGGGGCTCGACCACCACCAGGCCACGCCGGCACCTGCGGCCACGACCAGGACGGCCAAGGCAAGCCATCGCAGCGGGCGCGGGCGCCGCGCGTCGTGCAGATGTCGCGATGCGTGCCCGGGCGCGGTCGATTCCGGCGCGGACACGCCGGCGGCGGGCGCGCCGGTCTCGAAAAGACGGGGACGTACCGGCCTGGCGTCCTTGCTGTCCAACGCGTTCCCCTTCCATCCATAGTCGGGCACTATCGTCCGAGGCATTCTCACGCCCCCGGTCGGGAGCGTCAACGCCCGCCTGCACTCGACGGATCGACGGCTTTGATCGTGCTATGGATGGCCTTGTTCTTCCTGCTCGCCTGCGCGGCGACCTGGTGGGCCCTGTTCGACGATGCGCGCACGCGCACGTCCGCGGCCCTGCAGCGAACGTGGCGTGTGGCGATGACGCGACTCGGCCGGGCCTGGCCCCGCCGGCGGACGCCGCACACGGCATCGCGATCGTTCCGGCACCGCCTGCCGCTGGCGAATGCGTCCGTGCGCACGCGCCACCTGCTCGCCGGCATGCTCCTGGTCCTGCTGCTGCCGGCGCTGCTGGTACTGGCCTTGCGCCGCGACGTGATCCTCGAAGGCTTCGATCGCGTCGAACGGCCGGTGGCCAGCGCCCGGCTGGAGGAACTCCTGCGTGGCGAACGGCTGGTCCCGCCGCCAGCGCCTCCGCCGGAGGTGTTCCTCACCGCCGAGGTGGAAGCGGTGCGGCCGATGACCGCCAGCGCCGATCGCAAGTGGGACCGGCTCGACCCCGAGTTCACCCAGCGCCTGCTGGCGGTGTACCGCGTGATGCTGGAGGAACATGGCTACGAGATGGTGCTGGTGGAGGGCTATCGCAGTCCCGAGCGCCAGGACCGGCTTGCCGCGCGGGGCCAGCACGTGACCCGCGCCAGCGGCGGCCGCAGTTGGCACCAGTACGGCCTGGCCGCGGACAGCGCCTTCATGCGTGACGGCGCGCTGGTGATCTCCGAACGCGATCCATGGGCCATGCGCGGCTACCAGTTGTACGGCGAAGCCGCGCGCCAGGCCGGGATGGTGTGGGGGGGCGACTGGCGCAGCATCCAGGACCTGATGCACGTGGAACTGCGACGAGCCGGCGTGATGCCGCGCTGAGCCTCTGCTACTCTTCCGGCGTGCAAGGCCGCACCACGCTTCCATGGAACCAGGAGACAGCATGATCCCAGCGCCCGCCGGGCCCACGGCCCCATTCCGCCCCCTGCGCACCGGCGTCCCGCCCCTCGCGCCGGCCACGCCTTGCGCTTCCCGACCCGCCCGATGGCGGCATGACGCAGGCGACGACCGCAACACCTGACACGGATTTCCCGATGCCGGCGCTGCCGGCGGACGCGCGAGGCGCTGCGCTTCGCACTCGAAGACGAATGGATGTCGCACCGGGCTCGCGCCCGACCCACAAGGATCATGGGCAAGTTCTTCCGCATCTCGGCATGGCTGTTGCTGGTCACGGCGCTGGTCTGGCTCACGGTGATCGCCTACTGGCAAAGCGCCGAGGTGCATCCCGGCAAGCGCGACCTGCTGCTGTACCTCGGCCTGCTGCCACTGGCGATCTTCGCGGTCCTGGCACTGGGCAAGCTCGGCTTCGACGGTGCGCGGCGCAAGGCCGGCGCGCCCGCGGACAAGTCCCGCGATCCCGTTGAAGCCGTCGCTGCGGACGCGCCTCCACCGGAGCCCGCGCGTGCGATCGCGATCCTTGCCGGCGCCCTGCAGGTGCCCGCGGGGCAGGAGGCGGCACACGTGCTGGCCGCGCTGTCCACGCCCGCATCGCCCTCGCTGCACGATCGCCTGAAGGATGGCAGCGGCTTCCCGGTGTTTGCGGCGTGGGATCGCAGCCTGGACGTCGAGCAGGCGCACGCGGTCATCGAGGCCATGCGCGACCGGCCCGTGACCGCCCCGGAGGCTTCGCGCGCACTCGCGCTGCTGATGCCGGTCGCCGCCGACCTCGTGGCGACGATCGCCGCGCATGGGCCGGCCGCTCATCCGCGCGACGCCCTGGCCGCGATGCCGGCAGCGGTCGTTGCGCGCCTGCAGGTGTCGCTGTTCCTGCCGACGGACTGGCCGGCCGCGCTCGGCGACGCCGCGCGCGACTGGCTCGCCGACGAAGCGCTGGCAGCGGGACTGCCGGCCGAACACCTCGCGATCGAAGTCTTGCCCACGACGTCCGCGGCCGACCTCTGGCGGAAGATCGCCGCGATCGCGCAGGCACGCACCGAACGCGCCGCCCCCGTGCAGCACCTGTTGCTGGCCTGCCAGTCGATGGTCGGCGAACGCAGCGTGCATCGGCTCGAACAAGCCGGCCGACTGCTCTCGGCGCGACAGCCCGAAGGCATCGTGCCCGGCGAAGGCGCCGCCGGCGTGGTGCTGCTGCCCGGCGACGACCGCGACCAGTTCGCACTGCCGCCGCGCACGCTGCTGCGGGCGCAGGCGACGGCGCAGCGCGGCGTCTCGTGGCAGGCGCGCTCCGCCACCGCCCAGATCGCCGAACAGTGGCAGCAGCTGTTCGACACCGTGCCCGGCACCGCCTCCGGCGACGTCAGGGCCGTCGTCAGCGACGCCGACCTGCGCCGCAGCCGCGCCGCCGCGATCGGCAGCGCGCTCACGCAGGCCGCGCCGCAGCTCGAGCCCGATGGCGATGGCCTGCATACCGGCGTCGCCTGCGGCGAGCTGGGCATCGTTGCGCCGCTCGCCCTGCTTGCACTCGCATCCGCGAAAGCGGATGCCACTGGCGCGCCCGTCGTCGCAATGGCCGTCGCCGAAGCCGACCAGCGCACGCTCGCTTTGGTCACGCCCCCCGATCCGCCGGTCGCCCACGCGGCCGACGCCACGCCATCCACGCCACGGGCCGCATGAGCAGACTTCGCTACTTCCTGACCGACTACCGCACCCTCGCCGCACTCGCCCTGCTCGTGGCCGGCGCCACGATGTTCCTTGGCGCAGAGGGCATGACCCGCGTCGGCTTCTGGCTGGGCGTGGTGGTCATCGTCGCGCTGCTGGCCTGGCTGGTGGCGTGGCTCGTCCGACGCGCGCGCACCAGGCGCGCCGCGGCGAAGCTCGACGGGATGATGCAGGAGCAGGCCGATCGCGCCGTGGCGCAGGCGCGGCCCGCCGCACGCGCCGACACCGAGGCGCTGCGCGAGAAGATGCTGGCCGCGGTGAAGTCGATCAAGGGCTCGCGCCTGGGCCAGGCACGCGGCGCGGCGGCGCTGTACGAACTGCCGTGGTACGTGGTGATCGGCAACCCGGCGGCCGGCAAGAGCACCGCCGTCCTCAACTCGGGCCTGCAGTTCCCGTTCGAGGACAGCCGCAGCAACGTCGTCCACGGCCTCGGCGGCACCCGCAACTGCGACTGGTACTTCACCACCGAAGGCATCCTGCTCGATACCGCGGGCCGCTACTCGGTGAGCGTCGAGGACCGCCTGGACTGGCTGACCTTCCTCGACCTGCTGCGCGAACACCGGCCGATGGCGCCGATCAACGGCTTCGTCATCGCCGCCAGCATCGCCGAGCTGGCCGGCAGCAAGCCCGAGTTCGCGATCGAGCTGGCGAAGAACCTGCGCCAGCGCGTGCAGGAACTGACCGAGCGCCTGGAAGTGTTCGCGCCGGTGTACGTCGTGTTCACCAAGGCCGACCTGATCGCCGGCTTCAACGAATTCTTCAGTTCGCTCGACCCGGCCGAACGCGAGAACGGCTGGGGCGCCTCCCTGCCCTACGACCCGAGGGGCGAGGCGGACGCGCTGGCCGCGTTCGACATGCACTTCGACATCCTGGCCGATGGCCTGAAGGAAGTCGCGCTGTCGCAGCTCGCGATCCGCCGCGGACACGACAGCGGACCGGCCCTGCTCACGCTGCCGCTGGAGTTCAGCGCGATCAAGCCGGCGCTGCGCACGTTCATCGCCACCCTGTTCGAGGACAACCCGTACCAGTTCAGGCCGGTGTTCCGCGGCTTCTATTTCACCAGTGCGATCCAGGAAGGCACGTCGGTGCATCGCGCCTCCGAACGCATCTCGCGCCAGTTCAACCTCGGCGACGCGCCGGCGGCCGCGCGCGGCGCAGAGCCGGTCACGGACACCGGCTACTTCCTGCAAGGCCTGTTCCGCAAGGTGATCTTCGGCGACCGCCAGCTCGTGCGCCAGCACGCCAGTCCGCGGCGCGCACGGCTGCGGCTGGCCGCGTTCTTCGCCTCGGCCGCGGTACTGGCGCTGGTGCTGGCCGGCTGGGCGTGGTCGTACACCAGCAACCGCCAGTTCGCGCGCAACGTCGCCGCCGACCTCGACAAGGCGGTGCAGGTGCAGGCCGGCCGGGTCGACCTGAAGTCGCGGATCGAGGCGCTGTTGATCCTGCAGGAACGCCTCGAGCAGCTCGAGCTGTACCGCAAGGACCGGCCGCTGTCGCTCGGCCTCGGCCTCTACCAGGGCGACCGCATCGAAACCCGGCTGCGCGCCGAGTATTTCAACGGCATGCGCCAGATCATGCTGCAGCCCACCACGCAGCGGCTGGAAGCCTTCCTCGGCGAGGTGGTGCGCAACCGCGACCAGGTCCGCACCGGTGCCGCCGCGCGTGCCGCCGCGGGCGAACCGGAAGAAGCGCCGCAGGACACGCTGTACCAGGATGCGTCGCCGACCAGCGCCGACGACGCCTACGCCGCGCTCAAGGCCTACCTGATGCTCGGCGATCCCGCGCGCGTGGACGGCAGCCACCTGTCGTCGGAACTCACCCGGTTCTGGCGTGGCTGGCTGGAGGCGAACCGTGGCCAGATGACGCGCGAGGAGATGGTGCGCAACGCGGAGCGGCTGATGTCGTTCTACGTCACCCACGCCAGCGCCCCGGAATGGCCGCGGATCGAACCGCGCTTCGCCCTGGTCGACGACAGCCGCCAGCTCCTGCGTGAAGTGATGAAGGGCAAGCCGGCGCTCGAGCGCGTCTACGCCGACGTCAAGACGCGGGCCGCGACGCGCTTCCCCACGATCACCGCCGACTTCCTGATCGGCCAGGATGCGAACAAGGGCGCCATCACCGGCAACTACGCCATCTCCGGCGCGTTCTCGCGCGCGGCGTGGGAAGGCTACGTCGAGGACGCGATCAAGGAAGCCGCCAACAAGCAGCTCAGCACCAGCGACTGGGTGCTGGAAACCTCCTCGCCCACCGACCTCACCATCGCCGGCAGCCCCGAGCACATCGCGCAGGAGCTGACCGGGCTGTACAAGGCGGAGTACGCCCGCGAGTGGCGCAAGTTCGTCGACAGCGTGGCGGTCGCCGAGTTCGCCACCTTCGATGCCGCGGTGGCGCGCATGGACAGCATCGGCGACCCGCGCAACTCGCCGCTGCGCAAGCTGCTCGAAGCGGTCAACGACAACACCCTCTGGGACAACCCCAAGGCCCAGAGCGAGGCCATGGACAAGGCGCGCACGGGAATCATCGCCTGGTTCGAGCGCGTGATCATGCGCCGCAACCCGACCTCGATCCCGGTGCGCATCGATCCGGCAACCGGCAGGCAGGAGCCGGTGCCGCCCGGTCCGATCGGCCGCGAGTTCGAGGGCTTCGCACGACTGATGGCGGTGCGCGACGGCAATCCTTCGTTGATGGCGGCGTACTTCGACGCGCTGGGCAGGATCCGCACCCGGCTCAACGCGATCCGCACGCAGGGCGCGCCCGGCCCCGGCGCCAGCCGGCTGATGCAGGACACGCTGGCGTCCGGCGGCGATTCCGAATTGTCGGCGGCGCTGACGCTGGTCGACGAGCAGATGCTCGACGGCGTGGCCGACGGCCAGCGCCAGGCACTGCGCACGCTGCTGCTGCGACCGCTGACGCAGACCTACGCGGCCCTGGTGGCGCCGGCCGAAGGCGAGCTCGACCAGGTGTGGACGGCGCAGGTGTACCAGCCGTTCGAATCCGGCATCGGCCAACGCTATCCGTTTGCGCCAGGTGCATCGGTCGAGGCCGTGCAGGGGGACATCGAGCAGGTGTTCGGCCCCAACGGCAGCATCGCGCAGTACAGCAAGGACACGCTCGGCGGCCTGGTCACGCGCCGCGGCAACGCGCTGGAACCGGCGCGCTGGGCCGGCATCGGCATCACGCTGTCGCCGGAGTTCACCGCGGGGTATCCGGCCTGGGTGGCGCCGTTGGGCCAGGTGGCGTCCGCGTCCGGCGGTTCGGCCGGTGGCGGCGGCACGCAACAGCTGTTCCGCATCCAGCCACAGCCGGTGTCCGGACTGAACGAGTACACCCTCGAGATCGACGGCCAGGTGCTGCGCTACCGCAACACGCCGCCGCAATGGCAGACCTTCCAGTGGCCCGGACCGGGCGCGCCCGGCGCACGCGTCTCCGCGATCATGGCCAACGGGCAATCGGTGGAGATCATCGACGCCCCCGGCGAGCAGGGACTGGGCCGGCTGATCGAGGCGGCCGAGACGCGGACGATCGGTGAAAACCGCTACCAGCTGACATGGACGACCGACGGCGCACCCGCGGTCACGGTGGAGCTGGAACGGATCGCAGCCCCCGTGAACGCCGGCGGCGACAGCATCGGCGGGCTCACCACCAGCAGCATGCGCGGGCTGCGCCTGCCTGCCGCGGTGACGGCGAAGCCCGCGCCAGCGACGCCCGCGGGCACGCCCGCCGCGACGCCGGAGGCGCGGCCATGAGCGAGGTCTCCGCCGCGATCGGCTATTTCGGCAAGCTGCCCTCGCGCGGCGATTTCGTGCGCAGCCCGGACAACCACCAGCTGATGCTGCTGCTCGACCGCTGGGCCGGCCACGGGCTGGAACTGCTCAGCCAGGACGTCGACTGGAAGCGCCTCTACGACACCGCCTCGCCGCTGCACTTCGCGTTCCTCGGCTCGCGCAGCGGGATGGTCATCGCCGGCCACCTGATGCCCAGCGGCGACGCATCGCAACGGCGCTTCCCGTTCCTGTCCGCCACCCATCTGCAGGTGGCGCCGTCGCTGGACTTCATCGCGCGCAGCCCGCTGGCGTTCTCGCGGCTGTGGACGGTGCTGGCGCGCACCGCGCGCGAGGTGGTCGCCGCGGAGGAGGCCTCGCTGGCGTTGCGGCAACTGGGCGACACGCGGTTCCCGCTCAGCACCGCCGCCGGCGCCTACGACGCCCCCTATTTCGATTTCCTCGACATGCAGGTGCTCGACACGCTGCAGGACACGCTCGTGCAGTCGGGCCACGCGCGGCTGTCCCTGAAGTGGACGCTGCCCGCACTGGGCCTGCTGCTGCAGCCGGCGCTGACCGGCGCCGCGATGCCAATCGACAAGGGACTGTCGCTGCCGCTACCGCGCGACCCGCTGTACCGGCCGCTGGTGGCGGCGTTCTGGCTCGACCTCGTCTCGGGCTTCCTCGCGCGCGCCGACTTCGAACTCGCCCTGCTGGTCAACGAAAGCGGCGAGCCACGCCTGACCCTCGGCTTCAACGGGGCGGACGGCAACCTCCTGCACGGCGCGTTCGACGACAGGGTCGCGCGCGAGCGCCTGATCGCGGTCGACGATGCCGAATGGGTGGAGGACCAGTTGTCGGGCGACTACGCGCTCAACAAGCTGGCCAGCTACCTCGATCGCGGCGACCTGTCGCTGCGCTCCGCGCGGCAGGTGTTCCGCGAAACCTTCCTGGGAGCATGACCATGCACCACGCCCTCCGCTTCCGCGCCCTGCTGGCCGCCGCCCTGCTGGCCGGCACATGGACGACGGCGGCCGCGCAGTCGCCGGCACCGGTCATCGTCGACGGCATCGTGCCGGACGAGTCGGCCAAGGCGCAGGTGCTGGCGAAGCTGCGCGAGCTCTACGGCGCCGATCGCGTGGTTGACCGTGTGCGCGTCGGCGCGGTGGTGGCGCCGCCCAACTGGAGCGAGAACGTCGCCGCGCTGGTCGCGCCCCTGCTGAAGCAGGTGTCCGCGGGCGAACTGGACGTCAACGGCAACAGCGTGCAGATCCGCGGCACGGTGGCCAACGAACTGCAGCGCCAGCAGGTGGCCAGCCACGTGCTGACCTCGCTCAACGCCACCTACAGCGTCAATGCCAGCGGCCTGCGCGTGGGCGAGTCGCCGCAGCACCTGCTGGACGACGCGCTGGCCAATCGCATCATCGAATTCGAAAGTGGCAGCGACCAGCTGACGCCCGCAGGCCAGCGCATCCTCGACGAACTGCTGGAACCGATGCGGCAGATCGGCACCACGCGCGTGCAGATCATCGGACACACCGACAACGTCGGCCAGCGCCAGGCGAACCTCGCGCTCAGCCTCGCGCGCGCCGAGCGCGTCCGCGCCTACTTCCAGTCGCGCGGCATCGCGCCGGCCGGGCTGGACGTGCTCGGCCGCGGACCGGACGAACCGGTCGCCGACAACGCCACCGCCGATGGCCGCGCGCGCAACCGCCGCATCCAGTTCAAAGTGCAGTAGTGCTGCCCAAAGCAAGTCTTCCGGGCAACGCCTGCGAATCTCGAGGTGAGTGCGTTCGTACACGTCAGGGTATCGGGCTGCGGGGCTCGACGAACACCCTCCTTCTCTCGCCGGGAGACGGTGCCCGAAGGTCGGATCGCCGTGCCCCGTGAGCCCGCCGGATGCACATCCCTTCTTCCTCCGGGAGAAGGTGCCCGAAGGGCGGATGAGGGTGCGGCGGACCATCGAACACCGAGCCGCGCAACGCCCCTTTCCACAGCGAGATCGGCTTCAAAGGCGGACGCAGGGCCAACCGTCGCTTCGCGGGTTTCGCCGCACTGCCACGGACTTCAACTAACGCCCGGCGCTTCGGCTCAGCCTCCGCCGTGGCCCTGGTCGACGTCCAGCAGCTCTTCCACCTGCGCCAGCGTGCTGTCGTCCTTGATCACCCGCTTGAGCCAGACGTGCAGCGGCATCTCGCCCCAGCGCGCGGCCTTGTCGGCGAGGTAGGCAACCGGGCTGTGCGGCTCGGTGCGGCGGAAGAAATCCGCCACGCGCCGCAGTTGCGCCAAGGCCTCGCGCCGCGACTGGATCTGCGACGAACCGGCACTGCCCTGCACCACCACCTCGCCCGGCCCGGCCCCGGTGTCGGCGCCGGCGCCCGCCTCGCCGCCATCCCCGTCCACCAGCACGCCGGCCTCGCGCGCGTGGCGCAGCACCAGCCGATGCGTGTAGGCCAGCTGGTCGCGCACGGCGGAGAAACTCGGGCCGTCATTACCCAGCCGCGCGTCGACCACGGCTTCCAGTTGCTTCAACGCGGCCTCGCAGTCGGGCACGGATTCCACCAGGGTGACGTAGAACTCGCGCGGCGTCGCGCGCCGCGCCGCTTCCATCACCTCCAGCGGCGGCAGGCCATCGACGGCCGCGGCATGGTCGTCGGGATTGGCCTGGCGCGCGCGTGCGGTGTCGAAGTGCACCTGCGCGAAGCGGCCCTGCGGCCCCTGTGCCAGCGGGATCGCCTTGATCCAGGCCTGCGAGTGCGCCACCAGCCAGCCGAGGTTGCCGATGCGCTGTTCGACATCGCCCTCCTCGTCCGGCAACGGGTGCAGCGCGTCCCAATAGCGCTCGCACAGGCCGGCGACGAGGCGATAGCCCAGCGCCAGGCCCGGGAAGCCCTGCAATCGCGCGCCGGCCTCGCTGAACCAGACCGCCAGCTGCAGGTCCTTGGTCCGCGATCGCAGCAGCGCGGCCGTCTGGGCCTGCACCGCCGGCCAGTCGGCCACCTTGAGGTCGGTCACCCACTCGCCCTGGTCGAGCGTGGGATCGTCGCCGCGCCGCGCCTCCTGCAGGCGGTCGTATTCCGGG
>Ga0209794_1002065_pt1 | contig 11832 bp, 10 predicted proteins | sample EBPBio232013_DNA_FD_185869 | JGI IMG/M metagenome (GOLD analysis project Ga0209794, IMG submission 185869) | Wastewater treatment Type I Accumulibacter community from EBPR Bioreactor in Madison, WI, USA - Reactor 1_5/23/2013_ DNA (SPAdes)... | ecosystem: Engineered > Bioreactor > EBPR >... | reverse complement strand
GGCGTGCTCGACTACATGAAGCGCACGTCGCTGTTGAAATGCGGCCCTGACCAGCTCCGGGCTCTTGGACCTGCGGCCATCGCGCTCGGCGAGGCGGAAGGGCTTCAGGCCCATTCGCGTTCCGTCGCCATCCGCATGAACGCCGGGTGATGCCATGAACAGCGCGCCGAAGACCGGCAGGCGCCTCGTCGCCGTCACCATCGACGAAGCCTCGATCGGCCGCTCCTCGGCCGATATCGAACATGAGCGCGCCATCGCCATCTACGACCTGATCGAGGAAAATGCCTTCTGCCCGGTCGGTTTCGAGGATGGCCCGTTCACGCTCGCCATCTCGCTGGTCGAAGGCAAGCTGATGCTCGACATCAAGCACGAGGACGGCCGGCAGGTGGTGACCCATATCCTGTCGCTGACCCCGTTCCGGCGGATCGTGAAGGACTATTTCCTGATCTGCGACAGCTATTACGACGCCATCCGCACCGCGACGCCAGCGCAGATCGAGACCATCGACATGGCCCGGCGCGGCCTGCACAACGAGGGCTCCGAGACGCTCAAGGAGCGCCTGAAGGACAAGATCGACCTCGACTTCGACACGGCGCGACGGCTGTTCACGCTGATCTCGGTCCTGCACTGGAAGGGCTGAGGTGGTCTCCGATCGCCGCCGCAACCCCCAGGCCGTGCTGTTCGCCTGCACCATGAACCAGGTGCGCTCGCCCATGGCCGCGGCGATCATGAAGCACTTCTTCGGCAACCGCGTGTTCATCGAGAGCGCGGGCGTCCACAAGGGCGAGCACGATCCCTTCGTCGATGCGGTGATGGACGAGATCGGCATCGACACCCAGAAGACCCGGCCGAAGACCATCGAGGAACTGGAGGAGTGGGAGGGCCTGAACTTCGACGTCGTGGTCACGCTCGCGCCAGATGCGCACCACAAGGCGCTGGATCTGACCCGCACGCTCGACATGGATGTCGAATACTGGCCGATGCCCGACCCGACCACCGCGCAGGGCTCGCGCGAACAGGTGCTCGACGCCTATCGGCAAGTGCGCGACATGCTGATGCAGCGCATCCGGCAGCGGTTCCCCAAGACGGCGATGGGAAACGAGTAGGGCTCGCCTACGCCTCTCCCAGCCTCGCCTTCGCATCCGCCCACAGAGCCGTGGTCAGCTCGCCCGCGCCCATTTCCCGTCCCAGCGCTGCCGCCTGGCCCGACCAGAGATTGGAGAAATCCGCGCTTCCCGCGGCCTCCGCCTTGGCCTTGAGCGGCATCAGGGCGCCGCCAGCGGTCGGAAAGGCCGGGGCATCGGCGGAGATCGGGCCGACCTCGCGCATGACCCGGTTCATCAGGCCGCGCGCGGGCCGGCCAGTAAAGAGATTGGTCAGGGCCGTGCCGTCATCCGTCGCCGACTTCAGCGCGGCGCGGTGCATCGGCGTGATCTTCGCCTCGGGCGTGAACAGATAGGCCGTGCCGACCTGCACGGCGCTGGCGCCAAGCGCGAAGGCGGCGGCGATGCCGCGACCATCCGCGATGCCTCCGGCCGCGATCACCGGCACTTTCACGGCATCGGCCACCTGCGGCAGCAGCGCGAACAGGCCGGGCTGACTGCCGATGGCCTCGGTGAGAAAGATGCCGCGATGACCGCCGGCCTCATTGCCTTGCGCGATGATGGCATCGCAACCGCGCGCCTCCAGCCAGCGCGCCTCGGCGACCGTCGTCGCCGAGGAAAGAACCCTGGCGCCCGTCGCCTTGACGCGATCGACCAGCGCCGCGTTCGGCAGCCCGAAGTGAAAGCTGACGACCTCCGGCCTGTACTCCTCGACGATGGCGCAGAAGGCTTCGTCGAAGGGCGCGCGGTTGGACGAGGGAATGGGCGCGGCCGGATCAATGTCGAACTCGGCATAATAGGGGCCGAGCCGCGTCCGCCAGCCGGCCTCGCGTGTCGCATCCGGCTCGGGCGGCGTGTGGCAGAAGAAGTTGACGTTGACGGGCTTGCCGGTCTGCTGGCGGATGATGGCCAGTTCGGTTCGCATCTGCTCATGGGTCAGCAGCGCCGCGGGCAAGGAGCCGAGGCCGCCGGCATTGGCCACCGCAATCGCCATGGCCGACGCCTGCGCCCCCGCCATGGGCGCCTGGATGATCGGCAGGTCGATGCCGAAGAGTTCCTCGATGCGCCTGTCGCGTGCCATGGCCGGCCCTCCTTGCGTGGGGCGGCGAGATTAGCCGGGCCGGAGCCCAAGGGAAGACCAACTTCAGGCGGGCAGCACGGCGGTGATCGCGGGCCTCAACGCCTCACGGGCGCCAGCCGGTCTCCATCGGCACGTCGTCGTCGGGCTCTTCCTGCTTGGGCTCGGCCGCGCGGGCGGCATCGATGACCTGAAGCAGCGCCTTGAGCGCCTCCTCGACACCCTCGCCGGCAATGGCCGAAAGCGCGATGGGCTTCTTCTTCGACGCACGCTTCAGCCGGGCGAGCTGTTCCTTGCGCGTATCGGGATCGAGCGCCTCGACTTTCGACAGCGCGACGACCTCGGGCTTCTCGGCGAGGCCGTGGCCATAGGCCTCGATCTCCTCGCGCACCAGCTTGTAGGCCTTGCCGGCATGCTCGGATGTGCCGTCGACGAGATGCAGCAGCACACGGCAGCGCTCGACATGGCCGAGGAAGCGGTCGCCGAGCCCGACGCCGTCATGGGCGCCCTCGATCAGACCGGGAATGTCGGCCAGCACGAACTCGCGCCCGAGCACGCGCACGACGCCGAGGCCGGGATGCAGGGTCGTGAACGGATAGTCGGCGATCTTGGGCTTTGCCGCCGTGGTGGCGGCAAGGAAGGTCGACTTGCCGGCGTTCGGCATGCCGATCAGGCCGGCATCGGCGATCAGCTTCAGCCGGAGGATGATGGTCGCTTCCTTGGCCGGCTGGCCGGGATTGGCGTAGCGCGGGGCCTGGTTGGTCGAGCTCTTGAAATGGGCGTTGCCGAAGCCGCCATTGCCGCCTTCCAGCAGCACGAAGCGCTCGCCGACCTTGGTGATGTCGGCGATCAGCGTTTCGCCGTCTTCCTCGAAGATCTGCGTGCCGGCGGGAACCTTCAGCACCACGTCCGCGCCCTTCGGGCCCGAGCGGTTGCGACCCATGCCGTGCATGCCGGTCTTGGCCTTGAAATGCTGCTGGTAGCGATAGTCGATCAGCGTGTTGAGGCCATCGACGCATTCGATCACGACATCGCCACCACGGCCGCCATCGCCGCCGTCGGGGCCGCCGAACTCGATGAACTTGGCGCGATAGAACGAGACGGCGCCGGCGCCGCCCGCGCCCGCCTTCACGTAAACCTTCGCCTGATCGAGGAACTTCATGATCGCCCTGACTGTCGGAAGGCGCGGCTCATAGCGGAAAACGGCGGGAAATGACAGCCCGCTCCGCCGAAAACCGCCACGATCCCGGCAAGGGCCGGGCTCACCGCCCCGAAGCGTGGGCGATCAGCTTCGCCATGAAGACGTCGGCCTTGTCGAGTTCGGCTGCCTCGACATACTCGTCCGGCTTGTGCGCCTGCTCGATGGAGCCGGGCCCGACGATGGCGGTCGGGATGCCGATTTCCTGGAACAGGCCGGCCTCCGTGCCATAGGCGACCTTGGCGTGATCGTTGCGGCCGGCGAGCTTCTTGGCGAGGACGGTGACGGGGGCATCGGCCGCCGTGTCGAGGCCGGGCACCAGCGCCAGTTCCTCGAAAGTGAAGCCGGCATCGGGCGCGATCGCCTTCATCGGCGGCTCCAGCACGTCGCGGGCATAGGCCTCGATCTCGGCGACGATGGCGTGCGGGTCGTCGCCCGGCACGCAGCGCAGATCGAAATCGACCACGCATTCGCCGGCAACGATGTTGCGGACCGTGCCGCCCCTGATGACGCCGACCGAGGTGGTCGAGAACGGCACCGAGAACAGCGGATCGAGATCCTGACGGCGGGCGAGGCGCTGGCCGATCTCGTTGATCCTGACGATCAGCTTCGCGGCTTCCTCGATGGCGCTGACGCCATAGGGACGCAGCGAGGAATGCGCCTCGAAGCCCTTCACCGTCACGCGCATGGGGCGGCCGGTCTTGTGGGCGATGATCACCTGCATGTTGGTGGGTTCACCGACAAAGCAGGCCTCGGGCTTCAGCGGCCGGTCCTTCAGCACGGCGAGCAGCGTGCGCACGCCGCGACAGCCGACCTCCTCGTCGTAGGAAATGGCGAAGTGGATCGGCTTCTTCAGCGGGGCCGACGCCATGGCCGGCGCGGCGGCGAGCGCGGAGGCGACGAAGCCCTTCATGTCGCAGGTGCCGCGGCCGAAATAGCGGCCGTCCTTGCCGGCGAGCCTGAACGGATCGGTGGCCCAGTCCTGCCCGTCCACCGGGACCACGTCGACATGGCCGGACAATACGTAGCCGGCAACATCCTTCGGGCCGATGGTGACCCACAGGTTCGCCTTCTTGCCAGTCTCGTCATAGACGCGTTCGCCGCTCAGTCCGTAGCCGGCGAGGTATTCCTCCACCCAGTCGAGCAGCGGCAGGTTGGAATTGCGGCTGGTCGTGTCGAAGGCGACCAGCTTGCCGAGGATGTCGACGGTGGAGAGATTCGCCATGGTCTTCAGCCCTTCGCCGCCATGGCCTTGGCCCGGATCTGGTCGATCGTGGTCGTCGGCGTGATGGCCTGCTGGTCGAGGAAGCAGTGGATGATGGCGGGCTTGCCCGAGGCCAGCGCCCGCTCGAATGCGGGGGCGAACTCGGCGGTCGTGCGCACCGTCTCGCCATGGCCGCCATAGGCGCGCGCGAGCGCGGCGAAATCCGGGTTCTTCAGCGTCGTGGCCGAGATGCGGGTCGGATAATCGCGCTCCTGATGCATGCGGATCGTGCCGTACATGCCGTTGTCGACGACCACCACGATGATGCCAAGGTCGTACTGCACGGCGGTGGCGAATTCCTGCCCGTTCATCATGAAGCAGCCGTCGCCGGCAAAGGCGACCACCGTGCGGTCGGGATGGACGCGCTTGGCGCCGACCGCCGCCGGCGTGCCGTAGCCCATCGAGCCCGACGTCGGTGCCAGCTGCGTCGCATAGTTGCGAAAGCGCATGAAACGATGGACCCAGGTCGCGTAGTTGCCCGCGCCGTTGCAGATGATGGCATCGTCGGGAAGCTTGTCGCGCAGCCAGGTCATCACCTCGCCGTACTGGAACTCGCCGGGCAGGCGCGCGGGATTGCCGGTCCAGGCGAGATAGCTCTCGTGCGCCGCCTTGGCCCGTCCGGTCCAGGCGATCGCCTGGGGCGGCTGAAGCCCCTCCAGCGAGGCGCAGAAGGCGGTGGGGCTCGCCTGTATCGCGAGGTCCGCCTGATAGACGCGGCCGATTTCCTCCGCGCCCGGATGGACGTGGACGAAGGTCATCTGGGGCTTCGGAATGTCGAACAGCGTGTAGCTCTGCGAGGCGATCTCCGACAAGCGGCCGCCGAGGGCGATGACGAGGTCCGCCTCCTTGATCAGCTTCTGCATGTCGGGATTGCCGCCGAGGCCGAGGTCGCCGGCATAGTTCGGATGGGTGTGATCGAACAGCATCTGCCGGCGAAACTGGCAGACGACGGGCAGGTCGAACCGCTCGGCGAAGCGCGTCACGGAGCCGACCGCCTTCTCCGACCAGCGCGATCCCCCGAGGATCAGCACCGGCTTTTTCGCCGCCCAGAGCAGTTTCTGGAGCTTCGCCATGTCGGTGAGGCCCGGCCAGGTCTCGGCGGCCTCGATATAGGGCGCGTCCGGCACGTCGGCGCTCTCGGTCAGCATGTCCTCGGGCAGAACCAGAACGACCGGGCCGGGGCGACCCTGCATCGCGGTCGCATAGGCGCGGGCGACCATTTCGGGGATGCGCGCGGCATCGTCGATCTCCGCGACCCATTTGCACATGTCGCCGAAGAACTGGGTGTAATCCATCTCCTGGAAGGCGTCGCGCCCGCGCATGCCGCGCTCGATCTGGCCGACGAACAGGATCATCGGCGTCGAATCCTGCTGCGCGATATGCAGGCCCGGCGAGGCATTGGTCGCGCCCGGTCCGCGGGTGACCATGCAGATACCGGGACGGCCGGTGAGCTTGCCGTGGGCCTCCGCCATCATGGCGGCCCCGCCCTCCTGCCGGCAGATGGTGACGTTGCACTTGGCGTCATGGAGCGCGTCGAGCACCGCCAGATAGCTCTCGCCGGGCACGCAGAAGACGTGATCGGCGCCTTGGGCGACCAGCTGGTCCACCAGAATCTGGCCGCCGGTGCGGGTGACGGTCTCGGAGCGCATGAAAGAAGTCCTCGGGATCGTGTCCGGCCGCGTTCAGTCCGCAGCCTCGTTCGGAGCGGACCTTAGCGGCAGCGGCAACGGGGAGGAAGCGCCGGAAACGCGGGAGGGGGTGGCGGGGGTGTGGGCCGAGATCCGTTCGCCGCAATGTCTACTGCTTGAAGCAGTTCTCTCGGTGCCATTGGAGAAAGTGCGGATGCGGCCGCTCCTGTGGCCTCGCAGGCGCGAATGCCCGGCCGCTACCATTGATGAAGGCTCTAATACCGTCAACGTCGTTAGCATGACGTGAGATCAGGATATCTAGATCATCCGACAATGAAATTAGGCCTCGATCGAACATCCAATGCGCTGTTCCTGAAAGCGCAAGTCCGTTGCTGACAATGTCCGGGCCATTTGCCTCGACCGGCCGGATGTGAGCTGCAGCCACTTCGGCACGACCTCCACCATTGATCAGCTTCAACCCGGTGACAGCGCAGCGCTCGCTATAGGCGCGAAGCACGATTCTGCGAAACACGCGCGCTCGAACGATTCGGGAGGTTACGAACGTCAACCGTTCGCGATCCTCCTCGAAAAGAAACGGGGTCTGAGCCTCGGAAAACCCTGTTGCGGCGCCGCTGTCATTCCGCGGCAGCAATGGATCACGCTCTTCGAAGCCGAGATTGATGATCCGCTCAAAGTCCATTGGCGAGATAGGGCGAACCGCTGACTGGGCTCGCCCAGATATCCGCCCTTCCTCATTCAACAGCCCACTCTCAATAACACCTCGCGCGCCTGTGAAAGGGACGGGGGTGGCAAAATCGAGATAGCTGCCGGGTTCGATGAGCGCCACATACATGTTCGGCGTTGCCGGGTCTGGAATAATCTGCTGGACCTTCGCAAGGGCGAAGTACCCCCGCGTTTCGAGCAATTTTCGTGGCTCGTAGTAGATGATCCAATCGCCCAAACAGGCGCGAACTCGACCGAGATACTGAGGTGGAAACTGATAGCGCTCCGCCGGACTGTCGTCGTAGATCGAATCTTGCCGGTGAATGAAGACGCCAAAAGCCATTTGAGATTGATAGCGTGGCAGGCCGTGAAAGCGATAGGTCTAGGTCGCCATCAGCCAATCTTGTTTGAGCTTTGGCTGGCAGGGTGGAGTACAAGGCCTAGCCTCACCCGCCCCTCAACAGCCGCCCATACCCCTCCACCTTCTCCTTCCACCCCGCCACCTCCAGCGCCCGCCACAGACTCGCCTGATTGGCGGCGACGACCGGCCGGCCCAGCCGCTGTTCCAGCGCGTCGATGATGCCGGCGCAGCGGAAGCCGGTGCCGGCGAGCAGGATGCCGTCGGCCTCGTTCGGGCATTCCCGAACGACCTGCTCGAACAGAAGGTCGGTCTCCTGATCGATGGCCATGCCGTGGGCGTAGAGGTCCTGCGCCGCGACGCCCTGCCAGCGCGGCGTGGGCTGGTAGCGCCACGCCGACGGCACGGCGAAGCCGAAAGCGGACAGGTAGCCGACCGCGCCCTCGACCAGCCGATCGGTCATCCATGCGGGCATGACGAGAAACGGCCGCTTCACCCCGAGATGGCCAAGGGCGAGACGCATATCCAGCCCGTTGGTGGTCGCGACCGTCTCCGGCGGCAGCCGCGCCGCCATGGCGCGAATGGCCGCCTCGTCCCAGTCCGGTCCGCCGACGAAGCTCGACGAGGAATGGGCCAGCACGGCAACGTTCGGCCGGATGCCGGAGAAGGCGTCGCATCCCGCCGCCAGATCGGCGCCAAGGTCCACGCCGCTCCGGTCGGCGCGCCAGGGCGCCCAGGGCGCCGAAGCCGTCACCCTTGCGGCATGGACCGAGATGCCCGGCGGGCGCATCGCCCACCATTCGGCCTCCGGCACGACCTCGCGCGCGACGATGAAAATGCCGATGCGCGCGATATCGCCCCAGTTGTCGGCCGCCATCTGCCGTTACCGCGCGGTCGCCAGCGCGATGGCGAGACGGCAGGCGTTCTGGAAGGCGGGGATGTCGACCCACTCGTCCACCGTGTGCGGCTCGTTCTGGCCACCGCCGAAGGTCGCGGTCGGAATGCCGTGCCGGCTCAGCCAGTTGGCGTCGAGCCCGCCGCTGGCAAGCTTGGCATTGGGCGGCAGACCGATGGCCTCGACGGCGGCAAGGCCGCGCTTCACCACTTCCGAACCCCGATCCAGCCCGAAGGAGTAATATTTGCGGAAGCGCGAGAAGGTGACGGTGCCGGTCTTGCCCTCGCTGCTGACGAGCGTCTTCGCCGCCTTGCGGAAGGCCGCCTCGTAGGCATCGTTGATGGCATCGACGAAGGTCATGTCGTGGCTGCGGCTCTCGCCCTCCACGAAGCAATAGTCGGTGACGACGTTGGTGGCGTCGCCCGCGCCGCGGCCGTCGCGGCCGGCAATCGTGCCGACATTGCTGGTGCCGACCTTGTCGCCCTTGACGACCTTGCCGAACCAGCCACCCGCCTGCACGTCGGCCAGCGCCATGGCGGCGATCATCGAGGCGGAAATGCCGCGCTCGGGCGCGACGCCGGCATGGGAGGCGCGGCCGGTGATCTCCACGGTCCAGGCATCGCCGCCGACGGCGCCGGTCACGACGTCCGAGGGCTTGGAGCCGTCGAAATTGAAGCCCATCGAGACCGGACCCACCATGTCGAGATCGATGTGGCGCGCGCCCCAGAGGCCGCTTTCCTCGCGCACGCAGAAGACCAGCACGAGCGGAGGATGGTCGAGGTTCTGGCGCGCGAGTTCGGCGGCCATGCGCACCAGCACGGCGCAGCCGGTGCGGTTGTCACCGCCGAGCGCGGTGTCGCCGCCCGAGACGATCTTCTCGCCGACGATGCGGGGCTTGGCGCCGGCGCAGAGCGGCACGGTGTCGAGATGGGTCATGAACAGGATCGGCGGGCTGTTCGACAGCGCGCCGCGGCCGGGCAGCTTGACGATGAGGTTGCCGGTCTCGGTCGGCACGGGGATGCGGGTATTGGCATCGTCGAGGGCGATGGCGTCGGCAGGCACGCCCGCCTCGATCAGCGCGCGTGTCACGTCCTCGCCGATGGCCTTTTCCTGACCGGTTATGCCTTCCACGGCGAGGAAGCGCATCAGGAGGTCGAGGGCGGCTTTGGAATCGTGGGTGATCATGGGACTGGCGCTCTGCGGAATGTTGCGGCCTGAACGAGGCGGCGCATCTTGCCCGCCTTGATGCCACGGAGCAGTGCAATACCGGAAGGGCGGCAATGCCGGTTTGATGGTTCGCCCCCCATCTGGCGGGCTGGCCGTTTCGCGCCGATCGCCCCATGTCAGGGGACTTGCCACGCCAAAGCCACGTTCCAGATCGTCCCGGAGCCCCCCCGATGCCCGCATCCGACTACACGCCGCCGAAGGTCTGGACCTGGAACCGGGAGAACGGCGGCCGCTTCGCCAACATCAACCGGCCTATCGCCGGCGCCACCCACGAGAAGGAACTCCCCGTCGGCAAGCATCCGTTGCAGCTCTATTCGCTCGGCACGCCCAACGGCGTGAAGGTGACGGTGATGCTGGAGGAGCTGCTGGCGCTTGGCCACAGGGGCGCGGAATACGACGCCTGGCTGATCCGCATCTCCGACGGCGACCAGTTTTCGTCCGGCTTCGTCGACATCAACCCAAATTCAAAGATACCCGCGCTGCTCGACCGCAGCGGCCCGACGCCGATCCGCGTCTTCGAGTCCGGCGCGATCCTCGTCCATCTCGCGGAAAAGTTCGGCGCGTTCCTGCCCACTGAGCCGGCCGCCCGTGCCGAGACGCTTTCCTGGCTGTTCTGGCAGATGGGCTCGACACCATTCCTCGGCGGCGGCTTCGGCCATTTCTATGCCTACGCGCCGACCAAGATCGAATATGCCATCGACCGCTACGCCATGGAGGTGAAGCGCCAGCTCGACGTGCTGAATCGCAGGCTCGGCGAGAGCGAATATCTGGCGGGCGCGGACTACACCATCGCCGACATGGCGGTCTGGCCCTGGTATGGCGCGCTCGCCAAGGGGCTGGTCTATGGCGCGGGCGAGTTCCTGTCGGTGCACGAATACACCAATGTCCGCCGCTGGGCCGACCAGATCGGCGCGCGGCCGGCGGCGCAGCGCGGCCGCATGGTCAACCGGGTCACGGGCGAGCCGTCGAGCCAGCTCCGCGAGCGGCACGACGCCGGCGATTTCGACACGAAGACTCAGGACAAGGTGGAGGCCGCCGGCTGAACCGGCGGCCAGAGCGCGCGACTTAGCCGAACGCCCTCGCGGCCTCGGCTACTCCCTTTGCCGCGGTCTCGATCGACGAGGTCGCGTACGCAATCGAATTCATGCTGCCGGAGATAGCCGACACGGCCTCGGCGGCCGCGCGCATGTTGCTCGACATCTCGTTGGTCACCGCGCTCTGTTCCTCGACGGCCGAAGCGATGGCGGCGGAAATGTCGCTGATCGAGGCGATGGTTCCGGCAATGCTACCGATCGCCTGAACCGCCTCGTGGGTCGAGCCCTGGACCGAGCCGATCTGCGCACCGATCTCCTCGGTCGCCTTGGCGGTCTGGTTCGCGAGGGCCTTCACCTCGGAAGCGACCACGGCAAAACCTCGGCCGGCGTCGCCAGCCCGCGCCGCCTCGATGGTTGCATTAAGCGCCAGAAGATTGGTCTGGGACGCGATGGTGTTGATGAGCTGCACGACGTCGCCGATACGCTGCGCCGCGGTCGAGAGGCCGGAGACGATCTCGTTGGTGCGCGCGGCCTCGTCGACGGCCCGGGCGGAGATATCGCGCGCCTGCGACACCTGCCGGCTGATCTCGCCCACCGAGGCGGTCAGTTCCTCCGCACCGGCGGCCATGGCCTGAACGTTGCCCGACGTCTGGGTCGAGGCGGCGGCAGCCTCGGTCGCCTCCTGCGTGGCGCTGGTCACGGCTTCGGCGATGCTGCCGAGGCCACCGGCAATGTCGCGCTGGACGCCGGCACGGCGTTGCTGGTCAGCGATCTGCGCGGTGATGTCGGTCGCGAACTTGACGACCTTGAAGGGACGCCCGGCCTTGTCGAAGATCGGATTGTAGCTCGCCTGAATCCACACCTCGCGGCCGCCCTTGCCGATGCGGCGGTACTGCGCGGCCTGAAACTCTCCGCGCTCGAGGCTTTCCCAGAACGCCGCATAGGCTGGCTTCGCGCGCTCGGCGGGATCGACGAACATGCCGTGATGCTGGCCGACGATCTCGTCCAGCCGGTAGCCGAGCGTCGCCAGGAAATTCTCGTTGGCGTCGAGAACGATTCCCTTGAGGTCGAATGAGATCACGGCCTGCGCCTTGCGGATGGCCGCAACCTGGCCGCTCTCGTCGGCGCTGCGCAGCGCCTCCGACGTCACATCGGTCGCGATCTTCACGATCCTCACGATGTTGCCGCGACGGTCGAGCACCGGATTGTAGCTGGCCCGGATCCAGATCTCGCGGCCGTTCTTGCCGATCCGGCGGTATTCCGCGCTCTGGAATTTCCCGGCTCTCAGTTCATCCCAGAACTGCCGATATTCAGAACCGCCCGC
>Ga0209794_1002064_pt1 | contig 11833 bp, 12 predicted proteins | sample EBPBio232013_DNA_FD_185869 | JGI IMG/M metagenome (GOLD analysis project Ga0209794, IMG submission 185869) | Wastewater treatment Type I Accumulibacter community from EBPR Bioreactor in Madison, WI, USA - Reactor 1_5/23/2013_ DNA (SPAdes)... | ecosystem: Engineered > Bioreactor > EBPR >... | reverse complement strand
CCCGGCGGCGCTGCTGGTCGCGGCGGCGGCCGTCTGCTTCGGCGTGCAGCAGACCACCACCAAGTTCCTGACCGGCACGGATTCCACCTGGACCATCATGTTCTGGATGAACGTCATCCAGCTGCCGCTGAACCTCGCCGGCAACGCCTTCATCGGCCAGCCCGTCTGGTTCCTCGGCAAGGTCGACTGGAGCCAGTGGCTGCCGCTGGTCGGCATCATGGTCGGCGGCTTCACCGCGCATTACTGCCTGACCAACGCCTTCCGCCACGGCGACGCCATCGTGGTGACGCCGCTTGATTTCATGCGCGTGCCGCTGATCGCAGTGGTCGGCTGGCTGCTCTACGACGAGACGCCGGAACTCGCCGTGCTTGCGGGCGCCGCCATCGTCGTCTGCGGCGTGCTGATCAACATCTACTCGGAATCGCGCGCGCGTAAGTCCTAGCGGCAGGAAAAAATCCAGCGAACGGGCGGGCGGGCGTCCCGGTTCGGCACGGCCGGGTTAACGCGGCGAGCCAGCGAGCGCCTCGCGCGGGCGTTTCGCGTTCCCGCCGCATCCGGCAGCCGCAATCGCCGAAACGCGCATCCATGCTGGTTTCGGGCGGTCCGGCACCAAGCGGGAACATCGCGATATCAGCGATTCGGGCACCCTTCGTTCCGTGAACGCCCCGATGGTAAACGCGCCGAGCCGCAATCGCCCCTTCGAGGCTTCATCCGCCCTTAGCCATAGGCCCTGCACGATGGGGGCTCTTGCAACGATCCCCCCGGATCGGTTAGGCAAGAGGCCAACAGCGGCTGCGAGGCCGCATTTGTCGAGGACCCTTCGTGACTATCGCTCGCGCCCAGCTGCCGATCGATATCCGCGCTCTCAGCGCCACGGCCTCGCTTTCGCTCCTTCTGCTTACTCGCCCCTGAGCTCCGGCAGGGCCGTCCGGCCTTGGCGCTCAGGGGATCACGAAACGCAACCTGAAACTCCAGGGCCTGCGATGTGAGGCGCATAGCCGCCGCAGGCCGACAGAAGGACAAGACCCATGACCGCCACCAGCCAGACGCCTTCGGCCGTATCAGACAAGAACCGCGTCCTGATCTTCGACACCACGCTGCGCGACGGCGAGCAGTGCCCCGGCGCCACCATGACGCTGGAGGAGAAGCTGCAGGTGGCCGACCTGCTCGATGAAATGGGCGTCGACATCATCGAAGCCGGCTTCCCCATTGCCTCCAACGGCGATTTCGAGGCCGTCGAGGCCATCGCCAGGCGGATCAAAAACGCCACGGTCGCCGGCCTCGCCCGTGCCGGCATGGCCGATATCGACCGCGCCGGCGAAGCGGTGCGTCACGCCCGCCGGCCGCGCATCCACACCTTCCTGTCGACCTCGCCGGTCCACATGAAGCACAAGCTCCAGAAGGAGCCGGACCAGGTGCTGGAAATGGTGATCGCTTCGGTCACCCGCGCCCGCAACCATGTCGGCGACGTCGAATGGTCGGCCGAGGATGGCACCCGCACCGAGCACGATTTCCTGTGCCGCTGCGTCGAGGCGGCCATCAAGGCCGGCGCGACCACCATCAACATCCCCGACACGGTCGGCTACACCGCGCCGCACGAGTACAAGGCGCTGTTCGAGATGGTCCGCAACCGCGTGCCGAACGCCGACAAGGCGATCTTCTCGGTCCATTGCCACAACGATCTCGGCATGGCGGTGGCGAACTCCATCGCCGGCATCGAGGGCGGCGCGCGCCAGATCGAATGCACCATCAACGGCATTGGCGAGCGGGCCGGCAATGCGGCGCTGGAAGAGATCGTCATGGCGATCAAGACGCGCAACGACATCTTCCCCTACCAGACCGGCATCGACTCCAGGATGCTGACCCGCGCCTCGAAGCTGGTCTCGACGGTGACCTCGTTCCCCGTCCAGTACAACAAGGCCATCGTCGGCCGGAACGCCTTCGCCCACGAGAGCGGCATCCACCAGGATGGCATGCTGAAGAACACCCAGACCTACGAGATCATGACGCCCGATTCCGTCGGCGTGAAATCGACCTCGCTGGTCATGGGCAAGCATTCCGGCCGCAACGCCTTCAAGGACAAGCTGAAGCATCTCGGCTACGGCCTGTCGGACAACCAGCTGGAAGACGCCTTCGTCCGCTTCAAGGAACTCGCCGACCGCAAGAAGGTGATCTACGACGAGGACATCGAGGCGCTGGTCGACGAGAAGATCGCCCACAGCCAGGACCGCATGAAGGTCATCTCGCTGCTGGTCGTCGCCGGCACGATGGGGCCGCAGGCCGCGACCCTGACGCTGGACCTCGATGGCGTCCACAAGACCGTCCAGGCCTCGGGCAACGGACCGGTCGATGCCGTGTTCAACGCCATCAAGGCCATCGTGCCGCACGAGGCGGTGCTGGAACTCTATCAGGTGCACGCCGTTACCCAGGGGACGGATGCGCAGGCGGAGGTTTCGGTGCGGCTCCAGGCAAACGGCAACACCTTCACCGGCAAGGGCGCCGACCCCGACACGCTGGTCTCCTCGGCCAAGGCCTATCTCTCGGCGCTCAACAAGCTGATCGCCAAGCACGAGCGGCTGCATCCGCAGCACGGCATCGTCGCGGCCGAGTGAGCAGAGCGGCATGCGGATCGGCATCGATCTCGGCGGCACCAAGATCGAGGTTCTCGCGCTCGACGATGACGGGCGCGAGCTTCATCGCCGCCGCACGCCGACGCCCCGCCACGACTACCGCGCCATCGTCGAGGCCATTGTCGGCCTCGTTGCGGGTGCGGAGGCGGAGACGGGCCGTGCCGGCACCGTCGGTGTCGGCATTCCCGGCGCCGTCTCGCCGGCCACCGGCCTCGTCAAGAATGCCAACACGACCGTCCTGATCGGCAATCCGCTGGACCGCGACCTGTCCGAAGCGCTTGGGCGGGAGGTGCGGCTGGAAAACGACGCCAATTGCTTCGCCCTGTCCGAGGCCGTGGACGGCGCCGCGGCCGGGCAGGGTGTCGTTCTCGGCCTCATCATCGGCACGGGGGCCGGGTCCGGCATCGTCATCGACGGCAAGGTGCTGCGCGGGCGACACCTGATTGGCGGCGAGTTCGGGCACAATCCGCTGCCATGGCCCTCCGTCGACGAAGTGCTCGGCGCGCCGGCCTGCTATTGCGGCCAGCATGGCTGCCTCGAGACCTGGGTCTCCGGCACCGGCTTCGCGGACGATTTCAAGCGCGCCACCGGCCGGGCCGTGCCGGCGCCGGAAGTGGTCGCCATGGCCATGGCCGGCGACGGGGAGGCGCGGGCGTCCTACGACCGCTACGTTTCGCGCCTTGGCCGGGGCCTCGCCCATGTCGTCAACCTGATCGACCCGGACGTGATCGTCATGGGTGGCGGCATGAGCAATGTCATGCCGCTCTATGACGACCTGCCGCCGGCCATGCGCCCCTTCGTCTTTTCCGACGCCTACACCACGCCGATCGTGAAGGCGCGACACGGCGATTCCTCGGGCGTGCGCGGCGCCGCATGGCTCTGGCCCAGAACGGACTGACGTTCCGCGACAGCCAATTGCGGCCATGCGCAAAAAGTCCCTGCCATGTTCTGGACAGCGGGTCCGGGCTCTGCTAGTCACCCGGCTCCCGCACGGCTTGCCCTGCGGCGTGGGTGATTAGCTCAGTTGGTAGAGCAGCTGACTCTTAATCAGCGGGTCGAAGGTTCGAGTCCTTCATCACCCACCAATCTTTGCAAAGGGTTAGCTGCAACTTTGCACGGCGTTCTGACACGCCGCCACCGGTTCATTCTGACAACCCGCCCCGTTTCGTTCTCGATTCCAGCCGCTTTCGCGCTCCAACCCGGCGCTGCCTCTCAGTCGCTTGCGCGTATCGGAGCAACGCTGCGGTCGTCTTGTGTCCGCTGAGCGCGCGAAGCTGCGCATCCGTCAGGTCGGCCTCCGCCCCCTCGACGTTGCCGCCGTGGCGGAAGCCCATGAACTTGTTCGATGGATCGATTCCGGCCGCAGTGCGGATTTCGGCAACACGATGCCGAAACGTGTCAATCTGCCAGGGCAAGTGAATCTTCCGCAATCGATCAGGCTTGTCTCGCGTGACGATCAGTGTGCCATGCCGAGAGGCGCGATCTAGCCGGTTCACCAAATCAGGCCAAAGAGACGTTCCGTCAGCATCGTAGAGTGGCACCTCTACCATCTCGCCCGTCTTGTAGTGCCAGACGCGGATAACGTCCGGTCGATCAGCGGGGCGGTAGTGCGACCAGGATAGACGCGACACGATGTCTTCCTGCCTTTGGAGCCAATAGAACGCGATCATCGCGGCAGTGCCCAGCGATGCATATCCATGGTCGTCGGCTGCTTTGACAAACTGCATAAGGATGGCGTGGGAGACAGGCTTCGTAGGCGTCGGCTTGTAGGCGAGCCCCATTTTAGCGAAGGGGTTCTCGGCAGGGACGATCGACGATTTCACGCGGTAAGCAATTTTCCACGCCCGCCTACATACCTGCATCGAAAGAAGTGCAGTCCTTGTCCTGTCATACTGAACTCCGTCCTTGACAACCGTACGTAGGGCAGAATGGAGTTTATCGACAACGCCCGGCGTAATGCTGTTGATTTGTTGACTGCCGACGTCCTGTCCATTCTTTAGCGTGTATTTTGACACCAAAGCGAGAGCAGCATCGTAGCTAGTTTGGGTCTTTGCGGGCCTCTCCTGATAGGCAGGGTGGGCCTTGTAGATACTAACCATCCAGTCGAATGACCCAACCAACGGCCCCAGCGGAGCTAATGAGCCACTCCTCCCCAATCTCCAAGCATCGAACTGAGGATTGAGTACGTCGTCGCAGTGCGCTTTCGCGTTGGAGAATTCGCCGCCCAGCGCCCTTGCATCCAAAGGGCACCCGGCTTTGCGAGCCCAAGTTGGAGGATTCCAATAGTAGGCCTCGCCTGCTCTCAGACGCTTGACCTCCATGTAGCGCGGCCAGCCCCTTGGCTTACGACGGCGACCCATCAGACTAGGTCCTCAATGCTCGCCGTTAGCCAGCGCCCCTCGGACAACAGGCCATGGCGGCGAGCAATATCTTGATCGAGTTTGGAACGGTGCCACTTCGGCAAACAGCCATGCTGCTGTACCGGAGCCGAATAGATCCCTTTGCCAACTTTCGACAAAAAGGAGTCGACGCTCGGTTCATCACAGTAGCCGGCAGCCGTCGTCGCCCGCATCTCAAGGGGCCACGCTCCTACCGGAACAGTGACGGGACGACTCATACCAACACTTCTCCGGTTCGTGGCTAAGCAAGGAAGCCAATAAGTTGGCGCTTTCAAACTCATATATGGGTATGATAACTATCTACGGCACAGCAGCCGCTGTCAAGGTAGTTAGTTCTGGAACCCATATGGCGATATTTGGAAACCAAATTAAAGCTGCAAGAGCGCTGGTTGGATTGGGGCAGCACGAGCTCGCGAAGCGAGCAGCGATAAGTGTCAACACCATCCGAAATATGGAGGCGCGAGGAATGGGCCGGGTCAGGGTCCGCAGTACGACGATTGATGCGCTCAAAGTTGCGTTCAGGACCGTCGGTGTGGCTTTGCTTGAAGATGACGAGGAAATTGGTGTCGTTCTAACGCGCACTGGAGTGGAACTGCTCGAAGACTGAGGTATGATCTAAATATATGATATAATGGTGCAATTTGACATTTTTCGTTTTTTGTGCGATGCTCATCTGCCTGCGAACTTTGCGCTCTGCTGAGGCCTGAACTGAGTCGGCCGCCCTGCGCGCACTGAATCGACAGGTTCTCGCTCTTCCAATCTGGAGACTTTCCCATGCTGGGGCGCCAAGCCAAGGTGCTCTCGCAGGGCGCGCTTGCGCGCGTCCTTGCAAGGGTGCGTTCACATCCCTTCCCTCAACGTGACCGGGTCATCGTCCTGCTGTCAGTTCAGGCCGGTCTTCGTGCCGCAGAGATTGCGGGTCTCACGTGGTCGATGATCCTCACCGATCATGGCCGCGTCGGCGACGTCATCGCTATCCGCTCATCCATCGCGAAAAAGGGCTCGGGCCGTCGCGTACCCGTTCACCCCGAGCTCAAGGCGGCGCTCGCAGAGCTTCGACGTTGTGCTCTCAAGAGCGACCTCTTACCCGACCGGCCAGTTATCGTCTCCGCGCGAGGCGGGCCAATGCGGGCGAACTCGATCGTAAATTGGTTCGTCGCGCTTTATGCGGAACTCGGTCTTGAGGGCTGCTCGTCGCATTCCGGGCGGCGGACCTTCATCACCAACGCGGCGCGGCAGGCGCACAAGGCGGGTGCGAGCCTGCGCGATGTTCAGCTGCTCGCCGGTCACCGGTCCATCGAGACGACCCAGGCCTACATCGACGGCGACACCGCCGCACAGCGCAAGCTGGTCGGCCTGATCTGAACGCCGGGTCTGAGCCGGGCGCCTCACCTGAAGCGCCGTGCGACTGCGTCGCCGCGCCGGCTCGCCGAGGCTTCTTCCATCCCATCCATGACCGGAGCCCAAGACATGGTCCCAGACCGTGATCGATTCCCTATGCCTGACGATGCGCGTGATCGGCCGCTTAGCCCCAGCACTGTGTCCGTGGTCAGCGTTGCCATCCTTGGACACAGCGCCCGTCCCCCGCCGATCGCTCGGCGACGGGGACCGCTCCTGATGCGGATGGTCGAGAAGCTGGTCTATCGTCGCGAGTGGCCCAGCGTCGACGCGGTGCTGCTACCGGGCGGCTTCTTCCGCCTGCGCAATGCCATCGGAGCACTCAGCCAGGATGACCGACGGTCTGCGCTGATAGCGACGAAGGCCGCCAAGCTCTGCGCGGAAGCCTCGCGCGTGTTGGAAGCTCAGCACCCCACCTCGATGCTCGTAGTCGGATTGGATGCCGATCCGGTCTCGAGAAAGGTCGGCGGCGATCAGTTGGTGGCCGCCTGGCGGGCCGGGGATGTGGCCGGTCTTGCCCGTAAGACCTTCCCCTCTGATGGCGACACCAACGGCAAGCTGCCGCCCTATCCGGTCTTCGCGGCGGACTTTGCGAGCTCACCTCGGTTCGTGAGCTTGAGGAGTGGCCACCGTGCGCTGCTGCTCGGCTGCTACGACGCCTTCGGGACACGCTCGGTCGTTCATTCTCGCTTTGCCGATCTCGTCGCGATGCGCCTCGCACGAGGCCGGCATGGCGGTTTGCATGAGCCCTCGCTCGCGCTGCGCCACGCGTTCCTGACCCGCTGGCGCACGCTGATCCGGGCGCACCCGCCGGATCTCGCTCTCTGCGCCATCCACGGCTTCAAGCGGCCGGGCATGGACGGCTACTGGCAGCGCCATGGCATCGCCGGCGCCTCGGCCGCCCTCGGTGGCATTCCGGTGATCGGCGCCGCCCACTTCAACAAGGCCCTGCCCGCGAGCGTCGACCGCAGCGTTCTCGCCGCCTCGAGCGTGCCTCTCTCTCATCTCGAACTCGGCCCTCATAGGCCGATGCATGCCCTCGCACCTGATGAGGGATTCACCGTGGCGGATGAAGACGGCGACCCCGTCGCTCTCATCCGCCGCTTCGACCTCGCCCTGGGGGCAAACCGACAAGGAACATATGATGAACATCGACAATCAGACGAATGCGCCCGACGGTAACGAGCGCGATGCGGTCTCAGTCGCCGAAGCAGCGCGCACGACTATCGTCCGCTGCCTCAACGACACGTTCCGCACGACCTTCGCAGGCGGTCAGGTGATGCTCACGCAAGGCATTCTCGCCCTCGGCGGCGAGGCGCAGCGGATCATCCTGGAGCGCGTCAGGGGATTTGATGAGTTTTGCACTGACAACGATCCGCATGGTGAGCACGACTTCGGCGCCTTCGATCATGCCGGACAGCGCATCGCCTTCAAGATCGACTATTACGACCTCTCGCTGACCTACGGTTCCGAGAACCCGGCAGACGCCTCGATCACACGTCGCGTCATGACGATCATGCTGATGGACGAGTGGTGAGCGAGATGGCGCGCCAATCATCCAAGGCGCGGGCGCGCGATCGGCCCGTTCCGTTCCAACAGGGATCGCTCGACGCCCTCTGCGGCATCTACGCCATCGTCAATGCAATCAGCTTCCTCTGCCCGGAGCTCGACGGTGACGATTGCCGGGCCCTGTTCGCACGGCTGGTCAGAAAGCTCAGAACGATCCGCCGCAAGGCGCTGAAGACCCTCTGGCGAGGCCTCAACCTCGGCCATGTTCGCAGGCTGCTTCGCCATGCGGTGCGATGGGTCACGCGACGTTTTGGCCCGGAACTCGGTGTGCAGCGTATACGCCACAAGCTCAGGGATGCGCCGCGGCTCTCATCGCTCTGGCGTGAGCTGCGCCACGAACTCGGCGATGGCACGATCGCCATCATCGGGATCGGCGGTCTTGAGGCCCATTGGTCGGTCGCGATCAGGACTGGCCGCACCTGGCTCAAACTCATCGATAGCGACGGCCTCACCGCACTGAAGCGCTCTGCCTGTGCCGTCGTGCCCTGCACGCGCCGCTACGTTCTCGACTCGCACGAGGTCCTGCTCATCCGCAGGCTGAAGACCAAGGCCTGAGCTCAGGCCTCGCAACCTCACCGCCGCGCACGGCGCGACCTCAACTCACATCAACATCATCAGGAAGGACTGCCCCATGTTCGGGATCGATCACGCACGCCCATGCTTTGGCGCCCGCAGGGGTCTCAAGGCGAAGCAGAGACCGCGACGGCGCAGAACCCGCGACCTCGAACCGCTCTATGGCTGGGGAGCCGGGCCACTCGACCAACTCTGCGCGATGGAGCCTGGACTTCACCGCTTCGTCGCAGAGGCGCCCGCGCATACCCGGCACTACATCGCCATGGCGCTGGCCGGAATGGCCAAGCATGGACACGTCACGGAGGCCTGGCTCGCGGGGTCGCTCGCCTCAAGCTCCCGCCGCGAGGTGCTTCAAGCCATATGGGGCCACGATCCCGGCTCGACCCGTGCGCTCATGCGGCTCGGTCCGGACCTGTTGGAGCCGTCGACCTATGAGGCGCTCGGCACGGTGCTCGGGGATGAGCAGCGCCGCCGTGCCTATGGCGATCTAAGGGTTCCGACGGAACGTGCAATCGTCCGCATCGCCGACGCGTCTGCCGATGTGGTGGCGGCCTATCGCGGCAGGCTCATCGGCACCTTCGGTGCGGCAGGCATCCTGTTCCTTAGTGAAGGCATTGCGCGGCTGCGGCCAGACCTCTCGGCCGCTTCGATCCGCCGCTCGCTCAACGCGCTGGAAAAGCCCTCGCGCATCGAACACCTATTCGGCCGGCTCATCCGCAACGTGCAGCTGCCAGAGCCGCCATGGGCGGGGACGTCGAGGATCAGGGCGCTCACGACCGTGCCTGACCTCCGAGCCGCTGGCTTGCGTCTAGAGAACTGCCTCAACACGCTTCCCATCTGGACCGAGGCGCTGACGGGGAAGCGTGCCTTCTATCTCGTCGAGGAGTGCGAGTTCGTCATCGTCGCCCTCGCCCGGCACGAGGTATTCGGCACCTGGTTCGTACACTCCCTTGCCAAGCGCCGGAACGGCCAGCCGTCAGGGCAAGTGAAGGCGCGGATCATCGCAACCTTCGCAGCCGCCGGCTTCCCCTACTTCGACGGGGCGCCGATCGGCACGAGCCTCGACGGCAACGACTGAGAGAGGTCGAGACTGACCGTAGTCCCGCCGGCGCGGTTCCCTTCACCGCTTGAGGAGATCGGCGGCTTCGACGCCAAGCGCTTTGGCGATCCAGTGGAGGTTGTCGACCGACACGGCATGCAGCCCGCGCTCGATCTTCGAGATGTTGGTGCGGTGGAGGTCAGCGCGGTGAGCCAGTTCCTCCTGGCTGAGTTCGCGCTCGTCCCTGAGGCGCCGGATATTCCCCGCCACAAGCTGACGAACAGGACTGGGTCGATCGCGCTTCACAAGGCGCGACCAGACTGCCTTGACGCATTTATGACTACAGCGTTTATGCTACAACTTGGGAGCTACAATCATGACGGATACAACGCCCGCAACAGCCGGTGAGAACTCTGCCGGCGGAAGATCTCCACCTGCCCAGCCCACATTGATGAGGGATCTGCTCGATCCGGTGGTTCTCGGTCAGTTCATCGAACCCACCAAGCTCGAACACTACCGGGTGCGGTTCGAAGGCATCCTCAGTCGGCACGGCCTCGGCGAGCGGCCGATTGAGCGCGTGTCCTTCGCGCAGGTTGCTTCGGCAGCCGTTAGCCAGCGTCCCATGAACCTCTGGCTGCCAGCCCTCGACGACAGTCAGTTCAATATCCCCGCTGCCTTCTTCCAGGTGACCTGGGCGGCCTGGCGCAAGGTTGCCTTCGCCTGGGTGCTTGTCGCGCTCTGGATCGGACTGATCGCGCTCGACCTCGTCTTGAAGCCGGCGCTCGGGATCAGCTTGTTCGCCCTGATCCTCGTCCCCGCCATCATCGGCTTCGGCGTCCTCGGCAGCTCTCTCTTCCTCTACCAGATCGCGCGAGAGGTTCGGTCTGGCGCGATCCGCCGGGACAAAACCTCGGTCGCGGGCGCCGCGACGGCCATCGCCTTGATCGTTGGAGGCGGTGTTACAACCGCCCTGTACGAGGAGCGCGACGCTGCACGGAACTGCGCCTCCAGCGACGCGCAGAACCTCGTGACTACCATCGTCCGAGACCACTACGATCCGCAAGGGCGCCTCAACCTCCTCGCTAAGGTCGAGCTCGATGCGATCCGGCAGCGCGAGCTCGTGGGCCAGGTTCAGCATTGTGCGGCAGGGCTAACGCTGACCGGACCGAACAATCTCATCCTCACCCGCAGTCACCCGATCTCCTACACGCTGGAGGTCACGACCGACCGACGCCTCTACGCAACTGTGGAGCGCCTGCCATGAGAAGACACATGCACAGGATCGCGCTCTCGGCGCGTCAAACCCTGAACCGTTTATGCTTCAGTCGACCGGGTGGACCATGATCAAACGATCGGCAGTCAATCTCCTGCAAATGGCGGCGGTCGCCATACCGACCCTCCTGAGTCTAGGTACATCCGCTCCTGCGCAAACTCTCGGCGACCTAGAATGCCGCCGCGTCTCGATCTTGGAGTTTGAAGCGTCGGTGCCGCTGTTGAACGAGCTCCGGAGCGTGGCGAACAATCCGGTGGGCATGCTCGCGATCGGCACGTTCGGGCCAGCCTTCGTCACTGAGGTCTCGGCAGAAGGTACGATCGCGGTTGAGCTGGAGGAGGTTCGCGCGATCCAAATCGGCGGAACAGCGCCCCAGCGAGCCTGTCGCATCCGCGCAAGGGTCAAGATCACCTATAGCCGGGCCGCCATGGAACCGGACACACGTCTCCACACCACGACGACGATCATCCGGCGGCCCGTCTCTGCAACTCTCGTCACAGAGCTTGCCTACGACATGACATTCGCGGGCGCCGGCGACAATGTCGAACTGCTCGAAACCGAACTCGGCGACCTCCTGATCCAAACGCTCGCCCTCGATGCGAAGGCGAAGAACGAGGGCGCCGTCACCCGCGAGATGCACCAGGCCATCGCTCAAAAGGAAGCCCTCATCCGCGGCAGGCAGATGGAAGCCGACCGGGCCGAGTTTGAGGCTCGCGAGGCTGAGAACCGCCGTGTTCGGGAACTCAATCGCGACCGCGAGGAGCAGCGGCAGAGGCAAGAGCAAGCAGCTCGCGATCGCGCGAACCAGCAATTTGCTGAAGAGGCACGTCGCCGTGACTCAGAACGGCGAGAAGCAGAGAAATCGCAGGAACGCGCGCATCGTCTCGAACGCCTGCGTGGGTATTTGGCCAACGCAGAGGCCCGTCTCAGCCGCCTCACCCGGCCAAACGAA
>Ga0209794_1002059_pt1 | contig 11879 bp, 6 predicted proteins | sample EBPBio232013_DNA_FD_185869 | JGI IMG/M metagenome (GOLD analysis project Ga0209794, IMG submission 185869) | Wastewater treatment Type I Accumulibacter community from EBPR Bioreactor in Madison, WI, USA - Reactor 1_5/23/2013_ DNA (SPAdes)... | ecosystem: Engineered > Bioreactor > EBPR >... | reverse complement strand
TGGCCGCCATGCGCCACGGCGTTTTAAACGGGGGCAAGCGCCTCAGGCCCTTCCTCGTTGTGGAAAGCGCCGCCGTGTTCGGCGGCAGTGCGCTGGCCGCTTCCCGCGTTGGCGCCGCACTGGAATGCCTGCATTGCTATTCACTGGTGCACGACGATCTTCCCGCCATGGATGACGATGATCTTCGCCGTGGCCAGCCGACCGTCCACATCGCCTTTGACGAGGCGACCGCGATTCTCGCCGGTGACGCGCTTTTGACGCTCGCCTTCGACATCATTGCCGCTCCGGAAACGCCGCTCGCCGACCGCGACAAGGTGGCGCTTGTACTTGCTTTGTCGCGCGCCGCGGGTATGGGCGGCATGGTCGGCGGTCAGGCGCTGGATCTCGCCGCCGAGAAGCATCAGCCCGACGAAGCCGGCATCATTACCCTGCAGGCCATGAAGACTGGCGCGCTCATTCGCTTTGCCTGCGAAGCCGGGGCCATTCTCTCCGCCGCCTCGGTGGAAGACCGCAAGCGCATGCGCCGCTTCGGCGAAATCATCGGCCGCGCCTTCCAGATTGCCGATGACCTTCTCGATCTGACGGCGGACCCGGAAACCATGGGCAAGGCCACCGGCAAGGACGCCGCCCGCGGCAAGGGCACGCTGGTTGCCCTCAAAGGGCAGGCCTGGGCTGAAGCCGAACTCTCGCGGTTGATCGAGGAAGCAACCACCCTCCTCGCCCCCTATGGCGAGCGGGCCGCAACGCTGATCGAAGCCGCCCATTTCGTCGCCAACAGGAAGAACTGACGTGAGCAAATTCTGGTCGCCGCTGGTTGCCTCTCTGGAACCCTATGTGGCTGGTGAACAGCCGGTCATTCAGGATCTGGTCAAGCTCAACACCAACGAAAACCCCTGGGGACCGTCGCCGCGCGTGCTGGAGGCGATCCATACCGCCGCCACCGATGATCTGCGCCGCTACCCCGATCCTTCGGCCACGAAACTGCGCCAGACCATCGCCGCCTATCATGGTGTTTCCCCGGATGAGGTGTTTCTGGGCAATGGCTCGGACGAGGTGCTGGCCTTCCTTTTTGCCGGCCTCCTGAAGCACGATGCGCCGCTCCTCTACCCGGACATCACCTACAGTTTCTATCCGACCTACAGCAAACTCTTCGACATTGAGACGAAGACGATCCCGCTGGCGGACGACTTTACCATTCGCGTCGAAGACTATGCCGGTCCGTGCGGCGCGATCATCCTGCCGAACCCCAATGCCCCGACCGGCATCGGCCTGCCGCTCAAGGCCATCGCGGCGCTGGCGACCCAACACCCCGATCAGGTGGTCGCCATTGACGAGGCCTATGTGGATTACGGCGGCGAGACGGCCATTCCGCTGATCGCCACGCATGAGAATATCATCGTTATCCGCACCTTCTCCAAGTCGCGCTCGCTGGCAGGCATGCGCGTTGGCTATGCGGTCGCCCGCCGCCCGTTGATCGAGGCGCTGGAGCGAATGAAGGACAGTTTCAACTCCTACCCGCTCGACCGGCTGGCACAGGCTGCCGCGCAGGCTTCGGTGGAGGATGATGCATGGTTTATGAGCCACCGCGACCGACTGATCGCCATTCGCGAAAAGCTGGTGGCGGATCTGGAAGCACGCGGGTTCGAGGTTCTGCCGTCACAGGCCAATTTCGTCTTTGCCCGCAAGCCCGGCCATGAGGGCAAGGCGCTGGCAACCGCCCTTCGCGAACGCGCCGTTCTGGTGCGCCATTTCGCCAAGCCGCGCATTGCCGATTTCCTGCGCATCTCGATTGGCACCGAGTCCGAATGCGCCCGGCTGATCTCTGCGCTCGACGACATTCTCACCTGATCCAGCCTCTCTTCCCCCTCGCCCCGCTTGGCAGGGAGAGGGTTGGGGTGAGGGGCAAAGCCACGGGTAGAGCCATTTAAGAATTTGAGTTGGCGCAACATTTCCGCCCCTCATCCCGCTGCCGCGACCTTCTCCCCGCAAACGGGGAGAAGGGAATTCGAGAACCGTCCTGCCCAAATGATGCTCGGCAGGGGTCGTCATCAACGCCAAACGCCGCCCCGAAAGCAAGTCCAGCGAAAGTGAGAACCGGTTTCGCGTCAGGAATTGCGTTAAAACACACTCAAGGCGGCATAAGGTTGATTACAAACCTTGCCTCCCCACTACCGTCATCCTCGGGCTTGACCCGAGGATCCACAGTCTCGAAGAATCATGGATGGTCGGGTCAAGCCCGACCATGACGAAGAGAGAGGTTTTCGAACTTTGTCAGCAGTCAAACGCCGCCCTGAAAAGCGGCGTTGTCATTTGAAGAAGCGATGTAAACCGCGTTACTGGCGGATCGGCGCAATCTGGATTTCGACGCGGCGGTTCTGGGCGCGACCGGCTTCCGTATTGTTCGGCGCGATCGGCTGCGACATGCCAAAGCCCATGGCCGAAACACGGCGCTGGTCCACACCCTGGCTGCCGAGATAACCGGCCACCGACATGGCGCGACGTTCCGAAAGACCCTGGTTATAGGCGGCACCCCCGGTCGAGTCGGTATGGCCGTTGATGTCGATCATCGTCTTGTTGAACTTGTTGAGAACGATCACGACGGAATCAAGCGTGCGGTAGAATTCCGGACGCACCTCATCCTGATCCGTAGCGAAGGTAATGTTCGACGGCATGTTGAGAATGATGCGATCGCCCGCGCGCGTCACCGAAACGCCGGTTCCCTGCAGTTCGGCGCGAAGCTGCGCTTCCTGCTGGTCCATGTAATTGCCGATCAGACCACCACCGAGCGCACCGATGCCTGCACCGATCAGCGCAGCATTGCGTCGCGAATTGGCGTCATGGCCGACCGCCAGACCACCAAGCGCACCCACCGTAGCCCCGAGAAGTGCGCCGCCCGATGTCTTCGACATCTGCTGCTCACCCGTATAGGGGTTCGTGGTCGTGCAGGCGGAAAGCATGCTGGCAACAACAGAAACGGCAACAATCTTTTTCAACATGGCGTTCAGGCTTCTCTCGATGGCGGAAAACCGCTTGTTACCTTGGAATGAGGCCAAATTGGGAAGAAATCCCTATTCGGCCGCTTGAGAACCGCGTCCATAGCGCTTCTCGATATAATCGATCACCAGCGCTTCGAAATCGGCGGCGATATTCGGCCCACGCAACGTCAGGGCCTTTTCGCCATCAATGAACACCGGCGCAGCGGGCGTCTCCCCCGTACCCGGCAGCGAAATACCGATATCGGCATGCTTGCTTTCGCCCGGTCCATTGACGATGCAGCCCATGACCGCCACGTTCAGGCCCTCGACGCCCGGATATTTCTCACGCCAGACCGGCATATTCTTGCGAATGTCGTCCTGAATCCGCTGGGCCAGTTCCTGAAACACCGTCGAGGTCGTGCGCCCGCAACCCGGACAGGCTGCCACCACCGGAATGAACTGGCGAAAGCCCATGACTTGAAGGATTTCCTGCGCCACCTGCACCTCGCGGGTGCGGTCGCCACCCGGCTCCGGCGTCAGCGAAACGCGGATCGTATCGCCAATACCCTGCTGCAGCACGTAACCCATGGCCGCAGACGAGGCGACGATACCCTTTGAGCCCATGCCCGCTTCGGTGAGCCCCAGATGCAGCGCATGATCGGAGCGTTCCGCCAGCATCGAATAAACGGCAATGAGGTCCTGAACCTGACTGACCTTAGCCGACAAGATGATATGGTCGCGGCCAAGGCCGATCTGTTCGGCCAGTTCGGCGGACAGAAGTGCGGACTGCACGATGGCCTCGTGCATCACCTGCCGGGCCGAAAGCGGCGCACCGTTTTCATGGTTCTGGTCCATGAGACGGGTCAGAAGCTCCTGATCGAGCGAACCCCAGTTCACGCCAATGCGCACCGGCTTGTCGTAGCGGATTGCCATCTCGACAATGTCGGCGAACTGCTTGTCCTTCTTGTCCTTGAAGCCGACATTGCCCGGATTGATGCGGTACTTGGCAAGTGCCTCGGCGCAGGCCGGATGATCGCTCAGAAGCTTGTGGCCGATATAGTGGAAATCGCCAACCAGCGGCACATCCATGCCAAGACGCAGCAGGCGTTCGCGGATTTTCGGAACGGCCGCCGCACTTTCATCGCGATCCACGGTAATGCGCACGATTTCCGAACCGGCCCGAAAAAGGGCCGCGACCTGCGCCACGGTGGCATCGACATCCGCCGTGTCTGTATTGGTCATCGACTGCACGACAACCGGCGCACCGCCGCCCACAATCACGCCGCCCACATCAACGGCAACGGAAGCTCGGCGCGGTTTCGGATCGTAATCGGTAAGGGACATGGCAGCTCTCGGAGCAATTTGACTGATTTCAGGTGAAACAACCGCCCCGCCTTGTCAACGGGTCAGTGCATCACTTTTGATCGTCACGGTCATTCTCACGTGCGGTCCGCGTGGCGAACGATGTGCGAAAGCGCCAGAACGAGAAGCGCCAGAAGCGGCATGACCATGAACACCGTGCCAAGCCCGACATGGGCGGCCATGAAGCCGATGACCGACGGCGCGAACAGGATGCCCGAATAACCAAGCGTCGTCACCACCGAAAGGCCAATGCCCGAAGGGATGCCGGGAATGCTGCCCGCCGCCGAATAGATCACCGGCGACATGTTGGAAATTCCCACCCCGGCAATTGCAAAGCCGATGAGGGCTGTCATCGTATCGGGTGCCATGCCCGCGATGAACAGGCCCACCATGCCAAGCGCCGCCGAACCGCGCAGCGTCGTCACCGCGCCGAAACGATCACGCACCAGATCACCCGCAAAGCGCATGGCGGCCATGGTCAGCGAAAAGGCGGCATAGGCAAAGCCGGAGATCGCCACGGAGGCCGAAAGGTCGTTCTTCAGATAAAGCGCGCCCCAATCGAGAATGGCCCCTTCCGGGATCATCGAGGCCAGCGCGATAAGGCCAATCAGCCAGGGAAGCGGCGTCAGTGGCAGCTTCAGCTTTTCTTTCGGTGCACCCTCTTCCGCATGCGGGCGATCCTGCCCGTAAACTGTGGGTATGGCGGCCAAAAGCATGATGAGCACGGCAACCGTCAGAAAGATGGCATGGCCATAAAGCCCGAGCGCCTCGATCATCGCGCCACCAATGGCCGCACCGATCAAGCCGCCCAGCGACCAGAAGGCATGGCAGGAGGACATGACGGCGCGACGCATCGCCCCTTCCACGGCCACCGCATTGGCGTTCATCGCCACATCCATGGCACCCATGAAGCCGCCGAACAGGAACATCGCCACCGCCGCCGAAATGATCTCGGGTGCCATCGTGATGAGGAGCAGCATGGGCGCAAGGGCAAAGCCCGTGATGAGCGAGACACGCCGTGAACCGGCCTTGGCAACCGCGGCCCCCGCCACCGGCATCATCACCAGCGAGCCGATACCGAACAGCATGATCATAACGCCCAGTGCGCTTTCGCTCAGCCCCAGACGCTCGACAAAGGCCGGGATTTTCGGTGCCCAGGAACCGGCACAAAAGCCATTGGCCAGAAAGAGAAGCGAAACGCCGATCCGGCCACCCGGGAAAAACCCCTTGAGGGCCGGTTCATGCGGCGTCGAAACTGAATGCGAATCCGTCACAAAGCTCTCCTGAAACGTTGCCGTTTCGAGATATACACAGTCAAAGCGATTTGAAAAGCAGAAAGCCCGCGTATCCTTTGGGCAAGTATGATGCCCGCATTCCCCTTCTCCCCGCCTGCGGGGAGAAGGTCGCGGCAGCGGGATGAGGGGCGGAAATATCGCGCCAATTCATAGTCGCAGACGATTCTGACCGTGGGCTTGCCCCTCACCCCAACCCTCTCCCCGCAAGCGGGGAGAGGGGGAAGAGAGGTTTGCGATTGCCGCAATAGGCAATACGGGGACTTGGTCAGAAGTTTGAGCCCGCGCTGCTGCGCGGGCTCCCCAACACGGTAATCCGTGCCCTCAAGCGCCATAGGCGACGAGCAGGTCCTTGGCGTCGATCTGGTCGCCGGGGCGCACCAGCACTTCGGCAATGGTGCCGTCGCGGTCCGCGTGAAGCGCCGTTTCCATCTTCATGGCCTCGATGGACACGAGCACATCACCCGCCTTCACCGCCTGCCCCGCCATGACGAACACGGTGGAGATGACACCCGGCATCGGCGCGCCCACATGGGCGGCATTGCCGGCCTCCGCCTTGCGGCGGATCTTGGCCGTGGCCGCCATGGAGCGATCCGGCACCTTGATGAGGCGCGGCTGACCATTGAGTTCGAAGAACACCTTGACCAGACCCTGCTCATCCGGATCGGATGTGGCGAGCAGCACGACCACGAGGTCCTTGCCCTTTTCGATCTGAGCCGAGACTTCCTCGCCGTTTTCCAGACCGTAGAAATAGGCAGGCGTCGGCAGAACCGAAACCGGACCATAGGTCTGAGTGGCAAGCGCAAAGTCGGTGAAGACCTTCGGATACATGAGGTACGAGGCGAACTCGTAGTCGTTGACCGAGCGCTCGAGCTTCGTTTCGATGGTCTTGCGTTCGGCGTCGAGATCCGCCGGCGGCAGAAGCGAACCGGGCACCACCGTATAGGCGGCATCGCCCTTCAGCGCCTTCTTCTGCAGGCCCTGCGGCCAGCCGCCGGGCGGCTGCCCCAGATCGCCCTTCAGCATGGAGACGACCGAATCCGGGAAGGCGATATCCTTTTCCGGGTTCTCGACATCCGCCACGGTCAGGTCCTGGCTCACCATCATCAGCGCCATGTCGCCCACCACCTTGGAGGACGGCGTGACCTTGACGATATCGCCAAACATCTGGTTCACGTCGGCATAGGCCTGCGCCACTTCGTGCCAACGGCTTTCGAGACCCAGCGAACGCGCCTGTTCTTTCAGGTTGGTGAACTGGCCGCCCGGCATTTCGTGCAAATAGACTTCCGAAGCCGGACCCTTGAGGTCGCTTTCGAACGCCGCATACTGGTTGCGCACCGCCTCCCAATAGAAGGACAAGCGACGGATCCACTTGGCATCGAGACCACTGTCGCGTTCCGTGCCCTTGAGCGCTTCAACGATGGAGCCGAGGCAGGGCTGCGAGGTGCCACCGGAGAAGGCGTCCATGGCCGCATCCACCACATCGACGCCCGCATCGACCGCCGCCAGCACGGAGGCCGCGGCAATGCCCGACGTATCATGCGTGTGGAAGTGGATCGGCAGGCTGGTGGCTTCGCGAAGCGCCGTAAACAGCACCTTGGCCGCACCGGGCTTCAGAAGACCGGCCATATCCTTGACCGCGATGATATGCGCACCGGCCTTTTCCAGTTCCTTGGCGAGGTCGGTGTAGTATTTCAGCGAATACTTGGCCCGCTCCGGATCGAGAATATCGCCCGTGTAGCAGATGGTCGCCTCACAGATCTTGTTCTCTTCGAGGATCGCATCCATCGACACACGCATATTGTCGACCCAGTTCAGGCAGTCGAACACGCGGAACACATCGATGCCGCCCTTCGCCGCCTGACGCACGAAGTACTTCACCACATTGTCCGGATAGTTCTTGTAGCCCACCCCGTTCGCGCCACGCAGAAGCATCTGCAGGAGGATGTTCGGAGCCGACTCGCGGATCAGCGCCAGACGCTCCCACGGGTCTTCGGTGAGGAAGCGCATGGAAACGTCAAACGTCGCACCGCCCCAGCATTCCAGCGAGAAGAGGCCCGGCAAGGCCTTGGCATAGGTGCCCGCAATCGAGGCGATGTCATAGGTGCGCATGCGTGTTGCCAGCAGCGATTGATGGCCGTCGCGCATCGTCGTATCGGTCACCAGCACGCGCTTTTCGTTGCGCAGCCATTCGGCAAAGCCCTTCGGCCCCAGCGCGTCAAGCTTCTGCTTCGTGCCCTCGATGATCGGCGCATCCACGTAAGGAATGGACGGCGCTGCTGCGTCCGCCGCGGGCTTGGCGCGACCGCGTGCTTCGGGATGACCATTGACCGTCACATCGGCCAGATAGGTCAGAAGCTTCGTGGCGCGGTCCTGACGCTTCACCTGCTGGAAAAGCTCAGGTGTCGAGTCAATGAAACGCGTCGTGTAGCTGTTATCGCGGAACTTCGAATGCGTTATAATCGCTTCGAGGAAGGTGAGGTTGGTTGCCACGCCGCGAATACGGAATTCGCGCAGCGCGCGGTCCATACGGTCAATGGCCTGATCCGCCGTCGGCGCCCAGGCCGTCACCTTCACCAGAAGCGGATCATAGAAGCGGGTGATGATCGCCCCGGCATAGGCCGTGCCACCATCAAGACGGATACCGAAACCGGCCGCCGAACGATAGGCGGTGATGCGGCCATAGTCCGGAATGAAGTTCTGCTCCGGGTCTTCGGTGGTGATACGGCACTGCATGGCATGGCCGTTAAGCCGTATTTCCGACTGCGGCGGAACACCCGATTCCGGCGTGCCGATGGCATAGCCTTCCAGAATGTGGATCTGCGCCTTGACGATATCGATGCCCGTCACCGTTTCGGTGACGGTGTGCTCCACCTGAATACGCGGGTTCACTTCGATGAAGTAGAACTTGCCCGTATCGGCATCCATCAGATACTCGACCGTACCGGCCCCGATGTAGCTGGTCGCCTTGGCGATCTTCAGCGAATAGTCGGCGAGTTCGGCGCGCTGCGCTTCGGAAAGATAAGGGGCCGGAGCGCGCTCCACCACCTTCTGGTTACGGCGCTGGATCGAGCAGTCACGCTCGAACAGATGCACGGCATTGCCATGCGTATCGCCCAGAATCTGGCTTTCGACGTGGCGCGCCCGTTCGACGAGTTTTTCGAGATAGACTTCATCCTTGCCGAAGGCCGCCTTGGCCTCGCGCTTGGCTTCGGTCACTTCACGTTCCAGATCATCCTTCGAACGGATGACGCGCATACCGCGACCGCCGCCGCCCCACGATGCCTTGAGCATCACCGGGTAGCCGATTTCCTCGGCCATGCGGGCCACTTCGACCATATCGTCCGGCAGCGGCTGGGTGGCCGGCACGACCGGAACATTGACCGACATGGCCAGATTGCGGGCCGCGACCTTGTTGCCAAGACGGCGCATCGTATCGGCGGTCGGCCCAATGAAAATGATACCTGCATCGTTGCAGGCCTCAACAAATTCGGGGCTTTCGGAGAGCAGGCCGTATCCCGGATGGATGGCATCGGCACCCGACAGTTTTGCAACGCGAATGATTTCTTCGATCGAAAGATAGCTTTCAATCGGCCCCATATCCTTGGCCAGATGCGGACCGCGACCAATCCGATAGCTTTCATCGGCCTTGAAGCGATGCAGGGAAAGCTTGTCTTCTTCCGCCCAGATGGCGACTGTTGCTATCCCCAGCTCATTGGCAGCGCGAAATACACGGATCGCGATCTCCGAACGATTGGCAACAAGTATCTTTTTGATTTGCAAAACGAAAACTCCTCCAGGCCGCCGGTATCACCGGACGCTGTTAAAGAACGAAACCCCTCATAGACGCAGAAACCGCTGGGAGAACGGCTCCATACGCACTTTCCCCATGCTCGTCAGGACCAAACCATTATGATGTCCGCGCAACGGTCAGCGTCCCTGAAAACGATGTTAGCGACAAGCCTGATCAAGCGCAATTTCGCGTCGCAAAATTTCATGGCGAAGAGGTGAATTTTTACTCCACTCCGAAAGACGCATAAGATTCATGCACAGTGCCACCCCCAAGGGTGCGATTGCGCAACAAAATTGTATTCCAGCCTGCAAAAGTGAATTATGGTTTGCGAAATCCGCTTGCCACGCCGGACAGGGTGACGGATATGCCGGTTCGGTCGAAGGCCCGGACCTTCTGTAATGTCGAGGTTTCCCAGTTGTCCCTGTTGCAGGTCTATTTTCGCGCGCTGAAATATCTCGGGGCCAACCGCTTCCGTGTGTCGCTTATCGTTCTGGCCAACATGGTTCTGGCGGCCATCAGCATTATCGAGCCGATCCTCTTCGGGCGCATCATTCAGGCCATCACCTCCAAGACGGACGCCAAGCCGGACCTCATCATGTGGGCAAGCTTTGGGGTGTTCAACACCATTGCCTTCGTGCTGGTGGCGCGTGGTGCTGACCGCTTGGCCCACGGCCGCCGCGCCACGCTTTTAACGGAAGCCTTCGAGCGCATCGTCTCCATGCCGCTGTCTTGGCATCACCGGCGCGGCACATCGAATGCGCTGCATACCCTGCTGCGCGCCTCCGATACGCTCTTCGGCCTGTGGCTGGAGTTCATGCGCTCGCATCTTTCCACCGCGGTGGCGCTGACCCTCCTCATTCCGACGGCCATTTCCATGGACCTGCGCATGACGGCGGTTCTGGTCGGCCTCGGCGTGCTTTACCTCATCATCGGCAAGCTGGTGATGAGCAAGACCAAGGATGGGCAGGCAGCGGTGGAAGGCCATTATCACAAGGTCTTTTCCCATATTTCGGATTGCATCAGTAACGTCTCGGTCATCCACTCCTATAACCGCATTGAAGCTGAAACCCGTGCGCTCAAGGAGTTCACGAAGAAGCTCATTTCGGCCCAATACCCGGTGCTCGACTGGTGGGCGCTTGCCAGCGCTCTGAACCGTATGGCCTCGACGATTTCGATGATGATCATTCTCGTCATCGGCACGGTGCTGGTGCAAAAGGGCGAGATGACGGTGGCCAATGTTCTGGCCTTTACCGGCTTCGCAACCCTGCTGATCGGCAAACTCGACCAGATGCTGCAATTTGCCAACCAGATTTTTGAGGCCCGCGCCAAGCTTGAAGATTTCTACAAGCTGGAAGATGCCGTGCGCGACCGCGAGGACACGACCGGCGCTGCCGAACTGAAGAATGTTCATGGCCGCATCGAGTTCCGCAACGTCTCCTTCGACTTCGCCAAGGCCACGCAGGGCATTCACAATGTCTGCTTCACGGTGGAGGCCGGGCAGACGCTGGCGATTGTCGGCCCGACGGGTGCTGGTAAAACCACCCTCGTCAACCTCCTGCAGCGCGTCTACGATCCTCAAAGCGGCTCGATCCTGATCGATGACACCGATATCGCAACCGTGACCCGCCAATCGCTGCGCGGTGCCATTGCGACCGTGTTTCAGGATTCCGGCCTTCTCGACCGCTCGATTGCCGAAAACATCCGTCTGGGCCGCGAAGGGGCGACTGACGAGGATGTGCACCATGCCGCCGAGGCGGCAGCGGCCCGCGACTTCATCGAAAGCCGCGTCGAAGGTTACGACACCCGCGTCGGGGAACGCGGCAACCGCCTGTCCGGCGGCGAACGTCAGCGCATTGCCATCGCCCGCGCCATCTTGAAGAACGCGCCGATCCTCATTCTCGATGAAGCGACAAGCGCGCTCGATGTGGAAACCGAAGCCAAGGTGAAGGAAGCCATCGATACGCTGCGCTCCGGACGCACCACCTTCATCATCGCCCACCGCCTGTCCACCATCCGCGATGCCGACCGGGTGATTTTCCTCGAACACGGCCATATTCTCGAAACCGGCACCTATGACGAGTTGAGCCATGCCGGTGGTCGCTTTGCCGCTCTGTTGAAGGAAAGCGGCATCACCATCGATGACGTGCCGCCGAAGACCACACTTCCGGGTTAAGCGCCGCAACCGGCAGCCACGTGACCGCGCCGACCGCCGCGCTATGTCTTGCTTACGTGAGGGACGACCCTCCTCATTGATCACGTCAAAACCGCCGGGACGACCTGGCTCACTCAGGCTCTTGTTCTCCCAATCACCGGGACGCAGGACACCTGAACCAGAGCAAAGGGGCGTTCCTGCCGTGTCACTGATCGGCCAGACGCTCCGGAAAGAGCAAAATGCACTGGCTTTATCTGATCGGCGCCGGTCTTCTGGAGGTGGTCTGGGCGACCACCATGAAACAG
>Ga0209794_1002058_pt1 | contig 11881 bp, 10 predicted proteins | sample EBPBio232013_DNA_FD_185869 | JGI IMG/M metagenome (GOLD analysis project Ga0209794, IMG submission 185869) | Wastewater treatment Type I Accumulibacter community from EBPR Bioreactor in Madison, WI, USA - Reactor 1_5/23/2013_ DNA (SPAdes)... | ecosystem: Engineered > Bioreactor > EBPR >... | reverse complement strand
GCCCCCGTCCGGGCGGCCCCGGCGGGCGCGGCGCGCCTCCCGGCGGCCAGGGGCAGCGCCCCGGCCCCGGCGCGCCCTTCGACGAGCTGTTCGAGGAGTTCTTCCGCCGTCGTGGCGAGAACCCGCCCGGCGGCCCCGGCGGACCGCCCGGCCAGCAGCAGCAGCCGCAGCGCCGCCAGTCCTCGCTCGGCTCGGGCTTCGTGATCGACGCCACCGGCATCATCATCACCAACAACCACGTGATCGACGGCGCCGACGAGATCACCGCGATCTTCAACGACGGCACGCGCCTGCGCGCGGAGGTCGTCGGCCGCGACCGCGACATCGACATCGCCGTGCTGCGCGTGCAGCCGACGCGGCCGCTGCGCGCCGTCAACCTCGCTGATTCCGACAAGATCCGCATCGGCGAGCCGGTCATGGCCATCGGCAACCCGCTCGGCCTCGGCGGCACGGTGACCGCCGGCATCGTCTCGGCCAAGAACCGCGACATCCAGTCGGGTCCCTTCGACAACTACATCCAGACCGACGCGGCCATCAATCGCGGCAATTCCGGCGGTCCGCTGTTCAACATGGCCGGCGACGTGATCGGCATCAACACGGCGATCTTCTCGCAGTCCGGCGGCAATATCGGCATCGCCTTCGCGGTGCCGGCCAATACGGCGCGGCCGGTCATCGCGCAGTTGCGCGAGTTCGGCGAGACGCGGCGCGGCTGGCTCGGCGTGCGCATCCAGGAGGTGACCGACGAGATCGCCGAGAGTCTGCGCCTCGGTTCGCGCCGCGGCGCGCTGATCGCCGGCGTCGAGCAGAACGGACCGGCCGGACCGGCCGGCATGCGCACCGGCGACGTCATCGTCTCGTTCGACGGCCGCGACGTGCGCAATTCGCGCGAACTGCCGCGCATCGTGTCGGAGACCGCGGTCGGCAAGGCCGTGCCGGTCATCGTCATGCGCGAAGGCCGCGAGGAGACGCTGACCGTCACGCTCGGCCGCCGCGAGGGCAATATCCAGCAGGCCTCCACCGGCCAGCAGCCGCAGCAGCGCGCACCGCAGCAGCGGGCCCCGACCGTCTCGGCGCTGGGCCTCCAGCTCTCGGGCCTGACCGCCGAGACGCGCCAGCGCTTCCGCCTGCGCGACGACGTGCGCGGCGTGGTCGTCACCGAGGTCGATCCGAACTCGCGGGCGGCGGAGCGGCGCATCCAGGCGGGCGACGTCATCCTCGAGGTGCAGAACGAGGCGGTGAATGCGCCGGCCGACGTGACGCGCCGGATCGAGGCGCTGCGTGCGGAGGGCCGCAATTCCGCGCTGTTCCTCGTCGCCAATGCCGAGGGCGACCGCCGCTTCGTGGCGCTGAACCTGCGGTGACCCTGCCGCGTGCCGGCTATTCCGCGAAGTCGGCGCGCGCATATCCCTGAGCGAAGAGCAGCGCCGAGAGATCGGCGTGCTCGATGCGGGCGGCGGCGGCTTCCGCCACCTTCGGCTTGGCGTGGAACGCAACGCCGAGACCGGCTTCGCCCAGCATGGCGAGGTCGTTGGCGCCATCGCCGACCGCAAGCGTCTCGACGGGCCGAAGCGAGAACTTCTCGCGCAGTTCCACCAGCGTGTCGCGCTTGGCCTCGCGCCCGAGGATCGGCTCCCGGACCAGACCGGAGAACTGGCCGCCTTCCGTCTCGAGCAGATTGGCGCGATCCTCGTGAAAGCCGATCATCGCGCCGATGCGGGCGGTGAACAGTGTGAAGCCCCCGGAGACCAGCGCTGTGTAGGCGCCATTGGCGCGCATGGTGCGGACGAGTTCGCGGCCGCCACCGGTCAGCGTGATGCGCCGTTCGATGACATCCTCGACGACGCTGGCGGGCAGGCCCTTCAGCAGGGCGACGCGCTCGCGCAGGGCCGGCTCGAAGGCGATCTCGCCGCGCATGGCGCGTTCGGTGATCGCGGAGACATGCTCCTTGAGGCCGACGAGATCAGCCAGTTCGTCAATGCACTCCTGCCCGATCATGGTGGAATCCATGTCGGCAAGGAACAGCCGCTTCCGGCGCGTCGCCGCCTCCTGGACGATGACATCGACGGAGGCACCGCCAAGCGCGGCGCGGATCGCATCGGCCGCCGCGCGGTTGTCCGCCGGCCCGGAGGGTGCGAAAGGGATGTCGGCGGCAATGCCGGGATCGAGCGTCACGGCTTCACCCGGCGAGGGCAGCCGGGCCGCGGCGGCCGCGAGGACGTCGGCTGAGACCGCGCCGCGGTCCGGATGGGAGACAAGGGTCGCGACGTGGCTGAAGGACATGGTGCGCTGGATCGCTCGGGGCCGAGGGCCGTCCTCATCGCAGGTCCGACCGCCAGCGGCAAGTCGGCGCTCGCGCTGGAGCTCGCCGAGCGCTTCGACGGCGTGGTGATCAATGCCGATTCCATGCAGGTTTACCGCGACCTCGCGGTCATCACCGCGCGCCCGACGCCCGACGAGGTGGCGCGCGCGGACCATCGGCTCTACGGGACCGTGGATGCGGCGGAGAACTTCTCGGTCGGCCGCTGGCTGGCAGCGGCCACTGAGGAACTGGTCTCGGCCCGTGGCACAGGCCGCCTGCCGATCGTGATCGGCGGCACGGGGCTCTATTTTAAGGCATTGACGCAGGGCCTGTCGGACATTCCCTCGGTGCCGCCCGATGTCCGGATGAGAATCCGTGCACTCGGCGAGACGCTCACGCCGGCCGACCTGCATGCGCGGCTGTCAGCGGTGGACCCCGTGACGGCGGCTGGCCTGCGGCCGAGCGACCCGCAGCGGCTGCTGCGCGCTCTGGAGGTGCTGGAGGCGACCGGCCGCCCCCTCGCCCACTGGCAGCGCGAGGGGCGCTCGACGCCGATCCTCGATCCGGCAGATTGCGCTGCGGTGTTCCTGTCGGTGGACCGAGCCTGGCTGCGCCAGCGCATCGATGCGCGGTTCGACGCGATGATGGCTTCTGGCGCGCTGGAGGAAGTGGTCCGGCTCGCGGCCCGCAACCTCGACCCGGCCTTACCCGCGATGCGCGCGCACGGCGTGCCCGGCCTCATCGCGCACCTCAACGGCGACAGCACGCTGGAGGAGGCTGTTGCACGGGGCAAGAAGGACACGAAGGCCTATGCCAAGCGGCAGGAAACCTTCTTTCGCCATCAGTTGCCGGGCTTCGTCTCGCTCCCGCCGGATGAGGCGCGCAGCCACCTGACAGGGCTGCTTCAGCCCTGACCCAACGAGGACTTGCGGCGCGGCGCCGAATTCTGCCGGGTCCGCGGCCGGAACGCCGGCACATCCGCGGGGGCTATGGGTGTCTCGCCCGGCAGCCGCACGACCAGCAATTCGCCTTCGCCCTCATCGACGCAGACGACGTTCCGGCCCGAGGCCTTGGCGCGGTAGAGCGCCGCATCGGCGCGCGAGAGCAGCCGGTCGAGCGACTCCCGCCCGTCCCAGGCAGCCACGCCGAAGGAGGCGCTGAAACGGATCGCGCCGTCCTCAAACGGCACGTCGTGAGCGGCCGCCAGCGCGCGCATCCGCTCGGCGACCGCGGCAGCCGCGGTCAGACCGGTATGCGGGAGGACCGCGATGAACTCCTCGCCACCGAGCCGGCCGAACAGGTCCACTTCCTCGCGGAGCCCATGGGTCATCAGATCGACCGCAGCCTTCAGCACCGCATCCCCGCCGGCATGGCCGTACTGGTCATTGATGCGCTTGAACTGGTCGAGATCCACCGCAAAAAGGGAAACCGGATGGCCATAGCGTTCGGCAAGCGCGATGGCGCGCTGAAGCCCGTCGGTGATCGCCCGGCGATTGAGCGCTCCGGTGAGCGGGTCACGGGTCGCAAGGCGGCTCAGTTCGGCCTCGAGCTCCTGCCGACGGGCGATCTCGGCCTTCAGGGCCTCATTGGCCGCAGCATGTTCGAGCTGGTTGAGCCGGGCGGCATCTTCGGCGAGCTTGCGCGTGGTGATGTCGGCATAGGTCGCCAGCACGCCATCGCCGAGAGGCGCGACCGCTATCTCGAACCAGCGTTCGCTGCCGTCGTCCGCCGGGTAGTCCGCCACGAACTCGATGGGCTCCCGCGTCTCGACGACCCTGACATAGCGGTCCCACAGGCCGCTGTCCCTGAGCCTCGGGAAGACGGTGCGCATCGAGCCCGACAGCATGTCCTCGATCGGGCGCCCGACGAGCCGGCCTGCGCGCCGGTTCGCCGCGATGATCTGGCCATCGATGGCCGCGCCATCCGTGCCGCGCACGAGGCGCATTGCGACGATGCCGTCCAGCGACGCATCGAGAATGGTGGTCAGGAGGTCGTCGCGCAGTTCGCGCGCCTTGCAGTAGACGACGACGATGGTTGATCCGTCGGTATCGCGGCAAGGCAGGATCAGCCGCTCCCAGATGTGGACGTTCACAGCGTAGGCGCCGCGATGAAGCGTCAGGATCGGAATGCCCTCCCCGACCGCCCGCGCGTTGATGTCACGAAAGAAATCGCCGACCTCGCCCTTGAACTCACTGGTCTGGTGGCCGGTCATGTCCATGCCGACATTGGCCGCGATCGCGCTGCCGTAATGGGCATAGACGTAGTCTTCGCCGTCCAGCGGCACCATGACGATAAGGTCGTCGGCATCGGAGCCGAGACTGATCGGATCGAACGGCGCAAAGGGCGCAAAGCCGTGCTCGTCGACGAGCGAACGCCATTGCGCGAGCAAACGCCGGATAGCCGGCGCGTGGCAGCGCTCCTCGATTCCGGAATCGTATATCTCGCGGTACATGCCAGACCTGTCCTTACGTCAATCTGGCACCGGCCACTTAAGACCGCGTAAAGCCGACCCAAGGGAAGCGGGCAAAATCGATGCTGCCGGGAGCGGAGGTCAGGCGGTCGCGAAACTCGGAATATCGAGCGGCCGGCGGTCGCGGTCGGCCATGGCGGCGAGGTCATTGGCGAGCAGCAGCTCGAAGGTCTGGCCGTCGCGCACGACCATCTGGCGTCCCCGGTCGGTCACGAACAGCGCGAAACCCGCGCCCATCTGCATGCGCAGGAACTCGACCAGCGCCGAGGCCTTCCAGAGCAGCGGCCGCTGCGGATCGACGAACAGGAAGATGACCTTCTCGACGGGGTCGCGATGGAAATAGGCACCGCAATCGAGCGGGTGGGGAATGCGGTTGCGCTCGGGCGCGTCCGCGAGACGCGCGGCGAGATAGGCGCAGACATAGGCCGTGCAGGCGGATGGCCGCTCCGGCTTGCCGAAAATGGCGCAGCCGCCATTCTCGATGTGCCGGCAGGCGTGATAGGCGGGCTTGTCGAGGGCCTGGATCTCGGGGAGCGAGCAGCAGTAGGTGCAGGTGCGGCAATGGGAGATGCGTTCGCCAGCCTCTCGTCGCCGCTTGGCCTGCCCCATCTCAGCCCCGCTGGCCTTCCTTGACCGACTGCAGCAGCGCCTTCTGGATCGGCTCGTTGCCGGCGCAGATGTCGCCGTTCAGCAGCATGTTGTCGTGGCCGTCGCAATCGGTGACGAAGCCGCCGGCTTCGCGGATCAGCACGATGCCCGCCGCCACGTCCCACGGCTTCACGCCGCGCTCCCAGAAGCCGTCGAACCGGCCGGCGGCGACATAGGCGAGATCGAGCGCACAGGCGCCGATGCGCCGGATGCCGCCGAAGCGCGACTGAACGACCTTCAGCTCGTTGCGATACTGGACATGGTCGCCGCGCCCGATATGCGGCGTGCCGCAGCCGACAACGCTGTCCTCGGGCTTGCGCCGCGCGGAAACGCGCAGGCGGCGGTCGTTGAGGAAGGCGCCGGTGCCGCGCTCGGCGACATAGAGCTCGTCGATGGCGGGATTGTAGACGACGCCCGCGACCAGCACGCCGTTGCGCTCAAGAGCGATCGACACCGCGAAATGCGGGATGCCGTGGAGGAAATTCGTTGTGCCGTCGAGCGGATCGACGATCCAGGTATGGGTCTCGTCGGTGCCCTCGACCTTGCCGCCTTCCTCGCCGATGAAGCTGTAGCCCGGTCGCGCCTTGAGCAGTTCGGTCTTGACGATCTGTTCAGCCTTGCGGTCGGCGGCCGAGACGAAGTCGCCCGGACCCTTCACCGAAACCTGCAGGTTCTCGACCTCGCCGAAGTCGCGCTTGAGGCTGCGCCCGGCCTTGAGGGCGGCGCCGACCATGACGTTGAGCAGTGCGGAGCGGAGCATTGCGGTCCTTCGCGGGTCGTTGAGGGGCGGTCATGCCCGCCAAGCCCTCTGCGGTCAAGCCGGCCCGCTACGGGCAGGCCAACTATCTCACCCAGTTGCGCGCGCCCTGTTCGGCCGCCTCGCGCTGCACCGGGTCCATGGTCTTCACGTAATCTTCCAGCCAGGCGTCCCGCGCGCCGAGATATTCGGCCGTCAGATACCATTGCGCGGCCATCACGGCGTTCGGCGCGATACCGCGGCCGGCGGCGAGCAGCCGGGCGAGACGGTTCATGGCGAGCGGGTTGCCGCGCAGGGCGGCCTTGCGGAACAGTCTTGCGGCGGCGGCCTCGTCCTTCGCGACGCCCTGCCCGTTGAACAGCATGACCGCGAAGTCGATCTGTGCCTCCATCAGGTCCTGTGCGGCGGCGCGGCCGAGGTAGCTCGCGGCCTGCATCAGATCGGCGGGGATGCCGTTGCCGTCCTTCAGCATGGTTCCGTAGGCATACTGGGCGTCGGCGCTGCCGAGATCGGCGGCCATCCTGAACCAGCGGGCCGCGCCCTGCGGATCGCGCTCGCCGCCATGACCACCAAGCGCGAGCAAGCCGAGATTATAGGCTGCCGCGACATGGCCGAGGCCGGCGGCGCGCTCGAAATAGGGTTTGGCCTGCGCCGGATCGCGGGGGAGACCCGCGCGTCCCTCGATATGCATCATGCCGATGGCGAAAATGGCGTTGCGGTCGCCCTTGTCGGCGGCGAGCCTATACCAGCCGAGCGCCCGTTGCTCGTTCTGCGGCACGCCTATCCCCGCGGAATGGAGCTCGCCGAGCAGCGTCATCGATACCGGATCGGCCGCTGTCTCGACCCGCTCCGTCGCCTCGCGGAAGGCGGTCAGGTAATGGCCGCGCTGATAGGCCGCATAGGCGGATTCCGCGCTCGGCGGCTCGGTACGGGCGGCCGGGGCAGGCTGCGCCGGTGCCGGCGCGGGTCGCGGCGCCGGACGGTTCTGCGCGGAAGCGGCGGAACTCGCCAGCGCAAGCAGGCAGGCGGCGGCAAGAACGCGCGGCGCGGTGATCATGGCCTGCGGGCTCCCGCAATCGCCGCGAGCGCCTCGGCGACGCCCGCCTGCGGTCCCGCGACGTTGTTCCAGACCGGATCGGCCAGCGCGACGAAATCGGCCGAGACGGCCGCCAGCGCCGCCGCGCCCGCAATGTCCGGTGCAAAACCGATCACGGGCACCTCGAACAGTTCGGCCCACCAGCCGACCCGCTCGACGACGGCATGGATCGGCGGCAGCAGGCCGTTCTTCTCGGCGTGGCGCGACACCATCGGCTCGCCGAACATGACGTAGTCGGCGCCCTTCTCGCCGGCAGCCATGGCATCGTCGCGCGATTTCAAGCCAGAGACGCCGACCATCCGCTGCGGCGCGAGGCTTGCGACCGCGTCGGTCAGGCGCTGCATGTCGAAGGCGAGATGGCATCCGTCGGCGCCCCCCCGCGCCGCCACGGCCGGAGAAGCCTCGACGATCAGCGCGGTGCCGTGCTTCTGCACCACGGGCGCCAGTATCTTGACGGCATTGATCAGCGTCCGTTCGTCAGCCTCGGCGAAGCGGGCGATGACGGCGGCGACCGGTCCGCCGGACAAGGCGGCGTCCAGAGCGCTGGCAAAGGCGTCGGCCACCTCGATCGGCGGCGTGACGAGAACAAGCTGGGTTTGCGGCTGCGAGGGCTCGGCGTTACGCATGGCTGCGCACATGGGGCTCGAAAGCGGCAAAAAAGCGGAGGGACGGAACGTTCATCCTCGGTATCGACATCGTTTGGAAACATCTCGGCTGGAGGTTCGCATCCATGCGGGCACCGGGTCGGGAAATCAACCGACGCCGTCGCGCCTGCCTGCCGCTATCTTTGCCCGACCAACGTCAGGATCATCACGATGCGACCTTCCGCGAGCCTGTTTCTTTCGGCTGCCTTCGTTCTCGTCACCGGCTCGGTGGCCCTTGCCGGCCCTGCCGACGACCTGTCGCGCGCCGCCGTGTCCGGCCTCGGAGGCCTGCAGATCGCCGGCGCCGCAGTGGGCGAGGCGCGTGACGAGGGATCGAACGTCGTCCTGTCGAACGTCACCTTCTCGTCGGCCGGCGCGCGCGCCGTCGGCGTCAAGATCACCCGGGCGACCGTGACCGGCGGTGTCGGCTCCACCGACGCGCTGTCCAATTCGCGGATCGTGCTGGAAGGCGTCGAGGGCACCGGTTCGGACGGCCAGTCCTACCGCATCGACCGCGCCGAGATTGCCGGTGCGCAGGGTTCCTTTGCCGCGATCCTCGGCAGCCTCGCGACCCGCGAACCGTTCTTTCAAGGCGCGAGCGAGGCCTCCGTCACCGGCTTCTCGGCCCAGTCCATCGACATTCCCGCCATGACGCTGCAGCGCCGGCGCGACGCGCGCATGGAACAGGCTGCCTATCGCAATGTCCGACTGACCAGCTACCGCCAGGGCAAGATCGCGGAAATGACGATTGCCGGCGTGACCACGTCGCCGACGGAGGGCCAGGGCTCGCGCGTCGAGATCGGGGCGAGCCGTTTCGTCGGCTTCGACGCCTCGGCCGGCACGCGCACCGGCAACACGACGACGGTCGCGCTCGAAAGCGGCACGATCGACCAGATCCGCGGCACCAGCGCCCAGAACGCACCGTTCAGCATCGACCGCGTCTCCTTCGGCAAGGTGTCGATGCGGCCGGGCGAGCGCTCGCTGGTCGCGCTGACCCAGACCATGCAGGAGATCGATCCCGCGGGCGCGACGGAAGAATCGCGCCGCCGCAGCATGGGCGTCGTCGCCGAACTGTTCTCGCGGCTCGACATCGACAATGTCGAGATGACCGGATTCAAGGGCCAGTCGAACCAGAACCAGCCGGTGGTGCTGTCCCGCTTCGCCATTCGCGGCGTCTCGCAGGGCCGCATCGCCTCCATCGACTTCGCGGGACTGTCGGCGGCCGACCGCAGCGGCCAGACGACGACCATCGGCAAGTTCACCATCGAGACCATCGACGCCACTGGCCTGATTGCCCTCGCCAAGGACTTCTCCGAGGGTGCCTATTCCACGGGCAAGCCGGTGCCGCCCAGCGCCTATCCCGATATCCGCCGCCTGCTGATGGAGGACATCGCCGTCAAGACCAGCACGGGGCAGGCGCTCGGCAGCGTCCAGCGCTTCCTGGTGGAGGCCGGGCCGCGCATCGGCCTCGTGCCCACGCGCCTGCGCGCGCAGATCGAGGGCTTCGCCGCGCCGATCAACGACGCCCGCCAGCGCGCCCAGCTCGCGCCGCTCGGCCTGACCGACAAGATCAATCTCGGCGCCGAGCTCGACATCGAATACGACGAGACCTCCCGCGAGCTGCGCGTCCGCAACGTCAAGGTCGATGTCGACGATGTCGGCTCGCTCAACCTCGTCATGACCATCGGCGGGCTCGACCGCGCCCAGATCGAGGCCCTGCCGGGCAGCGCCGCGGTGCTCGGCCTCTCGGCCAAGGCCGGCCGCCTGACCCTGACCTTCAGCGAGGATGGCGGCGCCGCGTCGTTCATCACCCATGTCGCCGGCCAGACCGGCCTCAGCGAGGACGACTTCAAGGAACAGATCAAGCAGCAGGCCGGCATGATGGTCGGCCAGTTCATCCAGGACCGCGCGCTGGCCGAGCGCATCACCGAGGCCTTCGGCGAATTCCTCGACGATCCCTCCTCGCTCGCGATCACCCTGACGCCGAAGGGCGATATCCCGCTCGCGGCGCTGGCGATTGCGATGCGCGGCTCGCCCTTCGCGGTGATCCCGATGTTCAACATCGAGGTGAAGGCCAACGAGTGAGCGGGAGCCAAGGCGCCCGCCGAAACGCAGAACGGGGAGGCTCGCGCCTCCCCGTTTCATTTGCTCCGCTACTGTTCCCGGCAGATCAGGCGATCTTGGGGTCGAGCTCGCCCTTGGCGTAGCGCTTGGCCATGTCAGCCAGCGTCACCACGCGCTTGATCTTGGAGGCCTGGCCGGCAGTGTTGAACTCCTGAAGCCGCTGCTTGCAGAGGGCGGTCATCGCCTCCATGGCAGGCTTCAGATACTTGCGCGGGTCGAACTCGCCGGGGCTCTCCGACAGGATCTTGCGGATCTGGCCGGTCATGGCCATGCGGTTGTCGGTGTCGATGTTGATCTTGCGGACGCCGTGCTTGATGCCGCGCTGGATTTCCTCGACCGGCACGCCCCAGGTCGGCTTCATCTGGCCGCCGAACTTGTTGATGATGTCCTGCAGCTCCTGCGGCACCGACGACGAGCCGTGCATGACGAGGTGGGTGTTCGGCAGCTTCTGGTGGATTTCCTCGATGACGTTCATCGCGAGAACCTTGCCGTCCGGCTTGCGCGTGAACTTGTAGGCGCCGTGCGAGGTGCCCATGGCGATGGCGAGTGCGTCGACCTTGGTCTCCTTGACGAACTTCACGGCCTCGTCGGGATTGGTGAGCAGCTGGTCGTGGGAGAGCTGGCCCTCGGCGCCGTGACCGTCCTCGGCCTCGCCCATGCCGCTCTCGAGGCTGCCCAGCACGCCGAGCTCGCCCTCCACCGAGATGCCGCCGAGATGCGACATCTCCGTCACCTTGCGGGTGACGCCGACATTGTAGTCCCAGTCGCCGGGCGTCTTGCCGTCGGCCTTCAGGGAGCCGTCCATCATGACGGAGGTGAAGCCGGCCTGAATGGCGGTCATGCAGGTGGCGGGCTCATTGCCGTGGTCGAGATGCACACAGACGGGAATGTGCGGATAGATCTCGGTGACCGCGTCCATCATGTGCTTGAGCATGATGTCGTTGGCGTAGGAGCGCGCGCCGCGCGAAGCCTGGATGATCACCGGGGCATCGACCGCATCGGCCGCCGACATGATCGCCAGCGCCTGCTCCATATTGTTGATGTTGAAGGCGGGCACGCCGTAGTCGTTCTCGGCGGCGTGATCGAGCAGCTGGCGGAGGGTGATGCGGGCCATTTACGGTTTCCGTCCTGTCGTTGGGGGTATTGCGACCCTCTAGCGCAAGGTCGCGGCCAAAAAAAGCCGCCAGATCGGCGCACGTCTCCGGATGCTGAATGTTCGATCGCCCGAGTTGGGCTCAATCAGGCTCAACGCCCGGCAAGCCGAGGCAATGGCCTCGACCAGCGCCGCCAAGCGATGGTCCTCCCGGCAACACAACCAACCGGGAGATGACCATGACACGGACGGCCCACGACCTCGCCGCGCCCTCGCGCCGCAACGCCTTCCTCATGATCGGCGCGGCCCTCGCCCTCGGCGCCTGTTTTGGTCCGAGCGAAATCGCCTCGACGACCGTCAACGGCCGCACCATTAAGGTCTATGCGACGGGCAGCGCGACCCGTTCGTCGAGCATCGAACAATCCGGCCAGACGACGAAGGTGACCTTCGGCAACAACCAGGTTGTCATCATCAACCCTGACGGCCGCGTGTCCGTCAACGGAACCGAGACCGCCCATGGCCCCTTCACGGAACTGAGCATCACCATCGGCGACGGCGGCCGGATCGAGGTCAAGGTCGTGAAGTGACGATGCAGCCCGTCAATGCGGGCGCGGCACCGGCACGGGAGCGGCGAGCGGCGGCGTGTGCACCCGGCGCGCGGCCAGCAGTTCGGCCAACCGCTCCAGCACCATGCGCTGGACCGCCTCGTTGGTCGCCAGCATGGCGTGGTTGACCATGAAGGCGCCGGAC
>Ga0209794_1002053_pt1 | contig 11927 bp, 13 predicted proteins | sample EBPBio232013_DNA_FD_185869 | JGI IMG/M metagenome (GOLD analysis project Ga0209794, IMG submission 185869) | Wastewater treatment Type I Accumulibacter community from EBPR Bioreactor in Madison, WI, USA - Reactor 1_5/23/2013_ DNA (SPAdes)... | ecosystem: Engineered > Bioreactor > EBPR >... | reverse complement strand
CCGTCTTTCCGCCTGCAAAACACTGTTTCGCGGGTATAACGCTGTTCTCACGCAAACGTGACAGCGGGAATCCTTTGCATTGTAGCAATGATTGATCGCTAGACAGGGGCTGCCCAAATCGGGACTTTCCGCCTCGCGAACCGGATTTTCCGGTTCATTGCCATTTGAAAGGATTCTTCATGCGCCGTGCTGTTGTGCTCGCCTCGCTTCTCGCCCTCGCTTCGGGCGTTGCCATTGCCCAGAACGCTGATGTCATCAAGCAGCGCAAGGAGCTGTTCAAGGCCATGGGCGGCGCGGCTGGCCCGATGGGCAAGGTGATGCGTGGTGAAGAGGCCTTCGATCTCGCCAAGGTTCAGGCCGGCCTGAAGACCATTGCCGAGAACAACCAGAAGGTTGCCAAGCTCTTCCCGGCCGATTCGAAGGAAGGCGGCGAGACCAAGGCTCTTCCGGCGATCTGGTCGGATAAGGCCAAGTTCGACGCCATTTTCACCAAGCTTGATGCCGCCGTGGCGGCTGCCATTCCGGCGATCAAGGACGAAGCCTCGTTCAAGGCCGAAGCCCCGAAGGTTCTGGGCAACTGCGGCGCCTGCCACAACGACTTCCGCCAGAAGAACAACTGATCGGCTCTGATGAGCGCGATCGCGAAGACCGAGGTGCGCGTGTGGGATTGGCCTACGCGCGCCTTTCACTGGCTGCTGGTCACAGCCATTGTCTCCGCTTGGGCGAGCTTCGAGTTTGCGCATAAGCTGGGGGATAACCTGCTCGTCTGGCACCGCTGGAACGGCTATTTCGTTCTGGTGCTGATTGTTTTCCGCCTCATCTGGGGCTTTGCCGGGTCCTCCACTGCACGGTTCAGCCACTTCGTGCACGGGCCGGTGTTCGTGCTGGGCTATGCGCGGGATTTCATCTCGGGCCGCAAGCGCGCCTTTCTCGGGCACAATCCGCTTGGCACGATGATGGTGCTGGCGCTGCTGGTGGCGGTGTTCGCGCAAGGCCTGCTGGGTCTTTTCACGCTGGAGCACAACGAACTGGTGGCCGGGCCGCTCAAGCGTCTGATCGAGGATGATACCGCCAATCAGGTGACCAAGTGGCACATTCGCGGCTTCAAGATCATCCAGATTCTCGTGCTGGCGCATGTCACCGCCAATATTCTCTACGGCGTGCTGGCGAAAGATCCGCTCATCCGCGCCATGGCCAAGGGCACCAAGCCCGCCAAGGTTTATGAGGATGAGATGGAGGCCGTCATTCCGGCCAATGTGACGCTGCGCGCGGTGATCGCCTTTGCTGCGGCGCTGGTCATCGTCTTCGGCGGGATTGTTCTGGCAGGCGGGCGGCTCTTCTGAGCCGCCTTCGCGGGTCATACTTTTTCCTAGAACCCTATGGGGTTTTCAGTTTGACGGGTTCTCTGCGAAAAACCGGTTCCCACTTTTTCTGAGAACCCTATGTTTACTCCATAACCGCCGCTTTGAGGATCACCACCATGATCGCGCGGCCGGGCTCCTCCGAGATGCAGCGGATCGAATGCGGGCGGTCGCAGCGATAACGGACGGATTCGCCTGCGCGAACAGTTTCGATCACGCCCGCGACCTCGACCTCGAAGACCCCCGAGACGACCGAAAGGTTTTCGACCGAGCCGCGCTGGTGCGGGTCGGAGTCGAGCACGGCACCCGGTTCGGCCTGCACATCATACCATTGCAGCCATTCCACGGTCTTCAGCCAGCCGATGATCGCCAGACGCATCTTGCCGTCATCGGAGAGCAGCATGGGGGTATCGCCCTTGCCGGTCTTCTCGATGAAGGGGGCTTCGTCGGAGGAGACGAGAAAACGCTCGATCGAGACATCGAGCGCCTGGCTCAGCCGCCAGATGGTGGCCAGCGTCGGGTTGGTCTCATTACGCTCGATCTGGCTGATGATCGATTTCGCGACGCCCGATTGCTCCGCGAGTTCCGAGAGCGAGAGGTTGTAGGCCTTGCGCAGACGCTGAATGGTCTTGCCCAACTGGCCGGAAAGCGCCTGAGCCCCGGCTTCCAGCTCGCGCGGCTTTTCCTTGTCCTGCATGGCCTCTCTCGTCCCCGCGGGTTCAGCGTTTCATAAAAACTACGAATTCGTTCTTTGATCCGAACTTTGCCCCAGCGCAAGGCCCGGCGCAAGCGTTCCGGCTAAGCCCTCGCCATGCTTGGTGAACCGGAACTTCCTGACCTTGAAGCGGGCGATGGCCGCCTGTTCGTGTGCGATCGTGACGGGCGCTATCGCGTTCTGCCGGGGGTGAATGGCCTCTCGCTGATGGAGATCCTGCGCGCGGCGGAGTTGCCCGTGGCTGCCACCTGCGGGGGGGCGGCGGCCTGCGGCACCTGTCATGTTTATGTCGGGGCTGAGCATCTGGGCGTGCTCGGCCCGATCAGCGAGCCGGAGCAATGGCAGCTCGACCACCTGATGCATGCGCGCGACAATTCAAGGCTCGCCTGCCAGATCCTGTGGCAGGAGGCGCTGTTCGATGGTTTGACCGTCGAACTGGCCCCGTTGGAGTAAGCCCTCAACGTCTCATAGGAATGTTATTGGGCCGGGTTACCACCACGCATGGAAATGATGCGTGGGGCCATGGCCGTGGCCGACATCGAGCCGGTCTGCTGCGGCGATGGCGGCATGGACATAGGTTTTCGCCGCGCTGACGGATTCATCCAGCGGCAATCCCTTGGCGAGCCCTGCCGCAATCGCGGAAGAAAGCGTGCAGCCGGTGCCATGCGCATTGCGCGAGGGGATGCGCGGCATGGCGAAACGGGCGACGCCCTGCGCGCTCACCAGCAGATCCACGGCTTCCGCGCCCTCGCCATGCCCGCCTTTGACCAGCACAGCTTTCGGGCCAAGCGCGAGCAGGGCGCGCCCCTGCGCTTCCATGTCGGCCTCATCCTTCGCCACCGTCACGCCGAGCAAACGCGCCGCCTCCGGCAGGTTGGGGGTGAGCAGATGCGCGCGCGGAATCAGTTTGGTTTTGAGCGCGCCGATGGCGTTTTCGCTGAGCAGGCTGTCTCCACTTGCGGCGACCATCACCGGATCGAAGACAACCGGGCCATCGAAATTGGCAATACCGTCCACCACAGCGTCGATGGTGGCGGGCACCGACAACATCCCGATCTTGATGGCTTTGACGGCGAGATCGAACAGGACGGAGCGAATCTGCTGGCCGACAAACTCGGGCGGCACATCATGGATACCCTGAACGCCCAGAGTATTCTGCGCGGTGAGCGCCGTGATGACACTCGCGCCATAGACCCCCAGCGCCGAGAAGGTTTTCAGATCGGCTTGAATGCCGGCGCCGCCGCCGGAATCCGAGCCTGCAATGGTGAGAGCAATGGGCGCTGCCATGGCGGATCTCTCCTTGGTGCAAAAGCCGAACTTACAGGGACCGGCTGGGGCCGGCACTGGCATCCTTGCCGCGGTTGATGTTGAGCGCTCGCTCGCGCCAGATCACGGCAATGCCGGAGGCCGCGACAATGCCCGCACCCAGAAGCACCAGCGGCTCCGGCCAATCGCCGAAGAGCATATACCCCCAGAGGATCGCGAAAATCATGGCGGTGTAATCAAAGGGGGCCACCAGCGAGGCCGGGGCGCGGCGATAGGCTTCGGTGAGGAAGATCTGCCCGAAGCCGCCGGAAATGCCGGTCAACAGCAGGAACAGCGCCTGCTTTCCATCCGGCTTCACCCAAGCGTAATCGGGCGCGATCGCCCCGCCGAGCAGCGAGAGCACGCCGAGCACCGTGGTGAGCAGCGAAAAGTGCAGCACAATCGCGCCCGTGGTTTCCGACCATGTGAGCTTGCGCACCTCGATGAGCGCGAAAGCAGCCGCCAGAGCGCCGGCCAGCCCGAAGGCAGCGCCTCTTGCGCGCTCGGTTCCGCCATCTGTCATCAGCGCCTCGGCGCTCAGGTGCGGCCAGAGCATCACGATGACGCCGACAAAGCCGACCAGCACGGCGCTCCAGCGGAAGAGGCGCACGACCTCGCCCAGCACCAGCGCGGCGAGCACGGTGGAGAAGAGCGGTGCGGCAAAGGAAATGGCGGTGGCATCGGGCAGGGGCAGGTACGCGAGGCCGGCAAAGCCGAACCCCATGCCGAGCGAACCCACGATACCGCGCCGGATATGCCCCATGCGATTCTCGGTGACGAAGGCGGAGCTGAGCGCCCCCGTGGCGGCCAGCCATACGAACAGGGGAATGAGCGCAAAAAAGGAGCGCGCGAAAACAATTTCACCCACCGGAAAATGCGTGGGGCCGGAGACGCTGGATGCCATTTTGACGCAGGCCCCCATGCAGGAAAACGAGAAGGCCGAGCCGAGCTTGAAGGCAATGCCCACGAGAGGGCGCGAAAGATGCGTGGCAGGAGCTGACATGGGGACCGGATTCGTCGTGAGCCGGAAGGGTAGGCCCGTGGCAAGACAACGCAAGATCAGCGGGGGGAAAAATCCTGGTGCGGCCTGAAAAGCCTATCCTGTCATCACCGTGTCACGCGGCAACAGCATTCAGCCCTCTAGGAACAGGGCTGAAAAAGGCGCGGGCCATGGCGCAGATGACGCAAGGAACTGAAGCGGGAAGCATCCGGGTGCGGAGCCTTTTCATCTCCGACCTGCATCTCGGCACACGCGGATCGCAGGCCGAGCAGCTGCTGGAATTCCTGAAGGTTTATGACGCGGACATGATCTATCTCGTCGGCGACATCGTGGATGGCTGGCGGCTCAAGCAGCGCTGGCACTGGCCGCAGGCGCATAACGATGTGGTACAGAAGCTGCTGCGCAAGGTGCGCAAGGGCACGCGAATCGTCTACCTGCCCGGCAATCACGATGAGTTCCTGCGCGATTATTGCGGCACCGCGTTCGGCGGCATCGAGGTGCTGGACCGGGTTGTCCATATCGCGGCCAACGGCAAGCGCTATCTCGTGATACATGGCGATCAGTTCGACATGGTGGTGCGCCACGCCAAATGGCTCGCGTTCGTGGGCGACGGGGCCTACACGCTCGCGCTGGGCGTCAACACCGTGGTCAACCGGCTGCGCCGCAAGATGGGCTTTCCCTATTGGTCGCTCTCCGGCTGGGCGAAAGCCAAGGTCAAGAATGCGGTCAATTTCATCTCCCGCTTCGAGGAAGTGCTGGCGAGCGAAGCCAAGCGTCTGAAGGTGGATGGCATCATTTGCGGGCATATTCATGCCGCCGCGCTGCACGACAATTTCGGCACGCGCTACGCCAACACCGGGGACTGGGTGGAAAGCTGCACCGCGCTGGTCGAGGATTTCTCCGGGGAACTGTCGCTGGTGTATTGGGCTCAGGAACAGCGTGAGCGCGCCTTGGCACCGCAGGGTCAAACACCGCTCCTGAGCGCCGCCGAATGAGTTCTGCCATGCGGGTTCTGGTGGCAACGGATGCGTGGCATCCGCAGGTCAATGGTGTTGTGCGCTCCTTCGAGAATGTTGCGCGCGAGGCGGCGGCGCTGGGCGCGGAGCTGACCTTTCTGGCACCGGAGCGGTTCAGGACGCTGCCCATGCCGGGGTATCCCGAGATCCGGCTGGCGTTGGCCAGCCCCGGTGCGATCGGGCGGGCGATTGATGAAGCGCAGGCGCAGCATCTGCATATTGCGACCGAGGGGCCGATTGGTTTTCTGGCGCGGCGCCATGCGCTCAAGCGCGGCATGGCCTTCACCACTTCCTACCACACGCGGTTTCCGGAATATCTGGCCGCGCGCCTGCCGGTGCCGGAGCGCCTGACCTATGCCTGGCTGCGCCGGTTCCACAACGCCGGGGCGGGGTGCATGGTTTCCACACCCAGCCTTGCCGCAGACCTTGAAGCGCGGGGGTTTGCCAATCTGCGGCGCTGGGGGCGCGGGGTCGATCTCGACCTTTATCGTCCGGACCGCACGTTCCGCTTCGACTTCGAAGGCCCGATCCTGCTGTATGTCGGACGTGTTGCGGTGGAAAAGAACATCGAGGCTTTTCTCGCGCTCGATGTGCCGGGCACCAAGGTTGTTGTGGGCGATGGTCCGGCGCGGGCTTCGCTCGAGAAGCGGTTCCCCGAGGCGCGTTTTCTGGGCCTGAAAACCGGCGAAGCGCTGGCGGATTGCTATGCGGCGGCCGATTGCTTTGTGTTTCCCAGCCGCACCGATACCTTCGGCATTGTGCTGCTCGAAGCCATGGCGTCCGGACTGCCGGTGGCGGCATACCCGGTGATGGGGCCGATTGATGCCGTGGGACCGGCGGGCGCGCTGGACGAGGATCTGGCCGCTGCGGTGCGCAAGGCGCTTCAGGTGCCACGCGCTGTTGCACGCGCCCATGCCGCGCAGTTCTCCTGGCGCGAAAGCGCGCGCCAGTTCCTTGCCAATCTGACGGTCGCGGAAGCCTCCGCGCCGTAACTCAGCGGAAGGCGCGCAGCTTCTCGGTGGTGGTCATCTCGGCATAAGGATCGGCAGCGAGCGTCACCGGCTCTACGATGTCCGCATCTTCGGCCGCGGGCACGGCCTTGGCCTTGCGCGGCTTCTTGGCCACCGGCGCGGGGGCTTCCTCCTCCAGCGCCAGCAGATCCGCGCCGACCATGGTGGGTTCGGGCATCTCGGCGGCGGGCTCGAAGAAGGCGAAGGTGTCGTCGATTTCCGCCTGATGCGCTTCGCTCATCCAGACATCGTCGGTCTTGGCGGGGGGCGCTTCGGTGAATTCCGCGATCATCGCCTCATCGGCGGTGAAATCCTCGGCGAGATCATGCTCGACCAGCAGCGCCTTGATGCGCTTGTCGATGAAGCGCAGAACCTCAACGACCTTGACGATGCGCTGGGCGGTCAGGTCCTGGAAGCCGCAGGCCGTGTAGATCTCGGTCGCGCATTGATCGAGCAGGTCGCAATCATCCGCGTTGCCCGCGTTCTCACGCAGGGTCCAGGCGAACTCCTGAACGCGCTCGGCGGCGGCGAGAATCGTGGTGGTCGCCTGCTCGGTGGTGTGCACCACGTCATCCAGATCATCGGCCGAGGAGACATGGGTGGTGGTGGTGGCGCCATTGGCGCTAATCGCCTGAATCTCACGCTGCATGGCGGAGATGGCACGGGCCATATCGAGGATTTCGTTGTGCAGGCGCTCATCCGCGCCGGCAGGAGCCGCCGGCACCACCGCGACATTCGCGGTCACGGGGCGATTCGCAATGGTCTCCTGCAGCCGCTCAATGGCGCTGAGCACGGCAGTGGTTTCCGCGTGGCGGTTGCGGCGGGCGAATTCGGCCAGAAACCAGCGTCCGCGCGCCGTTTCCATCACCGCAGCTTCGATCTGCGCGTAGGCTTCCTCATCTGTGCCGGGGCTGAGGATCAATGATGACATGCTGTGCCTCCGCCCCTCTTCTGGGCGCCAATCTCGGGCGGATGGTCACCGAAAATAGTAAACGCCTTGTTAACCAGTGTGACTCACTTGAAATGAAAGTGATATTTTCGGCTTTTCCCCTTGGTGCGGCACGGCGCTTGATGCTGGGCCGAAGGGGGTGCTAATTCAAAATGGAGCAGGTTTGCAGGCGGCATTTCATCAGGCAGTAGTTGTTCATGGCGGCGCCCAGCGCGAAAATTGTGCCCGGGGCAGCCGGTGATGCGACGGTGGAGCTGACCGGGGATTGGGTCGCCGCCGAATCACCTGCGCTTGAGGCGCTGGTGGCCTCTTTCCGCCCTTCGGCGCGCGCGCTGCGCCTGAACGGGCAGGGGATCGAATCGCTCGATACTCTGGGTGCCTATCTGCTCACCAAGCTGCGACGCCAGCTCGAAGCCGAAAACCGCGTCGTCACCATCACCGGGCTGTCCACGGCGGCGGAAACGCTGGTGGCCGAGGTGAGCGAAACACCGCCCCACGTGGAGCCACGTCCGGAGGGTGTTTCCGCCTTCTCGCTGCTGGCGGACATCGGCGAGGCGGTGGTCAATGCGGGGCGCGATTTTCTGGACGGCGTCGCCTTTCTCGGGGCCGTGATGCTGGCGATGGGGCGGCTCGTGACGGGGCGCTCGCGCCTGCGCCTGCCGGCGGTGGTGAACCAGCTCGAACGCGTGGGCCTGCGCGGCGTGCCGATTGTCACACTGATCTCGTTTTTGGTCGGGGCGATCATCGCCCAGCAATCCATCTTCCAGCTCAGAACCTTCGGCACGGTGCATTTCGTGGCCGATCTGCTTGGTATTCTGGTGCTGCGTGAACTCGCGGTGCTGCTCACCGCCATCATGATTGCGGGGCGCTCGGGCTCCTCGTTCACGGCGGAACTCGGTTCGATGAAGATGCGCGAGGAGGTGGATGCCCTGCAAACCATGGGGCTGGACCCGCTCGAAGTGCTGGTGGTGCCGCGCATTCTGGCGCTGATCATCGCGCTGCCGCTGCTGACGTTCCTTGCCTCCATGGCGGGGATTGCGGGGGGCGCGGTGGTCGCCTTCATCTATGGCGGGGTGAGCGCGGATGTGTTCTTCTCGCGCCTGCAGGGCGCTATCGGTATGAACACCTTCCTCGTGGGCATGATCAAGGCGCCGTTCATGGCGCTGGTCATCGGGTTGATCGCCTGTATCGAGGGCTTTGCCGTGCGTGGTTCGGCGGAATCGCTGGGCGTTCACACCACGGCTTCGGTGGTCAAATCCATTTTCGTCGTGATCGTGGTGGACGGGCTGTTCGCCATGTTCTTCGCGGCCATCAATTACTGAGGGTGGGGGATGTCGCGTAAAGACGACCGGAATTTCCACCCCACTGTGCCGCCCGGCGCGCCGATCATCCGCGTGCGCGACCTTGCCGTGGGTTTTGGCTCGCGCCTGATCAATAACGGACTGAATCTCGATGTGAAGCGGGGCGAAATCTTAGGCGTTGTCGGCGCGTCCGGCACCGGCAAATCGGTGCTGTTACGCACGATTGTCGGCCTGATCGAGAAGAAGCGCGGCACGATTGAACTGTTCGGCGTGGATTCCGACAGTCTCAACATCACCCAGCGCCGCCAGATCGAGCGCCGCTGGGGCATTCTCTATCAGCAGGGGGCGCTGTTTTCCTCACTCACCGTGAAGCAGAATATCCAGTTTCCCATGCGCGAGTACCTCGATTTCTCCGAGGAACTGCTCGACGAGATGGCCATGGTGAAGCTCAAGCTGGTGGGCCTGAAGCCCGAAGCCGCCGAGCGCCTGCCCTCCGAACTTTCCGGCGGCATGATCAAGCGTGCGGCGCTGGCGCGTGCACTGGCGCTCGACCCGGAAATCCTGTTCCTCGATGAGCCGACCTCGGGGCTTGATCCGATCGGCGCGCAGGAATTCGACGACCTGATTGCCACATTGCAGAAAACTTTGGGCCTTACGGTCTTCATGGTAACCCACGACCTCGACTCGCTGGCGGGCATTTGCGACCGTATTGCCGCCCTCGGTGAGGGCAAGGTGCTGCACGAAGGCACGCTCGACGACATGAAACGACAGCAACATCCCTGGCTTCAGGCCTATTTCAACGGCACACGCGCACGGGCCAGCCATGTGCATGGTGCGCCGGGCGAGCAGGGGGTGTAAGGAGCGCGCATGGAAAACCGTGCCAATTACGCCCTTGTCGGGCTTTTCACGCTGGCTGTGCTCGGTGCTGCCTTCGGCTTTGTCTATTGGTTCAAGCGGGGGGGCGAGAGCACCAATCGCCAACCCTTCGATGTGGACTTCATGGGCTCGGTCTCCGGCCTCGTGAAGGGGGCCGCCGTGCGCTTCAACGGTTTGCGCGTGGGTGAGGTGACCAGCATCAACATTGTGCCGAACGATCCGGGCCGAGTGCGCGCGCGCATCGAGATCGATCCGGCAACGCCGGTGCGCTCGGATACGCTGGCGCAGCTGGAGTATCAGGGGCTGACCGGTGTGGCCTCCGTTGCCTTGACGGGCGGGGCGGCATCCGCACCGCCGCTGGTGGCCGACAAGGGGCGCGATGTTGCGCGCATTGAAGCCAAGCGTTCCGACTATCAGGATATTCTGGAGACCGTGCAGCGTCTCTCCGGCAAGATCGACACCGTCATCAGCCGTGTGGACGGCGCGGTGGCGGATTCGCAAGGCTCGCTCGTCAAATCGCTCAAGAACATTGAGGAGATCACCGGCGAGATCAAACAGGCGCGTGTGGGCGAAACGCTCACCGGGATACGCCAGTTTTCCGATGTTCTGGCGCGCAATTCCCAGAAGTTCGACAATATCGTTGCCGGGGTCGAGAAGGTCTTCGGCTCGGGCGGGGATGGCCAGCTCAAGGGCATGATGGCCGAGTTCGACGAGATGGCAAAATCCATTCGTATTCTCGCCGGCAACCTCGACAAGCGCACAGCGCAGCTAACCACGGGGCTGAACCGCTTTACCGGGCCGGGCCTGCGCGATCTTGAGGCGCTGACGGCGGAATCGCGCAAGGCCGTGTCGGATATTTCGCGCGCGGTGCGCTCGCTGGAAGAGAACCCGCAGCGCCTGCTTTTCGGTGGCAAGCCCGCCATTCCCGAGTATTCGCGGTGAGGATGATGATGGTGCGTAAGGTGCGGCGCGCGGCGCGTCTGTCCGGGGCTTTTTCGCTGGTGGCCCTGCTCGCGGCCTGCGCGGGTTCGGCGCCGACGACCTATGATCTTCATGCCCCGCGTGATGGGCTGAGCGCCTCGCGCTCCAAGCGCATCCTAGTGGTGGGCGAGCCGCAGGCGCTGGCGGCGCTTGATTCCAGCCGCATCCTGATCACAACGAGTGACGGCGCGCTCAACTATCTGCCCGGCGGGCAATGGTCGGATCGGCTGCCCAAGCTGTTGCAGGTCCGCATGATCGAGGCTTTCGAGAATGCCAACCGCATGGCTGGCGTGGGCCGCCCGGGGGATCGCCTTGTTCCTGTGGCCCAGCTCAACTCTGAGCTGCGCCGCTTCGGCATCGAGGAGGCAACCGGCGAGGCGGTGGTCGAGATCGCGGTGAAGATCGTCGATGACCGCAGCGGGCAGATCCGCGCCGGCGAAATCTTCACGCGCCGTGTCGCGGCCTCGGGCGGGACGACCGCCGCCGGAGCCAGCGTGGCGCTCGATCAGGCGGCCCAAGCCATTATGCGCGATATCGTCGCTTGGGTTTCAAGGCGCATGTAATCGCCTTGTTCTTCACCGCATCAAAAAAAGCCCGGCCATTGGCCGGGCTTTTTGTTTCTTCAGGGCAAAGCGCCTCAATCGAAGCGCCCCGCCGCATGGGCCAGCATGGTGTAAACCTTGCCGGTTTCCGAGGTGAGATAGGTGCGGGCCACCATGCCATCCCGATCTTCCGGGGCGACCTCGGCCAGAAGACGCTCGAATTGCTCGATGTAGGCATCGACCGTGCGCGAGAACTCCTGATCGCGGCGGTAGCGGCGGCGGATGTCGTCGTAGGCTTCCTGCCCCTGCAGCGTGTAGAGGCGGCGGGTGAAGACATTGCGCTCGCCGCGGCGATAGCGGTCCCAGAGTTCCACGGCGGCTTCATGGTCGATCATCCGGGCGATATCGACCGAGAGGCTGTCCAGACTCTCGATTCGCGCGGCCGAGGCCGCATCCTGCGGGCGGGCACGCGGGGCGGCCGGCTCATCAGCTGCGCGCTCCAGCAGGCCCGAGAGCCAGCTGCCACCCTGACGCGGCGCGCTCGGCGCGGCCGGACGGGTGCGCGTGTCGATGCGCGGGGTCATCGGCTCAGGCGCTGCCGGGCGGAAGGCCGCGCGGGGCGGCTCCGGTGCCGGCGGCGGGGGCGGCGGGGTCATGCCGCGCAAGCCCGCGCTGCTGGCCGGTTCGGCGATATCGAGAGCGGGGGCCGAGCGCGAGACGATGCTCGACAGTTCATTCAGGGCGCGCATCTGATCGGCCACGACGCGCTTGAGGTTGGCGGAGGCCTCGCGTGCCTCGCGCGGGATTTCGAGCCCGCCGGTGGCCAGCGCCTGACGGGCGCTTTCCAGATCGCGCTGGACCTCGATCGCCG
>Ga0209794_1002052_pt1 | contig 11928 bp, 11 predicted proteins | sample EBPBio232013_DNA_FD_185869 | JGI IMG/M metagenome (GOLD analysis project Ga0209794, IMG submission 185869) | Wastewater treatment Type I Accumulibacter community from EBPR Bioreactor in Madison, WI, USA - Reactor 1_5/23/2013_ DNA (SPAdes)... | ecosystem: Engineered > Bioreactor > EBPR >... | reverse complement strand
CTGCCCGCTTATACCGTTTTCGGAATATCTCCTTTTTGCTGAAGCGCGGCACCTTGTCAGTCGCCTCCGGTTGACGTACTCCGGCCCGGAAAATCGTGCGGGCTCATTGCAAAATGCGCGCGGATTCACGAACAAGCCGTAGTGTGGCGTTTCATTTTTCGCGCCTCACCCATCATGACAAAGGGAATGCGATGACCCTCTACCTCGATTACCTCGCCGAGATCAAAACGCGCGAAACGCAGGGGCTCGCCCCCAAGCCGATCGATGACGGCAAGCTTCTCGCTGAAATCATTGCGCTGATCGAGGACAAGGGCAACGCGCAGCGCGCCGATGCGCTGAAGTTCTTCATTTACAACACGCTGCCGGGCACCACCAGCGCGGCCGGTGTGAAGGCCGCCTTCCTGAAGAAGATCATTCTCGGCGAAGCGGTTGTTCCGGAAATCACCCCGGATTTCGCGCTTGAGCTGCTCTCGCACATGAAGGGCGGCCCTTCGATCACGGTGCTGCTCGACATCGCGCTGGGTGACAACGCCGCGATCGCCGCTAAGGCGGGCGATGTGCTCAAGACCCAGGTCTTCCTCTACGACGCCGACATGTTCCGCCTGCGTGACGCCTACAAGGCGGGTAACGCGGTCGCCAAGGGCGTGCTCGAGAGCTACGCCAAGGCCGAGTTCTTCACCAAGCTCCCCGACGTCGAGGACGAGATCAAGGTTGTCACCTTCATCGCCGCCGAAGGCGATATCTCGACCGACCTGCTCTCCCCCGGCAATCAGGCCCACTCCCGCTCGGATCGTCAGCTGCACGGCCAGTGCATGATCTCGCCGGAAGCGCAGGCGGAGATCGTCGCCCTCCAGAAGGCGCATCCCGACAAGCGCGTGATGATGATCGCCGAAAAGGGCACCATGGGCGTGGGTTCCTCCCGTATGTCGGGCGTGAACAACGTGGCGCTGTGGACCGGCAAGCAGGCCAGCCCCTATGTCCCCTTCGTTAACTATGCCCCGATCGTCGCGGGCACCAACGGCATCTCGCCGATTTTCGCCACCACGGTCGATGTGACCGGCGGCATTGGCATCAACCTGAAGAACTGGGTGAAAAAGACCGGTCCGGACGGCAAGCCGATGCTCAACAACGACGGCAACCCGATTCTGGAGCAGAAGTTCTCGGTCGAGACCGGCACGGTGCTCAAGATCGACGTGAAGACCAAGAAGCTGCGCAACGACGCCGGTGATGAACTGGTCGATGTCGCCTCTTCCTTCACCCCGCAGAAGATGGAGTTCATGAAGGCCGGCTCTTCTTACGCCATCGTCTTCGGCAAGAAGCTCCAGACCTTCGCCGCCGAGACGCTGGGTGTCAGCCCGCCGGTCGTTTTCGCGCCCAACAAGGAAATCTCGATCGAGGGTCAGGGCCTGACCGCCGTCGAGAAGATCTTCAACCGCAACGCCGTCGGCGTGACGCCGGGCAAGGTGCTGCATGCCGGCTCCGACGTGCGCGTGAAGGTGAACATCGTCGGCTCGCAGGACACCACCGGTCTGATGACCGCGCAGGAACTCGAGTCCATGGCTGCCACGGTGATCTCGCCGCTGGTGGACGGTGCCTACCAGTCGGGCTGCCACACCGCCTCGGTGTGGGATAAGAAGGCCCAGGTGAACATCCCGAAGCTCATGAGCTTCATGAACAACTTTGGCGTCATCACCGCGCGCGACCCCAAGGGCGTCTATCACTCCATGACGGACGTGATCCACAAGGTGCTCAATGACATCACCGTGGACGATTGGGACATCATCATCGGCGGCGACAGCCACACCCGCATGTCCAAGGGCGTCGCCTTCGGCGCGGACTCGGGCACCGTCGCGCTGGCGCTGGCCACCGGTGAAGCCACCATGCCGATCCCGCAGTCGGTCAAGGTGACCTTCAAGGGCACGATGAAGCCGTACATGGACTTCCGCGACGTGGTGCATGCCACGCAGGCGCAGATGCTCCAGCAGCATGGCGACAACGTGTTCCAGGGCCGCGTGATCGAAGTCCACATCGGCACCCTGCTCGCCGATCAGGCCTTCACCTTCACCGACTGGACCGCCGAAATGAAGGCCAAGGCGTCGATCTGCATCTCGCAGGACGCCACGCTGATCGAATCGCTGGAAATCGCCAAGTCGCGCATCCAGATCATGATCGACAAGGGCATGGACAATGCCGCCGGCACGCTCAAGGGCCTGATCGCCAAGGCCGACAAGCGCATTGCCCAGATCCGCTCGGGCGAGAAGCCCGCGCTGCGCCCCGACGACAACGCGAAGTACTTCGCCGAAGTCGTGGTGGATCTCGATGTGATCGACGAGCCGATGATCGCCGATCCGGATGTCAACAACTCGGATGTCTCGCGTCGCTACACCCACGACACCATCCGCCCGGTGTCCTACTACGGCGGCACCAAGAAGGTGGACCTCGGGTTCGTCGGCTCCTGCATGGTTCACAAGGGCGATATCAAGATCGTCGCCCAGATGCTCAAGAACCTCGAAAAGGCTCAGGGCAAGGTCGAGTTCAAGGCGCCGCTCGTTGTCGCCGCGCCGACCTACAACATCATCGATGAGCTGAAGGCCGAAGGCGACTGGGCCATTCTCGAGAAGTACTCGGGCTTCGAATTCGACGATGCCAAGCCCAAGACCACCAACCGCACCGAATACGAGAACATCCTGTATCTCGAGCGTCCGGGCTGCAACCTGTGCATGGGCAACCAGGAAAAGGCGGAAAAGGGCGATACCGTTCTTGCCACCTCGACCCGCCTGTTCCAGGGCCGCGTGGTGGAAGACAGCGCCGACAAGAAGGGCGAGTCGCTGCTCGCCTCGACCCCGCTGGTGGTTCTCTCCGCCATTCTGGGCCGCACGCCCAGCATGGACGAGTATCGCGCGGCGGTGGAAGGCATCAACCTGACCAAGTTCAAGCCGCCGCAGACCGTGCCGGCCGATTCCAAGTCGGTCCACTACTAAGGCGCATGCGCTCCCCGCTGGAGCGCTTCCACTGAAAATCGCCCGTCAGCCACCCGGCTGGCGGGCTTTTTCATGTCTGCCGGGTCCGAAGGACTCTTTTGCTCGGCCTGAACATGAAAATGCCGCCCGCAAGGGGCGGCATCTTGGAGGCACGAGCCAAAACCTCCGGAGGCGATCAGGGCGCCTGAACTGTGATCTTGGCGGCCTCGATCACCTTTTTCCAACGTGCTGTTTCCGAAGCGATATAGGTGGCGAATTCGGCCGCCGGAACAGCCTTTGGTTCTGCCCCCAGATCGCGATATTTCTTCTGCGTTTCAGGCAACTGCTGGAAGGCGACGATTTCCGCCGCGAGCTTTTCGATCACCGCCTTGGGCGTACCGGTTGGCGCGAAAAAGCCATGCCATGCCACCGCCTCGAAGCCGGGCAGCGTCTCGGCGATGGTCGGCAGGTTGGGATCGAACTCCGGCCGCTTGGCGGTCGCTGCCGCGATCAGCACAAGTTTGCCCTCCTTGGCGTGGGGCAGCAGCAGCGGCACATTATCAAAGGCGAGGTCGATCTTGCCCGAAAGCAGGTCGTTCATCATGGCGGAGGAGCCGCGATAGGGAATGTGCTCCATCTTCGTGCCACTCATCTGCTGGAACAGCTCGGCGGCGAGATGCTGGGATGTCCCCACACCGGCCGAGCCGTAAGACAGCTTGCCGGGGTTGGCCTTCATGAAGGCGATCAGCTCTGGCACCGAGCGGGCCTTGACGGTGTTCGGGTTGACCACGAGCACGTTGGGCACCATCGAAATTTGAGCGATCGGAACCAGCTCTTTCTGCGGATTGTAAGACAATTTCTCGCCATAGAGCGAGGGGTTGATGGAAAGACCTGACGTGGAGCCGAGGCCGAGGATTGTTCCGTCCGGCGTCCCCTTGGCGACACGGTTGATGCCGATGATCGAGCCGGCGCCCGGCACGTTCTCCGTCAGGAAGGGCTGCCCCCACTTCTGGTGCAGGTGGGCGCCGATCATGCGCGAGAAGATATCCGCCGTACCGCCTGCCGTGAAGGGCACGATGATGCTGACGGGCTTGGTGGGATAGGTGCCCTCCTGCGCTTTGGCGGGCAGGACAGCAAGGGCAGCAGCGGCCAGAGCGGCGGCCACGCCCCGCTTTATCATGTTGTTATAGTGCATGTATTTCTCCCTGTGGTCAGGCCTTTTGCCTGTTATAGGTTGTTGTTCACATGTCGAAGAGCTTGCCGGGGTTGAAGAGGTTGTCCGGGTCCAGCATGCGTTTGGTGCGCACCATCAGCTCGATTTCCAGTGGCGGGGTCACCCGCGCAAAGCGCTGCATGTTGGCGTAGCCGATACCGTGTTCGGCGCTGATGGAGCCGCGCAGGCGCGCGGTTACATCATCGACGATGGCGTTGATCTCATCGACCTGCCGGAAGCGCTCCTCCGGGTCCGCCACCGGCGGAATGATCGCCAGAATATGGATATTGCCGTCGCCGACATGGCCGTGCATGACGATGCGGGCATCCGGGCGCAGGGCTCGGATACGGGCCTCGACCTCGGTGACGAAGGTGCCCTGCTCGAACAGCGGCACGACACTGTCGTGCGAGACGACATAGCCCGCCGCCTTCGAGCCTTCCGAGACGGAGTGTCTGATTTTCCAGAAGGATTCCGCCTGCGTCTCGCTTTGTGCCAGCAAGGCATCGGCTACCAGCTCCTGCTCGAAGGCCTCCGCCAGAAGCGCCTCCATCATCCCGGCGATGGGCGGCTCGGGTGAGATGTCGGCAAGCTCGATCAAGGCATACCACTCGGTATCCAGCGGAAACGGCACGGTGATATGGGCCACTTTCTCCGCGATGACCTGAATCTGCTCGCGGTTCATCACCTCGAAGGCCGCAATGCGCTCGCCCGCGCGCGAACGCGTGAGGTTGAGCAGCTTGAGGACATCGGCAATGCTCATCAGCTTCGCCATGGCCACAGCCCGTTGGCGCGGACGCGAAAACAGCTTGAGCGTCGCGCCGGTGACGACACCGAGCGTCCCTTCCGCTCCGATGAAGAGATGCTTGAGTTCATACCCCGCGCTGTCCTTGCGCAGCGCGGTCATCAGATCGAGCACCTGTCCATCGGCCAGCACGACCTCCAGTCCCAGCACCAGATCGCGCATGGTGCCATAGCGCAGGGCCGCCGTGCCGCCCGCATTGGTGGAGATGTTGCCGCCGATATGGCAGGAGCCTTGCGCGCCGAGCGAGAGCGGAAAAAGGCGATCAACGCCCTCTGCCGCCGCCTGAACCTGCGCCAGAATACATCCGGCATCGACGGCGATGGAATCCCCCAGCGGGCTGACCCAGCGGATGCGGTTCATCCTGTCGAGCCGCAGCACCAGCGCCGGGCGCGCGCCCGTCATCGGCGTGGCCCCGGCACACATGCCGGTGTTGCCGCCCTGCGCCACGATGGCAAACCCGGCCTTTGCCGCAAGACGCACCACAGCGCTGACCTCTTCGGTCGAGCCCGGGCGAACAATGCAGACCGCCTCCCCCCGATAGCGCCCGCGCCAGTCCACAAGGCAGCCTTCAAGGTCGTTGGCATTGGTGAGGACATGGTTGGCGCCCACGACGGCCGCCAGCGCCTCAAGAACCGCTGCCTTGGAAAGGGTGGTCGTCATCGTCACTCCCGCAGACCTTTATCCTGTTTCGTCAAAGCCAGCGCATGTCCCTCGAACAGACGCCCGCGCGACGAATTGAGATGGGCCAGCATGGCTTCCGCCGCCCCCGCCGCATCCCCCGCGACAATCGCGGTATGGATGGCGGAATGCTCCTCGTAGACCGACACCAACTCGGACCGCGGCCCTGAAACGGCCAGCCCGTGCAGTTTCATGCCCACAGCTACGTGATCGTGCAGGGCGTTGAGCGCGGTAGCGAAATAGTGATTGTTCGACGCCTGCGCGATGGCGAGATGGAACTCGAAATCGGCATCTTCGCGGTGTTCGTGATTGCGGGTTGCCTCGCGCAGCTTTTCCAGCGCGCTGCGGATGCGCAGCAGATCATCGCTATCCCGCCGGCGCGCGGCATGGGCGGCGCCCTCCGGCTCGAAGGCGCAGCGGAACTCGAAGCAGCGCTGGATGTCCGCCAGCGTGCCGATGCGGTTGAAGCTGAGCGGGTGGTTCTCCGGCCCCTTCATGACCACCGAGCCAGAGCCCTGCCGGGACTGGATCCACCCCTCCTGCTTCAGGCGCAGCAGCGCCTCCCGCAAGACGGGGCGGGAGACCTTGAACTCCTCGCACAGCGCCTGTTCTGTCGGCAGGCGCTGCCCCTGAAGGTAGCCTCCGGTGATGATGCGCTGAAGCAAAACCCCGTAAACGCGCCCCGCCAGCGACACACCCGCCGTGCCGGACAGCGCGGACGATTTCTGCGGGGTTTCGATTAGGGGATCGTTCGACACGTTGCTGGCTCCGGATCTTTTCCGGGCGGGATTGGGTCTTGAATTGACAAATTTGTCAAGTTGTATTTCCTGTCCATATCCTTCACGCTTGGCGCTGCCCGGCGGGAGAGACGCAACACAGTGGACCAGCAAAAGGCGCGGCGCATGACACGGGAACATCCTCGCAATCTCTTCAAGCAGCGCCTCGGCAAAGTTCAGCAGATCGGCTTTTTCTCGACGCTGGGCTCGCCCGCGCTGGCGGAGATGCTGGCCTCCTGCGGGTTTGACTGGATCCTGATCGATACCGAGCATTCGCCGATCGAGCTGCCGGATGTGATCGAGCACCTGCGCGCCATCGAGGGCGCGGGCCTCCCGGCCCTCGTGCGCCCGGCATGGAACGACACCGTTACCGTCAAGCGGCTGCTCGATCAGGGCGCGCAGACCCTGATGTTCCCCTACGTCGAGACCCCGGAAGAGGCCGCCGCAGCGGTGGCGGCGACCCGTTTTCCGCCCCATGGTGTTCGCGGGGTTTCCGGCTCGTCGCGCGCGGCGAACTATGGCCTGACCCCCGGCTACTTTGCCGAGGCGGAAGCGGAACTCTGCGTGATTGTCCAGATCGAAACACCGCGCGCGCTGGCCAATATCGAGGCGATCGCGGCGGTACCCGGCGTGGATGCCGTGTTCATCGGCCCCTCTGACATGGCAGCTTCCATGGGGCATATCGGCAATGCGCAGCATCCGGCGGTGCAGGCCGCCATCGACGATGGCTTCCGCCGCCTCAAAGCCATTGGCAAGCCCTGCGGCTATCTGACGGGGAATGAGGAGGAATTCATGCGCCGCAAGGCTTCCGGCGTTGATTTCCTCAGCTTTGCCACCGACTCCATTTTCATCACGCGCGCCGCGACAAGCCTCGCCCAGCGACTGAAAGCGTGAACACAGGCAACACCCACCGAGGAAGGCATAAGCACATGAGCAAGCAACGGATCGGCTTCATCGGCGTGGGCCTGATGGGGCAAGGCATGGCGAAGAACCTGATGGAGAAAGGCTTTTCCCTGACCATCATGGGCAATCGCAACCGCGCACCGGTCGAGGCGCTGGTGGCGCTGGGCGCGCGCGAGGTCAAAACAGCGGCCGAGGTCGCCGCAGCCTCCGACATCCTCTTCCTGTGCCTGACGGATTCTCCCACCATCGAGAAGGTGATCCGGGGCGAAAACGGCGTCAAAGCCGGTGCGAAGGCGGGCCTTGTGGTGGTGGATTGCTCGACCGCCAACCCGGTTTCAACCGAAGCGCTGGCCGGGGAGCTGAAAGCCATGGGCGTTGATTTCGTCGATGCTCCGCTTGGCGGAACGCCTGTTCAGGCCGAGGCCGGACAGCTCACCGCCATGGTGGGGGCCGAGCCGGAGGTGTTCAGCCGTGTTGCGCCCGCTCTTTCGGCCTGGGCCAGCAAAGTGGTTCACCTCGGCCCGGTCGGCACCGGCCACAAGATGAAGCTGCTCAACAACTTCCTCTCCATGGGCTATGCCGCGATGTATTCCGAGGCCATCGCGCTGGCACGTAAGGTCGGTATTTCGGTTGAAACCTTCGACAGCGTGATCCGCGGCGGGCGCATGGATTGCGGCTTCTACCAGACCTTCATGGGCTATGCGCTGGAGGGCAACCCCAATGCGCATCGCTTTGCGCTCTCCAACGGGTACAAGGATCTGCGCTATCTCGACGCGATGGCCAATGCGGCACAGATCGCCAACCCGATCGGGGCTGCGGCCAAGAACCTCTTCGGGCAGGCCGTGGGCGCGGGCTACGGCGAGCGCTATGTGCCTATGCTGTCCGATTATGTGGCCAGCGTTTCGGGGCTGGAGCCGAAAAAGGCTGATTGATCGCAGCTTTCACCGGCGGCACCACAGGTGCCGCCGCAGAGCCAGCCGAGATCAATGGGCCGCGAGCCGCTCGGCATATTCAATCGCCTCGATCAGGCTGGTCTCAGAAGCAATACCCTTGCCCGCGATATCAAACGCCGTGCCGTGATCCACCGAGGTGCGGATGATGGGCAACCCCAGCGTGATGTTGACGCCCGAGAGCGCATCCCAGGTTCCGGTTTCAGGATTGACGTTGAACCCCAGCAACTTGACCGGGATGTGCCCCTGATCGTGATACATGGCCACCACGGCATCATATTGCCCGGCGCGCAGCTTCACGAACACGGTATCGCCCGGCACAGGGCCGACGATATCCAGCCCCTCCTCCACCGCTTTCGCGATGGTCGGCGCGGAAATGTCGATATCCTGCCGCCCGAACAGCCCCCCTTCACCGGCATGGGGGTTCAGCGCCGCGACCGCAATCCGGGGGTTGGCCTTGCCGAGGCGTTTCATCGCGCCATGGGTGAGGTCGATCACGCGGCGCAGGCGCTCCGGCGTCAGGCGCTTGGGCACATCCTCCAGCGCCACATGCGTGGTGACATGGCTGACATTCATGTTGCCGTGGGCCAGCATCATCACCGAGCTTTTCACCCCCGTCAGCTCGGCCAGAAGCTCGGTGTGCCCAGCGTAATGGTAGCCCGCAAGGTTCAGCGCCTCCTTGTTCAACGGCGCGGTGACAAGGCCGTGAATACGCCCGGACAAAGCCAATGCCACCGCTTTTTCAATCGCCAGATAGGCCATGCGCCCGCCCGGCGCGCCGATCTGGCCGGTGACGATCTCGCCCTGCGGATCACCGGGCTGGAGGCAGGCCAGCGCAGGCCACGCCTCCCCTTCCCTCACCTCCGGCACCGGCGGTGCGCCGAGCAGCGCTTCGGCCCGGCGCAGCGCGGGGACATCGCCGAGGATAAGCAGTTTCAGCTCTTCGGCCGTGAGGCGGTCCTTCAGCGCGCCGATGGCGCGAACGATGATTTCAGGGCCGATCCCGGCGGGATCACCCATGGTGATGGCGAGATGCGGTGTCATGCCGTTACCTTGGAAGTGGGAGGAAGACGTGAGAGGAGCCGGACGAGGAAATCCTCGCTGCCGAAAGCCCCCGATTTGGACAGAACAAGCGTGCCGCGCCACGGCCCTCCGAGCAGGCGGGAAACCGGCGCGCCGGGTTCGATTTCGCCGACAACCTCCAGCGCTTCGGCATGAAGCGGCAGCATCAGCGAATGCAGCGTTTCGCCGCCGCTGACGAACAAGAGGCCCGGCGGCTCAAGCGCCCTCACCAGCCCGGCAAACCGGGCATCAATGCGGGCATGGGCTTCGGAGCGGATCATGCCGGCGGGAAGATCGCAGAGCAGAAAGGCCACCCGCGCCCCCGACAAACGCCGCGCAATGCGGGCAACAGTGGCCGGACCATGATCCGCCACGGCTTCCACGTACGTTTCAACTTGCCGCAACTGCGCCAGCATCGTGGGGTGCTGCGAACCGATGAGGCCGAGCACTGGCCCCGAAAACGCCGGGGGTGGCACTGCATCTCGCGTCATGGTGCGCGCCAGCGCTCCCGCCAGCCCGCCCGAGCCGACCCAGAGCGTCGTGCCCGCAGCCTCCAGCCCGGCCCGCACAATCGCATCCAGATCGGCCTGCGACTCGCAGTCAAAGAGAGTGACGCCCGGCCCTACGCCGTCAGTCGGCCTGGCGAAGCGCACCTTTACCCCGTGCCGAGGCAGCGTGTGCGGCAAATCCTCCCCCGTTGGCGTTTCGACGCCGTCCCTCAGGTGCACCTGACGACCGCCGCGCGTCCAGCGCCCCTGAAAGGGCATGGCGTTGGCCATAATCACCTGATCGAACCTTTGCCGCTCCAGAATGGCGGCCAGCTCCGCACCGGCATTCCCCCGCAACAGGCTATCGACCTTGAAAAACGACAGACGGCCCGGCGCGGGTGCCAGAAAGGGGGCGAGAAGCCGCACCTGCGCGGCGGCTTGCTCCGCCTCCACCTCGCGCGTGGCGCTGTCGAGCACCTGCGTCGGGTGATCCGAGAGCGCGCCGGAAACGGGCATGGGGCCGAAAACCGGCACAAATGCCGCGGCGCTGTCGAGCGCCCCGGTCATATCATCCGCCAGCAAACGCAGGCTTGAAAAACGGGCCGCCAGATCGACGCTCATCGCGCACAGGCCTCCCCGCCAACCTGCCCGCCGGACCTCGCAGGGAAAAATGATGCCCCTGAAACAGCAGCAGACACGGCTGTTGGTTCTCCTGTTGCGGCAAAATACCTTGCGTCGGCGGCGAATGCACAGGCGATCGACCGACCGGGCACCACGGCAAAAAGCATGCGCTTTCCGCCCACCCCTCTCAGAAGAGTTGTAAAATGTAATTTACAAATTTGTCAATTCCATCTGCCCTCAGGACCGCGTCAACCCCGGCGTATCGAAGACATCGACGAGGGCTTGGGCGTGGAAGCCACATTGCTGACCTCATCCATCGCGAAGGTCGTGCTGGTGGCATCGAAACAAACACAGCATGAGGCATAGCCGGCTCCGCGACGGGCAGATCAACACGATCCACAAGGAGCAGGCATCTGTGGCGGACTGAATATCCCTGAGTTTTCCAGACGCCCTTGGGTTGCGTTTTGAACTGTCGTTCGAACTCGACGGGTGACAGTATCCCGTTTCGTGCGCGCTTGAGGGTGGGGTTATAGGGTACTGTCAGACAAACTAAAAAGGTCTCAGATTGTCCCCTGCCCCGGCATGGATCAGGCCGTGCAAAGTTGACGCCACTCGGTGAGTGCGGTGGCGCGGCGTTCCTTGAAACTCTGTCGGCTGATGAGGGTGCGTTCCTGGTTGAAGTGATTGTGAATGGAGCCGTGGACTGCGGCGAATTTCTGCAAACTTCGCATCCGCCGGAAACGGAGCATCGCCCGCTCTCGTCGTCGAAATGGCTGGTGGGAATTCTCGGCTCTGTTGTTTTTCCAACGACCAACGACACGGCGCTCATGATTGCCGGGTCCCTTCATCGCCGCACCGTATGAGGCAAGGCGATCGGTCACGATTTCATCGACTTGTCCGTGGCGACCGAGTGATTTCCTCAGGAATTTCGCTGCGCGGCCCTACGGGTCAAGGCCGCATTCTTATCCCGACGCTTCGTGACGAAGCTCTCGAGCAATTCGCCTTTGTGATCGACGGCGCGCCAGAGATCATGTTTCACGCCGTTGATCTTCACGAAGACCTCGTCGAGGTGCCATCGCCGATGCCGGAAGGACCGCATCGCCTGGATCCGGCTGCGCCGGATCTCGGACGCGAAAATCGTCCCGAACCGGTTCCCGGTTCCACCGGAACCGCACCGTCTCATGCGTGATGTCGATGCCGCGCTCGTGGAGCAGATCCTCGACGTTCCGCAGCGAGAGCGGTTAGCGCACATACATCATCACCGCCAGGCGGATGATCTCGGGGCTCGTTTTGAAGTAGCGGAATATCCGGGCGTGGCTCATGCCATCGAGGGTAGCGGGACCCGCCCTATCGGCAACCGGATTTTTAATCTGACACTGCCCAGGCGCATCAGGAAGTGGGGCCAAAAGTGGGGCCAGCAAATCACCCCATAAAAATCACTATAAAATTCATAGGCTTGGATATTTTGGTGGCGG
>Ga0209794_1002051_pt1 | contig 11937 bp, 9 predicted proteins | sample EBPBio232013_DNA_FD_185869 | JGI IMG/M metagenome (GOLD analysis project Ga0209794, IMG submission 185869) | Wastewater treatment Type I Accumulibacter community from EBPR Bioreactor in Madison, WI, USA - Reactor 1_5/23/2013_ DNA (SPAdes)... | ecosystem: Engineered > Bioreactor > EBPR >... | reverse complement strand
CCTTTGGTTCGCACTCCGACCTCTTCCGTCACACCCTGAACGTTCTTCGCAATGGCATCAGCGCGATCCGTCAGGGCCTGCACCTTGAGCGTGAGAATCTGAATGTTCTTGCGGAGGTCGAGCAGGAGCCAAACCAGAACGATGGACACGACCATGAGCACTCCCAGGGCAATCGAGCCAAGGAAGAAAAAGACTCCTGAGACGGTCAGCCACCATTCGGGCAGGTTCTGCATCTGATCTCTATGATACTCGGGAGGCGACTCTCAGCGCGCTTCGGCCTCGATCACGACCTCGGAGCGGCCCAAAAGCGTCACCGGCACCTCGAATCCACCGTTGGCGGCAGGGATGGTTCGGCCCCCGACTACCAGACTCAGACCCCACAGCCCAGTGAGTCGAAGCGATGTTTCAATGATCTGATCGCTCGGGTTGGCCAGGATGATTCGGCATGAACGGAGGTTGGCGGCGAGACGCAACTCCTTGATCTGCCCGAACCGCGCCTCGGCGGTGACTCCGATCTGACGCATGAGCACGCGACGTCCCACACCATCCCAAGGCCGGACGACATGGGTGTCTTCATCTAGGAAATACTGGCAACCAAACGAGAACAGCCCAAACTCTCGGTTGGGAAAGACGCATGCCGAGACGCCCCGCAGATAGTGGAAGTATCCCAATCCGCTGGATCCGGTGTAAGGGTTATAGCCTGATTGTTTACTCGCCAGGTCGGGGCAGTAACACATGCTGGCGGCGCCGTCTTCGCGGATGAGGGCCCAAGGGCCGAGCATCCCGCCGCAGGCCATCCGCAGATAAGCCTCCGGAAGGGCGAGATAGTCGCGATCCATCACCCCGAAGAAAATGAGGCTATTCGGAATCGTTGTATGGGCCAAGCAGGCCTCGCCACGATCGACGAGTGCCTTAAGGGGATTGCTTTCGTCGCTGTCGAAGTGGCGCTTATCACTTCCGTACCACCACCAACTCGGGGCCAAGGATCGCACGGCAAAAGCACAGCGGATAGTTCGCTCCATGTGCTCATCATTATCCAGAAACTTTGCTGCCGAGAAGACCTCTTCGAATCCGCTCGTGTCCATTACGGTTTCGCCGGCAAAGGGATAGTCAAGAGCGAGAAGACTCTGGGCTTTATTTGTGAGTTTGGAGCGCAGCGAAGTGGCCTCTTCAAGGAGTCCCTCAGACTCAAGATCAGAAAGAAGGTCGTACGCCTGGGAAAACCCAAGGACTCCCACCGTACGGACATACATCCGCCAGCCGTGGGTGAACATGGCTTCATACGTCCGCGCAGCGGCAAGCAGATAGTCCTTTGGCGGATGGGAAAGACCCGCCGAGACCCGAGCCACCCGAGAGAGGGCGTGATAGAGATTGGCGACAATCGGATAACTCATCGGCCGACCGAAGTACATCGGAATCCCTCCAACGAGGATGCTTGCTACCGCCCCATTGCTTGGATTGTGGACATAGCCTCGGAGGAAGACCTCCACATAGTCATCAAGTACCTTGATTTGCGCTGGATCGGGATAGAGATTATTCTTTTCGGCGAGAAAGAGAGCATCCGCTAACGAACATTCCAGCCCCGAACTCTCCAGGTATTCATCGTCACTGAGCAGTTGCTCTTCCGTTGCGATATTGGTTTGGGCGATGGCTTTGTCCATCGCCGATCCGGGTTTGTTCACCACTTGATGCTTGGTCATCCAGTCTGCCCGTTTGGTGATAAGAGTCTGCAACGGCTCGGTGAACATCAGGTGGGAGTGACACATCACCCCGTCTCCGTCTTGAAAACTGACAATCAGTGATCCTGGCTCAGTGGGTTTGACAAAGCAGAATCCGCCGTTTTCGTCGGTATCCACCTCGGTCATGGTCTCCCGACTCACGAAGAACCTTTTCGGCGTGACGCCGTTCACCTCCACGGCGATCCCCACATCAATTGGAGCCACCGCGCTCGGGATCAGCTTGATTGTGGGTCGTCCGCAGAGACCAAGGGTGACCGCGACCCCGTCGTGCTTGTCGCTCTCGCAGGGGACAAACCGCATCGAGAATGTGCGGGAATCGCCAGGTTCCAGGATCAAGGAGGTGTGCTCGTTGAACCAGGTCGGCCACTCCTCTCGCTCAATCGTGGCCTTGCTGTGGACATAAACCACCGGAATCCCCTCCCATTGATGCGGAGTGTGTAGAGTCCCCGAAACATGAGCGCTAAACTCCCACCCTGTGCCCGGCCCAGGGAAGACGAGGAGCCCTGGGCTTTCTGCGCTCATTCGCTGCGCGAAGACGTAGCTCGATCCCCCTCCGATGGATTTGTGTACGTAAAGGCGGCTTTGCCAGAGCTTTTTGAGTTGTTCGTCCGACCACCCAAATCCGTCGTAGAAGTTGTTGAAGGCAAGCGGAAAGCCCAGTTCGCCGATTTCGATCGTCCGCCGTCCTGTGTTCTTGATCTCGATATCCCACGCCACTTGGGGCAGGGCACCAGGAATCTCGTGGAAGCGCCCCGTGACTTGCAGTCCATCGAGGAAGGGAAAGAAGTATTCGAAACCAACTTTGCTCTGGCTAAACAGGAGTTCGAGATCGACTTCGGCTTCGTCGCTTTCGCCTTCCTCGTCCTCCTTGAGCATCCTCGCGCCCTGGTTTCGACTGACAATCCACGGCTCGTCCGGGGATGATCGCACCCCAATCAGGATGGTTCCGGGGGTGTAGTCGCTGGCATCTTCCTCGCCAAATTGGATCGGGGGGAGGATGAACTGGAAGTCCTCGCCCTCCTCGGGCAAGGTTGGATCGCTTGCCCATAACTGACTGATCCGGCCCGCCTGACCGAACTCCATCGTGATGAGAGTGCCTGAGAACTCCGGTTTGGCATCTTCAAACGGATCCATGAAGCATGCAGGTTACCTAGTTCCGGGTGGCAATTCCTTATGCGCAGCAGATGGGTTCATCGGTACACTTTCCGAGCGATGGCAGGGCGTGTTGTGACGGTGTTGGGAGCGGGAAATGTAAGGTGCGCGCCGCCCGTGTTTGCCACCCTCTGTAACTGGTACCCGGATGTCCCGCTTGCGATTCGACTGTGGGATGCCAACGAAGAACGGCTCGACCTGATGGACCGTCTGGCTCGATGCCTGATGGACGATTGGAACTCGGAAGCAACGGTGAGCTCGACGACGAGTCTGGAGGAGGCTGCTCCGGGAACGACGGACGCGATTCTGTGTCTCCACGAGGACTGCGCTCGGCGACTCATCGGAACCCATCTCTCGCCGAGCCTGGCCATGTTTGAAGACCAGGAGATCCCTATCCATTTCTACGGGGGCGATCGGAACAGGCCCACGCCGCCGGAATCGCTGAGCGAGCACACCAAGCAGCTTCTCAGCGTGCCGAACCACGAGCAATTCAGCCGGGTTGAGGCCATGGCAGATGCTCTCCAGATCCTCGTCCCGCAGATCCCCGACTCCGCTCGAGTCGTGAGCCTGATGCGTGAGACGCCGTTCGCAGCCGGGGAATCTCTGAGATGGCCTGAGCCGCTTACCGACGTCCAGGAAAGCCTGATCCCCCACCAGATTCTTCGGTGGGTACGGCGGGACGAGGAACTGTTCGAACTGATGAGTTCCGGCAAAGAAACCCCTCTCCGAGCGTGGCTGGATCAAGTGGTCTGAGGAGTTTCTTTTCGATTGGGATTCTCCGAGAGCTTGGCCCCATGACTCAGGGCGTACTCGACATAGGCGAGCAGGGCCGCATGCCGAGAGTCGCGCACAGTTAGAATATCATCCGCGATCATCGCGTACTCCTGCGAGAACGTTTCGACGAACTGATTCAGACTGTCGCCCATGTCGGCGATCTTGTGTGAGATCTCTGAATCCAGAATCTTCACTTCCTCGGAGATCGCGGCCCGGACGGCCTCGGAGAGCATTCCGCGTTCTTCGCCGTAAAACGCGTGGAGAAGCGAGAGTTTCCAGGTTAGCATCCCGTCGAGCACGGAAGGGGAGATGAAGTCAAGTTCGCCGTATTTCTCGAACGAGAGGTCTTCGGCAGTGTTGACTCCCTTCGTTCGAAGTCGCTTGAATGGGATCTGATCGCGCGACTCCGATTGCGCCGATGCGAGAAGGTACTTGCGGAGGAAGGCATTCGGGCTCTCATGCCCAGCGCGGGACATCACCCGTTCCAGGGCGGCGATTTCGATCATCAATTTGTGCTGACGCAGACGTTCCAGCAAGATGATGTCTCGCCCCAGGGAGTGCGCTCTCTGTTGAAGGGGATGCTGCTGCAGGGGCGTGACGAGGGCCAGCAGTCGATCATCATGCCACCAGTAAAGTGACTTCAGCCGCTGAAGCTTCACCATGCCGCCGATGGTCCAAAAGAGGAGAAGGCCCGGGATGACTGCGGGGAAGGCACTCGCGATGCTGAGGCCGGACGAACTCACCGCCAGGGTTGCCAGAATGCCGAACCCGGCCAGGATCGTGATGAAAACAACCGCCCCGATGCTCAAGGGGAAGGAGTGCCACTTCCGTGGCTGCCTGTGCTCGGCGGTGATCGACTCGACGCTCGCCACGGTTTCCCCTCGGGTTGTATTGAGAGCGGAGGTTACTTCCGCGCTCGAAAGGACGAGGGCTCGCTGAAAACGGGCCGGATCGACGGGAACGATCTCTCTTTGCAGAGGAATCGGGGCCGCAGGAGAGGTATCGCCGACGCCAAAGGGAGCGACACGCATCTGGGCTTGGAATGCGCACCACGGGCATGACTCCAGGTGCCCGCCATGAACGTGCTTGGCCTGGCTGGGACAGGGAATCAGACTCTGAGCAAATTCCTCAAGCGCAGATTGCCATTCTCCCGCCGTCGGACGACCATCTGGGCGATCGAGCGCGAAAGCCCGTTCAAAAAGATCGCAGAGCCTTGGGCTCAAGCTCTCGATGGCGAGCCCCGCTGGCGGCAGAAGCTCGCCGGAGTTTTTCCGTCCGAAAACATACCAACCCTTGCGGATGGCACTTTCCAGGCTGATGTCCTCGTCGTCGGCCGGTCGCCCGGCAAAGGGGTGACGACCAAGCATCAACAACTGGAAGATGAGAATTGCCAGGGCAAAACGATCGTGATCGGCGGTTCGGGCGTGGGTGTGTAGATCTCGTCCATGGAGCTCCGGAGCGAGGTACTCCGTCTTTGCAAGAAAGTTCTGGAAGGTGACATCGCCGTCGGTGAACTGGAAGCTATCCGTGTCAATGAGACGAACCTGAGCCAGGGGTGAGACCAACACGTTGCTCTCGTTCAGGTCGCCGATCACGATTTCCTTCCGGTGAACCACCTCGACGGCAGCCGCAAGGTTGGTCGCGACCTCCACAATGAACCGGAAGTCGGCCTCAGGGAGTTTTTGGCGACGCAGACGGAGATTGTAAACCCGGAAAATTGGAATCCATTTGTGCAGAAAGGGCATGAGGAAGCCCACGATCCGCTTGCTTTCATCGACGACGAGCGCGCTGGGCCAGCTTGTGTGGGCCTCGAGCTCCGGTGAATCCTTCCGCAGCATCGCTTGCAGCTTCTGCGTCGGAGCGTTTTCGATTTCTCTGTACAGCTTGGCAAGCGTATCCGCATGGCCTTCGACGTGACGAATCTCGCCTTCCGCCCCTTCGCCAATTCGGGCCCCTAGCGTGATCCGGCTCTTTTCCCCTGATTCCCCTACCTTATAGAACTGACTCATGATCCTTGATCGATGTCCGGCGACATCCCCCACCCGACGGCTCGAACATATTCGTCCCAAAGTTTCTTGCGCAGCGTGATGTCTTCCGCTTCCGCTCGCGCGTCGTAGTCGCGCAGGCGAACCGAGAGATCAGAAAGTTGACGATCTGCTTCCACAATTTTCTGGTGGGCGCGCAACTGGATTTGCTTGCCCGTGGACAAAACGTGGTCATCAAAATGACTCTGATACTGTGAACCGATGATTGTCTTCACCAGTTCCATCAGCCAATCTTGCGCGACTTTCCAGTCACGATCCGTGAAGCCTTCCGGACGCTTGATCCCGTGCTGCAGCAGATCCCAGGCATCCTGAATGCCGAGCCCACGAAGCCGCCCCCGCGGGCCCTCGCTGAGCGGCGAAGCATTGACGCTGTATCTCTGAAGCAAGGTCTCCGATTCGTTGGGGATCGCCTCGAGGAGGAACTGGTACTCCATGGGCAGAGGTTCCCGAAGCATGGCGAGCGTGGCCTTTGCTTCCGAAATGAGTTGTCGTTTCGTCGCCTCGAAATCTTGCGAATCAATGAACTCACGACGCTGAGTCAGCAGATCCTCGAGTTGCTTTCGAGTCTCGCGGTATCGCTGAGCTGGAGGGGTTCCTCCGAGGATGCCCTGCTGGGCGATGACGATGAGCCAAATCGCGATCGCGAGGAAAGGCATCAACGAGGCAACAGCCGGACCGGCGGACTGGCTGACGAAACCGTAGGCAAAGAGGGAAGTCCAGACGATCAGGAAAACCGACACGACCCAATTCGCGCCGCGCGAGGTGCCTTGTCCATCCGATTTGATCCGTCCCGCACGTTGGAAATCCTCCTTTGTGGGAAGCTTTTCCGGTACGTAGAAGATGGGAGCGTTGGTGTTCTCCATCCGCTTGATGAGTCGCTCGTACTCAGTGAAACTCGCAAGCTCAGGTTCAGGAGCGATCTTCACCGCCGCCGCGACTTCCGCGCCAAACAGCCGAACGCGCCAGGCGGTTTCCATCGCGCACCACGGGCACCCCACGCCCCCCCGCCAGTACCAGTGCTGCGGCGACTGCGAGCAGACCATCAGTTCATTTTCATAGCGCGTGAGGGCCTCGTGCCATTCTTGTGAGGACGGACGATCGTCGAGATCGCCATCGAAGGCCCGCTCGAACAGAGTGAGAATCTCGGGGGAGAGATAGCTCAAGTCCATGCCGCGAGGAGGCTTTTGCGGAATGTCCCGGCGTTCCGAGTAGGCGTACCAGTGATTGACAATCGCGGTCTCCAACGTGAACTCTTGGTCATCGATCGGAATCCCTGCGTAGGGGTGCCGACCAAGCACCAGGATGTGAAACAAGAGGACGGCGAGGGGGAAGCAATCGTGAGTGATGGTTCGCTCGACGAGATCGAGGTCTTCGCCGTGGAGTTCTGGGGCAAGAAGTTCGGTCTTCGCCACGGGGCAAGGGTAGAGATCGCCCTCCGCAATCACCTGAAAGCTGTCGGCATCAATCAGCTTGACCATTGCGCGGTCGTCCACGAGTGTGTTGCTCTCGTTCAGATCGCCGATGATGCATCCGGCCTCGTGAACGTAGTAAACCGCCGTCGCGAAGTTCTTCGCCACGCGAACAAGGAATCGGAAATCTGCCCGAGGGAACTCTCGGCTGCGTGACTTAGGGTGATAGGCCTCGAAGAGAGACTTTGTCCCACTCAGCAGCGGCATGAGAAAGCCGATCGGGCGACCGTGCTCGTCGAGCAAGGTGTCAAAAGGCCAGGATGTTGCCTCCAGCAATCGATCGTTGGTGAGGGTGGTGAAGAACGCAGCTTTCTTGCCCTTCGCGTACCGAACGTCGTTGTCGTGATAGATCTTTGCGACCCACTCCGCGTTCTCGAGCACGCGATACACCACGCCCTCGCCGCCCTGTCCGAGTTTGTTGCCCAGGTGAATCGTGCCGCCAGAACCGGTGCGGTAGCTCGCTTTCAGGCCAAGATTGAGCCGGAGCTCACTCTGCTCCATCGCGCGGTTTCGCCCTCCGATGCGCCATCAGGAGGCACGTATCATCATCGCTCCGACTGGTCACTTGATCCGAGGCCAGCATCTGGTTCATCCAGCCTTCGAGAATCTCTTTGGTCGCGGCCGGGTCGCGCATCATCTGCCTCAATCGACCGAAAAAGGGCGCATGAGGAACTTGATCTTTGAAGTCGATCAGCAGGTATTGCAGTCCGTCGGAAAAGAGGAATACATCCTCGATTGCACCTTGGTGCCGGGTCAGGATCAGGTTCTCACGCCATTCGGGATTGGTGATGAACTGGGTGATGTTGACGAATTCGCCATCCGCAGGGAAGTGGGGCAGAGCGAGGGTTTCGCCGCTGGCAAACACCGCCGCGCCATCTCCGACTTGGAGAAACAGTCCACCCTCCGGCGTGATGATCGCCGCGACCAGAGTCGCGCTCATCTCGGGGAGAGGGATTTCGGCCTTGCCCGCATGAGCGATCAGGCTCCGATGCACGGCTCCGAACAAATCGGCGCACTCTTCATCGGTTGCGGTGAGGGGATTGAGGCCGGCTTCGATGAACTCCTTGCCTGCTTGCAGAAAGGCCGCCACCCCTCGCTCCGAACCCACCGCCCCATGTTCGGCGGATCCGGCACCATCGCTGATCGCGGCGACCAAAACATCTCCCTGGGCAAGCCTCAGGAAACCGTAGGCATCCTGACCCTGCTCTGGATCGGTATGCACCCGACCGGTTTGTTTAGCCGCCGCGACGAACCATTCCATAGCGAATCAGCTCGTGATTTCGCCCCACTCACGGGGATCCGGAAGCTGGAGCTTCGATCCGGGATCGGACTTGGAAACCGGCTTGAGCGACTGAGAAAGCCAGACGAACATCTCGCGGTACTTGGCATCACGCAGTCGCACCGGCTGACGAGGCGAGCTGATGGTTCGCAAAATGCTGAAGTCGGCTCCGTCCGTGCCGATCGTGAAGAGCTCCAAGCCGCCCCGCTGGATCTCGGCCTGGGCGACATTTAGCCCCTTCTGCCAGTTGTCGGTCGGTGCGCCGTCGGTGACCAGCCACAGCCAGGGCCGGTAATATGGAACTCCCGCCTCGCGGTAGGCACGCTTGCGGATCGTGATCTGCTGGATCGACTGAATCAGCGCTTCGCCGAGCGGGGTATTGCCCTGTGGGTGCAGAGTCGGCGGCACCCAGTGATCCACCGTGACGAAATCTTGCACCAGCTGCACCGGCCCAAAGGTGACGATCGCAATCTCCACTCTCTGACTGGCCAGGATGTCGGTTTGCAAGTCGGCCTTCAGCGCTCTCAGGCCCTGATTGACAATCCCGATGTGGGGCGTCATTGAAGACGAGGTATCAAGGCAGAGAATCACGGGGCATCTCCGCTCCGTGTTCAGGAACATATCCTCGCCAAACGGCTCGAAGATTGGGCTAGACATCGCTCTCTCCAAACATTTTTCCGGTCTAGGATACTCCCAGAAGGGGCCCTCTGGTTTCTGCGGTTTTCCCCGTTGCGGCGAACCTCGCGTCTCAATTCCGGGTAAGAACAGTCAGGAATGCCAGGACGCGCCCTCGAAACCGAGACTTGGGAGATGTTGGAGCCTCAGGTGAAGACCTTGTGGCGAGTCGAAAATCTCATCTCGACGCTCATCATTGCTCTGATGGTGGGAGTCCCCGAGTTCCTCATCACGCGACGACTCGACAACTGGCGGGTGCCCCCCCTCGCCATCACGGGGGGGCTGCTCGTGCTCTCCCTGGGCATCGGGCAGTGGATTGTCGGTCGCACGTACCACCTCTACCGCTTTCGGTTGGGCGAGGATGATCTGGCCGTCGCGAAAGGAGTTTTCTGGAGATCTTGGCGGTTTGTGAGTCGCAATCGGATCCAGCATGTTGATATCTCTGCCGGCCCGATCGCCCGAGCGCTTGGACTCGTCAACGTCAGCTTGTTTGTCGGCGGTATGCCGACGGCGGCGGTCTCGATCCCTGGCCTGACGGAAGCCCGGGGCGAGCAATTGCGCGCCACATTGATCAAAGACACCCCGAAACAGGCGCTGGACGAACCCATTGCCCCGATGGTCGCTCCTTCGGACTCTGGTCCTCAGCTCCCCGATTTACCACCTTCTCCGATCGCGGGAACCGCTTGGCAACCCCCCGGGCTGGAGGGTCTCGCCGAGATTCCCCCTGCGTCCCCGGCGAACGACACTCCGCCCCAAGAGCCGCGATGAATCCGGTCTTCCACCGCATCCACCCTCTGACGATCGTGATCGAGCTGCCTCGCGCTCTGCGGCAGCTCTTTGTCGTGATCCTGATTGTGGGGGTTCAGATTTTCCAGCGAGGGAGCACCGACTCCGAGACTCAAGTGGAGCTGTACTTGTCTCTCCTCGGTCTTGCCGTCGTGATTCCCGCCTTGCTCCGGTACTTCAGCTACGGCTACGCGATTCACCAAGGAAACCTCTTGATCAAGTCAGGGATCATCACGAAGAACCTTCGGACGATTCCGCTGGATCGGATTCAGAACATCAACTTCAAGCGGACGCTCCTTCACCGCCTGCTCGGGCTGGTGGATGTTCAGATCGAGACCGCAGCGGGCGGAGCGGCGGAAGCGGCCATCTCTGCGCTCACCGATGAGCAGGCTCATGTGCTGCGGGCCCAACTCACGGGCGAGCGGCCAAGGAGTTATTCGCCGGTTCTGGAAGCCCGAGACAAGAAGATTGTCTACAAACCCACGATCTGGGAGATCCTGCTCGTGGGAGCGAGCGAAAACCGAGCCCTCACCATCCTCGCCGCGATCTTCGGTTTGCTTGCGCTTCCGCCCTTTCAGCAGACTTTCTTCAATGCCATTGACCGCGACACCATCCGTACGGCGGCCCGAGTGCCCGCCCAACAACAAAACTGGATGCTCTGGGGCGGTTTGATGCTCGCTTTCTTCGCGATTGGCTGGGTCGTTTCGATTGTCTCGACTTTCGTGAAGTATTTCGACTTCGAAATCACGGAGAAGGACGGCAAAATCAAACGCGCCTACGGGCTCTTCAATCACTTTGAGAACACGGTACCTCTCAGACGGATTCAGACCGTTCACGTGAGCCAGAACTTTGTCCAGCGATGGCTGAATATCTCGAAGATGTACGTTGCAACCGCCGGGGGATTTGGAGGGGAAAAGCGGAATGAGGAAGTTCAGATTCAGACCGCACCCCTGCTCACTCCAGTGCTTCGGGAATCAGAGCGCGATCGCATGATGCGCCTGACCTTGCCTAAGTACGATCTCTCCGCCCCGGAATGGCGAGAGGTCAGCAAGAGCACCTTCTGGCGGCACCTACGGTCCGGCTTTTTGCCTTCTGTCGCGATTTCCTTGATTAGTGTTTATTGGCTCAAGTGGGGAGCTGCCGGGGTCTTCGTGGGGTTGATGGCGCTCGCAGCATTCAGCGGATATATCTATTGGCGCACTGCGCGGTGGGCTCAAGTGAGCGGCGTGTTGGCGACTCGGGTCGGGTGGCTCAAGCGGCAGTGGAACTTCCTGCCCGGTGACAAGATTCAGGCGGTCACGATCTCCCAAACCCCTACTCAGCGCGTGTTCAAACTTGCGACGGTCACTTGCTCCAGTGCGGCTGCGACTTTCCAAAGTACGGAGATCGATGATCTGCCGGTTGATGAAGCGGTGCGGGTTGCGACCGAATTCCACGAAGTGTCGGCGCGAGGCAGGGATTCACTCCTCGACGGATTCTGATGCTGAGTGCCGTGCGGTTCGCTTCGTAAAGGAAGTCAGCTATGTCCCTGAGTTACGACAAACTTTCGCCCTCTGCCGTTGAGGAAGCTCTTTCCACTGCGCCCGGTTGGTCGCTCGATGGCCCCGCGCTGGTTCGCGATTTTTCTTTTGAGAGCTACAAAGATGGACTGGTTTTCGGGGCCGCCGTGGGCTACGTCGCGGATGCCTTGAATCATCACCCGGATTTGCACATCGGATACAAGAAGGTTCGAGTCAGCATGGTCACCCACGACGCGGGTGGCGGTCTGACAAGCTATGATTTTGAGCTGGCGCGTCGGATCAACGGTCTTTTGGGCTAGTTGTTCTGGGGGGCCGGAGGCCAGTTGCGAGACAAGTGGTGCGCGTGATCGACTGAGCTACCGCCCAGCCGAGTACGGTTCCCCCTCCTGGGCTTTGCTGGAGTGCGCCCCAAATTGTGGACACGTCATCTACACTTTGTGAGGTGTACCAATGCGTCGTAATCACACCCGCGAATTCAAGTTAGAGCTGTGTCGCCGG
>Ga0209794_1002049_pt1 | contig 11949 bp, 12 predicted proteins | sample EBPBio232013_DNA_FD_185869 | JGI IMG/M metagenome (GOLD analysis project Ga0209794, IMG submission 185869) | Wastewater treatment Type I Accumulibacter community from EBPR Bioreactor in Madison, WI, USA - Reactor 1_5/23/2013_ DNA (SPAdes)... | ecosystem: Engineered > Bioreactor > EBPR >... | reverse complement strand
GTAAGTATAGTTTAATTTGACTACAGATCTGGAACGAAATGTAAGAAATTAGAAAGGTATTTCATCCTCTACCATTTTATTTTTCAAAGATGAACAATTGCTCTCTATCGCCTTAACAAACCTCACTAATCCAGATATGTTGATAAATATAAGCCAACTTTCTTCTTTGTTAAGAATGGGATTATCATGTGCCAAGCTTTTATCATTTCTTACAGTATTAAACGCCTCTAATATAGAAATACTACTCCTTAAAATTCTTGCTGACATTTCTGATTCAATTTTACCTGCTTGACGTAATGCTTTTATATACTCACCAAAAATTGAATGTAATGGTTTTGTTTTATTTATTTCAATACCATAAGGTTTACTAATAACTCTGATGAATTTATTTATAAAGGTATGCAGGCGATCTAAACCTGATTCAGGTTGATTATTTTGAATCGCTAAACGAACCTGTTCTGCAACTACTTTAAAATCGGTTTCATCCGTTAAAGCAGTTAAGGAATTTATCTCAGTTACGGGAATATCTTTTTTTAATTTTAATAAAATATTCAAACAATCTTGGGTCAGGTCGCGTACATCACCATCTTCACATAAACAATCTTCATCTACACCATACAGAATCATTTGTTCAAGAACCACTCCAACAGTGTGATTATTCTCCGTCTCCCAGAATGCACGTAGCCTATTTGCTTTAGATGAGCCTCGAAAGTAATATTTATCATTATCGATATCAAAATTTTGGTCTGCAAAAAAATCTCGATAAGTGCGATCATTAAAATTTAAAACGTAGCCACTTTCCATGCGTAATAGCCGTTCAAATTTTCTTTTTTCCATATACGATAAATCAGACATCTAAACCTCGATTTTTTAATTTTCAAATAATTTTTCAATCGTGGACTGCATTTCATCCTGACTTGGCTTAGCATAGCGAAATATTTCTTTAATCGACACATTTCCACTAAGTTCTTGCGCAAAATGAACCCCGTGCTTATCTGTTACTTTTTTCAAAAAAGTATGTCTCAGTTTATGCGGTGTAAATTCAAACTTTTCTTCTTCTGGCAAAAAGGCCAATACTTGTTTTAGAACTCGCTGGCAAATTCGATAAATATTACGAGTATTAATCCTGTTCCCTACCCTATTAATAAATAAAGGTTCATCCTGCTCTGCATTTCGACTTCCTAAATATTGCTCTAAATATTCTCTTGTCTCTTGAGGCAATGGGATCTTATACGTAACTCGTTTACTCTTATGACGCATTACAGAATAGAGTCCTTTCGAGTGATACTGACCGACATTCAAAGAAACTAATTCCGATTCGCGTAAACCTGTACCTAGCAGCAAATGAAAAACCGCCGTTTCCAGTAAAGCGTCTTGATTTTTGCGAGTACATATTTTTGCTCGTTGCTCACAGGCTGCTTTCAATCTCATTAGTTGCTTAGAAGTAAGGCCATTCCATTCTGGCGCATCAGTTTGTAAATCTTTAACCCCTGATAATGGATCACCTGCAATAAGTGGTCTTTGATTATGAAGCCATCGTCCTGCGTGACGGATGGTAGCCATTGTTCTATTAATAGAGGTTGCTTTATAAGCTTTGCCTGTTTTTACTGAAATAGTATTACAAAGTGAACGCTGAAATTGCTTCGTAACCGCAGGTGTCCAATTATCCACAAAATCGTGCCCTACTTCTGTTTGAAAGAAATTTAAAAATTTTTTCATATCCTTTTGTTTGGCAGCTTCGGTTTTTTCAGGAGCCCCTTTGACATGAACCTGATAATAAAATGACATCCAAGCTGATAAAGAATTTGTATCAAAATGAACATCCAAAGGATGAAAAATCTTATCTACCCCAAACTTTCGATTTTTATCATTTCGAGCATTCAATAGATTCAAGTATTTCTCCATAAGTGTTTTTCTCATTTTACATCATTTGGGGTAGATAAGGTACGTTATCTGTCACAAACAAAATATTTGAATTCGATGTTCTATGATTAAAGTAATCAATTAGTTTTATAGAGAAGGCTATGGATGACGACCCAATTAGAGCTATAGGATTCATTACAACAAGAATTGCTTATCTGGAAGATACTATCGACAAACTTATACAATTAACCCGCAGTATTTTTTATTTCCCCAAAACTATAGAGAGTTTTTCCACCAATGCGAAAGTAAAAGAATTACAAAAAAACTATAAGAAAGCATTTGACCTTGTGCATGATTACCCATTCAAGGATTCAGATAAAAAATATGCTTTTTCAATCTTAGAGGATACCCAAAATATTCTTAAAGATAGAAATTGCTATATTCATTCTATATATATAGGAAACACCAATAATAATATTACCCAGCACCATAAAAAATTGAATGAGACATTTACTACGTCTGCAAAAGAACTTTACGAATTTGCCAATATGGTTTCTGATCACGAGACTGGTGTTATGAAACTTATCATGCATACTAAAGAAAGATTGCTAAAAGAAATGAGTGAGGGAAATTTAAAAATTAAAAGATAATTAATTTGTTCCTTCCACCTTTTCAATAATTTCATTAAGCGACAATGGATTTAACTTTTTATCTATCGAAATAAAATTATGTTGGCTTATCGAAAGCATATCACTGAATTCTTTATCGCCAGAGCAATCAATGGGCAAGATATAATATCTCTCTCTTAAGCGACTATTTAAAAGATTATTAAGATGTCCCGAACCCACAATCATTACCTGGTTTGTATTAATTTTTTCCGCATCTTCTATCCAGCTTTCTTCTCGGGCCTTCATACCAAAATCAGCTTCTGGAATATCATGATAGGGATAGGGGGAACGGATATTTTTGTAATGTAGTTCTTTTTCAAGGTCGCTTACTTCAAAACCTAATTTCTCTTTTGCATAATCAATCGTTTTTATTATTTCCTCCACTTTTGCATCCCAGCCATATTTTTCGTGATAGATATTGATGGTTTCCACAAGTAAATTCTTCACGCCTATCTTAAAGGCTATATGCAATATAATTATATGAAGTAGAAATGATTCTTTTGAGCCATGTACCTCTGATAATAAAATTAATAAGGGCTTATTGTCTTTTGCTGAATCACGCAAACCCTTCTCTAATAATTGGCTAATTCTTTGATAAAGATTATTTATTGTTTTTGATTCAAGTGAAGGTAAAAATAGCTTTGGATAGTCTTTTTTTATTGCCTCATATAAATCTGAATCAATTTCATTATTAATTAAATTTTTTTCTAAAAAATCAGGGATGTCTTTGGTAGAAATCTTGCTATAAGTCAGGTCTAGATTCAAAACCGTTAATTCAGGTGTGGCGAATTTTACAGTAAAAATAGAATCGATTGCTTTTCTTTTTGCTGATGTATTTAAATAACGATAGCTAGCCCAAGTTTGCTGTTCTTCAAATTTAAAAGGGTCAAATATCCCCTCATGAAAACACGTTTTTCTATCATGTAAAGTATATTCATCATTTACATTACTAGACCCAGCATTTATAAATTCATATTTTCCAGTTATATAAAGGCGAAATATAGAACCATCTTTATCATTAACGAATTCTTCTGACATTAAATCATCAAACTCTAGAATTTGAGCAGCATTGACAAAATTTTCTAAACTATCTGCATTAACCGAATCAACATTAAAATGCTGTCTTACAGCGCGAGATAAAAATAGCTTATTTTTTATAGTCGATTGGATATTTTTCCATAAATTTTTAACTTTGACGGATTTACCTTTGTAATTTTCTTGTTGTCTTCGTAAAAACTCTAAAGCGACATTTTTGGTTAGAAAATACAAAATCATCAGCAATTTGAGTGAGTTATTCGTTGCTAAGTGATTAATTTCTTGTTGGCTAAGTGGTCTATTTGCTGATGAATTTTCATTAAGAATTTTTAGATTATCTTTGATAAATTGCATTTCATATTGGTTGTAACCCATTTCTTTAGCGAGAGCTAAAATCTGTTTAATATCATTGATAGTTAAAGTATTCATTAAAACCCTCGTTTTATAATCGAATTAATCGTTTATGCCAATTTCTCAGCCCTAAAGGAATAGCGATTAAACGCATTAATAGAAATATTCACCAATTTATCAGCTACACTAGCTCGGCCATAAATTTCTTGATTAAGCCATTCTTTCTCTAAAGTTAAATCGTCTTCTTTGACAATCGTCCACCAACATTTAGGTAGCTGCCCCTGCCCATCTGACCAACGATATTTCCTCTCTTTTAATAAATCCTTTTTATCAAATGGGGCATTTTCAGCACAAAGTAAAATTTCTTTCCGTTTCACATTATTTTTAAGCTCATCAAAAGCATCAGGCTCATGTAAAAATAAATTTAAAGTTGCCCAGCAATCAATAATGGCGCGATGCCCCTCATAGAAATAACCCATTTTAAAATTTAGGTATTCTAATTTGGAAGACTCATATCCCCTACCCTTCCAGTCCACATCTTTTAACGTACAGCCAAAGGCTCTTTTTTCAATGACGTTTTTAATGCTTTCTGTCGTCTGTAGCTCTAAAAAATTCCTATCAAAACCAGAGTTATGACAAATAATAAGCTGCGATTGCTTTACAAGACCTAATACAAAATCCCAATCAATGGCTTTACCATGCACCATATCATTAGTAATGCCTGTGATTTCAGTTATTTCATCAGGAATAGGCTTACCTGGATCGTTTAACTCATTATAAGAATCATAAATCCCAATAATCCCTTCTTCATTGGTAAATTGAAACGACAGCATGCCAATTTCTATGATTTCATGGGAATGCGCATCCATTCCCATCGTTTCTAAATCAATAATGGTCGCAATAAATTTTTTCTCGGCGTTAGATTCTATTTTGATTAGTTCAGATGGCACCCGTCTCAAGAGTTTATAATCAGGGTTTTTAGCAAGAAGCTCTAATTCAGGTGTCATGGCTCATTGATATCGTTTAAAAGACTCATCTTACTTTATATTAAGGTATCTCACCAATTTGTTCTGGGATAAAAAGCCAACTCAACTTATAATTAACCATCGTCTCATGACACAAATCAACCTATGAACCTCAGCGAATTAGACGTAGAAAACAAAATTATCGAACTTAGAAACAAACACGTCATTATCGATAGTGACGTTGCACTGTTGTATGGCGTAGAAACCAAACGGATTAATGAAGCCGTTAAAAATAATCCTGAAAAATTTCCGGTTGATTACTTAATCGAGCTTAATTCTCAAGAAAAAAAGGAACTGGTCGAAAATTTCGACCGGTTCCACAGCCTAAAACACGCGACAGTTAATCCAAAGGCTTTCACAGAAAAAGGCCTTTATATGCTTGCTACTATTTTAAAAAGTACTAAGGCTACGGAAACCACTTTAGCCATTATAGACACGTTTGCAAAGGTAAGAGAAATTACCCGAACTATCAAAACATTACCCAATACCCCACAGAACTCACCTAAATACCAAGAGCTGATGCAAAAAACAGGGGATTTAATCTCCGATTTAGTGGTACCCGATGAGTTAGAAACGACCGAATCTGAAGCAACCATCGAAGTCAATTTGGCAGTTGTGAAATTCAAATACACCGTTAAAAAGAAACCTAAATCATGAAAAAAGCAATTAACCCGAAAAAACAGGCAAGGCGTTGGCTTTGCTATGGCATATTAACCGGTTTTATCGGCTCTTTTATTTGCTTTGTTGGTGCTTGCCAATACCATCATGCTCACAAACTTAAACCTAATTGCGCAGAAGGAAGACCCCTTGGAACTACGTGCTAACGAAAAGTTGACCCTATTTGTTTTTGGTATAGGCTATGGCATTGGCCTTTTCTTTTTACTTTTGATGGTAGCCCTTATACTCAATTAGCATGTTATAAAAAAGATTAAAAACCAAATGAAAAAGCAATAAAGCGCCTAACAAAAAATAATCAGAAGAGATAGTTGCAATATCATAAATTTTAAAATAGACAGCAAGCACTTGCATAGCGACTAAACCTAAAACAAGCACAACACAAAAAACCACATCATAAAATCGGTTATTGAGCTTAGAAAAATATGAAATTGCAGTATAGCAAAGCGAAAATACGAGGCCATAAACAAAGCTTACATAGAGTCCTAGTATCCACCAGCCCCTTACATCCGAATTATTATAGGACAATAATAAGGAAAGCATGATGCCTAGAAAAAATCCGATATTGATTAGATAAAACCGATACTCCGATGGTGAAAGTCTCGTTTTTAATTTAGCCGCAAAGGTGATATTAATAACATAAAGGGGAAGAGCCATAAAAAAGCCCTCCATCCATTGCCTGCGATTGGGTAATGTGACCAAAACCGTCAACCCGATAAAAACGACCGAGATAAACCAAACTAACCTATTCTTTAAAAGAACCTGCTTTAACATTTTTCCTCAACGGATTTATTATCTTATTTTAAAAATAGCCTAACCATGCCGTTCAATATAGGGATTAGTGTACCCTTCCGATTCAGCCACCCTTCTACCCCACTCTTTTTCCCAGTCATCTGGTGGAAATTGATTATCCCACGTTTCAAATAATTGGCGCTGCTCTTCGCCCAATTCCACATGATAAAAATAAACCATAAATAATGAAGCTCTTGCAACCGCTCCTTTAATCCTATCTTCTGGCTCTACGCGCCTACCCCTTCTATCAATTTGAATAGGACAACCATAAAACCCCTCTCTTGAGTCAACAAGGGCATAAGGAAAATTCGAGCGCGCTTGATTTACCAACCCCTCTGCTGGCCATAAATTATAAAGCTCGGCTTCCATTTCCCTAAAATGGGCATCTATCTTGGCGCAACAACGTCTACCTTTATATGCTTTTCCCTTATGCAAGCAAAGAGGCTCTGTCCAACAGGGTAGACTATGCCCAAAATGTTCAGCCGGCGTCATGTGCTCGAACTCAACACGAAAGGCACGCTTTTTTTCAAATGCTGTATCCATCTGGCAGCTTGTTAAATCAATACGATGATTTTCATCAAATTGACAGTTGCAATATAAGGTTTGCCTGTGGTCTTTGAAAAGGGTTTTAGCAATGCCTTTCGCCTTAGCAAAATTAGCAGGGGATGCCATAACACCCTGCACCACCACTATCATAAGAAGGCATTTTATTATTCTAAGCATGTACAACGATTACCAAAATCCAGCCACAGAGCCTTTCGGTGAATCGTCCAACGCCATATCACATTCACTTTGAGGACAATATTTACCTTCATTTAATTGAGATAACATTTTAAGTTGCTGTTCAATCGTTGGCGTTTTATATTTTTCGCGCAAAGAATCAGGAAAACTGAGCTCTACTGGCGGAATACAATAACAACCATCGAATGAGAAGGCCTGCACTTGCGTGCCAAAGAGTTGTTTTTTATTAAGACTTAATAAATATCTATCAATGGCTCTTGTCATAAAAAAAGTGCCGTCATCACTGCCCATTTGATAGGCTTTTTGTCCCCAAAAATAGGATTGAAAATAATGGTCTGGCGTATCACCATGAATATAAATGGTTGCCGCTGCCACATAATCATTCGCCGTTTTGATACAACCTTCACCAAATATCGCCCCTACCCTTTTGCGGCGCTTTAAATCGTGTTTAATCAATTGTTCTAGCTCTTCTCTAGTCTTTTCAAAAAAATTATCCCGCTCTTCTTGGTCTTTTTGTCTTAAACGCTCTAATTCTAAAGAACGCTTTTTTTGAACGTCTTCATCATAAATACAGATTTTAGAAAGAGCATGACTACTTGTCACAGGCATCAATGAAGCATTGAGAAGATTATCTGGCTGGATGGCAAAAGAAGAAAACGGAAGGGTAAGGCTAACAAGGCCTATTAAAGGTAAAATTCGCATGGGTTTCCTATGACAGCGTTAAAAATGAGAATCCTATCTTTTTAAGATAAAATTCTCATCTTTTTTTTACTTAAAACGAAACGCTTATTAATTGAATACCCGCATCAAAGTACTTTCTTTACCCGCTTTGCTCAATAAGCTTAAAAATATTTTTCGTGAATTTTAAGGTACTTAGGCCAAATTGAATGGAAAGCCCTTGTTTTTCTCATTTACAAGCCTCATTTGAGCCTTTATAGTCAAGGCTCTTCTCCTTTTTTTACTTTAAAACATGTTAAGCCAAGATGAATTGTCACTTGGATGTACTAAAGAGCATGGAACGTCAAAAACTTTATCGATTTTAGCCCTACCCAATGAAATTAATCTTTCATCGGTACCTATACCTTTATTTATGTGTAAGGTGCAAGCAGGCTTCCCCTCCCCTGCCGATGACTACATTGAATGCAAACTTGATTTAAATGAATTAGCGATTAAGCATCCAGCGGCCACCTATTTTATTCGAGCACAAGGCGACTCGATGGCTGATGCCGGCATTCAATCCGGTGACTTACTGATTGTCGATAGAAGCTTAACGCCATCGAATGGCAAAATTGTGGTTGCCGCCTTAGATGGCGAATTAACTTTAAAGCATCTGCAAATTAGAAATGGAAAAATTAAACTGATTGCAGCCAACCCCAATTACCCGCCTATCGATATTACGGAGAGCATGGACATGGTGATTTGGGGGGTTGTAACCTTTGTTTTACATCAAACGGCGTAATTTATGTTTGCCCTAGTCGATTGCAATAATTTCTACGCTTCATGCGAAAGGCTTTTTAGGCCGGATTTGCAAAACGTGCCTATCGTGGTGTTATCCAATAATGATGGCTGTGTGATTGCTCGCTCCAATGAAGCCAAAGCCATTGGCGTTAAAATGGGTGAGCCTTTCTTTGGTGTAAAAGCCTTATGTAAGCAGTATGGTGTGCAAATCTTTTCATCCAATTACACCCTTTACGGCGATTTATCCGATAGGGTCATGTCGGTGATTGAAGAGGCTTGGGATAACACCGAAATCTACTCCATTGATGAAGCCTTCTTGGATTTAAGCGCCCTACCCGCTCAGGAAGTAACCTCCTTTTGTGAAACCTTACAGAAGAAAATCTTAAAACATGTCGGCATCCCAACCTCCATTGGCATAGGCCCCACTAAAACCTTAGCCAAAGCCGCCAATCATGTCGCTAAGAAAGAATTAAAAATCCCTGTTTTTAATATTACTCATCAGATGCAGTGGTTAGAAAAAATGGCAACAGGCGATATTTGGGGGGTTGGCCGCCAATGGCAAAAGAAACTGATGAATATTGGCGTTTATACAGCTGCTGATTTGAAAGCACTTGACCACGCCTTTGTAAAAACGAAATTTAATGTGGTGTTACAGCGAACCGTCTTGGAACTGAAAGGGCGCCCTTGCCTTCAATTAGAAATCGAAGAGCCTAAACAATCGATTATGTCGTCGCGCTCCTTTGGGACGATGCAAACAGAGCTAAGTGCGTTAGAGCAATCGATAAGCTATCACATAGCCACTGCTTGGACTAAAATGCGCGCTCAAGGCCTTACAACCCAGCATTTATCGGTCTTTATTCGCTCCAATCCCCATCGAAACGATTTAAAACAATATTCTAATTCCATTGGGTTTCGACTCGTTAATCCAACCGATGATATTTGTTATTTAACGAAGGCCGCTAAGTTTTGTTTAAAAAAAATCTATCGTCCAGAGATTCAATATAAAAAATGCGGGGTGTTATTAGCCGATTTACGCGACAAATCCCATCAGCAAATCGACCTTTTTCATCAGCCAACGGATGAGTCCTTAGCTAAAAATGAAAAGTTAATGTCAGTTATGGATGCCATTAATAAGAAATATGACCGAAGTACTATTCGTTTAGCGTCTGAGGGATTTCAAAAATCATGGTCGATGAAGCGAGAACTTAAAACACCTAATTATACAACGCAATGGACTGAATTGCCTGTGGCTCATGCAAGATAACGCATTTGTCTTAAATCAAAATATTTTATAATGTGCTTCCTTATTATTTTTATAATTAATCCTTTGTAATTAACATTTATAAGGTTGTAATTGTGAAAAACAAAATCCTTCATATAAATCTTTTTCTTGATAAGCCGACCACTCTTTCACAACAAATTGCTGTAAATTAAAATCAAGAGGATAAATACCTGGCTCTCGAACAGTAATCGAATCTTCAAGATATTGTGTTGCTTGAATAATTGCAGCCACCACTAAAGCGCGTGTTAACTGAATTTCATTGGCCTCAACTGATTCGCCAGTGTGGTCAAAGTTAACGGGGAAGCCGCCTCTTAAAATTTCAATGGTCGCACCAAAAACAGAATGATATTCAATAGTATCTAGCGGGTCGAAAACAACGGGCTTTTGAATGCCTGCTTGACGAAGCAAGCTTAAAAATTCCTTATCTTCCGATGAACAGCTAATTAATGTTTTATCGCGTGTTGCAAGCCTAAATTGCTCCAAAGTATTTGAGGTAATATCTCTGCCACTACAACCAAAAATCCAGTCTGATGCGGCAATGAGTGCAGACAAATCGTTAACACAAATAATTCCTTTATCTTCTTTATAAATTTCAAGGCAAGCGGAATCCACATCATAAACCATTAAAGGGTAACCCAGTGCCCGAAGATGCTTAATTAATGCAGCACCAATGGCACCAGCACCCACCACACCATACCTGTGTTCGTTATCTAACGCCGGAAGTTTGGATAATATTTTTTTTACAACCGTTTTTGCAATTAAGGGTGATTCTAAATGTTTTTTGGTTGTTGAATTAGCAACATCAATAATAGGAAACGCCAGAGTACCTTTCTTATCCTGGTCAAAAAATCCAGCAGAAGTTTTTTCAATTCCAATAACTTTATAGTGATCGACAAGCTCATTTGGCATGTAGGTAACGGCATGGCCACCATGATCGATTACCATAATATTTTCAATCGATGAATCTATTGTTTGCATGAGTTTAAACCATAACCAGTTAATATCATGAATGAAACTTTTAGCATATTGGCCCAAGCCTTTTTGCATAGAACATGGCTGGTAGTGAACACCGGTTTGAATGAGTGCTTGAACGACTTCATCACATTCTGAATAACGCTTACCTAAAATATAAATATTTTCTGGTTTAGCGCCCATTTTCATTAAACAATCAACCACATTACGTGATGTTTGTAAGGGATGATGGACGTAATAAATGGCAGTTTTAGCAAGAATTTTATTGGCTTGGTGCAAATCGGTTTTATCTAATAAGGCGTCAAGAACAGGGAGATGAATAAGCGGGGAATGGTTATAATTTTTGTTGGTTTCATTTCCTTTCATCATAAAATAAGTCTCCTCTTCCTTCGTTGCACGCTATAATACCACTATATATGTACAAATTCAATACAGTTTGATTTTAATATGACAATTTTCGACACAAAGAATGTTTTTTGAACTATTTGATAATTTATAATCTATTATTGTTATAGGAACTGTAGCAATAATGTCAAAAGGGTTTTACATGGGAAATAAAGTCGCTAAAAATGGCCTACCCTCTTCTCATCAAGCTGAACATGAGCAAAATCCCCTTTCCCCTCCAATTGCAACAAAAGTCCATCACCTTGAAAGTGAACTTTCACAACTTAAAAATTTAATTGATGTCCTTCCTGGCGATATTTACTGGAAAGATAAAGAAGGTGTTTGGATGGGTGTTAATCAAAGCGGTCTAAAAACATTAAAGTCGATGGGCTTTGCTAAAAGTGAAAAGGATATCATCGGTAAAACGGATTATGAGCTTTTCGGCAAAGAAACCGCCGAAACCTATCGCATGAATGATATTGAAGTCATGGAAAAACAAATTGAAATGACGCGTGAAGAAGCGATTGAATTACCGAATGGTCAAACCATGATTCAATTATCAAGCAAGCGCCCTCTTTTTGATAATGAAGGCAAAATGATAGGGATAGTTGGAAACACGCTCAATATCACTCATCTAAAAAAAATTGAACAAGATTTACTCCATGCCAAAGAATCAGCGGAAGCTGCTGATGCTGCTAAAACT
>Ga0209794_1002045_pt1 | contig 11956 bp, 8 predicted proteins | sample EBPBio232013_DNA_FD_185869 | JGI IMG/M metagenome (GOLD analysis project Ga0209794, IMG submission 185869) | Wastewater treatment Type I Accumulibacter community from EBPR Bioreactor in Madison, WI, USA - Reactor 1_5/23/2013_ DNA (SPAdes)... | ecosystem: Engineered > Bioreactor > EBPR >... | reverse complement strand
AGCCCCTGCTCCTCGAAGCCTTCCGAGAGCGCCAGCGTGATCAGGCCCGCCTGATTCTTCTCCAGCGAAGCAGCATCATCGAGCGCGCGGAGCACCTTCTGCTGGGTAAGACCATGATCCGCCAGCACGGAGCCGAGGCGATCGCGCGCGCCCTCGGAGGCCGACGCGAAAATCACGACCTTGCCGCCGCGCTGCAGCCCACGTGCGTGGTCCACGGCGGCTTGGAACACGTTGACCTCCGGCGTCAGGCGCTCGGGCGCGAAATCGCGGCCCTTGCGGGTTCCGGCAGAAAGCACCGTCGGCCCATCCATCTCGAAGGGCGAGAACTTGATGGCACGCGTCGCCAACGCCGCCCATTCGGGGCGCGTCAGATACAGGGCTTCGGGCGGCAGCGGACGATAAGGCACGCCCGGCGCGCCGGTTGTCAGCGCTTGGGCGCGCGCATCGTAGTAATCCGCAATCTGGACAAGGCGCTCCTCAGCCGCCCCTTCGGCCTGCGCGTCGAGCACAAACAGCGAGCCTTCGAGGTAAGCCGAAAGCGGGTCCAGCCCCGCATGGAACAGCGGCAGCCAATGCTCCATGCCGATGTGCTTGCGCCCCTCGGAAATGTGCTCATAGAGCGTATCGCCGCGCAAATTCGCGCCAAAAGCGCTCAAATACCCCTGCCGGAAGCGCTTGATGCTCTCGGTGGTGAGCTGGAACTCCGCCATCGGCACCAGATCGAGCGCGCGCAGGTTCCCCGCCGAGCGCTGCGTCTCCGGGTCGAACGCGCGGATGCTCTCCAGCGTATCGCCAAAGAAATCGAGGCGGATCGGCTCGGCGAACCCCGGCGGGAAGAGATCCACAATGCCGCCGCGCGCGGCATATTCCCCCACATCGCGCACGGTGGAGCCACGGTTGTAGCCGTTGGCCTCCAGCCACTTGGCGATCTCCTCAAGATCGAGCGCATTGCCCGGCGCGCAGGAGAAGCTCTGGCGGGCCACATAAGCCGCTGGCGGCAGGCGTTGCAGCAACGCGTTGACCGTGGTGACAAGCAAGCGCGGGCGCGCACCGCCACGCGAGCGCACAAGGCGCGCAAGGCATTCCATGCGCCGCGCCAGCACCGCCGGGTTGGGCGAGGAGCGATCATAGGGCTGGCAATCCCATGCCGGCAGGGAGAGCACCTCGATTTCCGGGAACAGCGCACTCAGCGCGCCTTGAACCTCGGCCTGGCGCAACCCGTCGCGCGCCACAAAGGTTACCAGCGCCGGGGCTTCGATGTGCTTGGAAAACTGGTGCCGGGTGATCTCGGCCAGAACGCGCGCAATCGCACCATCGGCAACTGCGCCAATGGCCACACCCTCGCCCTTGGCAAGCGCGGCATCGAGCCCCTGAAAGGCGAGAGGTGTCAGAGGCATGGGATCTTCGAACGATGGAAAAATACGTCAGGTTGCGCCGAAAGCGCGGGGTTGAGAGCACCGGAGCGGAGCGTACTCTTTTGTACGTGAGCACCGGCGCACATCAACACCGATGCTTGCAGGCCAACCTCACGCATTTTTAGAGATCTAGGGGGGCGTCGTGTTTATGGAAGGCCTTCATCGTGCGAAACACGGGCGTATCGCAGCGCTCTGGCACCTCAGCGGCACCGGTGACCCAGGAAAGCAGATCCGCATCAAGTTCCTCGATCAACGCTTCGAGCTGGTCGAGTTCAGCATCCGAGAGTTGGTCCACATGGGCTTCCACATAGCGCCCCATCACGAGGTCCATTTCGCGCATGCCGCGATGCCACGCACGGAACAGAATGCGCTTGCGGCGCGGGTCGAGATTGTCGCTCGAGCGGCTGATGCCGGTCATGGTGCGCTCCTTGAATGTGTGTCCCGGAAAAAGGGCCGCAGAGCTTGGAAGTCAAGGCCAAATCGCCCCTCCCCGACGCGTCTGCGCAATGCTATCGCTTGTTCCATGTCCTCGCTTCGCCCCTCTGCCCTCGATGCCTTCTTCGCGCCGCTGGAGCGCTTGGCCGGCATTGGTCCCAAGCTCGGCGAACTCTTCGACAAATTGCTGGGCCGGACCGAGGGAAAAGCACGCCTGCTGGACGTGCTGCTGCACCTCCCCGTCGATCTGGTGGACCGCTCGCTCTCCCCCAGCATTGCGGATGCCCCGTCGGAAGGCATCGTCACCATCAAGGCCACGGTGGAGGCGCATAAGCCCGCCCCGCCCGGCCGCTCGCGTGCGCCGGCCCGCGTCATCGTGGGCGATGATACGGGCGATGTGACGCTGGTGTTCTTCCGCCTGCCGCAGAAGCAGCTCGAGAGCATGTTGCCGCTGGGCGCAACGCGCATCATCTCCGGCAAGATCGAGCTGTTCGACGGCTTGCGCCAGATGGTGCACCCCGAGCGAATCCTCCCCGTCGCCAAATTCTCGGCCGAAGACGCGTTTGAGCCAATCTACCCGCTCACCGAAGGGCTGACCTCGCGCCGCGTGCAGAATGTCGCCAAAGCCGCGCTCGAAAAAATCAAACCCCTGCCCGAATGGCTGGATGAAACCCTGATGACACGGCACGGCTGGCCCGGCTTTGCCACAGCCCTTCAGCGCCTGCATGTACCGCGCTCCTTCGAGGATCGCGCGCCCGATTGCCCGGCCTACAAGCGCCTCGCCTATGATGAGTTGCTCGCCGGGCAGCTTGCGCTGCAAATCCTGCGCGCGCGGGAAAAAGGGCCGCGCGGACGCGTGCTCAAAGGTACAGGCGTGCTGAGGGAGAAGCTTCTGGGCGCCTTGCCCTATCGCCTCACCCATGCGCAGGAGCGCTCCTTGCAGGAAATCTCCGCCGATATGGAGAGCGATGAGCGCATGTTGCGCCTGCTGCAGGGTGATGTCGGCGCGGGCAAAACCGTGGTGGCGCTGCTGGCCATGGCGCAGGCCGTGGAGGCCGGCGCACAGGCCGCCCTGATGGCGCCGACGGAAATTCTCGCACGCCAGCATTTTGACCGCATTGCGCCCATGGCCGAGGCCGCGGGCCTGCGCTGCGCCCTGCTCACGGGCCGTGCGGGCTCGGCGGAGCGCAATTCCGTTCTCAAACGCCTCGCCGCGCATGAAATCGACATTCTCATCGGCACCCATGCGCTGTTTCAGGAGGATGTGGTGTTCGCCGATCTCGGCCTGGCCGTGGTGGATGAGCAGCACCGTTTCGGCGTGCATCAACGCCTCGCGCTCGCAAAAAAGGGCGCGGCGGTGGACTTGCTGGTGATGACCGCCACCCCCATCCCCCGCACGCTGGTGTTGGGATATTTCGGCGATCTCGACGTCTCCGCGCTCGATGAAAAGCCGCCGGGGCGCAAACCCATCGATACGCGCCTTGTCAGCGCCGAGCGGCTCGAAGATGTGATCGCCGGCGTGGGCCGCGCCATCCACGCGGGCGCGCAGGTCTATTGGGTGTGCCCGCTGGTCAAGGCCAGCGAGAACGAGCCGGGCAACGCGGAAGAAGGCCGCATTCTGATGAATGTGGAGGAGCGCTGCCACGCGCTCCAGCGCCGTTTTCCGGGCAAGGTGGGCATGGTCCACGGCCAGATGCCGGGACCGGAAAAAGACGCTGCCATTGCCGCCTTTGCCTCCGGCGAACTCGCCGTGCTGGTCGCCACCACCGTGATCGAGGTGGGGGTCGACGTGCCGCAGGCCTCCATCATGGTGATTGAAGAGGCGCAGCACTTCGGCCTCGCGCAGTTGCACCAGTTGCGCGGACGCGTGGGGCGCGGGGCGGAAAAATCCAACGCCATCCTGCTTTACTCGGCCCCCCTTTCGGAGAACGCGCGCGCACGCCTCGAAATCATGCGCGAGACCGAGGACGGCTTCCGCATCGCCGAGGAAGACCTGCGTCTGCGCGGCGAAGGTGATCTGCTCGGCACACGGCAATCCGGCATGCCCGGCTTCACCATCGCCCGGCTCGATATCCATCAGGATCTGCTCAAAATCGCGCGCGAGGACGCGATCCTCATCTACACGCGCGACCCGAAGCTGGAGACGCCACGCGGCGAGGCGCTCCGGCATCTGCTCTATCTCTTCGAGCGCGATGCCGCCCTCAAATTGCCTGAGGCGGGATAAACTGGGCTTCCCCTGACAGCCAAAGCCGTCATCGGCACGGCCACCGCAAAGCCGATTACTTCACCGCCTCGGCGGCTGCGAGCGCGGCCTTTTTGGGGTCGTCATCCGTGCGGATCAACCCCAGCGACATCACTACCTTGGCGGCATCATCCACCGAAAGCGGAATCTCGATCACCTTGTTGCGCGCGACATAGAAGAAGAACCCGGTTGTCGGGTTGGGCGCGCAGGGCAGGAAAACCGAGATGAACTCCTCCCCCTCCGGCAGGCCGCCCGCCACCTCCGGCGCCGGCGGCGTTGACAGAAACACAATCGACCAGCAGCCGGGGCTCGGATATTCTACCAGCCCCACCTTGCGGAACGAGGTGCCGGATTGGGAAAACACCGTCTCGAAAATCTGCTTGGTGGAGCGATAAAGCCCGCGCACCACCGGCATGCGCGCCAGCAGCGTCTCGCCGAAATCGAGCAGCGTCCGCCCGACAAGGTTCGCGGTCAGGAAACCCAGCATGGTGAGGCCGAACAGCAGCACCAGAATGCCGAAGCCGGGAATCGCGAAGGGCAGATAGGTTTCAGGAAGGTAGATCTGCGGGATGATCGGCTTGATCCAGCCATCGACCGCATTGATGATCCAGAGCGCGACATAGATCGTCACCACCAGCGGCCCGGCCACCACAACGCCGGTCAGCAGATAGTTGCGCAAACGCTGGCGCGCACTCAGCATTTTGGCCGGGTGCGGGGAACCATGGGTCTGCGGTGTATTGTGCGGTGCGGTCATCCCCTTTGAGGTGCCGGGGTTTCGCCGCGCCGTCAAGACCTTGCCGCTTGCACCAGATCCAGAACAGCCTGCGCCGCCAGCGCGCTGGGGGCGGCATGGTCAGGCATCATCACATCTTCAAGGCGTGCAAACGCGGAGATCTGCGCGGCGCGTGCCTCCGTCTCGGCTAGCAGCGGCACCACAGCCCCCGCCAGCGCCGCCGGTGTCGCATCCGCCTGTAAAAACTCGGGCACCGCGTTCGCGCCCAGAATTATGTTTGGCAACAAGACAGAATTGAGCTTGATCATCCGCTTCAGGATGAAGGCCTCCCAATCCGCCACGCGATAAGCCGCCACGGTCGGAATGCCCGAAAGCGCCAGTTCCAGCGTCACCGTGCCAGAGGCCGCCAGCGCCGCGCGGGCCGAGCGGAACGCAGCCAGTTTCGCTGCCTCCCCGCTCACAAGGTTCACCCGGCCTGCGAATGCCCCCAGCATCTGGGTGATCGGCTCGACAAGGCGCGGCAGAGTCGGCAGCGTTACCTGCGCATGGGAGAGCGCGGGTTGCGCAATCGTCTCCAGAAACAGCGGCAACAGGCGACGGATCTCGCTCATGCGCGACCCCGGAAGAAGCAGCAGGTTAGGCTGGCGGATCTGCGCGCGCACCGCTGTCTCTTCTGTTGTCTGCGGGCGCAGCTCGGAGAGCCGTTCAACGAGCGGATGCCCGACATAAATGCCGGGCGGCCCGTGGAGCCGCTGCAACGCCTCCGGCTCAAAGGGCAGCAGGCACAGGATATGGTCCAGGTATTCCGCCATTTTCGGCGCGCGGCCCGGTCGCCACGCCCAAACCGAGGGGCAAACCCAATGCGCGTTGGGAATGGCGGGGTTGGCCGCCCTTACCCGCTTCTGCACCCGCTTGGAGAAATCCGGCGCATCAATGGTGAGCAGCAGATCCGGCTTCTGCGCCAGCATGAAATCCGCTGTTTCGCGGATGCGGCGCAACAAAAGCGGCAGGCGCTTGATGACGGGGCCGAAGCCCATCACGTGCAGATCGTGGAAGTCGAACAGGGACTTAAGGCCCTGCGCTTCCATCTGGGGACCGCCGACGCCAAATGCCTCAACAGCGACGCCGCGCGCCTTGAGCGCCTCGATGAGATGCGCCCCGAGCGAATCGCCGGAGGCTTCCCCCGCGACGATCCCGAGGCGCAGCCGCCCGCTCATGCGCTCTCGCTGGGGGTGCAGATCGAACGTTCGCCCCCGTCGCGGATGAAATCAAGAATCTCATGCACTTGCGGCTGGCTGGGAAACTCCAGCGCGACGTCTTCCATACGCTCCTTGAGCGTGCCCTCCGGCGCGAAGAGGAATCGCCACGCACGACGCAGATCGTGGATCACCTCGCGGTCAAATCCGCGACGCTTGAGGCCAACGAGATTGAGACCCGCAAGATGCGCACGGTTGCCCATGGCGAGACCGTAGGGAATGAGGTCGTTTTCGATACCGGACAGCCCGCCGACGAACGCATGATCGCCCACACGCGAGAACTGGATCGCCGCCGAACCACCGCCGAAGATCACGTAATTGCCCACCGTGACATGCCCGGCGAGCATGACGTTGTTGGAAAGGATGACGTGGTTGCCGACCTTGCAATCATGTCCGACGTGGGAATTGGCGAGGAAAGTGCAATCATCCCCGACCTCGGTTGTCATGCGCCCGCCGGCTGTGCCGGGGTTCATGGTCACGCCTTCACGGATCGCGCAGCGCGCGCCGATCACCAGGGTAGAAGCCTCGCCCCGGTATTTCAGATCCTGCGGCTCAGCCCCCAGCGAGGCAAACGGGAAAACCCGCGTCTTCTCGCCAATGGTGGTGTTGCCCATCACCGAGACGTGGTTCTTGAGTTCCACGCCGTCGCCCAGCGTGACGCCCGCGCCGACATAGGTGAAGGGACCAATGATAACGCCATCGCCCAGCTTGGCGCCGGGTTCGATGACGGCAGAGGGATGAATCTGGTTTGCCATGCGCTTACTCGACCACGACCATGGCCGACACCTCGGCTTCGGCCACGAGCTGGCCATCGACCTTGGCCTCACCTTTGAACCACCACATGTTGCGGCGGCGATTGATGCGCGTCATGTGGTACTCAAGAACGTCCCCCGGCACCACCGGCTTGCGGAACTTGCACTTGTCGACGGTCATGAAATAGACGACCTTCGCCTTGCCGCCGGCGTCACCGGAGGCCACGCAGGCCGCACCCGCCGTCTGCGCCATACCCTCGATGATCAGAACGCCCGGCATCACAGGCGCTGAGGGGAAATGCCCCTGAAAATGCGGCTCGTTGAAGGTGACGTTCTTCACGCCCAGGATGTAATCCGTGCCGCGCATTTCTGTGATCTTGTCGACCAGCAGAAACGGATAGCGGTGCGGCAGGCACTCCAGCAGCTTCATGATATCCAGAGAGGAGATGCCCGTTTTCGTCTCTTCGCTCATCCCGAAAACCCTTGTCTTTTCGCCGCGATGCGGCCCCTATCCCTGTTATGTGGCGCTCACTCGGCGTTATCGCCGGATGTGCCGCCTCTTTGCGCGAGCTTGGACAAGACCGCAACCTCGCGGAAATGCGCCTTGGCCGATTTGGCGGGAATGCCGAAGAATTTGGCTCCCGCCGGAATGGAGGTCATGACGCCGGATTTGGCGCCAACCTGCGCCGCCATGCCGATGCGCAGATGCCCGGCAACACCCACCTGCCCGGCGAGCACAACATAGTCTTCCAGCACGGTGGAGCCGGAAATGCCGACCTGCCCGACAATGACGCAGTGGCGCCCGATCTGAACATTATGCCCGATCTGGACGAGATTATCGATCTTCGACCCCTCGCCCACAACGGTGTCGCGGTTCGCGCCGCGATCGATGGTGGTGTTGGCACCGATATCGACATCGTCCTGAAGGATGACGCGACCGATCTGTGGCACCTTGAGATGCCCCATCGGCCCCATCGCAAAACCGAAACCATCCTGCCCGATGCGGGCACCGGGGTGCACGATCACGCGGTTGCCCAGCAGCGCATGGGTCAAGGTCGCCTGCGGGCCGATGGCGCAATCGCGCCCGATCCGCACATCCGGTCCGATCACCGCACCCGCGCCGATCAGCGTTCCACGCCCGATTTCCGCGCGCGGACCGATCACGGCACCGGGGTCCACGGTCACGCCCGGCTCCAGCCGCGCCTCGGGATGCACATAAGCGCCCGGCGAAATGCCTGTGCCGCCGAAGACCGACTGCGGACGCACAGAGGTCGGAAACAGCAGCGCTGCCGCCTTGGCAAACGCGCGATAGGGCTCACGGGAAATCAGGGCGGCACAGCTCGGGGCAAGCTTGTCCTTGAACTTCTCCGCCATGAAGCAGGCCGTCGCGCCCGTCGTGGCGGCATGGTCGGCATACTTGGCGTTGTCGAGGAAGCTCAACGTACCCTCGCCGGCGCCTTCGAGCGGTGCAATGCCGAAAACCTCGCGGCTGGCATGCTCCGGGTTCAGAAGGCTCGCACCAGTTGCGGCACAGAGCGCCTCAAGCGTGAGCGGCATCGGCGCGGGGAAAAAACGGGGCTGGGACATGGGAAAAAGCTCCCTTCAAATCGAATGGCGGGGCATTGCCCCGCCATTGCAAGATTTCATGCTGCGAGAGCCGCAATCAGAAGGACGCACCGCCCGAAAAGCGGAAGGCCTGCGTACGGTCGCCGCCCGTGGTCGCACCCTTCACGCGGGTGAGCGCATAGGCGTAGTCGAAGCGGATCGGACCAAGCGGCGAGGCCCAGAGCAGACCGGCACCGATCGAGGAACGCAGCTTGCTCTCGTCACGCACCGAGAGGCACTCGGTCACAGCGGCACCAGCCGGGCAATCCTGAACACCGTTCTTGTTCAGATCGATCCACTTCTTGCCGCGATAGCCGAAGAGCGTACCGGCATCGGCAAAGACCGCGCCGCGCAGGCCCAACTCACGCGGGATACCGAAGATCGGGAAGGTGACTTCCGCAGTACCACCGAAATAGGTGGTGCCGCCCAGCGCGTTGGCGCCGGCATCGCCGTTACGGTCACGCGGGCCGATACCCGACGGAGCGAAACCGCGAACCAGATCAGGACCCATGTAGAAGTGATCCAGCACGCGCAGCTTGTTGCCGCCCAGCGCTGCCATGTGACCGCCCTGGATCTTCAGCATACCGATGAAATCATCGGTCAGCGGATGATAGTAACGGGCGGAGGCCACGGCGCGCACGAAGCGCGAATCGCCGCCGACACCCGCCACTTCCGGCTTCAGTTCGGCATAGATGCCCTTCGTGGGATCCTTGTTGTTGTCGAGCGTGTTGTAGGCGAAGGTCATGCCCACAAGCGAGGTGACGGTGGTGCCCGCCGCTTCCTTGAGCGCAACGGAGGCTTCGCCATCCGCAATACACGGGTCGATAGCCGAGGCACCGACCGCGCAGTTATTGTACATCCTCGTGCCCGAGTTCGGGATCGAGATGCGCTGCGAATAGAGGCTGTAACGGGTACCGATCGAGAATTCCTCGGTGATCGGCACGCCGGCGCGCAGCGTGAAACCGGTGTTACGCGAGCGGTAGCGGGCGTAATCGGTCGAGTCCGAGAACTTCGTGAAGATATCGAAGCCCGCCGCGATGCGCTGATCCATGAAGAACGGCTCGGTGAACGAAAGCTCGGCACCGCGCGACTTCTGGCCGTTGGAAACGGCAACGCGCGCATACTGGCCACGACCGCCGAAGTTGGTTTCCTGCACCGAAACTTCGGCGAGGAAGCCTTCGGTCGTCGAATAGCCGCCCGACACCGAGAACGAACCGGTGGCCTGATCCTCGACATCCACGTTCACGACAACGCGATCCGGCGCGGAGCCCGGCTCGTTGGTGATACGGACCGTCTTGAAGAACCCGAGGTTGCGCAGGCGGCGCTCGGCGCGGTCGATGATCGCCTTGTTGTAGGCATCGCCTTCGCCGATATCGAACTCACGGCGGACAACGTAATCGCGGGTACGGGTATTGCCGCGCACGACGATACGCTCGACGTAAACGCGCGGACCTTCCTCGACCGAGTAGACGATGCGCAGGGTCTTGTTGACCGGATCGCGATCCCCCTTCGGACGGATCTGCGCGAAGGCGTAGCCGCTCTTGGAGACTTCACGCGCGATGTTGTCGACCGACTTCTCGACTTCCTCGGCGCTGTAAACGTCACCCACACCGGTGCGGACCTGCGAGCGCAGACGCGCCACATCCACATCACGAACGCGCGAATCGACTTCAACGCTGGAAACCGTGTAACGGGCACCTTCGTCCATCGCGATGGTCAGGGTGTAGCCCTTGCCATCCGGGTTCAGCTCGGCGTTCGAGGAAACGATACGGAAGTCGGCGTAACCGTTCTTGAGGTACAGGCGCCGGATCGCTTCAAGGTCAGCCGCGACGCGGTTGGCGTCATAGATGTCCGAGCTCTTGAGGAAGCTCATGAAGTTCGATTCGGTGGTCTGCATCACGCCCTTGAGCTTCCACGCCGAAAAAGCGTTGTTGCCCTGGAACACGATACGTTCGACGCCGGTCTTGGAACCTTCATCGATCTTGAAGACGACATCCGAGCGGCCATCGCCCGAGGGGCTCACGAGAGCCTCGACACGCGCACCGGCGCGGCCCGAACGCTGATAGATTTCGCGGATACGCGCCACGTCCTGATCAATGATCGACTGGCTGAAGGCACCGCGCGAGCGGGTCTGCACTTCACCGACCAGCGCTTCGGTCTTGATCTTGGAGTTACCCTGGAAGCTGACGCGATTGACCTGATTGTTCTCGACAACGCGCACAACCACGCCCGAACCCGAGCGAGAGACGCGCACATCGGAGAAGAGACCGGTCGCAAACAGATCCTTGATGGCCTGATCGATACGGGCGGCGGTGTAGGACTCACCGGGCGCCAGCGTCACGAAGGAACGAATCGTCTCCGTCTCGACACGCTTGTTGCCAACCACCGTCACCGATTGGGCGAAAGCCGCCACGGCCGTGGAGGACAGGAGAGCGAGTGCAAGAAGGCCGCGCCGAGCGAAAGAATGGCCGCCGCCAGCAGAATATCCAGACATCCCGTCAACCTACCCCGAATTTCAGTCTTGTGTTTTCACACGAAGGAAGGGTCTGGCCCTGCCCCTTGTGCACACCCCACACTCTGGACATCAGAATCCAGACTGCACTTGGTCTTCTAGCCCAAAGCGCGACCTTTGCAACCGCGAACATCCTTTGGGTTTACGAAAAGGTTAGCAGCGTGTTGTCGCCGCCACGCTTGGCCTTCCCGCCGTCAGCGGCTCAGGCCGGTGAGATGGGTAATATCATTCCAGGTGGAAAACAGCATCAGCATCACCACCAGCGCAAAGCCCACGCGATAGCTGATTTCCTGCGCACGCGGGCTCACCGGGCGGCCGAAAAGCGCTTCAAAGGCATAGAACAGCAGGTGACCGCCATCGAGCATCGGCACCGGCACCAGATTGATAAGCCCGATCGAGATCGAGAGAATCCCCGCCAGCATCAGCAGCGGCGCAACGCCCGCCTCCGCCACCTTGCCCGAAATGTAGGCGATGCGAGTCGGCCCGGAGAGCTGGTCCGCACGCTCGCGGCCCGAGAAAATCCCGGAGATGTAATGGGCGGTGCGGTCAATCACGAAGACGATCTCGGCGCTCGAGGCGCGGGCCGCCTCGCCCAGGCTGAAGTTCTTGGTGTAGAAATGGGCGGGGTCCGAAGAGCCGACAAAGCCCATCACCGGACGACGATCGGTGCCCATCACAGTCTTGCGTTCCACCACCTGCGGCGCACCGGTGATATCGAGGCTCTTGCCACCGCGTTCCACCACGAAGGACAGCGTGCGCCCCTCGCTCACGGAAACGATGCGCGCCACATCCTCGAAGCTGTCCACAGGATTGCGGTCAATGCTGATCACGCGGTCACCGGGCTGGAAGCCAGCAGTGGCGGCCGCGGAGTTTTCGGCAATCCGCGCGATCACCGGCTCCACCTGGAGGCGGCCGACGATCATGAAGCTCGCCATGAAGATCACAAAGGCGAGGATGAAGTTGGCGGCAGGCCCCGCCGCCACAATCGCGGCACGCTTCCACACCG
>Ga0209794_1002041_pt1 | contig 11999 bp, 11 predicted proteins | sample EBPBio232013_DNA_FD_185869 | JGI IMG/M metagenome (GOLD analysis project Ga0209794, IMG submission 185869) | Wastewater treatment Type I Accumulibacter community from EBPR Bioreactor in Madison, WI, USA - Reactor 1_5/23/2013_ DNA (SPAdes)... | ecosystem: Engineered > Bioreactor > EBPR >... | reverse complement strand
GCGGCCTCGGCGGTCGGGGCCTCGGCCGTCGTCGTCTCGGCCGTCGTCGTCTCGGTCGTCGCAGCCTCGGTCGCCGGAGCGTCGGTCGATGTGGCCTCGGCAGCCGGAGCCTCGGTCGTGGCCGCCTCGGTCGCCGGGGCGTCCGCGGTCGCTTCCGTGCTGGCGGCGGGGGCCGCGGTCTCGGCCGCCGGGGCCTCGGTCACCGGCGCGGCCTCGGTCGCAGCGGCGGCCTCTTCGGTTGCGGCTTCGGTCGCGGTCACCGCTTCGGGCGCGGTTTCGGGCGTCACGGCTTCGGTGGCGACGCTTTCGGCCGCCTCGGTCGCCTGTTGCGCGGCATCGCTGGCCATGGTCGAGGCGGCCTCACCCGCGTTCTGCGTCGCTTCGACCGCCTGGTCGACCAGCGCGCCAGCCCCCTCGGCGGCTTCGCTGGCGGCTTCGGTCACGGCATCGACCGCTTCCTGCGCGGCCTCGGTCGCGGTCGCGGCGGCATCCTCGACCGCTTCCTGCACAGCCTCGGCTGCGTTTTCCAGGGGGGCGGGCGTCTCGGCCGCTTCGGGCGCGGGCGCAACCGGAGCAACCTCGGGAATGGCCGGGGCGGGGGCCGGGGTCGGCGCGGGTTGCGGCATCGGCCGCTCGCGCGAAACCCAGATGCCCAGACCGGCCGCAAGAACGATGGCGGCGACGATCAGGATCTTTTTCATGACATGTCCTCAAAAGCGCATACCCCCGAGGTGTCGCATCGCCGGGCGGCAAAGGCAATGGCCCGGGTCGCCGCAGCGCATCAAACTGCGGCGAAGTCGGCCGTCTTCGGCCCCGAACCTGCACGGCTTGGCCACCGCGCCCCTTGCAACCGGGGGGCTGCGGGTCTATTTTTCCGGCGCTTGATGACCACAGAAGGAATCCCACCATAGCTCGCAGACCTCACAACGCTCCGCCCAGCCGCGACACCGGACCTCGTGTCAATGACCGGATCCGCGCGCCGGAAATCCGCCTGATCGGGGCGGAAGGCGAAAACATCGGCGTCGTCCCGCCTGCCCGGGCGATGGCTCTGGCCGAAGAGGCCGGACTCGACCTGGTCGAGATCTCGCCAAACGCGGTCCCGCCGGTCTGCAAGATCATGGATTTCGGCAAGTTCAAATACGAACAGCAAAAGCGCGAGGCCGAGGCGCGCAAGAAACAGAAGATCATCGAGATCAAGGAAATCAAGTTCCGTCCGGGCACCGACACGCATGATTACGACGTGAAGATGCGCGCGGTGCACAAGTTCCTGGAAGAGGGCGACAAGGTGAAGGTCACCCTGCGCTTCAAGGGCCGCGAGATGGCGCACCAGGAACTGGGGATGGAACTGCTGAACCGCGTGGCCTCGGACGTGACCGAGATCGGCAAGATCGAGAACATGCCGAAGCTCGAAGGCCGCCAGATGGTGATGATGATCGCCCCGCGCTGAGGCGCCCGCGATCCTGATCCGACCAGACCGCCGCCCCCGGGGCGGCGGTTCGCGTTTCGGCCTCAGCCGCCGTCGCTGACCCCGGGCAGGGCGGGGCGATAGCGCTGGGCCTCGGCCCTCAGCGCCTCGCCCAGACAGGCGACCTCGGCCGAGACCCGGTCCAGCATGGCCCGGCGCGCCCGCATGGAACTGGCCAGCAGGATGCGGCGCATGGTGCTGGCCCGGCCCCGCGGGCTGTTGAGAAATTCCTCCTGCGCGATCAACGACTCGGCCGGGCTGCCCAGGGTCAGCAGCGCGTCGTGGCTGCCCAGCGCGCCATAGGCCGCCCCCAGGCAGGAGGCCATCTGATCCTCGTCGCAGAGCGCGCGGCACAGGCTCAGCAAGGGTTCGGCCGCAGTGCTGGCCATCAGCCAGCGCTCCAGCGCCGGCGCGTCCATCACCTCGCCCATCATCTGCCATTGCGCGCTGCCCACCGGCACCAGATCGGCGATCGCCGCCCGGTGCGGGGCATCGGCGACGCGCCATAGCAGATAAAGCAGATCCCCGTCCACCGCCGCGGGATCGACCGCATTCAGTTCCGGATGCTCGCGTGCCGCCAGCGTGACCAGCGCCTCGCGCGCGGCGCGGGGTTCGTCCAGCGCTTCGAACCGCGTGATCAGGTCGGGGCCGCCCCCCGGCGTGCGCAACGCGATCCAGGCCGCGACCAGCGGATGCGCGGCCTCCTCGTTCAGCCAGCTGCGGCCCGACATGCCGCCCGGCGCGCGCAGCAGAGCGATGCGCTGGGTGCGGGGCAGATGGGCCAGATAGGGGCCCTGCAGGGCAGGCATCTTGTCGATCTGTCCCAGAAGCACCCGCGCCGCCGCATTGCCCTCGGCCGCGAGGGCGGCGAGGGCGGGCAGGGCCGCAGCCTCGTCATCCGCGAGCCAGGCGTCGCGGGCAGCCATGAAGGCCGGAGCCTCGGCGCCCGGCACCGGCGTGGTCGCGACACCCGGCGCGCCCGACAGGGACAGCGCCAGCGCCGCCCCGGCCAGAAGGCGGGCGAGGGCAGGGGGCGGGCGAAGGACGGCGCAGATGCGGATCAAGGTCAGGCCATGACAGGGGCGCCGGCCGAGGGCCGGACGACAGCAGACAAACATCAGGTTACGGGAACCACCAACACTGGGCCCTCGCGCCGACGAAACGCCCAGGACGGGGCTGTCGCCACTGTGCGAAGAGGAAGCGCGTTGCGCAACAGCTTTGTGCAGCTTTTCCCGCCCAAAAGGGCAGGGACGACCCGCGCCCTCACCGATTGCCGTGAGGTCAAGGCGCGCGCCCGCTCAGCCCCGCAGCCGCGCGACGACCGCCTGCATCTGTTCGAGCGGCATGTAGCCGCGCAGCAATTCGCCGTCGTCGCCCTCGCCCATGACGAAGGTCGGCGTGCCCGAGATCTGCAAGCGCTGCGCCAGCTCATGGTTGGCGCGCAGCACGGCGGTGACCGCATCGCCGCTCATCTCGGCCATCACCCGCTCGGCGTCGAGGCCCAGATCGCCGGCGATGCCGCGCAGATCCTCGGGGGTGATGTCGCCCTCCCAGGCCATCAGCGCGTCATGCACGCGGCCATAGGGTTCGTCGCCCCCCACCTGCTGCACGGCGATGGCGAAGCGGCTCATCACTTCGGATTGCGGGCCGAGGATCGGGAATTCCTTCACCACCAGCCGGATGTTGCCGTCGGTGCCGATCAGATCCATCACCGCGGGCTGCGCCCGGCGGCAATAGCCGCAGCGGTAATCCATGAACTCGACCAGGGTGATGTCGCCCTCGGGATTGCCCGCAACCCAGGAATGGCCGTCACGGAAAATGTCCTCGGCATTGATCTGCACCAGCGCCAGATCCATGTCGGCCTGCGCCGCCTGCTGCTGGCGCTCGTATTCGGCGACGGCCTCGAAAATCACCTCGGGATGCTCCATCAGATAGGCGCGCACCTCGCTGCGGAAGGCCTCGCGCTCGGCCTCGCCCATGGTCGAGGCGGTCGCGGGCGCCGAGCTCTGGGCCAGAACAGGCCCGGCAAGGGCCACCCCGCCCAGGGCGGTTGCGGCGATCAGGGCGGCACGAAGGGACTGGCGGACCATGGGGTGAGGGCTCCTCGGGGTTTCAACGCCGGCAGATTGCGCGGCAGGCGGGGGCAATTCAACCCCGGATGCCGATCCCGCGCGACACCCTGACCCAAACGTGATGCCCCGTGCCCGAGGGGCAGGACGGGGCGGGGATTCCCCCGCGCCCGCTTTCGCGCTAGGAAGCGGCGAGACACCGGCAATGGGCAGGAGGGCAGGGCATGCAGCGACACGCACGAGGGCTGGAGGGCGCGCTCGCCGTCCTTCTCGCGCTGCTGTGCTTCCTTGCCGCGCCCCCGCTCGCCGCGCAGGAGCTGGGTGCCGCCGCCCGGCTCGGCGGCCCGCTGACGCTCGAGGCCGGCTGGCGCAACCTGACCGTCAGCGTGCCCCTGTCGCAACCGGTGCCCTGGCGCACGCGGCTGCTGAGCGACCCGCCGCGCGCCGTGGTCGATTTCCGCACGCTGGACTGGGCCGGGCTCGACCTCGCCGAGGTGCCGCTTGCGGGCGGGGCCACGGCGATCCGCACCGGCGACGCGGGCGGCGGCTGGAGCCGGCTGGTCATCGAACTCGACCGGCCGATGGGCTTTGCCGAGGCGGGGATGGCCACCGATCCCGAAAGCGGCGCGGCGCGGCTCACGCTGTCGCTGACGCCCATGTCGGGCACCTCCTTCGCCGCCCAGGCCTCGGCGCTGGCGGCAACGGATGGCGCGCCCTCGCCCGATGTGCTGCGCGCCGCCGCCGACCGCCCGCCGCTGGGCCAGCGGCCGACGATCGTCGTGCTGGACCCGGGCCATGGCGGCATCGACCCCGGCGCGATCCATGACGGGGTGACCGAGGCCGAGATCACGCTCACCTTCGCCCGCGAACTGGCCGAAAGCCTGCGCCGGACCGGCCGCTACACGGTGGTGCTGACCCGCGACAACGACAGTTTCCTGTCGCTCGAGGGGCGGATCACCGTGGCCCACGGCGCGCAGGCGGATCTGTTCCTGTCGATCCATGCCGATGCGCTGGAAGACGGGCAGGCGGTGGGCGCCACGCTCTACACGCTGGCCGAAGGCGCGACGGATGCGGCTGCCGCGGCGCTGGCCGAGCGGCATGACCGGGACGACATGCTGGGCGGCGGCGTCGACCTCACGGGGACCGACGATACGGTGGCCGGGGTGCTGATGGCGCTGGCCCGGGCCGAGACGCAGCCCGCCACCGACCGGCTGGCCCGCGCCCTGATCGCCGCGATCCGCGAGGCCGAGATCCACATGCACCGACACCCCTGGCAACAGGCCGCCTTCTCGGTGCTGAAATCGCCCTCGGTGCCCTCGGCGCTGCTGGAGATCGGGTTTCTGTCGTCCGAAGCCGACCGGGCGCGGCTGCGCGACCGCCGCTGGCGCACGCGGATGGAACAGGCGCTGGTCGCGGGCTTCGACGCCTGGGTCGAGGGCGAGGTCGCGCAACAGGCGCTTCGGCGCCGGTAGGGAGGGGTTTCGCCCTCGTTGCCCGCGCCTTCGGCACGAGCGCCTCGGACGACCAGCGGCGCGGCGTGCCGCCGCGCCGAAGAAGGGGGGCCTTCTGCCCCCCTCTTGGCCCGAGGGCCAATTCACCCCCCCGAGGATATTTGAAGCGCAAAGAAGGCGGCTTAACGCCCCCTTAATCTTCATCTTTGTTCTCCAAGTATCCTCGGGGGTTTCCAAAGGGGGCCCAAGGGTCCCCTTTGGCGGGGGGTAAGCGGCGTCTCGGAAACGCGCCAATGGCGCGCCTCTCGCCGCGAACGCCGCGCCCGAGGCGCGGCCGGGAGTCGAGGGGCTGGCCCCCCCGCATCACCCGGCCTGCTGGGGGGCTTGCCCCCCGCCACTCGCGGACCCATCAAACCTGCGCGATTTCCTGCCCCCGCCGTGCCGGGGCGCAGAGCCACCTTTTGACCCGCGCCCCGCTTGCGTATACTGGAGGGCGAGACCCCCCTGGAGATCCGCGTGACCCGAGCCATCCTTTCGTTCTTCGGCGGCCTGTTCAGCTTCCTCATGCTGGGCACGTTCTTCGGCGCACTGACCGTGGGGGGCGTGATCTGGGTCTATACCCATGACCTGCCCTCGACCGAACAACTGGCCAATTACGCCCCGCCGATGATCTCCCGCGTCTATTCGGGCGAGGGCGAGATGATGGACGAATTCGCCCGCGAGCGGCGGCTCTTCACCCCCATCGAGGATATTCCGCCCCTGGTCCGCGCCGCCTTCATCTCGGCCGAGGATCGCTATTTCTATCAGCATCAGGGGTTCAACCCGCTGGCGATCCTATCGGCGGCCCGCGATGCGGTTGTGTCGCGCGGGCGGAACACGCGCGGCGCCTCGACGATCACCCAGCAGGTGATGAAGAACTTCCTGCTGTCGTCGGACCGGACCGTCGAGCGCAAGATCCGTGAGATTATCCTGGCCTTCCGCGTCGAGCAGACGCTCAGCAAGGACGAGATCCTGGAGCTCTATCTCAACGAGATTTTCCTGGGGCAGAATTCCTTTGGCGTGACGGCCGCCGCGCAGACCTATTTCAACAAGACGCTGGAAGAGCTGACGCTCGAGGAGATGGCCTTCCTCGCCGCGCTGCCGCAGGCGCCGTCGGAATACCATCCGGTCCGGGCGCGGGAGCGGGTCACCGAGCGGCGCAACTGGATCCTGGGGCAGATGGCCGAGAACGGCTACATCACCCGGGACGAGGCCGAGGCCGCCCGGGCAGAACCGCTGCTGACCGTGCAGGGGGGCGATATTCCGGCCTTCCGCCAGTCGCTGCCCGAGCGCGATTATTTCACTGACGAGATCCGCCGCCAGCTGTCCACGACCTTCGGCGAGGAGGAATTCTTCACCGGTGGGTTGACCATCCGCGCGACCGTCGATCCCGCCATGCAGGTGGTCGCGGCCCATGCGTTGCAGCGCGCGCTGGAGGAATACGACCGCTCGCAGGGGGAATGGCGCGGCACCGGCGTCACCCTCACGGCCGAGGATCTGGCCGATGAGGAAAGCTGGCGCGCGGCCCTGGCGCGGACCAGCCTCGCGCGGGACATCACGCTGGGCAATCCCTGGCATCCGGCGGTGGTGCTTGAGGTCTCGGCCGACCGGGCCCGGGTGGGGATTGAAGGCGAGGCCGAGATCGGCCAGATCGACCGGCCGGACATCAACTGGCTCAGGGGGTCGCTGGCTGACAATCTCGCGGTGGGCGATGTGGTCTATGTCCGCGCCGTCACCGCGGATTCGGACGGCAGTTTCCAGCGCTGGTCGCTCAGACAGGTGCCCGAGGTCGAGGGCGCCTTCATGGCGATGGACGTCAATACCGGCCGGGTCATCGCCATGCAGGGGGGCTTCAGCTATCAGGCCTCGTCCTTCAACCGGGCGACGCAGGCGATGCGGCAACCGGGCTCCAGCTTCAAACCCTTCGTCTATGCGGCGGCGCTGGATTCGGGCTTCACCCCGGCCACGATCATCATCGACGCGCCCATCGAGATCGACACGGGCGAGGGGATCTGGCGGCCGAACAATTCGAACCACGATTTCCTGGGCCCGGCGCCGATGCGGCTGGGCATCGAGCAATCGCGCAACCTGATGACCGTGCGGCTGGCGCAGGAGGTCGGCATGGATGTCGTCGCGGGCTACGCCGAGCGCTTCGGGGTCTATGACCGCCTGCAACCCTTCCTGGCCAATTCGCTGGGCGCGCAGGAAACGACGCTGTTCCGGGTCGTTGCCGCCTATGCCATGTTCGCCAATGGTGGCGAGCGGGTGGAGCCGACGCTGGTCGACCGGGTGCAGGACCGCTGGGGCCGCACCGTCTATCGCCATGACAACCGCCAGTGCATCGAATGCACCGAGCCCGATCTGCCGGCGGGGCAGGCGCCCTGGATCGCCTCGCGCAGGCAGCGGGTCATGGATCCGATCACCGCCTATCAGCTGACCTCGATGATGCAGGGTGTGGTGCAGCGCGGCACGGCCTCGGGCGCGATCCGGCTGCCGGTGCCGGTGGCGGGCAAGACCGGCACCACCAATGACGCGCGGGACGTGTGGTTCGTGGGCTATACCTCGACCATGGTGGCGGGCTGCTACATCGGTTTCGACCGGCCGCGCTCGCTGGGGCGGCGGGCCTCGGGCGGCGGGCTCTGTGCGCCGGTGTTCCAGGAATTCATGAGCGAGGCGATCCAGCACTACGGTGGGGGCCGTTTCGCGGTGCCGCCGGGCGGGCATTTCATCACCATCGACCGTCAGACCGGCGAGCGGGTGCCGGAAGGGTCGGGCGGCGATGTGGTGGCGGAATATTTCCGCGACGGCGAAGAACCGGTCTTCGGCATTGACGCGCTGATCGACGGCGGCTTCGCCATGGGGATGACGCTGCCAGTCTTCGCCCCCGATCCCAGCAGCGTGACGCTGAGCGAGGATGGCACCGACCCGGGCACGGGCGAGACGCTGCAGGTTCCGGGTCAGGCGAATTTCGGCACTCTGTCCGCGGGCGGTCTTTACTGAGACCGGCCCTTCGGCGGGAGGCACGCTCCCGCCCGCCCACCCCGCGTGCCTCCCGCCGAAGGGCCGGGGGCAGGGCTCGGGTGGGGTTGTCGAAAAACGCGTATTTGGGGCAAAGTGAAAGGGCGGGTCAGCGTGTCGGGGGCAGGCCCTCGAACGCGGGCAGGCCTGGCGGCAGGTGGTGCCAGGGGGCTTTTTCGGCCGTGAAGATGGCAAAGCCCGGACCGGGCCAGTCCTGCGCCTGGTCCAGCGTGCCGATCTTGACGATGCGTTTCGACTGGCCCGGGCGCAGGGTCGTGACCTGAGTGCCGCACTCGGGGCAGAAGTCGCGGGTGACGGCGGTGGGCAGGTCGGGCCGGGTGAAGCGCGCGGGCGTGCCCTTTGTCCAGCTGAAACTCTCGGCCGCGACCAGGGCGAAAGCATTGGGGCCGCCGCCCGAGGCATGCTGGCAGGCCCGGCAATAGCAAAGCCCGCCCTTGGGCATCGCCCCCTCGATCCGGTAGCGCAAAGCCCCGCAGTAACAGCCGCCCTCGATTGCCATGACTTCTCGCTCCCTGTCTGGTACTGATTCTCGAACTCAGACTAGGCGAGGCTGGATCCGAATGTCAAACTCAGATTCCTTGCGCCGGGCACCGGTCCCGGTTGAGCGGTGCGGCGCCGCCCGGGCGCTCGACGTGATCGGCGATCGCTGGACGCTCTTGATCCTGCGCGAGGCCTTCTATGGCGTGACGCGCTTCGACGACATGCGCGCCGATATGGGGATCCCGCGCTCGGTCCTGACCCAGCGGCTGGCCCGGATGGTCGAGGAGGGGCTGCTGACCCGGGTGCCCTATCGCGAGGAAGGCGCGCGCGAGCGCCTCGGCTATGCGCTGACCGCGAAGGGGCGGGGGCTCGCGGGCGTGATCCTGGCGCTGATGCGCTGGGGCGACGCGCATCTGGCGCCCGACGGGCCGGCGCTGGCGGTGACCGACCGGGCGGGGCGGCCCCTGAAGATGGCGCTGGTCGATGCCGAGGTGCCGGAGGTGCCCCTGCGCGAGGTGGTGCTGACGCCGCTGGTGTAAACGTGGCGTCCCGCTTGCGCCCCGGGCGCGGGCGGGCTTCACTGGCGGGCAGGAGGAGCCCCGATGATCACCCTGCACCATGTGCCGCAGACGCGCAGTTTCCGCATCCTGTGGTTCCTGCACGAGGCGGGCCTGCCGCATCGCGTCAGCTATCATTCCTTTGCCGGCAAGGCCTTGCGCGACCCTGCCTTTCTGGCGCTTTCGCCCGCGGGGCGGGTTCCGGCACTCGAACTCGACGGGCAGGTCCTGTTTGAATCGGGCGCCATTCTGGAGGTTCTGGCCGAGGAACACGCCCCCGCTTTGGGCCGCGCCCCCGGTCATCCCGAACGCGGCCGCTATCTGGAATGGCTGCATTACGGCGAGACGCTGGCGCAGCATCTGGCGCAGCTGACCTTCCACCATATCGTGCTGAAACCCGCCGACCGCTCTCCGGTCGTGCAGAAGCTCGAGGCGCTGCGGCTGCGCCGGGCGCTGGAGGGGCTGGACCGGGCCCTGACCGGCGACCACCTGCTGGCGACCTTCAGCGCCGCCGACATCATGACCGGAGCCTCGGCCGATCTCGCCCGGCGCTTCGTCCCCTTCGACGGGCTCGACCGATTGACGGGCTGGCACGCAAGGCTCAGGGCGCGGCCCGGGTTCCGGGCGGCGCTGGCGGCGGACGGGCCGGCCGAACTCTATCTTCAGGAACGTTACCATGACTGACACGGTGGAAATCTTCGAGGTCGGCCCCCGCGACGGCCTTCAGAACGAAAAGCGGCAGATCCCGACGGCCGAGAAGATCGCGCTGGTTGACCTCCTCTCGACCGCCGGCTTCCGCCGGGTCGAGGTGGCGAGCTTCGTCTCGCCCAAATGGGTGCCGCAGATGGCCGACAGCGCCGCGGTTCTGGCCGGCATCCGCCGCGCGCCCGGGACCCGCTATGCCGCGCTCACGCCGAACATGAAGGGCTATGAGGGGGCGAAAGCGGCCCGCGCCGATGAGATCGCGGTCTTCGCCTCGGCCTCCGAGGGGTTCTCGCAGGCCAATCTCAATTGCTCGGTGGCGGAATCCATCGCCCGCTTCTTGCCGATCCTGGAGGCCGCGAAAGCCGACGCCATCCCGGTGCGCGGCTATATCTCCTGCGTCACCGATTGCCCCTTCGACGGGCCCACGCGCCCCGATGCGGTGGCGGCGTTGGCGGTGACGCTGCTGGATCTGGGCTGCTACGAGGTCAGCCTGGGCGACACCATCGGCCGGGCCACGCCGGAAACGCTGTCCGCCATGCTGCGCGAGGTCACGGCGCGGGTGCCGGCGGCGAAACTCGCCGGGCATTACCACGACACCGGCGGGCGGGCCTGCGACAATATCGAGGCCTCGCTGGGCTTCGGCCTCAGGGTCTTTGATGCGGCCGTGGGGGGGCTGGGCGGGTGCCCCTATGCGCCCGGCGCGCAGGGCAATGTCGCGACCGAGGCGGCGATGGACCGCCTGGACGCCTTGGGATATTCAACCGGGCTGGACCGGGCGGTGATCGACCGCGCGGCTTCCCTGGCCCGCAGCATGAGGGGCGCCGCATGAGCTGGCAGACGCTGACACTCGGGACCGACGCGCGCGGCGTCGCCACGCTGACCCTGAACCGGGTCGAGAAGCACAACGCCATGAACGCGGCGATGATCGACGAATTGTCGGCCGCGGCGGCGCAGTTGGCGGGGGACGAGGCCGTGCGCGTCGTGGTCCTGACCGGGGCGGGCGGCAGTTTCTGCGCGGGCGGGGATCTCGGCTGGATGCAGGAGCAGATGGCGGCGAGTGCCGAGGAACGCGCCGAGGGGGCAGGGCGCCTTGCCGCGGCGCTGGGCGCGCTCAATGCCCTGCCGAAACCGCTGATCGGCCGGATCCAGGGTCAGGCCTTCGGTGGCGGGATGGGGCTGATCTCGGTCTGCGACGTGGCGGTGGGGGTCAGCGGCGCCAAATTCGGCTTCACCGAGACCCGTCTGGGCCTGATCCCGGCCACCATCGGTCCCTATGTGCTGGCCCGCATGGGCGAGGCGATGGCGCGGCGCGTTTTCATGTCGGCCCGGCTTTTCGAGGCCGAGGAGGCCGTGACGCTGGGCCTGCTGGCCAAGGCCGTGCCGCCCGAGCAACTGGACGCGGGCGTCGAGGCGGAGGTCAGGCCCTATCTCGCTGCCGCCCCCGGCGCCGTGGCCCGCGCCAAACGGCTGGCGCAGCGGCTGGGGGGGGCGATCACGCCCGAGGATACGGCGCATTCCATCGCCGAACTGGTCGCCTGCTGGGAAAGCGAGGAGACCGCCGAAGGCATCGCCGCCTTCTTCGGCAAGCGCAAGGCGCGCTGGATGCCGGGCGCGTAACGGCGGCTGCCGCGCTTCTCTATGCGGCGCTGGCACGCGGCACCATCGGCTTCCAGGTGGCGCTGATCGCCGGCGCTCCCGGGGCTGCGCTGACCCAGGGCGGGCAGCACCGGCGGCGCCTGCCGCGCCGCAACCGCGTCTTCGCCGGGCTCTGAGCGCTGCTGCTGGCCATCATGGCGTTGTCCCTGACCGGCGCGGCGCGCCTCGGCCCGGCCCGCCTCGTCTGGGCGGGATGGGGGGCCACGGGCCGCACCGCCCTCGGCCTTATAGCCACGCACGCCGCCCGCTCGCGCCCCGAACGCCGCCTCTGGGCGCCGGTCATGGCGCTGATGCTGGCCTCCGCACTCGCCATCATGCCCGCCCCCGCCTGAAACCCGCGAAATCGCGGCAAATTTTCCCGACCCCCGGCCTTCTTTGCGCCTCAAATATCCCGGGGGTGCGGGGGCGGAGCCCCATAGGCGCTAACTTAAGCCTTGAGCCATTTGCAGAGTTCGCTTTCTGGTTGGTTCACTGAGGCAATATGAGGTGGTCTGCAGGGCGGTCCTGCAGGCTTTCAGTGGAAGCGTGCCAAAGATGG
>Ga0209794_1002040_pt1 | contig 12007 bp, 11 predicted proteins | sample EBPBio232013_DNA_FD_185869 | JGI IMG/M metagenome (GOLD analysis project Ga0209794, IMG submission 185869) | Wastewater treatment Type I Accumulibacter community from EBPR Bioreactor in Madison, WI, USA - Reactor 1_5/23/2013_ DNA (SPAdes)... | ecosystem: Engineered > Bioreactor > EBPR >... | reverse complement strand
GCCAGCGCCACGGCAGCGCCGCCCGACGAACCGGCCGCCGACAGCTTGGTGTTGTAGGGGTTCACGGTGGCACCGAAGACCTCGTTGAAGGTGTTCGCGCCCGCGCCGAATTCCGGCGTGTTGGACTTCGCGTAGACGATGCCGCCCTGGGCCTCGAGGCGCTCGACGAGAATGTTCGAGGTCTCCGGCACATTGTCCTTGAAGATCGGCGAGCCCTGGGTCGAGAGCACGCCGGCGACATCGGTCAGATCCTTGATCGGCACGGGCATGCCCTGAAGCAGGCCGCGGCCCTCCTTCGGCTTCTTCATCAGCGCGCGGGCATGCTTGCGGGCGCGGTCGAAGCACAGGGTCGGCAGCGCATTCACCTGTCTGTCGACCGTGGAGATGCGTTTCTCCAGCGTGTCGAGCAGGTCGAGCGGCGAGACCTCTCCCTTCTTCAGGAGTTTCAGAATGTCGGTTGCGCTCTTCTCGATCAGCGACAGATCGGCGGCCATGGATGCGTCTCCCCTCTGCAAGAGGCCGCACCGTGGCACCGCGGCGAGCGATCCGGCAAGCGCGCCTGCGCGATCAAGCGCCATGCGCGGAGCGAATGGATGAGCGCGGGCTATCCCGGCGGCGCGGCGATGGCTAGAACCGGGACAATCGATCGGAGCGTATCGAGAACCGCATGGCCGCCGACGACACCATTCCCGATGCCGCGCTGGACGCCGAACCGCAGGTGCGCGTCCGGCGCCTGAACAAGCGCGACCTGAACCGCACCTGGGAGTTCATCAAGACGGTGTTCCGCGAGGTGAACCGCTCGACGGTCGAGTACCAGCGGCCGAAATCCAAGAAGCGCTTCCTCGAGGTCTATGACGAGAAGGGCATCGAGCAGCTGCTGTTCGTCATCCGTCTCGGCAACAAGGAGCGGATCGTCGGCTATGCCGAATGCGCCCTCACCATCATCGGCACCGACAACTGGATGAACGAGCGCTATTTCCGCGCCCGCGAGATGCGTCCGCTCTTCGTCGAGGAACTGGCGGTGGACCCGGAATTCCAGGGCCGCGGGCTCGGCAGCTTCGTGCTGGAACAGCTCGAACATCTCGCCCGCCTGCGCGGCTGCACGCATCTCGTGCTGGAAGTGGCCGAGAACAACGACAATGCGCTGAAATTCTATCGAGGCCGCAGCTTCGCCAAGCTGGATGCGGCCATCTTCCTTGCCAAGAAGGTCGTGTCGGACCCCGACATCCTGCCGCCCCGCCGGCTGAAGCGCCGCCAGAAGGCCGCATCGGCCGAGATCGAGGAAAGCCCGTCGACATTGCCGACAGACCCGAAGGACATGCCGCCTGAGGCTTGACACATCGCATAACGAGGTATAGCGTTCCGAGGCATGGACCCGGAAATGCTCAAAGGCCACCTCGACACCATCGTCCTCGCCGCGCTTGAGGCAGGGCCAGCCCATGGTTACGCGGTCATCGAGTCGATCCGCGCGCGCAGCGGCGAGACATTCGACCTGCCGGAAGGCACGCTCTATCCGGCACTGCACCGGCTCGAGGCAGCGGGGCTGCTCCAGAGCGAATGGACGGTGCCACCGACGGGCCGCAAGCGCCGCGTCTATGCCCTGACGCCGGCCGGCCGCGACGCGCTGGCGAAGCGGCGGACGGTGTGGGAGCGTTTCGCACACGGGGTCAATGCCATCGTCGGAGGACGGCCGTGGCCAGCCTGATCGACACCTATCTCGACGACCTCTCGCGTCATCTCAGCCACGATCCGGCACTGGCGCGGCGCATGCGCGCCGAGATCGCCGACCACTTCGCCGAGGCGCTGGGTGAGTGCCCCTCCGAGGCGGAGATGCGCCGCATCATCGCGCGCATGGGCCCCGCCCGCGCCATTGCCGCGGCGCTCGCCGCCGACGGCGCGAGCCGGCAGGTGGACCGCACCTGGGTCATTCTGCTCGTCGCGCTCATCGCGACCTTCATCGCCATGCGGCTGCGCTCGCTCTGGCTGCCGCCGCTCGCGACAGACGGAGCCCTGGCCGGCTTTGCGGCGCCGCTGATCGATCGCTGGGCCTTCGTCGCGGCCATCGCGGCGGCGGTTGCCGGCTACTGGGTCATGCGGCCCTCCCCGGCCGCTCCGCTGCTTGCCCTCGCCGCGCTCTGCGCTTCTGTTGCCGCGGGCATGCTGCGCATCGCGCTCGCAGCCGACTGGTCGGCCGCGCCGCTCGCCGTGGCCGCCGCGACCGTCGGCGAATGTGCCCTCGTCGGGCTGCTGCTCGCGCAAATCCTGGCGCTGTGCAGAAGGCGGCGGCAGGCCGCGCGCCTCTCTGCCGACTAGCCGACGAAACGAACCCCCTCATCCATCCGAATTTGCTACCGATCCCGGAGGGACGGCATGACCACGCTTGCCTCGCACACACCTTCCGTCCGCCTCGCCGAGGGTTGGGCGCTGACCGGCACGATCACCCTCGCCGTGCTCGCCGCATCGGCGCTCGTCCATGTCGCCGCCGGCGGCGGCACGGACGGCTTCCGGGCAGCCATCCGCCTGACCGCGCGCACCTCGCTTGTGCTGTTCCTCATGAGCTTCGCCGCATCGTCGCTCGCCCGGCTGGCGCCATCGCCGCTGACGCGTTGGATGATCCGCAACCGGCGCTATCTCGGCGTCTCCTTCGCCATGTCCCATGTCATCCACGCGGCGGCGATCATCGCGCTGGTCCGCGCCGACGCGGCGCTGTTCTGGCAGCTCAGCACCATCGGCTCGGTCGTCACCGGCAGCACCACCTATCTCGTCATCGCGCTGATGGCCGCCACCTCCTTCGACGCCGCAGTGCGCTGGATCGGCCCCCGCGCCTGGCGCTCGCTGCACTGGTGGGGCGCCTGGTACATCTGGGTCAGTTTCGTCTTCACCAACGGCAAGCGCGTGCCGATGAGCCTCTGGTATCTCGTTCCGGTGGCCCTCCTCGGCCTTGCCGTGGCGCTGCGCTGGATGGCCTCACGACGAATGGCCTAGCGATACAGATGCATCGCATTCCAGCCGTGCTTTGACACCTGCCTGTCTGATCGGCTTCATTCGCGGCCTTCTCATGCTCCGGAGGCCGCCATGGCGCTGACGAACCTGCAGGTCCGCGACGTCGAAACCGTTCTGCACCCCTACACCAACCAGGCGACCGTCCGCGAAACCGGCACGCTGATCCTCGAGAGCGGCAAGGGGATCCATGTCACGGATGTCGACGGCAAGTCCTATATCGAGGGCATGTCGGGGCTGTGGTGCGCCTCGCTCGGCTACGGCAACCAGGAGCTCGCCGAGACCGCCTACGAGCAGATGAAGAAGCTGTCCTTCACGCACCTGTTCGGCGGCAAGAGCCACGACCCCGCCATCGAACTGGCGGAGAAGCTGAAGGAGAAGGCCCCGGTGCCGATCTCCAAGGTGTTCTTCGTCTGCTCGGGTTCGGAAGCCAATGACAGCCAGGTCAAGATGATCTGGTACATGAACAACGCGCTCGGCCGCCCGCAGAAAAAGAAGATCATCTCGCGGATCAAGGGCTATCACGGCGTCACGGTCGCCTCGGCCTCGCTGACCGGCCTGCCGGCCAATCACATCGATTTCGACCTGCCGATCTCCGGCATCCTGCACACGTCCTGCCCGCACTACTACCGCTTCGGCAAGGACGGCGAGACCGAGGAGGAGTTCTCCTCCCGCATGGCGCAGGACCTCGAGGACTTGATCCTGCGCGAGGGGCCGGAGACGGTCGCGGCCTTCATCGCCGAGCCGGTGATGGGCGCTGGCGGCGTCATCGTGCCGCCGAAGGACTATTTCCCGAAGATCATGGCCGTCTGCAACAAGTACGACGTGTTCATGATCTCCGACGAGGTGATCTGCGGCTTCGGCCGGCTCGGCGAGTGGTTCGGCTCGTCCGCCCTCGGCTACAAGCCGCACTCGATCTCGATCGCCAAGGCCCTGACCTCGGCCTACATGCCGGTCGGCGCCATCATGATCCCCGAGGACATGTATCAGGCGACCATCGTGGAATCGAAGAAGGTCGGCACGTTTGGCCACGGCTTCACCTATTCCGGCCATCCGGTCGGCGCGGCGGTGGCGCTGAAGACGCTGGAAATCTACGAGCGCGAGAAGATCATCGAGAAGGCCGCGGCCAAGTCGCCGCAGTTCCAGGCCCATCTGAAGGCGCTCGGCGACCATCCCCTGGTCGGCGAGGCCCGCGGTCTCGGCATGGTCGGCGCCATCGAAGTGGTCGCCGACAAGAAGACCAAGAAGGCCTTCGATCCCAAGTCGGCCGTCGGCGCCCGGGCGGTGAAGATCGCCGAGGAAGAGGGCCTCATCGTTCGCGCCATGGGCGATTCCATCGGCATCTGCCCGCCGCTGATCATCACGCCGGAAGAGACCGACGACATGTTCGACCGCCTGTCGCGCGCGCTCGACAAGACGCTGGACTGGGCGACGAAGGAAAAGCTGCTGGGCGCGTGAGCGAAACGAGGACGCCACCTTTCCCCGGCGGGGAGAGGTGGCGGCCACCTCTTCGCCGCGATCCATCGCTTCATTTCTTGCGCCGCAGCGGCTAGCCTTGGAGCAGACGCAAAAAGCCCGAAGAGTGCCGATGGCCCGCGATCTCGACCCCTTCAAGGTCTCGTCCCCGCGCATCTTCCTGTTCCGGATGCTGGTGTTCCTGGCGCTGGTCGGGCTGATCGTCTTCGTGCTCCAGCGCGAGGTGCGCATTGCCTTCATGGCCAATCCCGGCCTCAACGGCGTCATCGTCGCGGTCGGGCTGATCGGCGTGATCCTGTCGTTCCGGCAGGTGATCCGCCTGTTCCGCGAGGCGCGCTGGGTCAACTCGTTCCGCCTCGCCGATCCCGGCATCGTTGTGGACAAGCCGCCGGTGCTGCTTGCGCCGATGGCGACCATGCTCGGCGACCGCGCCGGCCGCATGGCGATCTCGACCACCACCATGCGTTCGCTGCTCGATTCGCTGGCGACCCGTCTCGACGAGGGCCGCGAGCTCGCGCGCTATCTCACCGGCCTCCTCGTCTTCCTCGGCCTGCTCGGCACCTTCTGGGGCCTGATCGAGACGGTCACCTCGGTCGGCCGGGTCATCAACGGCCTGTCGACGCAGGGCGAGCTCGGCACGATTTTCGAGGACATGAAGCGCGGCCTCGCCGAACCGCTCGGCGGCATGGGCATCGCCTTCTCGTCCTCGCTGTTCGGCCTTGCCGGCTCGCTGGTCCTCGGCTTCCTCGATCTTCAGGCGAGCCAGGCCCAGAACCGCTTCTACACGGAGGTCGAGGACTGGCTGTCGTCCACCGTGCAGGACATGGCGGTGATCAGTCCGGGCGCGGCCGGCGATGCCGCCCCGCAGGTCAGCGTCGCCGATCTTCAGCGCGCCTTCGACCGGCTGCGCGAAGCCATCGCCGAGGGCCCCTCCAACCAGCGCGCCAGCGCCGCCATGGCGAACCTTGCCGAGGGCATACAGGGCCTCGTCACCCACATGCGCTCGGAGCAGCAGCTGATCCGCGACTGGGTCGAGGCCCAGACCGGGGAGCAGAAGGAAGTGCGCCGCCTGCTTGAGCAGGTGCTGCGCGAGCGGAGCCGCACCTGATGGCCCTCTCGCGCGCCCGTCGCGGCGAGCGCGGCATCGACTACTGGCCGGGCTTCGTCGACGCCCTGTCGACCTTCCTGCTCGCCATCATCTTCATGCTGTCGGTGTTCATGCTGGCGCAGTTCTTCCTGTCGCGCGACATCGCCGGCAAGGACGAGAGCATGCTGCGCCTGCAGCGCCAGATCGCCGAGCTCGGCGAACTGCTGCAGCTTGAGCGTGGCCAGCGACAGACGCTGCAGGAGGGCCTTGCCGCGATCACCGCGACGCTCGGCACCTCCGAGCAGGAGCGCGCGCGGCTTCAGGGTTTGCTGACCGACGCGCAGGGCCAGGCGGGCAGCGCCGGAACCCGGGCGACCACGCTGGAGGCCCAGATCGCCCAGCACCGGCAGACCGCGCAGGCCGCGCTCGCCCAGATCGAGCTTCTGAACCAGCAGATCACCGCGCTGCGCCGGCAGCTCGCGGCGCTGGAGGATGCGCTCGGCGCGAGCGAGGCCCGCGACCGGGAATCGCAATCGCGCATCACCGATCTCGGCCGGCGCCTGAACCTCGCTCTGGCCCAGCGCGTGCAGGAACTGTCGCGCTACCGCTCGGAGTTCTTCGGCCGACTGCGCGAGATTCTCGCGGAACGCGCCGACATCCGCGTGGTCGGCGACCGTTTCGTCTTCGGGTCGGAGGTGTTTTTCGGGTCGAGCCAGGCCGAGATCGAGCCGGGTGGACGTGCCGAGCTGGACAAGCTGGCGGCCGCCCTCGTCCAGCTGGAAAAGGACATTCCGACCGACATCCCATGGGTCCTGCGGGTCGACGGCCACACCGACGCCCGGCCGATGCAGGGCGGCCGTTTCCGCTCCAACTGGGAACTGTCGGCGGCCCGCTCCATCGCGGTCGTCCAGTACCTGATCTCGCGCGGCATCGCGCCGGAACGCCTCGTCGCCGCCGGCTTCGGCGAGTTCCAGCCGATCGACCGCGGCGATACTGCGGAAGCACTGGCGCGCAACCGGCGCATCGAGCTTCGCCTCACGGATCGATGACGGGCGTCGTCCTCGGCTCGGCCTCGTGGGCGCGGCCGTTGAACTGGAGATCGGCGAGGCGGGCATAGAGCCCGCCGGCCGCGACGAGCTGGGCATGGGTGCCCTGTTCCACCACCTGGCCGCCATCCATGACCACGATGCGGTCGCAGTTGAGGATGGTCGCGAGCCGATGGGCGATGACGAGCGTCGTGCGCCCCTCCATCAGGCGGCCCAGCGCCTCCTGCACCAGCGTCTCGCTCTCGGCATCCAGCGCCGAGGTCGCCTCGTCCAGCAGCAGCAGCGGCGCATCGCGCAGGATGGCGCGGGCGATGGCGAGGCGCTGGCGCTGGCCGCCGGACAGCGTCACGCCGCGCTCGCCGATGAGGCTGGCATAGCCCTCCGGCATGCGCGCGATGAACTCGTCGGCATGGGCCATTCTGGCGGCCACCTCGACCTCGGCGCCGCTCGCGTCGGGTCGGCCATAGCGGATGTTGTCGGCGACCGAGGCCGCGAAGATCGCGACATCCTGCGGCACCGTCGCGATCCGCGCGCGCAGGGCCGCGGGGTCGACCTCGTTCACCGGCACGCCGTCGAAACGCACGACGCCGCCCTGCGGGTCGTAGAAGCGCAGCAGCAGGGCGAAGAGCGTCGACTTGCCCGCGCCGGAGGGGCCGACGATGGCGACCTTCTCGCCGGCCTTCACCTCGAAGGTGACGCCGTCCAGCACCTTCACATCGGGCCGCGCCGGATAGGCGAAACGGGCCGCAACGAAGGCGACCTCGCCGCGCGGCGGCTCCGGCAGCGCCAATGGCCGTTCGGGGGCGGAGACCGCCGGCTTGGTGGCGAGGATCTCGACCAGCCGCTCCGCCGCGCCGGCGGCCTGCGAAATCTCGCTCCAGACCTCGGAGAGCTGCGACAGGGAGCTTGCCGCGAACACCGCGTAGAGCACGAACTGCGACAGCCGGCCGCCCGATATCGTGCCGGCCAGCACCTGCTGCGCGCCGGCCCAGAGCACGGCGACGACGCTCGCGAAGGCGAAGAAAATGATGACGGCGGTCAGGATCGCCCGCGCTTTGTTGGCGTTGCGGGCGCTGGCATAGGCCTCCTCGGCGGCGGCGGCATAGCGCTCCGTCACCAGCCGCTCGGCGGTAAAGGCCTGCATGGTCCGGACCGCCTGGATGTTCTCGTCGGCATAGGCGGTGGCATCGGCCAGCCGGTCCTGCGCCAGGCGCGAACGGCGGCGCACGTTTCGGCCGAAGGCGACCAGCGGCAGGACGAGGATCGGGATCGCGCCGACGACGTAAAGCGACAGCTGCGGGCTGGTGAACACCATCATCGCCACGGCGCCGGCGAACATGATGAGGTTGCGCAGGGCGATGGAGACCGAGACGCCCATGGCCGACTTGATCTGCGTGGTGTCGGCGGAGAGCCGCGAGACGAGCTCGCCGGTGCGTGCCGTGTCGAAGAAGGCCGGCGACAGCGTCGCGAGATGGCCGAAGACCCTGGCGCGGATATCCGCAACCACCCGCTCGCCAAGGCTGGTGACGAGGTAGAACCGGGCGGCGGAGGCGAGCGCCAGCACGGCCGCGATCACCACCATCATCGCGAAATACTGGGTGATCATGCCCTCGGCCGAAAAGCCGAAATCGATCATGCGGCGGATCGCCAGCGGCACGGCCAGCGTCGCGAGCGATGCAATGACCAGCGCCACGGCGGCCCCGGCCAGCATGGCCGGATAGCGAGTCATGACGGGAATGAAGGTCAGGAGGGGGCGAAGCTTCGGCCGGGGGGTCGTCTGCGAAGTCCCTTCCGCGGCGGGCGCGGCGATGCTCATCGGTGGAATGCTTCCCTTGTCGCAGGCGCTTATCGGACTGCCGCCACGTCTTGAAAAGAGCCGGAACTTCCGTTAATAGCGCGGCTTCTCGTCACAGGACGCAACGTTTTCCTGCCGGCTTTCATCGACCCGGCCCCTTATCGCTTCGAGGACGACCATGAAGAGCGGCATCCATCCGGACTACCACACGATCAAGGTCGTGATGACCGACGGCACCGAGTACACGACGCGCTCGACCTACGGCAAGGAGGGCGACGTCCTCCAGCTCGACATCGACCCGAAGTCGCACCCGGCCTGGACCGGCGGCTCGCAGCAGCTGATGGACCGCGGCGGTCGCCTGTCGCGCTTCAACCAGAAGTTCGGCGGCATCGGCGCGCTGAAGAAGTAAGCTTCCCCGCCCATTGCGGCGCTGCGAAAACCCCGGCCTCCGCCGGGGTTTTTTGTTGTCCCGAAGGATCTGGCTGGCTCAGCGCGCCATGGAGACGGGCGCGCCGGTGGCGGTCGCGCCCGAATAGGCGCCGCCGCCCTGCGGCGAGAGGCGGGCCGCGACCCGGCCGCCCGGCTGCAGCAGCACCACCTCGGAGCCACGCTGCTCCCACGCATTGATGCGGGCCAGCGAAGGCGCGCGGCAGTTCTGCGGGCTCGCCCGGTAGAACTCGAACAGCGGCGTCGAAGTCAGCGTGATGCGGCAGCGGTCGCCGGCATCGGTCACGGTCCAGGTGCCCGCGATCGACGTCGCGGAGGAAACAGTCGGGCGTTCCTGGCGCGGCATCGCGGAGACCACGGGGGGCGGCGACGCAGACGGGCTGCCACGCTGCGGCTCCGGCTGCATGATCTGCGGCTGGGCGCCCGGCTCGCTCGGGCGCAGCGCCGGCTCGATCGCGGAGGGACCGACATCCGAGCGCCCAGCGACGGAAGGCGGCGCGATCTCGCCGCTCTCGACCGTCCCGGTCTCGCCCTGCTGCCCGCCGGGGATGACGTCCTGGTCGGCCGCGGAGGGGCGACGCTCGGGCGCCGGCGGCGGCATATCCGACCGGCCGAAGCCGCGATCGATCCGCTCGGAGCCGCTCGGCGGCACCGAGGCTGTGGAAAAGTCGCCGAAGCGCGCGGACGAGGTACATCCGGCGAGCGCGACGGAGGCAAGAACGAGGACGGCAGGGCGCATGGCCATGAACGGGGTCACCGGATAGGAAGCCGCGCGAGAGACGCAGGCCCGCCAACATTCGCCGCAACCGGCGGCAATTCCATGGCGAGCCTGAGCGAATTCGCGACGATGTCGCCTATCTGGTTAACCGATCGTTGAGGCTTCCGCAGCCGGTTTCTCGCGGGCTTCGCCACCGAATGACGACCAGTCGGTCCTCACCGTCGCCAGCATCACGGCCGCCAGCGCGGCAAAGACCACGATGGATCCGGTCAGCAGGGCATAGTCCTCCGACGCGAGCACCACGTAGAGCAGACCGTAGGCGGCTGCGAGCTCGACGCCGACGACCAGCCCTTCCCTCGCGCGCCGGAAGACGAGACCGACATAGAGGGAGACGAGCCCCGCCACGGCGGCCGTCGCCAGCGCATAGGCCGGCGCGAAGCCGATATGCTCGGCGAAGGAGAGCAGCAGCAGGTAGAAGACCGTCAACGCCGCGCCGACCATGAGATACTGGATGGGATGGAACGAGCGCCTGGTCGCAACCTCCATCAGGAAGACCACGACGAAGGCCGCGCCGATCATCAGGATGCCGTATTTCAGCGCGCGCTCGACGAGATGGTAGATGTCGACCGGCTGGAAGAACCGCACGCCCGAGCGGGCGTTGACGAGCCGCTGGAACAGGCCGGCCTCGGCCAGCGCGACCTGCGCCACCGGCCGGGCATAGTGCGGGATGGTCCAATTGGCGGTGAAGCCGTCGGAGCCGAGATCGCGGGCATTCGGCAGGAAGGCGCCGAAGAAGCTTGGATGGCCCCAGTTTGATTTCAGCGCGACGGTCGAGGTCCGGCCGATCGGCGCGACGCCGAAGGCCCGCGAACCCTTGAGGTCGAATTTCGCGGCGACGTCGAAGGGCTGGGTGCCGTCCACGCCCGTCAGCGGCGCCGAGAGGACCGGTGCGTGAAACGCAATGGCTCCGCCCGGCTCGAGCGCCGTGGCGCGGTCGCCGACGCGCACCTCGATCTCCCGCTCCAGGCCGCGCGGATCGGCGACATGGAAGACCAGCGTGGCCTCCTCCCAGACCGGCGCGATGGCCGCGGCGTCGAAGCGGGAGAGATCCACCGTGCCGAACCGCGCCTGGATTGCCATCTCGCCGCGCCAGACCGGCACTTCGAAGATGCCGCGCCGGCGGTGCTCGACATTGATGTCGCCGGACTGGCGGTAGGTCTCGGGCAGCACGGAGACGACGCGCCGCACCGTGCGGACCACGCCGTTCTCCTGCACGCGCGTGACATAGGGCAGGAGCAGGATGGGGCCGACGACCGTCTGCTCGCCGGCCCAGGCGCCCGCGACCTCGCGGACCACCTCGGCCGCGCGCTGCGAACGCTCCCCGCGCAGCACCGACAGGGCCAGCAGCGGCACCACCAGCAGCATGGTGAGGATGGCTATGCCGATGAGCTTGGCGATGGGCGAGCGGACGAGCGACGGGCCTGGCGGCATGACCTGATCTCCAATGGCGATGCGTCAGGTCACGCGGCCGTGACGGCACCCGGGAGGTCGCAAGTCGAATGGCGCGGGGATTTTTCACGGCGGAACCATGGCACGCGGAAAGCGCGTCAGGTCACGGATACAACCTGGCCTCGCCGCTCCTCAATCCGGAATGTTCGTTATTTGTTCTTTTTGAATTGCCCGTATGCTGATGCCGTTCAAGCAGGGTTTCCGGGAGGGTCCGATGAGAGGCGGATGAGACGGCCGAACCGACGGCGCTCAACCCCTGCGCGACGTTCATTCGTGCGCACTGCCCGGAGCCTGCGACTCCGGTCGGATCGCGATCGCAGCGCCACCGCACCGGCGCGCGCCGGTGCGAATGCCGGCGCCCGGCATCAGACCTGGCGGGCGACCATCATCTTCTTGATCTCGGCGATGGCCTTGGCCGGGTTCAGGCCCTTCGGGCATGCCTTCGAGCAGTTCATGATCGTGTGGCAGCGATAGAGGCGGAACGGATCCTCGAGATTGTCGAGCCGTTCGCCGGTGGCCTCGTCGCGCGAGTCGATCAGCCAGCGATAGGCCTGGAGCAGGATGGCCGGCCCCAGATAGCGGTCGCCGTTCCACCAGTAGCTCGGGCAGGAGGTGGAGCAGCAGGCGCAGAGAATGCACTCGTAGAGACCGTCGAGCTTCTCGCGGTCTTCCTTCGACTGCCGCCATTCCTTTTCGGGCTGGGCGGTGGTCGTCTTGAGCCAGGGCTCGATGGAGGCGTGCTGGGCGTAGAAGCGGGTGAGGTCCGGAACGAGATCCTTGACCACCGGCATGTGCGGCAGCGGGTAGATCTTCACCTGCGCGCCCTTCACCTCGTCCATGCCCTTGGTGCAGGCGAGCGTGTTGGTGCCGTCGATGTTCATGGCGCAGGAGCCGCAGATGCCCTCACGGCACGAGCGGCGGAAGGTCAG
>Ga0209794_1002039_pt1 | contig 12011 bp, 23 predicted proteins | sample EBPBio232013_DNA_FD_185869 | JGI IMG/M metagenome (GOLD analysis project Ga0209794, IMG submission 185869) | Wastewater treatment Type I Accumulibacter community from EBPR Bioreactor in Madison, WI, USA - Reactor 1_5/23/2013_ DNA (SPAdes)... | ecosystem: Engineered > Bioreactor > EBPR >... | reverse complement strand
TACAAGATTCGACGTGATTCATTGATGATCGTGTCGAACATGAACAGGGGAAGCCAGGTTGTGAATTCGGAAACGATGAAACGACAATTGGTTTTCGTGCAAGGCCAGCTTTGCACGGCCGCTTGTGCCGATCCAACGGTTACGCCCCAGCTCAAGGAAGCCTTGATCGCATTTCATTGCGCGACGATCAGCGAGAACATCGCCGACCGGCGCGGGGCCAGGCGGCGCAACCGCGTGAATGCCGGCCACGGTGCCTGGTGATGTTGCCCAAGGTGAAATTTTCGGATGGGGCAATCGAGGCCTTGAAATGGGTTGCCCTTGTGTTGATGACGCTCGATCACATCAACAAATACTTGCTACATGACTCGGTGCCGGTGCTGTTCGCCATTGGCCGCGCAACAATGCCTCTCTTTGCGGTCGTGCTGGCCTTTAATCTAGCCCGGCCTGGTGCCCTTGAGGGTGGCGCCGCAAAACGCACCATAACGCGCTTGGCGCTGTTTGGCGCGGTCGCCACGGTCCCGTTTATTGCCCTCGGTGGATTGATAGCCGGCTGGTGGCCGTTGAACGTTATGGCAACGATGGCCGTATCGACTGGAATCATTTACCTGCAAGTCAAAGGCGGCGCCCGCCGCCGCGCCGTTGCCGTTCTGCTTTTCGTCCTCGGCGGTGGCATCGTCGAATTCTGGTGGCCGGGGGTCGCCCTTTGCGTTTCCGCATGGCACTACTGCAAAACCCCTCGCTGGTCGGCGCTTGTGGTGTGGCTGGCCTCGATGTCTGCACTGACGATCATCAATCAAAACTGGTGGGCGTTTTTGGCGGTGCCGGCGATCCTCGCCGCGTCACAGGTCCGCATCGAGCTGCCTCGGCTTCGCCGGGTGTTTTACGCCTATTACCCGGCGCACCTGGCCGCGATTTGGGCTTTGGCTCGCCACATTTAGCGATGCTGCAGGAGAACGATCGTTCGCCAAAAGCGCATTGCATCGTCAGTTGTGGCGATGCTGGCCAGATCCGCTATCGCCAATTCTGGCGATGCTCGAGACAACACTCAGTGGCTTGTCCATACCCTACCCGGGAGGGTGAGCCTGTCACTTGGCCCAGGCGAATAAGGCGCAGCCAATCTAAGGCAAGCGCCGGTTGGGGTGTGGGCAAGAACAACGAAGATAGAAAGGTCGGCAAATGAATACGGCACTCATCCTTGGCATCATGATTGTTTCCGCCGTCGCCCTGGTTGTTGGTGGCAAAGGAATTGCGCGCGTTCGCGCTTCGCGGTCGCCGCAGCCAGTAGATACGCCAACACTTCGGCTAGTCAAGCGCCGCCGGGAGCTACAAGCGAAGTTGCACCAGTTTGTCGGGTGCGACATGGAAGCCGCCCGGATCGTGCGAGAAGAAGCCGAACGGCTGCAAAAGCCGCGAGCCAGCATCGAGGCGCTGGAAGCCGCGATCAAGCGGGTTGAAGTCGAGCAGGCCGTCAACCGTGGCTGATAGACCATCAATTTTCAACAACCATCCCCAGGAGGCAACAGTATGAAGAAACTGATTTTCGGCGCGGTCGCATTTGCGGCAATTGGTATCCAGTCCGCCAATGCAGGCCCGTCGACCGCGAAACCGGAGCCGGCCCGCGTCAAGTATTACGCCGACAACGCCGACGCCCGCACCGCAAAACTGACGGAGTGCAAGCAGCGTAATGACCTGGTGAAAATCCTAACCGACGTCGAATGCGTTAGTGCCGACCAGGCTTTTCGGGAAACACGCCGCAGCTCGACGCAACGCAAATAAAGCCGCCCAAGTTTTTCATGAAGTCCAACGACGTATCACCAGGAGAGCAGTAATGTATAAACGAAGTCTCGCAGGCCTTTCTATCGCATGCGCTGTATTGCTGTCAGCGTGCGGAACTGTACCCGGATTGGCCGATGCCGGCGCGATGAAAACAGGAACCCAAGTTAGCGCGGAGCAAATGGCGGGTATCGTCGACAACAAGAGTACGCAAGCGGACGTGGTTGCGCAGATCGGCCAGCCGAACCGTAAGGCACAAGTCGGCAAGCAAGTTGTCTGGTATTACGATTTCAACCAGATCGGGCAAGCTCTCATCGGCCGGAACATCAACGAAACGACGGTGTTCGAGTTCAACGGCAAGGGCACGGTGGTTTCACACTACAAGACGGGCGGACAACATGGCTCGTCGAGCAACGCCCTTTTGAGAGCAGCAGGGCAATAACCATCATCACCCGGAACTGACGCGCCTTTCTCAGTTATCCACCGGCTACGCCCGTGGATAACTGCGGCTTGTCGGCTCCCTCGCTGTCCTCGCCCGATGGGCTGCGGGATCGCGGTAGCTCCCTGTGCCCCTGGCAGCCCCGCCGGGGGCTTTTCTTTTATAGAAAAAGGAAAAGCAAAACCCGACTATAGATCGTGCTGCATGACACGACACAGCCATGAATGGCCGCAGCTTGCGCAGGTTGCCGTATGTCGTTTGGTACTTGCGATTGCGGCCGGGGAGTCATTAGGTGTTAGCCAGTGGTACGCGTGCCGCCGGCAACGCGGACAATGCCGTTCAATTTTCTTTGGCAGCATGTCGGAGCGCAAACAACAAAACAATACCGACAACCCCTTCAAGGGCGAGAAACCAACGCCACTCTACGAGCTGGCGGGTCACTTCTCCGCCAGCGTCCGGGGTGGCGGTGAAGCCAATCGGCCCTAGCATGACGCCGACCGCAACCATCATAACTGCCAGAGGCGCAATAAGCTGTAAAAGGTTCTTCATGGCACGCCTTACACTGCAACGGATTTTGCAGAAGTTACAAGGCGCTCAAACTCGAAATCGTCGCGGTCGGCGCTGGTCTTCGACCGGCCAGGCCAAAGCATCGACGGCGTTTCGCCCAGGGCGATTGCAATCGCACAACGAATTTCCCGTGAACCGGCGCCGGCTATCGACCCCGCGAAAACGCCTAGGTTGACATCGAGCACCCCGATTTTCTCGGCGAGCTGGCGATTGTTGAGGTTGCCGTATTTGCGATGCAGGCGAAGCATCACGGCAGCGCCCGGGCCATCAGCGGGGGGTTTCGTGGGCGGACGCAAAACGAAATCCTTGGCCGGCGCCGGCACTCGCCGCCCCTCATTGATCGCGTCAAAAACCCATGCAGCAATCGCGGCCTCGGCGCTGGCCAATGCCTCGGCATAGGTCGCGCCGGTTCCGTGGCAACCCTCCAGTTCGGGCACGTCCGCGACATACGCATTGCCATTGAAGAACAAATGAATCTGGTAGCGAGCGGTCACGTTAGGCAGCATTTTGAGAGTTGTCGAGTTCAAGGGTAGGGCGGTCGGGGTAGTGGGGCACCAGGACAGCGTAAACGTCGGCTAGGTCGCGGTCATCAATGCACCCCAGCGCCCACAGGCCGACCAGGATCGCAAGCGGCATAGGAAGCATGCGCCGTTCGCCAGTGCGGCGCTCATAGCGCGAACCGGATGACTGGGACACGCCGAAGCGCTGCCAGAACCCGGATTGATTGTTGTAGCGACGCCGCCGGAAGTTATACGGGTCTGTCACCAGCTCGTTAAGAACAGTCCGCTTTGCAACCGCGCTAGTCGGCGGTACAGGCACCACGCAAGACGCCACGGCTGAGACATTGCGAAGCGCCGACGACTTGGCAACGCCCCGTGCCACAGACGGCGCCGGAACCGCCCCGCCGGTGCTGATTGCATCGGCAACCCATTGCACGATAGCAGCCTCGGCCGCCGTCACCGCCTCGGTGTAGGACGACCCAACGCCGGCACAATTCGCCAGCTCGGGCACGGTCGCAACGTATTGCTCGCCGTCGAAATGGATGTTGATTTGATAGCGTGGTTTCATCGGCTAAAGCTGTTTTGAAATGTGCTCGGCAAGCATGAAAAGCCGCCGGGAAACGTAGTAATCGGACTGCATGACTGCTGCAAGCGCCTTGGTTTGCGAGCGGATCGCCGGGGCGTCCTCGCCGGCCTGGATGACCATCGCGACAAACTCCCGCTCAGCCTGCGATGCAGGAGTAACGCCAATCCAATGAGCGCCCAGGTAGAGCGCGAACGTAACTGCAACCGCAGCCATCGAGCGAAGCCAAAGGCGATCAGCAGCAATACCCGGCCCAACAAGGCGGCGACAGCAATACAGCCACGCGCCGGCCGCTAAAATGACACCAATCATTGTTGGCAGCATGCCAACGACGGTATCGGAAATTGGTTCAATGCCGTAATGGCTCATAATGTGTTTCGTGCCACAAGCCATTCGGCTTTGACCTCGGCGAATGGCACCAGTGTTGCGTCCGGGTGGTTTTTGAGCGCATCTGTTGCTGCGCTCGGGTGTGGGTAGATCGTCGCATTGTCGATCCGCGTCACCGGTTTTCCACGGCTCAACCATGCTCCATCCGCGAGTTTCACCAAGTAGGGCATGTTATCGGCTGGTCGGATGAGTAGCCATCCAGATAAACAAGGACACCATGCAAAAGAAGAGGCCCGCGCCCGCCGGCTTAACCAATCCCGGCAAATACACAGCAATGGCCGTCCATAGACCGGCGTTGAACAGTATCGCTGGGATAGCCAACATTGTTCCCTCCCGCCGCGATTTCACAGCAACCTCCGCGCGGATTCGCTGAACCTCTGGATCGGCCGCCATCCGGGCTTCGTTTTGCTCGATTTGAGACAACAACGAACCCTCATCAAACGCATTCGGGTCCAACGTCGTGATTATTCGTTTGCGTAATTTGCGTCCCATTGTCATATTATTCACTCCGGTTGGCCTTGCGGATGCTAAACAACCCCATGACTACAAACGCGACCACTCCAACAAGGAAGTACCAGCGCCCGCCATTTACGAATGCGAAATGATCTTCCTGCAAAAAGCGCAGGTGTAAATCGTGTGCGTAAGGTGGAACTGCGAAAAAGCTATAAAAGAAAGTGAGCAACAAAGCCAGCGCCGCCATATAGCAAGCGGTCGCGCTTTTTTGCAAAGCTAAGGCCTGGTGTCGTTGTGATTTGGTCATGTTATGCGCCTGGATTAGTTGTCAGCGAGGCGACAACTTCAAGCCCAGCCGGGGTAAGGGTTTCGTCATGAGCAACCCAGCCAGCTCGACGAAGAGAGGTCATCGTAAGACTATGCCCGCCATGAGCCGACCGACCGCTCAGGCCGAACGTGCTCCCGCGACCGGCGGCGATATTTAGCAAAGCCCGGCGCTGCGCCTGTGTTGGCAACTTTCGCTTTTTTGAGGCATCCACAGCGAACCTCAAGGATCAGTGAAAAGCCGGGTAGAGCAGGATGCGAACAAGCCCGTAGCCAACCACGCCGATCAAGGCTACGCCGACCATGCCAAGAAAGAGGCGATACACCGTCTGGAAGAAGCCGAGGCCGGTCGACACAAAGAGCCGACCAAGGAACGCAACAAGACGGAACGGCGCCGCGCCAATCGCCACAAGCACCGCCAAAGCAGCACCAAGGCGAACGAGCATAGCCTTGACGTCAACGGCATGCTCGGGAGCGTCCGGCGCCGATACGGCGTTGTGCGCGTTATTCGCGACCAGGCGAAGGTGAGCGTTTTTCATTTTGCAACTCCTTCTTACTCCTTTGGCGGGTCGATCTTGTAGAGCCGCCGCAGGGCGTTTTCAATCATTACCGGCCCGCTTTCTTCGCGCTCCGGTGCTACCAGCCAGTCTCGCAACCACTTCGGAAGCTTGGTGTTGTATGGCACCTTCTTCAAGTGCTCGGGTATGGGTTTTCGCCCAGCCCCGTCACGCTTGCCGCCACTCATCCCGCGCTCCCGGTTGCTTTTCCGACCTTTGAATTTAGTCTAGTCATTAATTAGAAATCCGTCAAGACATTTTTCAAACGAATTATGCAATAAACCTATGCAAAACGCACGCTGCAAACCGTAGTCGCGAATGCGAATCATAGGGATTCCAATTCGCGTAGAAAAAACATTATGTAAACTCGCAATCGGAAATAAAAAAGCGATTGGTTTTATCAATCGCTTGTTAGGTCATTTGGCCTTGCTCTGGATCGTCATCGGCCACGGTCGATAGTCTTCGCCTGGTGGTCGCGATCAACGAGTTTGGCCCGGCCACTCTCGTAACGAACAGTGACATTGGCGCCAATGTCGACCTTGTCGTCAAACGCCTTCCGGTCATGCTTTGCAATGTTATCGCGCCCGAGCTGCTGATACACATTTCGTTCATCGACGTGCAACACGGTGCCGCTGTATTGGATCGTCGCATTGTTTGTTACTGCTGACCGCGCTTCTGACAGTTTGTAGATGCCGCTTTTCAAATTGCCGGCGCCCTCGACCTTTGTCGCCAGCCACTCATCGCCATCCCGTTTTTCAATACGCTTACTGCCATTGGAAACCACTAATCGCATTTCGGATTCATCCAGTCGTTGTTGAACTTTGTCGATAAAACGCGCCTCCTGGGCGGCCGATAGGCCACGCTCAGCGGCAAAGGCCCGAGCCGATGCTAGGACGCGTTCTTGTCGATGTCCGCCCGAAACGCCGGGTCGGTCGACATCTTCTTCATGCCCTGCATTACCGTTTCGGTCCATTGCTCGAACGGTTTCGGGCGCGTCGCCTCGCGCTTGTCGATAACAAGCGTCGGTGATGCGGCCGGCGGCACGGTGCCCTTCGAGGGCATCCGTAAGGCGCTGCTTGATTTGCTCATGATTGCCCTCGGATTCAAGAACGGATAGGTGACTCCACCCTCTTAGGGTAGATGGATTCGACCTATCGCGGTAGTCAAAAATTGTGATGTCCACGGACGCCCCTAGGTGGCTATCGCGAACTTCGCGAAGGCTCTCCGGTAGATTGCCCTGGATGCTGCTCATAACGTTGATGCTGGCGCCGCGTCCGATTTCTGAGAACCGTTTAAAAGTGTTCTCCAGTGCGTTTTCAGGCCGCGCATGAACAGCGATGATATGCGCCCGCAATCCAGCCTGTAGAACCTGCCCAAGCTTTTCCTTGGTGGTCTCTGGATTGGAAAGCTGCCCCTCAAAGACCATTGCCGCATCCGGCGGAAGCCGGCCTGCGACGAGGATCGAGGACGTTTTGCCCGCGCCTGGCACGCCTGTTAGGAAGTACACGGTGTCGCGCTGGGGATCGGACGGCCCGGACAAAACTCGGCGGAACTGCTCTGCCGAAAGGACGGCCGCAGAATTGTGCACCGGCCCGTTGTAACGGTTCCTAGCATCCGGGGATGCCGCATATTGCGGAAACGTTTCTTTGAATAGATCGGCACAGACATACCGGCCGCCGAACGAACGCGAATCGTCGACGTAGGCCGATATGAAGCGGTCGGGGTTAGCCTGGACCGCCGCAATAACGCTATCCTCGACCGCTGTACGGTCGGCCTGGGGATAGCCGTTCTTGCGTATCGGTTCCAGTGAACGACCGCCCTACCCTACCCGCGATCCAGCGACGCACGCATTTTCTGCACCCTATCCCGGGCTTCATGCAACCGCTCCGCAATTTCGGCAACAGTCTTATTGTTCGTCACCTTCCGCGCTTCAGTCATTACCTCCCCTTTAAGCCGCTGCCCAACTTTGTCATGGAAGCTCTTAAACTGCGGCGAGAACTTCGCGTCGGCCGGCGTAGTGAATACCTGGTGCTCGATCCGGTCCTTGAGCATTTGCCCTTGCGTGGCATCCATCTTGCCGGACCGCACCGCATAATCAACGGCGCTCTCGATAAATACCATGTGATTCTTTAGCTGCTCCGTTGCAGACAAAGCCCCCTCGGGCGTCCGTGACGTTACAAAGTCGGTACGCGGCCCGCCATGATCGAATTGACCCCGCGTTTGATACAGCTCCCCGACCGCCTGCCCGACAAGCCCCCTCCCCTGCTCTACAAGCTGGCGCATCGACTCTGTTTGCGCCATGCCCCGGGGAAGGTCGACGTTTGCAACTTGGGCAGATAGCGCGGCAACCATAGCGCCCGCATCGACGCCGTAGGTGCGCTGTACGCTTTTCCGTCCCTCCCTGATAAAGTGCGCTACCTGCTGCGGGGAGGCCTTATCGAGCATCGCCGCAACCGACTTAGTAGGCAAGTCCTTTTCAAGCGCTGTCTGCAATACCGCATGTTCGAGCGCGATCCGCGCGGCGCCCAATTCGCGCCGCGCCGGATCGGCAATAGACTGGGCTTGTTCGGCGGCTTTTTCGTACGCCTCCCCGAACTTCGCCAACAGCCCTTGCTCGATCTTCTCCCGGGTCGCCTGCATGGGTGTTGAACGTTGATCCATAGAACCCCCCGCCCGGCCGGTTAAGCGTTGGCGCCGCGAGCGATGATGTTATCCATCATCGTCCGGGACGCGGCAACTTCGCCGCTTGCGGCTTTCCCTGCCGCGAAGGCACGGGAATAGTCGTAAATGTGGTTTTGAACCGCCCAATACAGCGCCCGATTCACGGTCAGCGTATCAGCACCCGATTCAACCAGGCGCGTATGCAACTCGCCGAATTGCTTGTGCTCGGCGGGATTTTTATCCGCCAGCTCAAGCCCCCACGACAACGAATTGCCAACGCTTTGCGGCTCCAGGGCTTCGTAGATCGGAAACGGCGTTGCCGTTTTGTCAGCAGCATCGAAATACATGTCGCCGCCATCGGTCACAACCGCCAGCTTGCGAAAACCCTTCATCGTGTCGGTAATCTCGATGAAGGTGCCCGGTTCGAACTTAACAAGATTCAGTGTCATGGTGCAGCTCCTTGAAAGGAATACAGCGTTTAACGTTCAGTGTCGCGATGCTGCGGTTTTGCAACGTCGCGCGGTTTATGGCGTTTTTGTTCGTCAAGCCGATGCACAAGACCGACCGCCAACTTACGGTCTTCGACATCTTCGGATGCTGCAAGGGCTTTCGCTATCTCACGATAGCCGCCCCAAACCTTCTTTTCCGTGTCCTTTGCCCTCTGGACGCGAATCGGGTCGGGTGTCGAACGACGAACTTTCGTCGGCACCCTGCCCGTCTTGGTCATTTGCTTTTCGGTACTCAAGTAACGCGTGACCTTTGGCGATTGGGTACGCTGCAACCGTTGTACGCGCCTCGTCGCCGCCGCTTCAACGCCATGCTCCCGCAACGCCTCGGCAAAGCCCTCGCGCCACCGCTGCAAGTCGGCCTTGCGTGGGTTAAGGCGAGTGCCATCGAAGCCCCGCGCCTTGACAACAAGGTGCACGTGGGGATGCTTTGACGGCTCCGGGTCCGGGTCGGTGTCGAAGGTATGCAAAGCCATGACGTAGCGATGATTGTCGAACTCCTGGGCGGCAAAGTCGCGAACGGCTCGTTTGACAGCCAATTCGTTTGTACCCTCGGGCATCGAAAAAATGATATTGAACGACTCGCGCTTGTTGCCCTCGTCAGGAATCCGAAAACCGCCGCTTACCTGCCATTCGTCGCGCAGTTCGCCCAAGTCGTCCTTGCCCGAAAGAGTGTCGCCGTCCTCGTTCTCCAGCTCGATCTTGCCATTTCGGGAAATGTAGTCGAGGTGGTCTTTAATCTGCTTCATGCCTTTGCCGCCGCCCGAAATCTTGACCATTACCTGCGGTGGTTTCTTGGTGATGGAGCCGAGCTTCGAGCGAATCGAATTGGCGCTCCCCGTCACCCCGCCCTGCCCTACGGCGCCGCCGGCTGGCGTTTTCTTACGAGGCGGCACATATAGCCCGCTCATGCTCCGTTTTGCGGCAACAGCGGCGACGGGCTTCTGATTGAAGAGACTGGCTCCCCAATCGACAAGCATCCCGTCAACGTAGGCTGCGGTGCTCATTCAACCCTCCAACGATTCACGTTTGCGGCAATCGCATCCGAAACGGTGCGCGTATGTTCCTTGATGGTCTTCTGCAAGTCCTCGATTAGCTCGACGCGGTAAAGGCTGTAATCAGCCGGCGACGCATTGAGTGCCTTCGCCACTTGGTTGAGATTTCGACCGATGGCGAGCAAACGCATGTTGGAACGGTCCAAAAGCTCTAACTCACGCTGGCCGTATTGGGCCGTGCCAGTCAGCCGGGCACGGATCAACGAGACAATCCATTTTGTCGGCGAGAACCCTTCGGCTGCGGCCAGGGCTTCGAGCGCCTTGTCCTCGGACGGGGTTAGCTTAACCTCACGGCGTGCGGCCGGCTTTTCGGGTTGGTCGAATTGAACAGCCCGGGCCGCGTCGACAGGCTGACTAACCAGCTTGGCGACGATCTTCCGAAACGCGTCGCTTGGCTTCATTCCTTTCGCATCGCACCAATCAAGCCACGGCTGCTTATAGCCTTGCAGGTCCATCGTTACCTGAGTCGGGCGCTTACGGGCCACGGTCGCTGACGTGGGCGCCATTACTTCCCCGACTCAAACGAAGCGCACCATTCGCCCGCACCGTACCCGGTGGGCTTCTCGCGTTGTTCGCATCGCAACGTGTTCCGATAACTCATTCCTCGACCTTTTCACTGACAACCAACTGCCGCGTAGCGTACCGCATGCCGAATGGCATTGCAAGTTCCGGCGACAGCCTATCCTGCACTAGATCAACCGCCCTCCGTTTTTCTTGAAATTTTCAAGCGGCCTGAGTGCTTTTCAATAGTTGGCCCAGCACAACCGCATGCGCACGGATCGAACGATCCGGGGGCATCGAGGCCAGGGCCAGAAAACCAGCATCGCCAGAAATGGCGATGCTGCAGGCCAGAGGGCAAAGCCCGACAGGTTCCCGAATATGGATTGCACAATCCATATTCGGGAACGACCAGGGGAAAGAGGATCGCCGAAAACGACGATGCTGCAGGATGACCAACGGCGGAAGTCGTCGCGGCTGGATTGCACAATCCAGACTGAAACGACAACGCGGCAAACCCGGCCCGCCCTGCGGACCTACAGTTTTTAACTTCGTCAGCAAAAGGAGCGCGGCTACGCCTCGCCGACGCGCCCTGCGCGTTCCCATGTCAAACGACCATCGCCAGAATTGGCGGTGCCAGATCCGGAAGAGTTAAGGGGCTTCCATTTGGGAAACTAGATCGAGCTGGCGGGCACGGTGGGAAAGGTAGTCGCCTTTCCTGGGCAAGCCGTGTTGCGCAAAGAACTCACGGCGAACTTCCAGCCAGGCGCGATATGGTGAGTTGGATCGGTCTGCGAACGGGTACGCGTCGTCGATTGCTTTTGCGGTCGCCTCGCGGTCGAGGCCACGGGTATTGCATTCAAGCAAGGTCGTCGTCATCGTCAAATGGGCCGCATCAGTCCATCTACTCATGGTCATCCTCTTGCTGGCGAAGCCGAAAGGCCGCAAGGCATTCCGGCGAGCAAGCACCATCGAAACGCAACGATTGACCGCCCTCGTACCATGCAGCTTCGTTTCCGCACGAATTGACGCACCAACGATGCTTTTCCTTGAAGGTGCGCGCCGCATCCACTATCGCGGCACGCGCTTTCTGTTGTCGCCGGGCCTTGGCTTTCTCTTCGGGGGATCGGGGGGTATATGAGCCGAAGCGGCCGAATAGCTTCATGGTCTGCGCTCCTTAAAGTTTCGAGACATCGACATGCAATTTCGAGCAATCCGCTTGGGTTGCAGCCGCTAGAAGATCAGTCGAGCGGATCGCGACGCGGGCCGTCCAGCGGCCGGAATTGGCAAGCCATTTGCGTACGAAATAGCCGTCATCGGCATACCCAAGGAAAAGGCAAATCTGCCGACCGCCATTCCAGCCATAGCGGCACAGGTAGAGTTTCTGAAACTTGGGAACAAGCGGCGGGGTGCTCATTTCTTCGCCCTCGTTGCGACCGATAAGCCGGCCGGGGTGAGTGTCCAGCCGGCGCCGCCACGCGGCCCGGCACTTTCAACGGCCAGGCCGGCAATCACAAGGCCGCGAAACTGCTTGCGCATTTGATCCTGGTCGAACGGTATCCACGCCGGATGCCGTTTCGGATACAAGGCACGATGAGCGCGCGAAACGGAAAAGTGGCAAGCGCCGAAGGCCGTAGCCAGGCCGTCCAGCAATTCGCGTTCGTCGCGGCTTGTCATGACCGGATTACTTCTTATCCGGGGCGGACGA
>Ga0209794_1002033_pt1 | contig 12043 bp, 7 predicted proteins | sample EBPBio232013_DNA_FD_185869 | JGI IMG/M metagenome (GOLD analysis project Ga0209794, IMG submission 185869) | Wastewater treatment Type I Accumulibacter community from EBPR Bioreactor in Madison, WI, USA - Reactor 1_5/23/2013_ DNA (SPAdes)... | ecosystem: Engineered > Bioreactor > EBPR >... | reverse complement strand
TTTGTGGCGATTGCCTGAAAAATGGGCAAGTGCCGGCAAGGAAGTGCCGCAGCGCTGGCGTACAGGTGAACTAACATATAAAATATATAAGACCTGCGGGTGCCGGTTTGGGGATGTCGATTTGCGAACCATCCAGCCGTCGCCGTTGTCGTAAAATCCTGTTTTTACCCCTAGAGCAACCCTTTACGAAAGGAAGTCGCCGTGCTTGAAGCCTATCGCGCCCACGTCGCAGAGCGTGCAGCCCTTGGTATCCCCCCGCTGCCCCTGTCCAAGCAACAGACCACCGAACTGGTGGCCCTGCTGAAGAATCCGCCGGCCGGCGAGGAAGCCGCCCTGGTCGAACTGATCACCTACCGCGTGCCGGCTGGCGTCGATGATGCCGCCAAGGTCAAGGCCGAGTTCCTGGCCAAGGTTGCCAAGGGCGAGGAAGCCTGCGCGCTGATTTCCAGGGAAAAGGCCACCGAACTGCTCGGCACCATGCTCGGCGGTTACAACGTCAAGCCGCTGATCGACCTGCTCGCCTGCCCGACCTGCGGCGCCGTCGCCGCCGAAGGCCTGAAGAAGACCCTGCTGGTGTTCGATTTCTTCCATGACGTCGCCGAGCTGGCCAAGGGCGGCAACGCCAACGCCAAGGCCGTCATGCAGTCGTGGGCCGACGCCGAGTGGTTCACCTCGCGTCCGGAAGTCCCGGCTTCGCAGAAGCTGACCGTGTTCAAGGTCACCGGCGAAACCAACACCGACGACCTGTCGCCGGCGCCGGATGCCTGGTCGCGTCCGGACATCCCGCTGCACGCGCTGGCCATGCTGAAGAACCCGCGTCCGGGTATCGAAGCCGACGAGCCGGGTTCGCGCGGCCCGATCAAGCAACTGGAAAAACTGGCTGCCAAGGGCAACCTGATCGCCTACGTCGGTGACGTGGTCGGTACCGGTTCCTCGCGCAAGTCCGCCACCAACTCGGTGCTGTGGTTCACCGGCGAAGACATCCCGTTCGTGCCGAACAAGCGCTTCGGTGGCGTCTGCCTGGGTTCCAAGATCGCCCCGATCTTCTTCAACACGATGGAAGATGCCGGCGCCCTGCCGATCGAAATCGACGCCGGTCAGATGGACATGGGCGACGAGATCGAACTGAAGGTCGACGGCGCCAGCGGCAAGGTCACCGCCGTCAAGAACGGTGAGGTGATCGCTGAGTCGCAACTGAAGACCCTGGTCATCCTCGACGAAGTCCGCGCTGGCGGCCGCATCCCCCTGATCATCGGCCGCGGCCTGACGACCAAGGCGCGCGAATTCCTCGGCCTGCCGGCCTCGACCCTGTTCCGCCTGCCGCAGCAGCCGAACGATCCGGGCACCGGCTACTCGCTGGCCCAGAAGATGGTCGGCCGCGCCTGTGGCCTGCCGGAAGGCAAGGGCATCCTGCCGGGCACCTACTGCGAACCGAAGATGACCACCGTCGGCTCGCAAGACACCACCGGCCCGATGACTCGCGACGAACTGAAGGATCTGGCCTGCCTCGGCTTCTCCGCCGACCTGGTCATGCAGTCCTTCTGCCACACCGCCGCCTATCCGAAGCTGGTCGACGTCAAGATGCACCGCGAATTGCCGTCCTTCATCAGCACCCGTGGCGGCGTCTCGCTGCGTCCGGGCGACGGCGTCATCCACTCCTGGCTGAACCGCCTGCTGCTGCCGGATACCGTCGGTACCGGCGGTGACTCGCACACCCGTTTCCCGATCGGCATCTCCTTCCCGGCAGGTTCCGGTCTGGTTGCCTTTGCCGCCGCCACCGGCGTCATGCCGCTGGACATGCCGGAATCGGTGCTGGTTCGTTTCAAGGGCAAGATGCAGGATGGCATCACGCTGCGTGACCTGGTCAATGCGATCCCCTACTACGCGATCAAGGCCGGCCTGCTGACCGTCGAGAAGAAGGGCAAGAAGAACATCTTCTCCGGTCGCATCCTGGAAATCGAAGGTCTGCCGGATCTCAAGGTCGAGCAAGCGTTCGAACTTTCCGACGCCGCCGCCGAGCGTTCTGCTGCCGCTTGCGCCGTTGCCCTGAACAAGGAACCGATCGTCGAGTACATGCGTTCGAACATCACGCTGATGAAGTGGATGATTGCCGAAGGCTACCAGGACGCCCGCACCCTGAAGCGCCGCATCGCCGCCATGGAAGAGTGGATCGCCAACGGCACGCTGCTCAAGGCCGACGCCACCGCCCAGTACGCTGCCGTGATCGAGATCGATCTGGCTGAAGTCACCGAGCCGATCCTGGCTTGCCCGAACGACCCGGATGACGTCAAGCTGCTGTCCGAAGTTGCCGGCGACAAGATCGACGAAGTCTTCATCGGCTCGTGCATGACCAACATCGGCCACTTCCGTGCTGCCGGCAAGGTCCTCGAAGGCAAGGCCGACATCCCGACCCGCCTGTGGATCGCCCCGCCGACGAAGATGGACGCGCTGATCCTGACCGAAGAAGGCTACTACGGCATCCTCGGCAAGTCCGGCGCGCGCATGGAAATGCCGGGCTGCTCGCTGTGCATGGGCAACCAGGCGCAGATCCGCAAGGGCTCGACGGCGATCTCCACCTCCACCCGCAACTTCCCGAACCGCCTCGGCATCGACACCCGCGTCTACCTCGGCTCCGCCGAACTGGCCGCGATGTGCGCGCTGGCTGGCCGGATCGTGACCGTTGCCGAGTACATGGAGCAGATCAAGCTGGTCAACGCCAAGGCGGCTGACGTCTATCGCTACATGAACTTCGACCAGATTCCGGCGTTTGTGGAAGTGGCGGAAACGGTCGAGATGTAAGTTCTGAAATCGGCCGGTTTTGCCGGTCGACAGCAGGAAATTGAAAAGCCCCCGTCGGGAAACTGGCGGGGGCTTTTTCCATCAGGGCGCCCGTTTCGCATGCCATCCGGTTGTGCTTGGTCTGCCTGTGTAAAATGCTGACTTTCGCCGCCTTTGCAGCCGCCAGCAAACACCAGACAACAAACATGAACAACGCCGGGCAACAATACCTGAACGATCTCGACAAACGCCTGTGGTCCGCCGCCGACCGTCTGCGCGCCAACGTCAATCCGGGCGACTACATGCATGTGGTGCTCGGCCTGGTTTTCCTCAAGTACGTTTCCGACGCCTTCAAGGAGCGTCGCAACGAACTGGAAGAAGCCTTCAACGACCCGGCTAACGACTATTACCTCGGCGACGAATCCGGCAAGGTCGACGCCGAAATGATCGAGCAGGAACTCGAAGCCCGCGACTACTACACCGAGAAGAACGTCTTCTGGGTGCCGGCGCTGGCCCGCTGGGATTTCATCAAGGCCAACGCCAAGGTCGCGCCCGGCACCCAACTCGACGTCAAAAACGGCAAGGTCTACCAGTACGAGTTCAAGGGCATCGGTCGCCTGCTCGACGACGCCCTCGAAGCGGTCGAAAAAGAAAACCCCCGGCTCAAGAAAGTGCTCGACAAGGACTACGCCCGCAAGCGCGTGGACGAAGCCTTGCCCGGCCTGATCGACCTGCTGTCCACCGTGCCCTTCCAGCACGAAGCGCTGAAAGCCAAGGACATCCTCGGCCACGTCTACGAATACTTCCTCGGCGAATTCTCGATTGCCGCCGGCAAGCGCGGCGGCGAGTTCTACACGCCCAAGAGCATCGTCAGCCTCATCGTCGAAATGCTCGAACCCTTTCAGGGGCGGGTCTATGACCCCTGTTGCGGCTCCGGCGGCTTCTTCGTGCAGAGCGAGCGCTTTGTCGAAGAGCACGGCGGGCGCATCGGCCAGCTCTCGGTCTACGGGCAGGAAGCCAACCCCACCACCTGGCGCCTGGCCTCGATGAACATGGCTATCCGCGGCATGGATTTCGACTTCGGCAAGGAGCCGGCCAGCACCTACACCCGCCCGCAGCACCCGGATCTGCGCGCCGACTACATCATGGCCAATCCGCCCTTCAACATGAAGGACTGGAACGAAGGCGTCAAGGACGACGACGTGCGCTGGAAATACGGCGTGCCGCCGGCCGGCAACGCCAACTTCGCGTGGATGCAGCATATGATCCACCACCTCGCGCCCAACGGCAGCATGGCGCTGCTGCTCGCCAACGGCTCGATGAGCAGCAACACCAACAACGAAGGCGAAATCCGCAAGGCGCTGATTGACGCCGACCTCGTCGAATGCATGGTCGCCTTGCCCGGTCAACTGTTCACCAACACGCAAATCCCCGCCTGCATCTGGTTCCTCACCCGCAACAAGGGGGAAAGGAACGGTGCGCGCAATCGCCAGGGCGAAACCCTGTTCATCGACGCCCGCAACCTCGGCTATATGAAGGATCGCGTGCTACGCGACTTCAAACCGGAAGACATCGCCAAGGTCGCCGATACCTTCCACGCCTGGAAGAAAGGCAGCCGGGAGGTGACTGAACCCGGCTTCTGCAAGGCCGCCACCCTCGCCGACATCCGCAAGCACGACTACGTCCTCACCCCCGGCCGTTACGTCGGCGCCGCCGCGCAGGAAGAAGACAGCGAACCCTTCGAAGAAAAGATGGCCCGCCTGACCGCCACCCTGCGCGACCAGTTTGCCGAAAGCGCCCGGCTGGAAGCGGCAATCCGCAAGAACCTGGCCGGGCTGGGTTATGAACTCTAAGGCGCCCGGCTTCGACGACCTCGTCGCGGCCATCGAGCGCGCTCATGCAGCGCTGGCCGATCAGGCCGCCAAGGCCGTCAACGTCAGCCTGACCCTGCGCAACTGGATGATCGGCCACTACATCCAGACCTACGAACAGTCTGGCGCCGACCGCGCCCGCTACGGCGAGCGCCTGCTCGACACCCTGGCGCAACGGCTGCAGCAGGGCGGTCTCAACCGCGTCGAAGCACGCGAACTGCGCCGCTTCCGCCAGTTCTACCTCGCTTACCCGCAGATTCGGGAGACGCTGTCTCCCGAATCCGGCAGCCAACTTTTCCCGCCGGCGATCCGGCAGACACTCTCTGCCCAATGGCCCGTCGCCGACATGCGGGAGGCGTCTCCCGAATCGTCAATGGCCGAGGCGCCTGCCTTGCCGCTGGCAAACGCCGGCCGCCTGCTGCTGGAGCGCCTGTCGTTCTCGCACTTCGCCGAACTGCTGCAATGCGCCGAGCCGCTCCAGCGTGCCTTCTACGAAACCGAAGCCCTGCGCGGCAACTGGTCGGTGCGCGAACTCAAGCGCCAGATCGCCAGCCAGTATTTCGAGCGGTGCGGCCTGTCCACCGACAAAAGCACGCTGGCCAAGCTGGCCCAGGCCGGCGCCGAACCGGCCAGCCGCCGCGACATCATCCGCGACCCCTACGTCTTCGAATTCCTCGGCCTGCAGCCGCGCGAAGTGATGAGCGAAGGCCAGCTCGAAGACGCGTTGCTCGACAAACTGCAGGACTTCCTGCTCGAACTCGGCCATGGCTTCTGCTTCGAAGCCCGGCAAAAACGCCTGCTGATCGGCGGCGAACACTTCTTCGTCGATCTCGTCTTCTACCACCGCATCCTCAAGTGCCACGTGCTGATCGAACTGAAAAACGACGCCTTCAAACACGAACACCTCGGCCAGCTCAACAGCTACGTCGGCTACTACCAGAAACACGAAATGGCCGAAGGCGACCAGCCGCCGGTCGGCATCCTGCTATGCACGCGCAAGAACGAAGAACTGGTCGAATACGCCCTGGCTGGCATGAGCAACCAGCTATTCGTCTCGCGCTACCAGGTGCAACTGCCGGGCAAGGACGAGATCGCGGCTTTCCTGCACAAGGCGGTGGAGGAGTTGGGGGGCGGGGATGAGTGAGTGGCGAGAAATAACAATTGGCCAGTTGTTATCCGAGTATGGCGGTAGCGTGAAAACAGGTCCCTTTGGTACAACCTTAAAGGCAAGTGAATATTCAACGCTCGGCGTGCCACTAATTTCTGTACGCGAGGTTGGTTATGGTTCTCTGAGGGTTGATGACTCAACACCAAGAGTTCCCCCCTCAGTCACTGAGCGATTACCGGAGTATTTGCTTCGAGAAGGAGATATCGTTTTTGGGCGAAAAGGCGCAGTTGACCGCGCCGCTTACGTCAATGCTGCTCAAGATGGCTGGTTTCTTGGTTCTGATGGCATTCGTTTGCGTCTTCCGGATGTTTGTGACTCACGATTCATGGCATATCAGATTCAGAGTCCGCAACTACGTGAATGGCTTCTTCAGCATGCAACGGGCACCACAATGGCATCGCTCAACCAAGAGGTTATTGGTCGCTTGCCCGTTATCTTCCCTCCGATGCAGAACCAGATATCCATCGCTCACATTCTTCGCACACTCGACGACAAGATCGAACTGAACCGCCGCACCAACGAAACCTTGGAAGCCATGGCGCAGGCGATCTTCAGGTCCTGGTTCGTCGACTTCGACCCCGTCCTTGTCATAGCCCGCGAGCTCGTTGGGGAGAGAGTGCTCGAAATCGGCGATGGTTACCGGGCCAAAAATGATGAGTTGGGTGATGAGGGATTGCCGTTTATCCGCGCCATGAATCTGAAAAACGGCTTCGATACGACAGGTGCAGACCGGCTAAAACCCGATTGCATGGCGGGCGCGCTAGCGAAGTGTTCCAGGGTCGGTGATGTGGCCTTCACCTCCAAGGGAACCATTGGCAGGTTTGCCCGTGTTGGTGTGGCGACCGAGGCCTTCGTTTACTCCCCTCAAGTTTGTTATTGGCGGACACTGGACCACGATCGCCTGCATCCCGCCATTCTCTACTGTTGGATGAAATCGGATGATTTCCTAATCCAATTGCACGGTCGTTCTGGTCAAACAGATATGGCACCGTATGTATCCCTGCGAGATCAGCGCGGGATGTTTATCCCGCGCTTCGATGCCTCGCAGGCAGAGGTCGGTCGGAAAATTGCTCCGCTGCTGGATTTGGTCTCCGAAAACCAAGCGGAGTCGCACACGCTGAGCAGATTGCGTGACACTCTCTTGCCTAGACTGCTTTCCGGCGAATTGTCATGACAATAGAAGGAAACCTTTGATGGCCGACATCCATCTCACCCAATCCGAGGCAAATGCTTTGATCGAGATGGAGAAGCATCGTCTCGACGATGAGCGTTACTTTTACCCGACATCCGGTTCGCTGGTTGTTCCTCTTCAGTCACCAGACAAGCGGGAGCAATTCATGCTCGATATTCGCCGAGGGCGCATTGATTTGCTCAAGGGGAAATACCAAATGCGGGCGCGGCAGGTTGTCGCTTTGGTGCGCCTTGATTTTGGAGGTGCCCCGCACCGGAATCCTGATGGTGAGGAAATCGGCTCACCCCATATTCATCTCTATCGCGAAGGTTACGGCGACAAGTGGGCCGCACCTATTCCGCTTGAGCACTTTCCGCGAATAGGCGACTTGTGGGGCACACTGGAAGACTTCATGCGGTTTTGCCAAGTTACTGTGCCGCCGCATATTGAGCGAGGTTTGTTCACATGATTCAGGACATCCAGAAACTTCTCGATGACTATGTTGTTTGGCTGCGGGATAAGACGTCTCTGCGTCAGGTTGATGATTGGATCGAGATCACTACGCCGTATCTGGACCGGCACAACGATTACATCCAGATATACGCGAAAAAATCGAACGGTTCGTTCGTGCTGACGGACGACGGTTACACCATTAGCGACCTTGAACAGAGCGGCTGCAAGTTGAATAGCCCAAAGCGCCAGGATTTGCTGAGGATGACGCTGAACGGCTTTGGCGTGCAACTCCAGGGCGATGCGCTTGAAGTTCATGCGACGCCTGACAACTTTGCTTTGCGGAAGCACAACCTGCTTCAGGCGATGCTGGCTGTGAACGACATGTTTTATTTGGCCGTCCCTATGGTGGCGAGCTTGTTTTATGAAGATGTTGTTTCGTGGCTTGACCTGCACGATGTCCGCTACACGCCGAAAGTGAAGTTTTCCGGCAAGACCGGCTATGACCACTTATTCGATTTCGTGATTCCGAAATCGCGCAAACAGCCGGAGCGGATCATCCAGACCATCAACCGGCCCAATCGAGATACTGCGCAGGCGGTAGCTTTTGCGTGGATCGATACTAAAGAGGTCAGGGCACCGGATTCCAAAGCCTTTGCTTTGCTCAATGATTCTGAGATCGTGATTTCGTCTGCGGTGACCGATGCATTGCAAAACTACAACGTGTATCCGATTCCTTGGAGCAAGCGAGAAGATGTCTGGGAGGAACTGGCAGCGTGACCGAAGCCGACCTCGAACAGCTCGCGCTCACCTGGTTCCAGGACACCGGCTGGGAATACCGTCACGGTCCGGACATCGCGCCGGATGGAGAGACGCCCGAGCGCAGCGATTACCGCCAGGTGCTGCTTCCTGGCCAGTTGCGCGCGGCGCTGGGGCGACTGAATCCCGATGTTCCGGCGGCGGTGCTCGACGACGTGGCGCATCACCTCGCAAAGCCCGATCATCCGTCCTTGATCCAGAGCAATCGCGCTTTCCATGAGGCGCTGATCGACGGCGTGCCGGTCGAGGTGGAGGGCGAGGGCGGACGGCGCGGCGACCGGGTGCGCCTGGTCGATTTCGCGAATCCGGGGCGCAATCGTTTCGTGGTGGTCAATCAATTCACCATCCAGGGCAGCAAGCAGCCGCGCCGGCCCGATCTGGTCTGCTTCATCAACGGGTTGCCGATTGCGGTGATCGAGCTGAAGAACGCCGCTTCCGAGCAGGCGGACATCTGGTCGGCTTTCAACCAGTTGGCGACCTACAAGGAGGAGATTGCCGATCTCTTCGTCTTCAACGAGGCGCTGGTGATTTCGGATGGGGTGCAGGCCCGGATCGGTTCGTTGACGGCCAGCCGCGAGCGCTACCTGCCGTGGCGCACGGTGAAGAACGAGAACGACCGGCCGCTGCTGGAATTCGAGCTGGAAAAGGTGGTGCGCGGCTTTTTCGCGCCCGAGTTGCTGCTCGATTACCTGCGCTATTTCGTGCTGTTCGAGACCTTCGACGGCAAGCTGATCAAGAAGATTGCCGGCTACCACCAGTTCCACGCCGTGCGCGAGGCGGTGCGGGCGACGGTGACGGCGGCGACCCTGCCGCTGTTGCCCGAGGGCAACCGGGTGGAAGAGCCGCGCGCCACCTACGGCAAGCGGGTCGAGGCGCGCAAGGGCGGTATCGTCTGGCACACCCAGGGTTCGGGCAAGAGCATTTCGATGGTCTGCTTTGCCGCCAAGCTGATGCAGCAGCCGGAGATGCAGAACCCGACGCTGGTCGTGGTGACCGACCGCAACGATCTCGACGGCCAGTTGTTCCAGACCTTTGCCGGGGCGCGGGCGTTGCTGAAGGAGATGCCGCAACAGGCGTCCGACCGCGACGAGTTGCGCGCCTTGCTGGACGGTCGACCGTCCGGCGGCATCATTTTCACGACCGTGCAGAAGTTTGCGCCGGGGCCGGATGAGGCGGTCTTCCCGCTGCTTTCGCCGCGCACCAACATCGTCGTCATCGCCGACGAGGCGCACCGCTCGCAGTACGGTTTTCGCGCCGTGCTGGACAAGAAGACCGGCCAGTACAAGTACGGTTTCGCCAAGCATCTGCGCGATGCCTTGCAGAACGCCACTTTCGTTGGTTTCACCGGGACGCCGGTGGAGAGTAGCGACAAGGATACGCGCACGGTGTTCGGCGACTACGTCAGCATCTACGACATCCAGGATGCGGTGGATGACGGCGCCACGGTGCCGATCTACTACGAGAGCCGCCTGGCCCGGCTGGACCTCAACCAGGCCGAGATGGAACGGCTCAACAGCGATGTCGAAGAGGTGTTCGAGGACGAGGAGGATGTGGCGCTGCGCGAGGCGGCCAAGATGCGCTGGGCGGCGCTGGAAAAGCTGGTCGGCGCGCAGCCGCGCATCGACCAGGTGGCGGCGGACATCGTGCAGCACTTTGAGGCGCGCAATGCGGCGGTGGCCGGCAAGGGCATGATCGTCGGCATGAGCCGCGACATCTGCGCCCGGCTCTACCAGGCGATTATTGCGCTGCGTCCCGAATGGCACAGCGACGACCCGGCGCAGGGCGCGATTAAGGTGGTGATGACCGGCTCGGCGGCGGATAGCGAACTGCTGCGCCCGCATATCTACAACGCGGCCACCAAGAAGCTGCTGGAAAAGCGTTTCAAGGATGCCAACGACAGCCTCAAGCTGGTGATCGTGCGCGACATGTGGCTGACCGGCTTCGATGTGCCCTGTCTGCACACGATGTACGTGGACAAGCCGATGCGCGACCACAACCTGATGCAGGCCATCGCGAGGGTGAACCGGGTTTTCCGCGACAAGGAAGGCGGGCTGGTGGTCGATTACATCGGTATTGCCGCCGAGTTGCGCAATGCCTTGAAGGCCTACACGGAAAGCCGGGGCAAGGGGCAGCCGACGCTGGATGCGGCCGAGGCGCTGGCCAAGCTGAAAGAGTTGATGGATGTCGCGCGCGGGCTGCTGCATGGCTTCGAATTCGGCGCCTTTGCCACGCAGGCGGTGGCCTTGCTGCTGCCGGCGGCCAATTTCGTGCTCGGGCTGGAGGACGGCAAGAAGCGCTGGGCCGACGTGGTGCTGGCCATCACCAAGGCGTTTTCGCTGTGCGGCACGCTCGACGAGGCGCTGGCCTTGCGCGAGGAAATTGCTTTCTTCCAGGCAATCAAGGCGGTGATCGCCAAGGCGACGACGTCCGAAAAGCGCTTGTCGGAAGACCAGAAAAACGCCGTCCTCAAGCAGATTCTCGACAATGCCGTGGTGGCCGAGGGCGTCGAGGACATCTTCAAGCTGGCCGGGCTGGAGCGGCCGGACATTGGCATCCTTTCCGACGCCTTTCTTGAAGAAGTGCGCAGCCTGCCGCAGCGCAATTTTGCGGTGGAGTTGCTGCAGAAGCTGCTCAACGACGAGGTGAAATCCCGTTCGCGGACCAATGTGGTGCTCGAACGCAAATTCAGCGAGCGCCTGCAGGCGGCGCTCAACCGCTACCGTGGCCGGGCCATCGAAAGCGCCCAGGTGATCGAGGAACTGATCGCCATGGCCAAGGAGTTCCGCGCCGCCGCCCAGCGCGGTGATGCGCTGGGGTTGAACGAATCCGAACTGGCTTTCTACGATGCGTTGGCTGACAACGAGAGCGCGGTGCGCGAAATGGGCGACGAAATGCTGAAGAAGATCGCCCATGAGCTGACCGAAAAGTTGCGCAACAGTACGACCGTCGATTGGCAGAAGCGGGACAGTGTGCGCGCTCGCTTGCGCAACCTGGTGCGCATCACCCTGCGCCGCTACAAGTACCCGCCGGAGATGCAGGAGGAGGCGATCCGGCTGGTGCTGGATCAGGCGGAGCGGCTTTCGGATGCGTGGTCGCAGGGCTGAATGCCTGGCGCCGTGAGACGAACGCCGGACTGCTACGGCTTGGGCGTAATGCGATTTTGCGTCAGTAAGGATTTTTTGCGTCGGTCAAGGATTCGGTACTGTTGAGGTCAACGATGTTGCCGCTACGGCGTGCCATCTTGCCGCAACGCTGATTACTGCCGATGGGCTACTGCTCAACTATGGTGCGGCCGGACACCTGAAAGTCTTGAGCGCGGAGCAGTAGATGTGGCGCATTGCTTGTCGGGTCCGCAGAGACAAGAATCCAAAAGTCCGCGAAAATACCGCACTTCCATCCCCGACTCGTCCTGCTCCATGAACCCCGAAAAGAAAAACAATCCCCTGATCGAACTGCTGATCAACATCGTCATTCCCTCGCTGATCCTGATGAAGCTCAGCGGCGCGGAGGGGCTGGGCAGTGTCGGGGCCTTGTTGCTGGCGCTGGCGTTTCCGCTGGTCTGGGGAACGGTCGATCTGGTCCGGCGCCGGAAATTCAACCTCTTTTCCGTGCTCGGTCTGGTGAATATCCTGCTCACCGGCGGCATCGGCCTGCTCGAACTCGATACGCAGTGGCTGGCGGTCAAGGAGGCGGCGGTTCCGGGGATCATCGGGCTGATCGTGCTGGCCTCGATCCGCACGCCTTATCCCCTGGTCCGGACCTTGCTGTTCAACCCCAGCATCATCG